>SESF01012538.1_pt1 | contig 31204 bp, 17 predicted proteins | sample 3171521 | NCBI WGS metagenome assembly SESF01 (sample SAMN10866945, study PRJNA518727) | freshwater metagenome | biome: subpolar coniferous forest; feature: holomictic lake; material: water; isolation source: holomictic Lake 227, 6 m and 8 m depth | place: Canada: near Kenora, Ontario | collected...
TTCTCTATTGACAGAATACGCATGGCCCATGCCGGCCTACTACACCTGCGCGCCTCATCGAACATAGGAACTCTGCGAAAATTAGGCGAGTCCTTGTAACGCAGGTCGCGATGTCCCCACCAGCTTCCATAATACTGGCAGTTGGTGTCGATCCAATTCGCAAGCTTCAGAAATTCCTCGGACGTCACTTTCGCGGCCACATCCGCATGCTTCTTCGCCAGGTCCTCCGCTCGCGCCTGCTGCGCGGTATTTGCTAACGTGATCTTACCGTTGCTAAGCATCGCGGCCAGCACGCTGGTGCGTGCGCCAAGCGAATAAGCGGGCAGATAATCCACGTTACCCGTCTTAGGATGGTTCTCGCCGATCACCAGCCCCAGCAGACCCCGGTCGCGGTTATCCTTGCCTTTGCGCCGCTCCGGCACGAGCGACTCGTAGGAGACGCTGAACTTCTTTGTAGACGTACCGCGCAAGTCCAGCTTACCGGCCAGCTCTTTGCCATTCCCGTGACATGACACGCAAAGACGGTCGAACAACGGTTGCACATCGTTCGGATAATGTAGCGGACGCTGCCCGCGTACCTCACCCGGCTGCGGACCGGGACGCGCGGGCGGGCGTCGAAACGCCAATCGGTCTTCACGCACCGCGCCACTCTGCCGCGCCGCGCTCTCGGGTGTCTCGTGGCAGCCGATGCAGGCGCGAACCTCGCCGGGTCTGTAATTGACGAACGTGCGTTCAGTCTGAACCGCCAGACAGTCTGCGTCCAACGCCTGAAGAATGATATTCGCATCAGCCGTCACCACGAAGTTCGCCGAGCCATCCGCCTCCACTGGCACAATGCCGTGCTGCACCTTAAGTCCCAAGTGCGTGTCCTTGGTGATCACGATGTGTTGCTGGTCGTACTCGTCGCTGTTGCCCTTACACTGTGCGGCCCATGGGCGCGGCACCTGTTCGATGATGCGGAGGTACTTGATTGTGCCGCGAGGCACGCCCTCGAGTCCATGGTAGACGTCCGCCACCATGCAGACAGCCTCATGGCGTTCAGCTAGCTTAGCATTCACGGGCGAGTTCAACACCTGCGGCACCGGGCGCGGCCGCAACGGCATCGGACGCCAGCACGAGATCGCCGGGTCTTGGTAAATCTCGCGGACTGCGCCATGCTCGTCGAGTAGGTACAGCCCGTAGCCGACAGGGTCGTTCCACGTCATACCCGCTGGTTTGTGCGCCACCAGAAACAGCGACGCGGAAAGCGGATACGCGTCCGCAAACAGCGGCCCTCTTCCACCCCCGTCCGATGTCCACGAATCCTCTTCCTGCTTGAAGGCGAAACCGCCCTCGGCCTTGATGTCTACATACGGTGTCATCCAGGTCATGGGATCGCGTGTGCGGATCGGCTTGGACATATCCAGCCGGATCACGGCCCCTACGTTGTTCTGGGGACAATGCGGCACGCCCATAACCACATAGCCTTGCGCCATGCCCGGTATCGCCCGCCCGAAGTTCAAGGTCGGCGGCAGTGCGATGTCGTTGCCATAAACCTCGACTGACGAGGTCCCGTCTGGTCGCATCGCCCACAGCCCCTTCACACTAACCGCCCCTTTATCGACGTATTCCCAGCGCGTGTAGAGTATGCGTCCGTCGGGAAGGATCGACGGGCCGGTCTCGCTGACCGAGCTGTTGCTCAGCTTGGTCAGAACCTTGCCGTCGCGGTCCATCCGGTAGAGCACCGTGGTCGTGAAATTGTCCGGCGGATCGCACAGAATGCCGTACTGGCAGCGCGTGGAGATGAATACGATGCCACCGTCGGGCAGATAGCACGGGCACAGGTCGTCCGTGCCGTGATGGTAGTTCGGGTCAACCCGATATTTGCTCACCAGCTCGGCATCATCCGGCTGCGGGAAGGTCAGTTGACGGAGCCCTGTGCCATCGGTGTTGACCTCATAGATTCTGTAACCGTCCTGCGGGCCTTTCTTCCAGGCGAAGACCACGCGCTTGGCATCGAAGGAGAGGTCGTAGCGCTCGAACACGCCCGAAGCCATTTCCGGTAACAATTCTCGCACCTCGCGGGTCTTCAGATCAAGTACGCAGAGGTTTCCGCCCGGCGTCCACCGGCTGTTGATGAACTCCGTGTAGTAGTGGTTCGCGCTGTAGGTGAGCCGTTTGACAAAGATGACCTTTTCCACGTCCGCCGACATCTTCAGGTCAGCGGGCGCCGCTGTTGCTGGCGGCGGTGTCGCTGTGGACGGCGGTTGCGCGTCGACGAGTCGCACGCTGAACCCGTTCATCGATGCGCCGCGCGGCCCGGGCTTCGGCATCCGGTAGCGCAGACTGGCCGTACCCGAGACCGTCACCGTCAGTAGCGTGTAGTTGTGCGACGTGTCGCCCGTGGCATCCGGGCCGAACACCAGCTTCTGCCTGGCCGACCAGCCGTCGCCGGCTGTGAAGATCTGCTCTCCGGCGTAGCGTAACCCCCCGCCTGCACGGTTCTCGAAATGCGCGAACTGGAACGCGTAGATTTTGTTCGTCTCCAGCCCCGTGAATGTCAGCGTCTGCGACTGGTTGTCGCCTGTATACAGTTCCGTCTGATAAGGACCGCCGCCGCCGAGATCCGTCACCGGATACCCCGCAGATTGCAGGCTCGCACTCACCCCGCCACCCAACGCAAAGGGTTTTGCGTCAGTCGGGCGCCACACGTCGAACAACACACCATCATACATGCCAGGGTTGCCAAACACCACCGACTTCACTAGTTTTCCGGTCTGGTCGAATGCGATGGCTCGCGCACTGTTCGTCAACGCCGTGCTGATCTGCGCGGCATGGGTCATCGAAAAGCAGGTAATGCTTACCGCGGTCAAAATCAGGTTTTTCAATTTGTAGTCCTCAGAAAAAGCTTATCATTGTTCCGCGGAGGTAGATCAGTTCGACCGCACCGGTCGTCCGGTTGTAGCGGACCTTCCAGCTAGCTGGAAGATTCGGCGTACTGCTGAACGACCCTGTCAGGCTGCCCGTGCTGGTGGCGATGGTATAGACCGTGTTCTTGTCCAACTGACCAGGATTCTCCACGACCAGAGCCAACCCGGACACATTCAGCGCACCCGCAACAACCAGGCGGTCGCTTGTGCCCGCCGCACCGATATCCACTCGCAACGTACCGCTCAGGATCGGTGAGAGCGCAAGGGTCAAGGTTCCCACGGTGTTCGAACCACCGGGAGTGATCGTGCCATTATTGACCGTCAACGTGCCGTTAGTAACGAGACCGCCGCCGCTCAGGCTGGCGATCGTCTGGACGCTACCACCGAGATCCAGTGTCGCTCCCATGTTGATCGTCAGCGGCGCAGTCACCGGCAAGAGGTTACTGACGACGGAACCCGTCAGGAACCCGGCGAAGTTGCCGCTCTGCACCTGCGTCAACTGGTTGCTACTGAGCACGCCCTCGAAAATAGCCACGTCGGACAAACTACCCGTCCACTTATTAAGGCTAGGATAGCCGCTTGTCGCGCCGATGGTGATCGCCGTCGGCGTGATCTGCTTATACACGGGGCTCGTCGCGTTCGCCGCCACCCCGTCCACGCTGACTTGCCATTTGTTGCCGTCTACCGTGTGCGTCATTACGCCAAAGTGCCAAGTACCGTTGGTCAGGCCGTCGCTGCCGTAGGTAGCACCCGCGTTCAAATAAGAGTCTCCCACCAACGCCGAATAGATGGTCGTACTCGGCCACGGAGTTCCGACGAACAGGTTGAAACTGCTATTGCCCCCGTTTCCGGAGGAGAGGAGCGCCTCGCCGTTGGCACCCAACGGGCCGCTAGTCTTGAACCACGTGGTGACCGTGAAGTTCTTGTTTGAGGCCAGCGGATTCACGCTCGTCAGCGGCAGGGTGATGGAACTGGCGCCGTTGAGCCAGAGCGACTGCGTGACGCCGCTCACACCGCTCGGAGTATCGTTGGTCAACGTCGGGGCGCCAGACGCGATGGTGCCGTTGTAGTTCGTTCCACTGTAGGCACCCAGCTTCGAAGACCCGGCGACGTCGTTCGTGATCGAACCGTTGAACTGGTACAGCGCCACCAGGCTTTGCGCCGCTACGGGCTGCAACTTTAGCGTGCCATTGGAAATCGTGGTTGCACCGCTGTAGTTACAGGTGTTGGCCCCGGAAAGGATGAGCGTTCCCGATCCGGTCTTAATCAACGAACCGCTGCCGGAAACCGGCACATACAAGGTGTTTGTGTCAGAATTGTTGAAGACGATGGTGGCGTTGTTTGACAGGGTGATACCGCTGGTGCCGCTGATTGACGCCCCACTGCCGCCGTTGCCGACTTGAAATATGCCGTTACTGACAAACGTCGCGCCGCTGTAGGTGTTCGCGCCAGAGAGGGTCCAGACACCCGCGCCGTCCTTTGTCAGCGTACCGGTACCCGTCGTGATCGTGCCAGCCACGGTGCCGTTACCTGCGCCGCCCAAGGTCAGATTATACGCGCCGGTAATGCTGTTGGTGGCCGTATTCAAGGTCAGGCTTCCCGCATCTGAATTAATGCGTGTCGCGCTACCCAGCGTCACGGTGCCCTGCCAGACATTCGCACCGCTGATGTTGCGCAACGCGCCATCGTTGCTGATTCCCGTGCCGTTGAGCGTGAGCAGTTCCGTGCCCACCGTGATGTCTCCCTGGATCTGCAGGGCGGCGTCGGAAGCCACCGTAGTGCCGGCCACCGTGCTGCCCAGCGCTGTGGCATTCTGAATGCTCAGCACACCGGTATTGTTCGTCGTCGCGCCGTCGTACGTGTTCGAACCGGAAAGGATGAGCGTGCCCGAGTTGGTCTTGGTCAACGAGCCGCTGCCGGAAATGATGCCGCCCAAAGTCTGCGCCGACGAACTGAAATAATTGAACGCGCCATTGTTGGTGATGTTTGCCGTATAATTGCCGTTGCCCAGCACCCCCGCATTGCCAATGGTCAAGACACCGCCACTGATGGTCGTGGATCCGCTATAGTTGTTTGCGCCAGACAGTGTCAGCGTGCCACCGCCGGACTTGGTCAGGCCCAATCCGGCGCCGGTGAGTGTGCCGGCAAAGACATAGTTGGAAGCGTTAGTGACCGTGAGGACAGCCAATGTACCACTACTATTGGTGACGACGTTATTCGGAATGCTAGTATTACCAGAGCCGACTTGCAGCCCGGCGATTGTCTGATTGTACCCGTTCAGGTCGAGGGTTCCCAATCTGCCCTTATTCGCGCCAGTGAAGTTGCCAAGGGTAACAACGGTGTTGCTGGGCAGGCCGCCGGCAACGCCGAGTTTGACGGTCACGTTGTTGTTAATGTACGTGTCCCCCCACGAGTTGCCGCTATTGGCAAAGATGATCGTCCCAAAGGATTGGCCCCAGTTGTCAGCGCCGCCTACATGATAGGTCCCGGTGCCGCTAACAACAGACACGATATTGCTGAAAATGATCTTGGAAGAGGTATTCCCCGCCGCAGTTCCATTTGGGGAAACATACCCCCCTCCAGACCCGTCGTTGAAGTTCAGGGTTCCGCCGGTGACGGTGAGCGTGAAACCGTCTGCGCTAGAATACATGTAACCGATGGTAGGCGTAATATCTACGTTCAACGTAGAGTTTTGGTTCCATCTGACTGTGATATCCGTGGGCAGCACGTTGGGGGTCCAATTGTTGGTCGTGCTCCAATTGCCGCTGGCGACACTCCATACTGACGGAACTGCTTCTGCGAGGGGAACGACCCCAAGAATTGCCCCTGCGATGGCGAAGAAATTGAGTACACGCGGACCGATTCTGAGCCACGCGGTCTTCCGCTCTCTGACCGTCACCTCATCAGTCCGACGAACAATGCGTGTATTGATCGGACTGCTCTTCATGCCTGTCTCTGTTTGGTTCACACCGTGTTTCATACACACCCTCCTTGCGTTTTCGCTTGAGTTGCCCTTGGCCCGCCTTGTATTCAAGACGATAGTTTCATAATTGAAACCAAGTTCAATATTTTCGATTTTACATTTTAAACTTATAGAACGCAAGGGGAAAAATAAACAAATTATCGAAACTTAAGTACGTCTTCAGTTCCATAACTTCTCTAACCATTTCAGCGATTGTGCCTGCCACGCATCCCGGCTCGGCCCCTTATATCCGTTCAATCCATAGCCGCCGTTGGGCAGCAACAGGTATTCTGCTTTCTATTTGTAAATGTGACTGACGGTCTTGACCCACTCATCGGCCATGAGCTGGTGGCCGGAATAGGTTGGATGCACGCTGTCCCAGATCCAGTACTCGGCAGGCGCGCGCTTACAGGCCTCGTCGAAGACGTGCTGAAGCCGGACCAGTGCCGCATGGTGTTTCTCCGCGAGCTTCGCAACAATCACCTGACGCTTCTTAACATCCTGATCACGTGCATCGCTTTCCACGTGCCCGCCTTTGGGCAGGTAGAAGGGCTCGCAGAGCACGAATTTGATATTCGGAAGGGCCGCTTTAGTGTCCGTCAACAGTTTGTCGTATACGAGTTCATACTGCTCCAGCGGAACTTTGCGTGAGTCATTGATTCCGATCAGGATGCTGAGCACGTCAGGTTTGAGATCCAGTGTATCTTTCGGCCAGCGGGCTTGCAGATTCGAAACGGTGTTGCCGCTGATACCCCGATTCATGAATGTCAGCTTCTTCTCTGGAAACTGGGCGCCGTATTGTGCGGCGATAATGAAACAATAGCCATGCCCGAGAATGTGATTGGGATCTGCGCTACGTCCGCGATTGCCATCCGTGATCGAATCACCTTGAAACAGAATTCGCGCTTTCTCGCTGAACGCTGGCACATTTGGAATCTCTGCTACAACCGGCATGTTGCCGAGCAGACACATTGACACTGCGATAAAATTGTTCATTTTCATAATAATGTATGTTATTCGAACTGTTTACGGAAGGTTGAAAGATCAGCGAGAATTTGGTTCACCTGCATACGGAGAGAAGCGACTTCACCTTCGAGCGCTGTGATACGTTCGTTCTCAGCCTGGACAAGGCGCCGGGTTGGTTCGGGCTGGGCTTCAGTTGCTGCTGGACTGCTGACAACTTCACCCGAAAAAAGATGTGCCCAACGCTGTTCGCGACAGCCGAACTCACGTGGCAGTTTGACTACAAACGGGCCGCCTCCCCATTCAGTAAGACTGGTCAGTGCCGCCTCGACATCGCTTACACTGGCAAACGGAAACAGGCGTTCCGTGCGTGTACGAAGTTCACCAACGGTCTGCGGTCCACGCAAAAAAAGTTCACACAGGATAGCGACCTCCTGCGGCGTGAATTCCCACTTCGCGAGGAGCGTATGTTTGTATTTTGCCACGCGCGAACCGGATGAGGTTATCAGCATCACAAGATGTTGGTCGTAGCGCAGATCTTCAAGCGTCTGGAGAACCGCCGTCGCGTCTAATACCATGATGGGATCGCGATTTGATTTTTGATTGCAAGCAGCAACCAGTGAATTCAAGGTCAGCGGATAGTATTCAGGTGTCGCTATTTCTTTTTCAATCAAGCAACCTAGCACCCTTATTTCAACAGGCGAAAGCTGTGCCCGAGCGGCAACCGGAGTCTCGTTTATTTCAGATTCATTCATACTTATAATTCTTTTCTTAACTCATGATCACTTTGCGACAGTTGGCTTTTTCGGCGCGGGCAAATCAGATGCTCGAAGATCAATACATTCCAGAGCGTCAAACCAACGGGACAACGACTTCGTCTTGTCATCAAAGTTGTTCGAGCCCAATGAGAATTTCGCCCCCATTCCTTTGGCCAGTTTTATAAACTTTTGACTCGGGTAATTCGACCCCGCCTGAATTTCAAGTGCGACACCTTTTTCAATAGCCTTGGCAATCACCTGCTTCATGCGCACGTCTGTCCATAACCGATCATAACGATTTGAGATACACGGAGGCAAATAGGTTGGATTAGCAAGGATGGAGATAGGCTCGCTAAGAACGCGCAGGTTATGCTTCATATACTCCTCCATCCACGCTTCAGGATCATCAATCGTCACACCCGGCAACCAGAGTCGACGCGGTTTTCCATCTGCAGTCACCCCCATGATCATTGTGTCGGCGAGAACAAAGTCCAAGCGTTTTAGCAATCCCGAATCGATTTTCTGATACCAATCGCGATCATTGACCTGAATGCCGATCTGCAGGGGTTTGCCATTTGCTCGGACACTTGATGCGTGACTCATAAACGTCGCCAATGCAAGATTGTTTGAAAGCGGCCAATCCCGTCCAAAATTTTCAAGTATCCCACTTCGAATGCCACTGGCCTCCTGCCGCTGAGCCGCCTTCTCAGGCGTCATGCCACCCCGGATATGGATGTGATAATCCGCAACTATAATGGAACGCTGCTTCGCAACATCCATTCCCTTTTTTAAATCAGCGTCAGCAGACGGATAAAGAAAGGTTTCCCCCGCAAAAAGAGTTGATACTGAACATAAAAACAAAACGACAATAGAACGCATCATGATCCTTTGACATCCAAATTAATAAACGAACTTCAAGATTCTTCATTATCGACTATTATCCGAACTTGGTCAATGCCGAAAGCGGTACAGAGGTACACCGACTGGATTAACTAAGCTTTGTCGCGAACTTTGTCGCGAGCTTTGTCGGTTCAATAAACTCTGCGACTCCGCGCTCTTCCTGACCGCCGTAACCCAGAGGGCGAAGGCTGGTTGCGCGAAACACGTTATCCGTCCGTTTATTCCCGGTGTAAGGGTTGTCGGACAACGAGGTGCTAATTAATTTCGACAAAGCTCCCGACAAAGTTTATCGCACCCGCGCTGGGCGAATATTCCAACATTCCAGTTGAAGTTCCTGAGCGTATGTGTCATAGTAATTGAACTTTTTAAAAGGACTAATTATGAATAAAATGATCGCAGGTAAATGTTTGGCATTAACGATGTTGAGTGCCAGTTGTTTTGCGCAGGGAACCAATGTTACAAAGTCAACTTGGAATGGCTTTGTACGCGAAGACTTTAAATTGAATGGTGCGAGTTGCACGGTTGTCATTCCCAACGAGCCGGCATCTGGGAAGCCTTGGATTTGGCGTCCGGAATTTTTTGGTCATGAACCGCAGTCCGATATCGCCTTGGTCAAGAAGGGATTCTATACCGTATACATCGGCATGAACAACAGCTTTGGTTGCCCGAAGGCACTCGATCAGATGGACGCGTTTTACGCTTATCTCCGAAAGACATATAAGGTCGGCGAGAAGTGCACCCTGTCGGGATTCAGCCGCGGAGGGCTCTATTCTATGAACTGGGCAGCTCGTCATCCTGATCGCGTAGCTTGCATCTATTTGGACAATGCGGTCTGCGATTTCAAGAGTTGGCCAGGAGGTAAAGGCAAAGGTAAAGGCTCTGCGGGCGACTGGAAGAAACTACAGAAAGATTATGGATTTGAAACGGAACAAGCGGCTCTGGATTACAAACTCAACCCTATTGATAATCTCAAACTCATTGCTGAAAAAAAGATTCCCATACTTGCGCTTTGTGGCGATTCAGACAAGGTCGTGCCTTACGAGGAGAATTTCAAGATTGTGAAGGAACGCTATCAAGCCCTTAATGGACCGGTTACCGAGATCATGAAACCGGGTTGCGATCATCATCCGCACAGCTTGAAAGACCCCACCCCTATCGTTGAATTCGTGCTTAAAGCGTATAAATAAAAAAGGTGTCCCAGTCTGGACAAAGGTTCCATAACAACGTATACTATCATCTCACTTTTTTAAAAGGAAATTATCAACTATGAGCAAAAAAACACTCCGTGACGTCTGCCTCAAAGGTAAGCGTGTTGTTATGCGCGTTGACTTCAACGTGCCCATTAAAGAGGGCGTCATCACTGACGATACCCGTATCAAGGGCGCACTGCCCTCTATCAATTATGTACTGGAACAGGGCGGATCGCTGGTTCTCATGAGCCATCTTGGCCGACCCAAGGGAAAAGGTTTTGAAGCCGACTTTTCGTTGAAGTTGGTTTCGGTTTATCTCGCAAAGATGCTCGGCAAGCCAGTCACGTTCGCTCCTGATTGCGCAAATGCAGATGCTGAAGTCGCTGCGCTCCAGCCTGGCGGCATCGTGATGCTCGAAAACACCCGTTTCTACAAAGAAGAAGAAGGCAAGGTCAAGAAGACGGATGAGATGACCGAAGAGGAATACAAAGAAAAGAAGACCGCGCTCAAGGAGAAGCAAAAAGTGCTCGCACAGAAGCTCGCCTCCTACGGCGACATCTATTGCAATGACGCCTTTGGTTCGGCTCATCGTGCCCACGCATCAACTGCTGTTATCTGCAAGTATATGAAGGAGAATGTCTCCGGTTTTCTTATGGAGAAGGAGATTGAATATTTAGGTAACGCTGTTGAGCATCCGCTCCGTCCATTCATCGCCATTCTCGGTGGTGCAAAAGTTTCCGATAAGCTCGCCGTTGTCAACAATCTGCTTGATAAGGTTGACACACTCATTATCGGCGGAGGCATGGCGTACACTTTCCTCAAGGCGATGGGACATGACATCGGCAAGTCGATCTGTGAACTGGATCAACTCGAGTACGCTAACCAAATGATTGCTAAGGCGAAAGCAAACGGCAAACAGTTCCTCCTGCCCGTTGACAACGTCATAGCAGACAAGTTTGACCCTGAGGCCAACACACAGATCGTCGGCAACGACATTCCAGAGGGCTGGATGGCTCTGGACATTGGCCCGAAGACAATCGAGTTGTATGCGAACGCTATCAAGAGCGCAAAGACTGTTGTCTGGAATGGACCTATGGGTTGCTTCGAAATGAAGAAGTTCGCAGCAGGAACAACGGGTGTGTGCCAGGCAGTTGCAGACAGCGGGTCCGTCTCCATCATCGGTGGTGGTGATAGCGTCAGCGCCGTCAACAAAAGCGGCCTAGCCCCCAAGATGACCCACATTTCAACCGGCGGCGGTGCCTCACTCGAATATCTCGAAGGTAAAGAACTCCCAGGCGTAGCAGCACTCAGCAACAAATAAGCCCACTGTATTGTAGTTATGTCTAAACTTGTTATTTGCGGCAAGAAGCAGATCAGTGGCACACATCGCACCCCTGGCAACAAAAACGCTGCATTGCCCATGATTGCAGCGTCGTTGTTGACATCAGAGCCTGTTACATTAAAGAATCTTCCACTCATTGCTGATGTGCGTACCACACTTAAACTGGTCGCCGAGCTGGGTGCTGATGTACACTTTAATGAATCCAAGCGCGAAGTCACGATTCATGCCAAGAAGATTCGACGGGAACTGAACAAGGAATTGTGCGGAAAAGTCCGTTCATCTATTCTTTTCGCAGGTCCCCTGCTCGCTCGTTTCGGATCAGCAAAGCTTTACCCGCCCGGTGGGGATGTCATTGGACGCCGACGCATTGATACGCACCTTGAAGGCTTACAAGCGCTCGGTGCAACGATTACCACCGGGAACTCCTATGTCTTCAAGGCTCCTAAGGGATTGACAGGCGCTTACATTCTTTTAGATGAGGCAAGTGTTACTGCGACCGAAAACATCGTTATGGCTGCAACGCTTGCAAAAGGCACCACTACGCTATACAACACAGCCTGCGAACCGCATGTGCAGAATCTCTGCACCATGCTTAACGCCATGGGTGCGAAAATTAGCGGCATAGGCACGAACCGCTTAACCATCGAAGGCGTTGAAAAGCTGACAGGCACGGAGCAACGCATCGGCCCCGACTACATTGATGCAGGCAGCTACATGGTCGCAGCTCTTATTACAGGTGGTGACCTGACCATTGAGGATATCGAACCCGATGATTTTTCGGTATTCATTAAACCCTTCACACGTTTTGGAGTCAAATATCAGTTTGACACCGTGAAAAAAACATTACGTATTCCACCGCGCCAGAAACTGAAAACCGCTTACGACTTTGGTGATGCGATTCCCAAAATTGAAGATGGGCCATGGCCTATGTTGCCCTCAGACTTGATGAGTGTACTCATTGTCTTAGCCACACAAGCACGGGGAACAACCCTATTCTTTGAAAAGATGTTTGAGAGCAGGATGTACTTTGTGGATCATTTGCTCGGCATGGGCGCGCGTATTGTGCAATGCGATCCGCACCGCATTGTGGTCACAGGTCCGACACCCTTGCACGGCTCACGTGTGGCGAGTCCTGACATTCGCGCTGGCATGGCATTGCTGATTGCAGCGTTGGGCGCCAAGGGCGAGACCTCAATCCTTAATGCCAACAGCATTGACCGCGGATATGAAGCGGTCGAACAGGAACTACGTAACCTCAACGCCAGCATCGAACGCATTAACGACTAGAAGCTTGGAATCATGACATCCATTTTACGATTTATTGACACTGACTGACACTTCCAAACTTTCTGACACTTCCCATGTGGATTCCCTTTGCACTCATCTCGGCAGTTCTTCTGGCCTTCTACGATCTTTCCAAAAAGAAGAGCGTCCATGATAACGCAGTCATGCCGGTGCTCTACCTCGGTACGATTTTTGGGGCGCTCGGCTTTTCAATCTACTTGCTTTGCATGGGGCAGTTTGGACGAGCCTTTATTGTGGACAGTCACACGTTCTGGTTGATTTTCATCAAATCCTCCATTATTGCTGTCTCCTGGGTCTTTGCCTACTATGCCATGCGCGAATTGCCCTTTTCGATTGCCGCGCCGATCCGAGCATCCGTTCCTTTCTGGACGTTGTTAGGCGCCATTTTTTTATACGGTGAAGTCCCCTCTTGGATGCAAGCAGTCGGCATATGCGCGGTACTGGTGGGATATGGACTTTTCTCTGTAGCTGGCAAAAAAGAGGGTATCCATTTTCATCGAAGCTGGGGTATCTTTTTCGCCTTTGCTGGAACACTTCTCGGTTCCTGTAGTGCGCTTTATGACAAATTCCTGCTTCAGAGCCACCAAGTTGACCGACTAGCAGTACAACTCTGGTTTGAACTGGATTTGGTCATCATTTTTACATTTTTCATTCTTGCTCAGCGCCTTTTTAACATGCAACGCACCCCCTTCCAATGGCGCTGGTCAATTCCTGCGGTCGGTCTTTTTCTAGTCGCGGCTGACTGGTTTTACTTTGCGGCTGTCAGCGAACCCGGTATCCCCATTTCAATTGTCTCCATGCTCAGGCGCGCAAACGTCGTTGTTTCCTTTGCAATGGGTGCGTTCATCTTCCATGAACAGAACATTAAACATAAGGCCATCGCCCTTGCCGTTCTCATTCTCGGTATCGCCATTCTCTGTTGTTATCACTAATTTTACCACCCATGGGCGCATCCCCGATTGGGCGTATAGGCGTCCTCGCCTGTACACTGGTCCGGCAGTTGCCGGACCAGCCAGTGACACGAATCTTCTGCCTTCGCTAAGGCTTCCGCCTACGCGATGCCTACGGCGGACGAGACGGCGGACAGGTCGCAGTACAGGCGAGGACGCCTATACGCCCAGGAATTGCAACACATCGCAGATGCGCCCCTGTTACAAAACCCCTTTTCAATAGACAAGCGGGCAGAGATGAGGTAACTTTGTATTTACTGTTTTGGGCAGTCCAGCTCGTAAATTACTGATCGAACAGGATTATCTTGAAAATGCTTTTTTTATCACAAACTTTTGGATATTAAAAATTGAAATTTCTTGAACAATTAGCCGCACGTCGCCGCTTCGGGATGAAACCTGGGCTCGATACCATCAACGCCTTATTGGAGGCTCTTGGCCATCCAGAGCAAAACCTTGCAGCTATCCATATCGCTGGCACCAATGGCAAAGGGTCTGTTGCAGCGATGTGCGAATCTGTGTTGCGTGCAGCAGGGTATGCAGTCGGACGCTACACCTCCCCTCACCTGATCTCCATCAATGAGCGTTTTCTTGTGCGCGGGTGCAACGCAACCGACGAGATGCTGGAATGCGCGGCAAACGAAGTCGATGCAGCCATCACTGTTCTCGGATCTGTCTCCGAAACAACTTACTTCGAATATCTGACCGCGATGATGTTTGTGCTCTTCCGCAAGGAGAAGATTAACCTCGCGGTTATTGAAACAGGACTCGGTGGCCGCCTCGATGCAACCAATGTCATGACGCCGCTCGTCTCCGTGATTACCCGTATCGGACTCGACCATTGCGATTGGCTGGGGAACACGTATGAAAAAATTGCCTATGAAAAGGCGGGCATCATCAAGCCTGGACGGCCTGTCGTCTGCGCAGCAATGCCAGATGAAGCTCGGCGCGTGATCCAAGGAATCGCATCAAAGAATCAGTCCTTATTCATTGATGCCTGTGAGTCAGTCACTGTTTCTGCGACAAAGAAGACGCTCGATGGACAGACCCTCAAGATCGAGACCCCTGAGTTGACGCTGCCCCCTATTCGCTTGCCCCTGTCTGGTGCATTTCAGCTTGAAAATGTTTCAACAGCCCTCGCAACACTTCAGGTTCTTTCGCAAGCGCTCGATATTCCTGAAGCCGCCTACAAGACCGGACTTGAGTCCGTCTGCTGGCCCGGGCGCTTCCAGCTTGTGCAAAAAGATCCCATTATTATTATTGATGGTGCTCACAATCCAGACGGGGCAGATGCCTTGGTGAACACGTTGAAGAACCTCGTCAAAAAACAACCCATCGCGTTCATCGCCGGATTCTGTGGGGACAAGGATGTCGCCGCCTATTTACACCGCATTGCTCCACTTGCGACCTGTGCGTATGCTGTACCGGTCTGCAATCCGCGCACGCTGACCGCAGGACAGACCCTGGGACAGATGAACATTGCAGGCTTGCGGAACGCATCAGATTGCGCATCCCTTGACGACGCACTCGCACGCGCAATAGACTGGGCAACGTCAAACAAGGGCATCATCGTCGTCTGCGGTTCACTCTTCTTGGCTGGTGCAGCCCTGGCAACGTTCAACGCCATGCCCGGCTTAACGTCAAACAGAGTTGACCTTTCAGAACAACTCAAACCCAGCAAATAGCGGGGAGAATTGCCTTATTGCCTCATTGCCTTATTGTTTTTTGGACCTAGCGGCTCACCGAGACGGTTCGCCCTACCTCCTTCGGATCAGACAGATTGCCCGTGCGAAGCGGGTAGGACGAACCGTCTCGGTGAGCCGCTAAGGATATTACTTTTTTCGTGTATTCCGTGTGTTTCGTGGTAAAAATTGAATGAGAGATAACAAATGAAAACAAAACCATACCGATTTGTGATCCAAGGCACAGGGCTCATTGCGAAGTTTCATGCGCGAGCCATACAAGAAATCCCCAATGCGCAACTCATCGGCTTTTGTGGCCGGAACATCTCAAAAGTAAAAGAACTTGCGACGGAATTTAATTGCGCTGCATTCGACTCTGTTGAAACAGCATTGCAGCAAGCCGATATTCTGTGCGTTGCAACTGCTTCAGCACTTCATCTGGACGGCGCGCTCGCAGCAGCCAAGCTGGGTAAGCATGCCTTAGTCGAAAAGCCACTTGAAATTACCACCGCACGCATCGACCAGATGACCGCTGCGCATCAAGCAGCAGGCACGCGCCTCGGTTGCATTTTTCAGCTCCGCCACATCCATGCGCTGAAACATATTCGAACAGCCTTAAAAAAAGGCCGTTTCGGAAAGATCACGAACATCGGCGTCCACGTTCCCTGGTGGCGTGATCAGTCCTATTACGACGATTCTACATGGCATGGAAAACGGGAGATGGATGGCGGCGGCGCACTCATGAATCAGGCCATCCACATGATCGACTTGATGCTCGACCTCTTTCCGATGCCGGACATTGTCAAGGCCGTCACCTCTTCCATTGGACACAACATTGAAACAGAAGACGCCGCAGTCATTGCACTTAAATGGAACGATGGCGCAGTCGGGATAATTCACGGCACGACCTCCGCTTGGCCGGGCAATCCGAGACGCCTTGAGATTTTCGGCACAGAAGGCGCGATTGTGATGGTTGATAATGCGTTGGCGCAATACACCTTCAAACAGGCAAAACCTGAAGATGCTGCCATCGCAAAAGAATTTGGCCTCATTGCCGGAACCGCTGCCGGTGCCGCAGCGCCTGGCGCAATGACTCATGACCTACATACCGAATGCTTCAAAGAATTCATCCACGCATTGGATCAAGGCGACATGTCTGATGCCAATGCCCTTTCCGCGCGCCGCTCCGTGGCCCTTATTGAGCAGATTTACGAACAGGCATGAAGTTAATGCCATGTATGTCCGTGGGCAAAAAAAAATTATTGCTTTGGTTTGGGCACAATCTTGAGGTCAAGTGGGGCGATAACATCGCCTTCCGTTGTCGTGAAGGGCTTCTTACCGAAGTTGACGGTGACCATGACACCATTTGCAAAAATCGTTCGCTGAACCGTACGATTAGGCGTGAGTATTTGATGGTCCGTCATTTCCGAATAACCAGTCATGCGTGAAACAGGTTGCGCAATTTTATAGCTGGCCGCAAAGCGATCCTTCATCTCCATCCACATTTTACTGGAAAACATATACATGGGCGGCGTGCCATAAAGGGCATTAAACAAGTCGCGCTTGCGCCAGATTTTGGGCAGCTTGTTGTTATAATCGCCCCAATACCATTGAGCCACCACGCAATCATGGTAGACCAGTTCCCACAAGGGAAGACGATACTTTTCGCCGACTTGAAACTCTTCAACAGGCACAGGAACATCATCCCATATCTCCTGCATCTTGCGTCCGGCATCCGGCACGCGATATCTGCCGATACTGAGCATGCCTTCAAAGTAATCGCACACTGGCACCACTGCATCATGCCCTGTCTCGCTACCACAGACCAAGCCGCATTCTTTCGAGACCACGTTTAGCAACTTGATGCGAGCCTCACGGCTATCCGTACGGGTCATGGGATGGGCCGGATTCCAGCATTCCTGCCACGAGCAAGCCGTAGCCGTGTCTATGAAGCGGCACTTGAACAGTTTAGTTTCTAACTCTTTTTTGATGCGTTCTCGCGCGTAGGGTAAGGACTGACGATCACACAGCGAGACGCAATGCACCATCCCATTTCCATCTTTACGTTCAACACCCCATGCTTGGCGCAGGGTTCCATCAGGCTTATCCCAGGTAATATCCTGCGGAAAAGCACCTGTTGTCCAGTCACTATGTTTCCATCGAAGCAGCGGAAAGTTCGCAGGATCCATGACATCGCTATAGATGTCGTAGCGGCTGGTCAACACATGGGGCATGGTATTCATGGCTGCGATTTGTTCCGCCGGGCCATTCGCGCTCCAAAGGAGCCGCTCCAGCCCAGCCGCCTGCATCTCCTTCGCGACTTGAACACTCAGCTTGGCATTATCCATAAACCAGATATTAGCAGCTCCAATCAATTGGTCAACTGCTGGACGCTCCTTGACCTTCTCCGTAAAGGTTTTAAGGCGGCCAATATCCTTTGCATACTGGCGGTATCGTTTACACATGGCAACATGTCCGCCCTTATCAAAGAAGGCATAGCGCACTTTCCGCACATAACCGAACTGCTGTTTCTGAGCCAACCATTCTGTGGCCACTTGCCAACGTCCGCTCTGCTTAGAGAAGATCACAGACACGTCATCGGGAGTTTCGACCAGTGCCATCCAGCCGGCTCCTGTCGTATCTGCTGTAACACCATAGAAGGACATACATAATCCGTGTCCGCCAAACAGTATCAGGGAGTAGAGCTTCAGGTCCAGTTCATCAACCGGATACCCCATGCCTTCATTTTCAGGAAGGATCATGAGATCTCCGGCAGATGTCGTGAATGCAGGAGGAAATACAATATGATTGGAGAGCGGTCCATCCCCGTTCAGCTCCACAACCAACTCCTCTTTTTCAAGGGTAAATCCTGCACGATAGATCTTAGAATCCTCAACATTTAAGAGCTTGAGTGATACCCCTTGCTCTTTCTGTGCGGCATCCAGTACTAACCAATGAGATGAAAAACCCGTAGAATAGCCTTTAGCGTTTAATTTAAAACCTTCTTCGCTATAGATGATTTCAACAGCGCCAAATGCGTATTTTCCATTTTTAACCGGAAACTGTTCCTGGTTTCGAGACAGCGTAAAGGCCTTTTCGGAAAACGAGACGGCTCCGAAACCCATCAATCGCGGTTCGATGTGAGCCACTCCCTTAGGAACAATGACCTTCGTCTCGACGAGTTGCCAGGCATCCGACAACTGGAGACTCTTTGTGCCGAACGACCAATTGATCGCCTTACCTTTATCATCGTAAGTCACAACACTTAAATCGACATGGCCTTTGCCCTTCAGTTGAACGGACAACTTAAAAGACTCCCACGACTTTACAGGAACGCGTCCCATTCCATGAAGCGCCCAATCCTGTTGGCCATCAAATGTCACCTTGACCTCATCGCCCACCACTTCCGCTATTGCCTTTGCATCACGTCCAAACGTGCCGGGCTTTGTCAGCCTCCACGTATCTTCAGCACAAACGATTGAAACAACTAAAACGCTTAAAGAAATACTCATCATACGATTCATACTGTTCCCCAGTTCATACAAACCACATTTACGGTTAATCGTACCCTGCGTTACGTGTGAAACCCACTTTACTCCTCCGTCTTACACTTTATGAAGTGTGCGGCCGGTAACCAGCCACAATAGAAAGAAGCTCTCGGGCAAGCACTGCGTTCGGAGTCCCGCCTTTAGGCGGTCTCAAACATCATACCACTTAATCATCCCACCCACGCCCATAATCGGCAATCGGATAATCAATCCAAATTTGTTTGGCCTGAAAAACACCAACCTGATCCAGATATTGTGCTGCACTACTCCAACGCCAATCCGTCCACTTCTCAACATATCCATGGCGCACTGGATTGTGATGCACATAATTCAACGTCGCCCAGTAATGTCGATCGCTGCGCATCGCGCGTTCCACCGCGCGAAAAAACACTTTGCGCCCACGTTTAGAGTCCTCTCCATTCCAGCAATATGAAGTGCGTCCGTGTAGCCTGCCAAGTGCCTGCAACAATCCAAGAATATCCGATGTCTCGACAAGGGCATGATAATGGTTAGGCAAGACACACCATGCAAACAGTTTTACTGTCCTCTCAGCTAACTCAGAGAGGAGATCAGTGCAGAAACTGTCCATCCGTTCAGGGGAGTCACCTATTATATCGCCATGCTCAAAGCAAGCCGCTGTGATATGAAATCGCTGATGCCCAAAATTGGGGCGATGCGGAGGCGAATGCCATGGCCGATCATGTGCCCTTCGCCAAGCCAAAAGCTCTTCCTTTTGTTCCTGAGTCAATGTCCGCCAAAGATAGCGAGGTCTTGACATCATTCACTCCTGCTGAGATAGCCGTTGCAATCGAAAGACTTTTGGTCGGACATGCGTATGTCACAAAAACAAAAGTGTGGGCTTTCACCCACACCTTCCGCCTAAAGGCGGTACTCCAAACGGTCTCGTTGATACCCCGTGCGCGGACGGTACCTAGACGGACACATTACCCATTACGCTTTTCGAAGTCCTTCATGAAGGCGACGAGTGCTTCGACGCCTGCTACAGGGAAGGCATTGTAGATCGAGGCGCGGATGCCGCCGACGGAACGATGTCCCTTGAGTTGCTTCATGCCTGCTGCGGAAGCCTGCTTGATGAAAATCTCTTCAAGCTCCTCGGTCGGCAGACGGAAGGTGATGTTCATGTCAGAACGGAATGCCTGCTTGGCAGTACCACGATAGAAGCCCGTTGCGTCAATGGCATCGTACAACATCTGCGCCTTGTCACGATTCTGTTTGAAGAGCTTCTGGAGCGTCATCTTCTTCATCCAACGCGTAGTCAGGCAAAGCATGTAGATGCTAAAGCAGGGAGGCGTATTATAAAGCGAATTTTCGTCAACAAACGTCTGGTACTTCAACATCGTCGGCAACGCAATATTCCCCTTGGCGGCCAAATCCTTACGGATGACAGCCAGAGCAACTCCTGAGGGCCCGAGATTTTTTTGTGCTCCCGCATACGTCATTGCGAATTTCGTATAATCCAGAGGACGCGAAAGAATATCTGACGACATGTCAGCGATCAGCGGCGAGCCCGTGACCGGTATATCCTTGAGCTGGGTCCCCGCGATGGTCTCATTGGTGGTAAGATGGCTATAGACTGCTCCGGATGTCCACTTCATTTCGCTGAGTTCCGGCATACGGGTCGGAATATCCTTATGACATTCGGCTGCAACGTTCACATTGCCAACGATCCGCGCCTGCTTGACTGCTGCCGTACCCCATGAGCCGGCATTGATATAATCAGCAGTCTGTCCTTGTCCGAGGAAGTTCATCGGAATCATGGCGAACTGTAAACTGGCTCCACCCTGGATGAAGAGCACCGAGTAATCATCATTAAGCCCCATCAATTCCTTGATGTTCGCAATTGCCTCGTTGTGAATTTCATCATACTCTTTACCACGATGTGACATTTCCATGACAGACATGCCCGAACCTTTGTAGTTCACTAAATCTGCCTGTGCTTCCTGAAGTGCTTCTACAGGCATCACAGCTGGTCCTGCGCAAAAATTATAAATACGTGACATATTAACTTCCTTTATGGTTACGAGGAACAACACCAATGGCATTTGGCCTTGCCCCAAAGATGATGAACAATATCATGCCTTTTTCAGGGGTTGATTGTCAATTCAAACCTTGTGAAAATTGCTAGTTTGTGTTTGCCCGCCGGAATTCGACTTTACGAAGGATTCGAATCTGGAGGTAGGTGAAACTGACCAGCGTGACACCCAAAAACCACGCCATTGTCGTCGCCGTGCTAAATCGCAAGTTATTATAAGCCTCTTTCCAGATGGCGAGGCTGAGCACATTCGTCGTGTCACCCGGCCCGCCAAACGTTAGCAGAAAAATACTGCCCATGCCCTGAAACGCGGTGATAAACGCGCCAACAAAGTTAATAACCATCAGTGGCAACAATTGCGGATAGGTGATATGACGAAACCGGCTGAAGATGCCAGCTCCATCAATCGCAGCAGACTCGTAATAGTCAGGGGGAAGCGCTTGAAGCGCTGCCACATAAATCAGGCTCGCCATGCCTGCCCCTGCCCATACCCCCGGAAGGATGCAGCAGACCATGGCCAGGGACTGGCTTTGTAACCACGTCTGGCGTGACATTCCTACCAGTGCCAAAATTTGGTTGAACATGCCGTTTTCCGTGGGATCGTACATCATCTTCCAGAGCAGGGCGATCACGAGCGCACTCGTCAGGTGCGGCAGAAAGTAAAGCGTTCTGAAGAATATCTTTCCGCGCGGAATTTCCGACAGCATCAGAGCCAGCAAGATCGGACTCAGAAAGCCCAGTATGATAGTGATGCCAACGTATTTCAATGTCCTCCCCCATGAAGCCCAAAAGTTGAAATCCGTCACCACCAAGATAAAGTTATCCAGACCAACCCATTGCGTCTCGCCAACAATCTTATAATTTTGGAAGGCCATCACCGCACCGCGAATCAACGGATAATAACTCCAAAGCGCAATCGACACGACAGCCGGAATGATCATGACCCAAGGCGACCAGCCCATCGATGGTCCCTTCCAGCTCACATCAGCTTGTTGCGCCAGACTGGCTACACGCGCCGCCTTCCACATCATTCCTCCACAAATCAGCAAGGCAATCAGAACAACCCCGAAGATCACACGCGCCAAGGGACGCTGCCGATCCAGTTGCTTTTCTGGCACACGAAACATCAGCCCCCTATTCGCATCCGCATTGATACCCTGCAACGCCGAGACATAATCGAACTTTTCCCCACTCTCAGCAAGCAACAGGCCAAGAAATCGACGATCAATAAGATCTGATACGGCCTGCCAAAATCCAGCGAAGGGTTCCGTACGCGCAAGAATAGTACCGCGTTCAATGCCCTCATAATTCTCTCGGATACGCTGCGGCACTTCACTGAGATATTCTCCCAGTCCTAACCGAATCAAATCAGCCGGCGTACACCAACGCGCATAACCTTCCAACACTTTTTGCCGAATAGCCTCGTCGTTAACCTCTTTTGATGCCAGTTGCTGCACGCATTTCCAGATCAAATCCCGCTCGGCCTTCGGACGCCTTCCGACACCTTCCGTCATGCTATAAAAATGTTTATGCGCTTGGAACACAGGTTTCATGCCGGGCTTGGCTGCTGGAAAGGGCATGATGCCGATCATTTCAGGCGGCAGATTTGCCTCGCGTGTCAAAATTTCGACGAGGTCCAATCCTGCGAAAAGTGCAACAATCTCGCCTTGCGCAAAAAGCTGCGGAAGTTCTGTTGTCATGCGCGGTAACGGACGTGTCGCCCCCTTGATCACGTCTGAATCTTGAAACTCAATCACGTGCCCGTCCTTGTGCGTCACACAACCGGCAGCCACATCCAGTTCGGTGAGATTAATGATCTCCTGCGTCACTGGATCCCGTATCCAGGGCGACCATACCAACCGATGAAGAAAACGAGCAGATTCAACCGCTTCAGGCGAATCAAAGTTTGCCTGCCATCTCCCCTCAACCTGTGAAAGATCTTCTCCGGTGTCAGGAGCACGGAAAGCAATCTCTTCCATGCTAAAGGAATAGGCTTTGCCCGTTGTTGGGGACTGACGAATATTGACAATAGGCGAACCCCCCGCAGCCTGCATCCATGGCAACCATCCCCAAGGACGACACTCCAATCCAAACGCACGCTGGCCGCGCTGAACCTTTGCACCCGAAACTTGACGACGCGGGAAGGTCAGTTGCTGACACCATGTGTAAAATTCATCCCATGTCTCGGGCGTCTTCTCTGGATCAAGTCCTGCCTGCTGAACCAAGTCCTTACGATAAATAATGCCGTAGTACCACGTTCCGGCCATAGGCAAACCATAGACTTTACCATTCTTTGTGGCCACCTGACGCCACAGTAACGGCACATCCTTCCAGCCTGGCCATTTAGCTTCGCTGTCACTGATCTGGCCGTCACCATTGAGGTCATCACCAATCCATTCATTGAGCGGATGAATAAAGCCCTGCTCAATATCGTGGCGCATAATATGAAACCAGCAAAAATAAATATCAGGAGACGTGCCGCCAGCCAACGACAACATAAAGGGGGCTCGTCCGCCTCCACCAGGAAGAACAAGACCACCCCACTTTTGCGGATTCAATTGTGGCTCTTGTTGCGCAAGCTTCATGATTTGCCGCGTAACAGGTCCCTCTGGCGTATCCGGATCATACCCGCCCATGAACGAAACCGTGACCGGCTCCTGCGTTGCTGCAAAGAGGCTGGAGCATGGCAGAAAGGGTAGAATGAGAAGAAAGACCGCCGCCAGCGGAGCTGGAATAAACGAGGGGGAATTTTTTTTTGGATGGCTAGTCGTAAGCCTGGGCGTATAGGCGTCATCGCCTGTACCCGACCAGTCCGCCGTAGCCTTGGCGTAGGCGGAAACCGTATGCTTATGCTGGTTCGGCAGCTGCCGAACCAGCGAACAGGCGGGGACGCCTATTCGCCCAGCAAGGCATCCAACCCTATCATTCCGCCATTTCCACCCTTCCACCATTGACATGAGACGGCGCGGTGACTGTGACATACGTCCCATTCGTCCCATAAGTCGCATACGTCCCATCTCGTTTTTCTCCTTTATCCAAGCCGGCTCTTGAAATCACTGTATCCGAAGCGCTTCACAACCTTCAGGGTTCCATCTTGGCCGCGTATCGCAATCGTCGGCAGACGGATACCATTAAAGGTGTTGGTCTTGACCATGGTATAGTGCGCCATGTCTTCAAACATAATCCGGTCACCTGTTTTTATAGGCGTGTTAAAGGACCAGTCGCCAAAAATATCTCCGGCTAGACACGAGGCACCTGCAAGCCGTACCGTGTAAGGTTTTTCGCCAGCCTCTCCGCCCTTGTCCGCCTGGTGCGAGGGATTCGCTTCACAATGCCATTGCGGATCCCGAAATAGCCGCGGACGATAAGGCATCTCCATCACATCCGGCGTATGACATGCGCAGGACGCATCCAGCACGGCAATCGGCAATTCGTTTTCAACAACATCTAAGACTGTTGCAACCAAAGTGCCTGCGTTAAAAGCACAGGCTTCGCCAGGCTCAAGATAGAGGGTCGTGATATTCGGGTGGCGGGCACGAAACGCCTGAAGCGTATCACACAACAAATCGACATTGTAATCTTCACGCGTAATGTGATGACCGCCACCAAAATTGAACCAGGATATTCTCGGCAGCAGATCTCCAAACTTTTCTTCAATCGCCTCAACCGTCCGCGCAAAGGGTTCCGCATTTTGCTCACAAAGATTGTGACAATGAAGACCTGTAATGCCTTCAAGCGAGTGCCCTGCAAACGAAGCACGGCGGATGCCTAGGCGCGACTTACGTGCACACGGATCATAAATTTCCGTGTGACCTTCTGAGTGTTCAGGATTGATGCGCAGCCCCACGGTGATATCGCATGTTTTTTCAATGCTTCGGAACAGATCCAGTTGGGCAAAGGAATTCAGTGTGATATGGTCGATGTGCTTCACGAGCTCACGCATCTCTGATTCAGAGAATGCAGCGGCAAAGGCATGGATCTCTCCGCCAAAGGCTTCGCGCCCGAGATGTGCCTCATCCAGAGAGCTTGCGCAACAGCCATCCAAGGTCTTACGCATCATCGGGAAGAGATCGAAGGTTGAGAAAGCCTTGAGCGCCAACAAGATTTTGCAGTCCGTCCGCTGCTTCACCTCCGCAAGCACACGCATATTCCGCTCAATCGCGGAACCATCAACAATAAAGGAGGGGGTCGGAATCATCATACCTCAACCCTTATTTTATCGGTGAAGTAAACACGCGTTTTTTAAGCACCTTCCAGGGCAAGCCATGTTGATTGAGCGCGTCCATGAAAGGATCGGGGTCAAACTGCTCCATATTGAAGACCCCCTGTCCTGTCCACTTACCTGTCAGCATCATCTTTGCACCAATCATAGCTGGGACGCCCGTCGTGTAGGAGATCGCCTGAGACTTGACTTCACGATAACACTCCTGATGGTCGCATACGTTATACACGAACGCAACCTTCTCCTTGCCCTTGGCATCTTTGCCATAAGCCTGAACGCCAATACAGGTTTTCCCTTTGGTCAGCGGTCCGAGCGACGCGGGATCTGGCAGCAACTTAGCCAGAAATTGAATGGGGACAATATCGACACCATTAAAAGAAACCGGATCAATTCGATCCATGCCGATATTTCGGATGACATCCAGATGCTTCAAATAATTTTCCGAGAAACTCATCCAGAAACGCGCCTGTTCCAGCCCTTTGATATGCGTTCCGATAGACTCCAGCTCTTCATGATAGAGCAAATACATGTTGAGTTTGCCCAGTTTGTCCGGCATTACAAAGGGCTTCTTCACGGAGAGCGGAGCAGTCTCCACCCATTTGCCCTTTTTCCAGTAACGTCCCTTAGCTGTGATTTCGCGAATATTAATTTCCGGACTAAAATTCGTTGCAAAGGGTAAGCCATGACTGCCCGCATTGCAGTCGATAATGTCGATCTCTTTGATCTTAGGAACGACATGCTTTTGCAGATAGGTGGTGAACACACTTGTGACGCCCGGGTCAAAGCCCGATCCCAACAACGCCATGAGCCCCGCCTTCTGAAAGCGTTCCTGATATGCCCACTGCCACTTGTATTCGAACTTAGCCGTGTCCAGTGGCTCATAATTAGCCGTGTCCAAATAGTTCACACCAGCCGCAAGGCAGGCATCCATGATGTGCAAATCCTGATACGGCAAGGCCACATTGATGACCAACTGAGGGTTAGTCTTTTTGAGTAACTTTGTCAGTTGCGGCACATTGTCCGCATCCACGGCATACGTCGTAACTGGGACCTTGGCCTTCATCGTCTTGGCGAGCGCATCGCATTTCGACTTTGTACGCGAGGCCAAAATGATTTCCGAGAAAACCTCCGGCACCTGCGCACACTTATGCGCCACAACCGACCCCACGCCCCCTGCACCAATAATCATGACTCTAGCCATAGTTCTCTCCTATTGGATGGGCAAGCCATTGCCTGCTCCTGCTTTATTCTTCGAAATAGGTATATCCGCGCATGCCGTTTTCATAAGCAGCGACAATCTCGCGGCGTTCCGCAGGCGTGATCCGCTTCTGCTTTACCGCCTCTTCCGCTGTTGCGCGAAATTGTTCAATCAGGCGCTCCGGACGATACTCAACATAACTCAGCACATCGCCGACCGAATCGCCACTCACTTGCTGCACATATTCAATGTCGCCATCTTCATCAACACGTACGCTCACCACGTTCGTGTCGCCAAACAAGTTATGTAAGTCACCCAACGTCTCCTGGTATGCTCCGACAAGGAAGGCGGCCAGCATATAGGGCTGTCCCTTGTAGAACGGGTGCACAGGGAGAACGTGGTTGACGTCATGCTGATCAATGAAACGATTGATGCGTCCATCACAGTCGCACGTGATGTCCGACAAGCATGCATTGCGTGTCGGCTTTTCGCACAGACGATGAATCGGCATGATCGGGAAAAGCTGTTCAATGGCCCAAGCATCCGGTAGAGATTGGAAGACGCTGAAATTGCAGTAGTACACATCCGCCAATAACGCATCAAGACCCGACAAACTTTGCGGAAGCGTTTTGAGTCCAGCGGCCAATTCGCGAATACGTGTCAAAATATACCAGAACAAGCAATCTGCTGCAGCATGTTGACGCAAGGTGATGTCCCCATGTTTAAACGCCTTCTGAATCTCTTCGCGATAATACAGTACGTCATTGAAGGATTCCTGGATATTTTTCTGGCTCAAGGTCTTTGAAACATAAAACATGTTATCCAAGGCTTCTGGACGTGTCTCCTCGCCCATCGGTGGCGGGTCCTTCTCTTCATACACGGCCGTATTCAAAACATTGATCAGCAACACGGAATAGTAACCAATGAGCGCACGTCCTGATTCGCTGATAATCAGCGGATGCGCAATCTTATCTTCATTGCAGGCATTCATAATGCCTTCAATCACGTCCGCGCAATATTCAGAAATGTCATAATTAGCGCTACTCGAAAAACTCGTGTGGGAGCCATCGTAGTCGATCGCAAGACCGCCACCGATGTCAAAAATGCCCATCTTAGCTCCCTCTTTCACAAGACCCACATAAAAGCGAGAAGCCTCTTTGACGGTATCACGAATTTCACGGATGTTGGGTACCTGAGATCCCAGATGGTAATGCAACATCTCCAAGCAGTCCAACATGTTTTTTGCACGAAGCAAGTCCACCACATCAATCACCTCTGCAGGCGTGAGACCGAAGACACTTCGCTCGCCTCCAGATTCAGACCACTTGCCACCCACACGACTAGAAAGCTTAATACGAACACCAATGCGCGGGCGGACCCGTAATTGTTCGGCTTGTTTCAAGATGAGGTGAAGTTCATCGACAGACTCCAAGACAATGATTGTTTGCATCCCCATCTTTGTGGAAGAGAGCGCCAGATCAATAAATTCGGAATCCTTGTACCCATTACAGACCAGATAGGCCAATGGATCACGCATGTAGGCAAGTGCTGCGATCAACTCAGCCTTCGAGCCAGCTTCAAGTCCATGGTGATAGGGCGCACCAAAAGTGACCACGTCATGAACAGCCTGCTGTTGCTGATTGACCTTGATCGGAAAAACGCCACGATATTCATTTTGGTAGTTATAATCCGCAATAGCCTTTCCAAACGATTCATTGATGCGACGAATCCGGTCGCCCAGCAAATCGCTGAAGCGCAACAAGAGCGGCAACCCGATGCCTCGGTCTTCGATTCCAGCAACAATATCCGTCAGCTTGACGCTCACAGAACCCTTGGCATTCTTCAGGTTAACAGCCACATGACCATCCTCGGTCACATTGAAATATCCCTGACTCCAAGAAGCGACTCCATACAGCTCGGAACTCTTTACACTGTTCCATCCATCCAACGCATCTAACAAAGGTTGTGCCATTCCATTCCTCCTCAATAAAAAACAACTCGCAACATGCCAAACCCTGACCAAAAGTGCAATAGAATTTTGCGTTTATAACGGATATTTTTTTAGTCTGATTTTACGCGATAAAAAAGCTGTGGCTCGACAACAGGGACTGTGACCGTTGTTGCGCCTGCCTGCCCAGCAATGGCGGGTATACAATTTCTCCAGCCATTCGTCACCAACATATTCGCATTGGTGAACACCGAATAAGCTTGAGCAACAATCGATGTGAACGTCAGAGATGCATTCGTTCCATTCCATACAAAACGCAAAATCGTCGGTGGCGGGACAGGAACTACGGGAGCAGGTTCCGGAGGAATAATGAGCGTCGAGTCGCCATAGATTGTATAAGATGCATTCGGTCGAGTAAGTGAAACATCTCCGTTGATCACATTTGTATAACCCTCCGGGCCTCTCACGCTATAGGAAAGGACTAGTCCGACCGCACTTGTGGTTCCACCCCAGTAAATATAGCCATCTACACTGTCACCGCCCGCCGACCAGTTGAATGCTTCCAAGTGCGTACCGTTCAAATTCTCTTCGACAGTCCATGGTCGACTATTGGTTGGTGCAAACATGTATATCCACACATTCGTGCCGCTGATCTTACGCAAGAACTCGCCTCGTGAAACAGTATGGTCTCCTGTCACCGGCTTCGTCACGTTAGTCGGCAGGGATGCAATACTGCCACTGATCTCAAAATTGCCATTCGTCGAAATAAGGGCTGTGTATCCTATTGTTGGAGAACCCGTACCCGTGTAGGTCAAGGTACGGGCTGTTGAACTCCATACCCCAGTACCCACTAAATTGGCAGGCGTCACATTCGCCGGAATCTGTTCGACCAACGTCCAATTGGTTACTGCGGATGGACAGGTGACCGCGAGCGACACATTGGTCCAACTGGTAATGGTACGCACAGCCGTTGCAAAAGGCTCATCGTAGTAAACCGCTACAACATTCGTGGTCTGGTCAGACACCACCTCGACCTGTCGTGTTGCTGGCGTTATCCGCCCTGGCATATTCGTAAAAGCTACGGTATAGAGGCCTGGAGTGAGTTCGATCACACCATTGGTGCGCCAGACGTCACCCGTCAGTTGCCAAACCGCACCTGCCGCAACAGCATCAGACGGCAAGATTGATACAGAAAGAAACCCTGTTTTCACATAGACAGCCACAACCGTCGTGGTCTGACTGGACACCACAACAATTTCTCGCGTCGCTGGCGTTGTCCAGCCTGGCAAATTCGTAAAGGCGATCGTATAATTGCCTGGGTAGACCGAAATCACACCATTGGTTCGCCAGACATCGCCCGTCAGTTGCCATCTCGCGCCTTGCGCCACAGCCCAAGATGGCACGATTGAAACATCGAGTAGACCTTTTGCAATGACCAGATGCGCAACGCTACTGGTCACGCAACCAAAGACATTTGAAGCAATGCACTGATAAAACTTACCATCGTCGCTCGGCAAGGCAGGACCCACCACATATCGATTCGTCGATACTCCAGTAGGCACACCATTCGTGAACCAGTAATATTTTATAGCTGTTTTACTACTCACCCCGAAAAAAAACATATTCGTCGCGCCTACGTTCATCGTGACATCCGCAATATCATTCGTAATGACGGGCAGTTCGCCCGGATCCTGGGACCACATACCTAAAAATCCTGTTTCACCAGTCGCTTCTCCGTACCTAAAATCACTCCAGAGGTTTTGAAAACCTCCAAACATTTCCCACCCTGGGGAAGCTGTTGTTCCACCTAAAAAGACAGACGTTCCAGAGACAGCCACTGTATAGGCAACGTCATTGCTCGCGCTACCCACATACGTTGACCAAATGGGCGCGCCGGTATCACGATTCAACTGCAGGATGAACCCATCTGTCCCGCCGGAATAAGCCTTTGAAAACTCATCATGCTCGGGCATCCATCCGCCCGCACCTGTCGAGCCGCAAACGACAACACGATTTGAATCCATCAGCGCAAGCGATTGAACAGTATCAGCCGTGTTCGTTCCGACATATCGAAACCAGTTTGTCGTATACGTCGTTCCACGATCCGTCAGCTTCAGCACGAAACCATCCTGACCGCCTCCCAACTTGTTAAGTTGGTTCGTTGCAGTACAGAAATTTGTGGAATAGGTTGTGCCTGCCAAATAAATCATATTTGAGACCGTCTGCATCGATAAAATTTCATCGTTCAAATTCCCACCCAGTACTGTCGAATATTTCACCGTACCGTCAAAATTCAACTTAGCAAGGAACCCATAGCTATTAGACACGGAAGGCAACGTATTCGTCCCCAACGTAACCCAGTGTGGCGAGCGCGTCGTGCCACTTACATACAACCCATCCTGTCCAATTGAGACTGCATTCGCCACATCATCATTCACCCCGCCTAAATAGCGTACCCAAACCAGACTTCCACTCGATGAGTATTTGATAACAACAGCATCTTTGCCTCCAGCAAGAGCAGAAGAAGGGGAGAGATTCGTAATGGTCGTATACCCGACCGCATAAATATTCCCATTGGTATCAATAGCAACAGCCCTGTAAGCGTTTGTCGTATTATAATAATTACTCCCAGAGACCGAACTCAGTTCTCGTGCCCAATTCAGTGACCCATCTGCTACATTTAAACTACTCAGAATCGCATCGCTCCAAGTTTCACCATACCCATAGGCCTGATCATTGACAAAGCCGACGGAGTAAAACACATTAGTTGTAGCGGCAAGACCATAGGTCGAACCACCCAAACCATAATCCAACGTCAATACCCACTGAAGCGCGCCATCCTTATCGGCCTTAGCAACATACCCACTATTCAGGCCAGGATCGTAAAGAGGATTAAGAGGATTAGATCGAACCACAACGTCCTGGGAAAAGAAAAATCCTGTTCCTAACACGCCACCAAAATAGACGTTCGTCGATGCGTCCGTCGCAAGACTGTAGACTTCATCCGTAAAGCTATCCCCACCCGCATAACTGACCCACTTCGTCGTCAAAGCATTTTTAACGGATTCATCGCTGCCAAAACAGCAAAGTCCAATCATGCAAAGTACGATAATTTGTTGGATTTTTTTAGTCACACAACTATTCCATAGATAAGGGAATAATGATACCAAAGCCTTAGATCGAAGACAAGAAACCAGTTTTTGACGGAAAGTTACGCGCGCATAGGCAATTCGTTGCAACCTCTGGGCGTATAGGCGCCTGCCGCGCCGTAGCCTTG
>SESF01001730.1_pt1 | contig 31188 bp, 20 predicted proteins | sample 3171521 | NCBI WGS metagenome assembly SESF01 (sample SAMN10866945, study PRJNA518727) | freshwater metagenome | biome: subpolar coniferous forest; feature: holomictic lake; material: water; isolation source: holomictic Lake 227, 6 m and 8 m depth | place: Canada: near Kenora, Ontario | collected...
TCGGAGGCCAGCAGCGACACCCGCTGACGGCTGCCGATGATCTCGGGGTGGGTCATCACCATCTCGCGGAGGGTGTAGCCGGCGGCGGCGCTGACCAGTTCCATCAGCGCCCGCTTGCCGTCGCGGCCGCCGGCGGTCGGAACCTCGGTCAGCAGGGCCGCGCGCACCAGCGCCGGATAATCGCCGGCCGAGAGCACCGCCGGCTCGCGGGAGCCCGAGGGTGTGATCGCGTCGGGATCGAAGAAGACCTCGACCTCGAACCGGCTCTGCCAGAAGGCGGTATAGCCGTTGAGAACGATGGTGGAGAGCAGCACCGCCAGCATCAGCGCGGCAAAGGCGATGGCGCCGATGCCGGCACGCTGAAACCAGCGCTCGGCGCGGTAGCGCCGCCGCAGCCGGGTCTCGAAGGCTTCGGACTGATAGGTTGAGCGCTTGAGGATGGTTTCGCCGGTCAGGTCAGTCATATTTTTCCCGATATTTCTGGACCACGCGGAGGGCGACGACGTTGAGGATCAGCGTCACCACGAACAGCACCAGACCGAGGCCGAACACCGAGAGGGTCTTGGGGCTGTCGAACTCCTGATCGCCGCGGATGGTCGAGGCGATCTGCACCGTGACCGTGGTCACGGCGGCAAAGGGATTGGCGGTAAGATTGGCCGAGAGGCCGGCGGCCATGGCCACGATCATGGTCTCGCCGATGGCGCGGCTGATCGCCAGCATCACGGCGCCGACGATGCCGGGCAGGGCGGCCGGCAGCACGATCTCGCGGATGGTTTCGGACTTGGTGGCGCCGAGGCCATAGGAACCGTCGCGCAGCGCCTGGGGCACGGCGTTGATGACGTCGTCGGAGAGTGAGCTGACGAACGGGATGATCATGATCCCCATCACCAGCCCGGCGGCCAGCGCCGACTGAGAGGAGACATCGAGACCGGCCAGGGTTCCCGCCGTCCGGATCGCCGGCGCCATGGTCATCGCGGCGAAGAAGCCGTAGACCACGGTCGGGATGCCGGCCAGAATTTCCAGCACCGGTTTGGCGGTGGCGCGCAGTCGCGGCGTCGCATACTCCGACATATAGACCGCGGCCAGCAGCCCGACCGGCACTGCGACCAGCATCGCGATCACCGTGATCAGCAGCGTGCCGGTGAAGAGCGGCACCGCGCCGAACGAACCCGCGGCATCGCCGGAAAACGCCGCCTGGGGATTCCAGTGCAGGCCGAACAGGAAATCGGCCAGGGGAATCTTGGCGAAGAACTGGATCGCCTCAAAGAGCAGCGACAGCACGATGCCGACCGTGGTCAGGATCGCCACCAGCGAACAGAGAATGAGCGCGACGCTCAGCGTCCGCTCGACCCGGTTGCGGGCGCGCAGGTCCCGGCTGATCTGCCGGCGGGCATGGACGATGCCGGCCACCGCCAGCGCCGAGCCCAGCGCCAGCAGGCAGCCTTCGGCCAGACCGTGCCACTGGTTGTAGAGCGCGGCGGCGGCGCGGATTGCCGGGTCGGGTTCGCGGCCCGAGGCGATGCCGCGGGCAAAATTAAGGATGTCGGTCTGAACCAGGGTCAGCGACTGGGGGTCGAGTTGGCGCAGCATCTCGGGCAGTCGGGCCAGCACCAGGGACATCACGAGCTGATCTTGCAGGCAGAGCCAGACCGCGAGCAGAAAAAGCGCGGGCAGGCCAGCCCAGATCGCGACGAAAAAGCCGTGATAGGAGGGGATCGAATGCAGCTGCGAGAGCCGGCCGCCGGCCATCGCCACCGCCCGGCCCCGTCCGAGCAGATAGCCGACCAGGGTCAGGCCCGCTATCACCGCAAGGAGGATCGAGGTCTGCATCGGTCTGACCGGTTCCGTCGGGGCTGGGGGGCTGGGGAAGGGGAGGGAAGGCCGGAAGGAGCCGGGGGGCGCCCTTCCGGTTCTTTCCGGCCCGGGACTTACTTCGCGAGGGCCGCAGCGGCGCTCTGCTGCGCCTTGAGTTCGGCCGGCGCCAGCGGGATCAGGCCCTTGGCCACCAGATAGCCGTCCTCGCCCGCCGCCTTGGTGCTGACGAACTCGTTGACGTATTCGGCCATACCCGGGATCGCCTTGACGTGGGCCTTCTTGACGTAGAAGAACAGCGGTCGCGACACCGGGTATTTCTTCGAAAGAATATTCTCGAAGGTGGCATCGACGCCGTTGACCGAGAGCGCCCGCACCTTGTCGCGGTTCTGATCGACGTAGAAGAAGGTGAAGACGCCGACCGCATTGGGGCTGGAGTTCAGTTTGCCGACGATCAGGGCGTAATCTTCGGAAACGTCGATCCAGGCGCCGTCCTCGCGGATGGTCTGACAGGCCTTCTTCTTGGCGTCGGCGGCCAGCGCCTTGATCTCGGGGACGGCCTCGCAGCCGGTGTCCATCACCAGTTCGTTGAAGGCGTCGCGGGTGCCGTGGACCTTGGCCGGGCCATAGACCTCGATCTCGGTCCGGGGCAGCGTCGGGTCAACATCGGACCATTTGGTGGCGGGGTTCTTGACCAGCTTGCCGCCGACCGGTACCTCGGCGGCCAAAGCCAGCCACAGCTGCTTCGTGGTGACCGGGAAGGCCTTGCTCTTGGCGTTGACCGCGACCGTGATGCCGTCGAAACCGATGGTGAATTCGGCGATCTCGGCGACGCCGTTGGTTTCGCACATCTTCCGTTCGCTGTCCTTGATCGGACGCGAGGCGTTGGAGATGTCGGGATATTGCGGGCCGACGCCGACGCAGAAGGCCTTGAAGCCGCCGCCGGTGCCGGTCGATTCGACCACCGGAGTCTTGAACTTGCCGAGCTTGCCGAAGTTTTCGGCCACCAGCGTCGAGAACGGAAACACGGTGGAGGAGCCGACAATGCGAATCTGCTCACGCGACTGAGCCTGGACCGGCGCAGCCGCCAGGGTGACGCCGGCCGCGACCGTCATGGCCGCCAGGGCGAATCTCTTGTTGAACACGTCAATCCCTTTCGGTGGTTCGTCCCCAAGGACGCTCCGGACGTTAGTGGGCGACTGCGAACTATATACGACATGCCCATGACAGTTTTATGACCAGCGGCCGACTTCGCGGACAGCGCAGGTCAGCGATGCCTGGAGGTGTGGCGGGTTGACGCAGGCTTTTGCGGTGCGGCAGAAGCATCCCCATCTGTGCAACCACAGTCTTGACGCTCGGCGGCGTGACCGGCCAGCCTATGTCAATCCTGTCGTGCCGGTCATCGGCCCGCACATCGGCCAGAAGCCAGGGAGAGAAATTATGCCGCATCGTCGGATCCAACAGGTTCTGAGAAACCAGCAACTGCTGCACCTCGCGCCAACCGTCACCGTTCGCGAAGCTGCCCGCCAGATGTCGGAACGGCACGTCGCGGCGGTGCTCGTCACCGAGGTCGATGGCCAGTTGGACGGCATCTTTACCGAACGCGATCTTCTCGACCGGGTCGTGGTGCCGGGGCTTAACCCCGACGTGACGCCGCTGGGCAAGGTGATGACGCCCAATCCGGCGACCGTGGCCCCGGGCGAGACCGTGCGCGATGCCCTGGCGATCATGGACGCCAAGGGCGTCCGCCATCTGCCGGTGGCGGTGGAAGGGCGGGTGCTGGGGGTGGTGTCGATGCGTGATTTCGTCGGCGACGAGGTCGCGGTGCTCGACCGCCAGCACGAAATCGAGGCGCAGTACGCTGAGCATATGAGGTAAGGGCAAAGCCCGATACGGGGCCGCCCGCCTGTGGCCGAGTCGCACCGAAGGGCGGCGGCCGGGACGAGAACGTCGCGCCGGACAGCTAACGGACTGTCCGGCGCCGGCAGGCTGCGGTATAGTCTCATGACAGAGACGGCATGGTGGGAATGGATGCCATGATTGAAGAGCCGGCCGCGAACATCGACCCCGTTGGGGGTACGGTCTGGAACCGGGACGCGGGGGCCGCCTCGGGGCCGGCACCCGGACAGTCGCCCGCGGTCCAGGGGGAGATCGACCGTTTGACGGCCGCTCTGTCTGCGGCGCGGGCCGAGGCCGCCGAGGCCGCGGTCGCCCGCGAAGACGCGCTGACCTGGGTTCGGGAACTGGAAGCCGCGGTCAGAGAGCGCAACGGTATGATCACCGAGCTTCGTGCCGCCTTGTCGGAGCGCGACCGCCGGATCGGTCAGCTCAGCGATCGGGTCGAGCGGACCCAGGGCCGCATCTCCGAGGTCGAGCGCTCGCTGGAGCGCACCGTCGAGTTGCAGCGCTCGCTCGAGGCTGAATTTGATCAGGCCCGGCGGGTCCAGGATCAGACCGCCGTCGTGCTCGCCGGCGCCCGCAATGCGACCGAACGCAGCCGGACCGAACTCGCCGAGCGCGACGCCCAGATCCGGCAGCTTCAGGCCGAGGTTGCCCGCCGGGGGCCGCCGGGGACCCCGGCCGCGGTCGGGACCGCGCTCACCGATCTCTTCAAGGCCGCCCGGTTGCGCCGTGCCGAGCGGCTGGCGCTGACCCAGCCCTGGCGCGTGCCGCCCACCGCCCGGCGTTAGCGCGGACGGCTAATCGCCGCCTGCACTGGCCGTTCGCAGCGGCGGGCGCTTGATCCGCGCCCGTCCCTTGCGGGCGAGGGTGTCGGCGTTGAGTTGGGCCTCCCGCCTCCCGCCCTCAATCGGGAAGCTGCTGAGGGCCTCCTTGAACTGCCGGGCATAATCGTAATTGGTCCTGACCTGCTTCAACACCCAATGGTCGCGCATGGCGAAATAGAGCAGCCGGTTGCGCGAGGGCAGACGGCGGAGGTTCGGCTGCTCCAGGATGCTGCCGTCCCAGTCTAGTCTGGCCAGAAACTGGTAGGCGGCGCAGAATTCCAGGAACAGGGTGTTTTTGCTGGCGATCGTCTCACGGACATAGATCGAGCACATATAGTAATAAAGCCCATGAAAATAATTGTCATGGATGAGCTGACAGAGGGCCTTGACATCATCCCGGGCGCCCGGATTCTTGATTTGCCGCTTTATCCGGTCGCCCAGATGAAAATATTGCTGGGCTTCGCCAAAAAAATGGAAATTCCACACATGCCTTGCCGCGATCCTTGCCTTGTATTGCTGGATAATCATGAACAGCAGGCCCTCGAAGTACTTTCGTTCCGCCGCGCGGGCATTCGGCAGATCGGGAATCAGGTCGAGGAGTTGTTTCAGCTGGTAGGGGTGTTCGAGGCCGCGCGGGCGATGAAATTTGCCCTGCCGCGGGCCGGTCGCCGCCGGGTCGTCGGTGTCCGGTGCCGGCGGGGTGACCATTGTGGTCCGGACCAGCCCCAGGGCCTCGCGCATTCGTCGTTCCAGCCGTTCGGCCGGCGTCTCCCGCCGCTGTTGCAGGAGAAAGGTTTTCACCCGGCCAAACAGGCTGGTGGCTGACGGGGGGTCGATCAGGGTCTTGAGCGCGGGTTCGGCCAGCGTCGGCAGCACCAGCGGCTGGGGCAGGCGATCGAGCGCCGGCGGCGGCGCCCCGAAACGGAAGGTGCGGCCATGAATGACCCCTTTTTGCCGATCGCTGCCTTCCTTGTCAGCCATGGGATCGGTATCCCTCATCGCCGGGCACCTCTCTTTTTCAAAGGCTGGTCCCGGCACGACAAGACGCCATCGTGGCGGCGATCGCAAGTGCGAAAATAGGCAGTGATCATTGATCGTTCGCGGGTCCGCGATGGCTGGTCCGTGGTGCCGCGATCGGCGGCGGCGGTCATGGCAGCGGTTTCACGTCCAGGCCCCTTCCGGAGTCGACAAATGTCATGAGCATAGTATAACTGGGCGACGCGGACCGGCATCGACGTGCCGGCCACCGGTGACTGCGGCCGGAACGGCGATCCCCCCGGCGACGGAGATCCCGAGACATGGCATGGGTGGGCGGCTGGTCGGGCGGGTGGTCTCGATCCGGGCTTGGCATGATATTTGAGTGACGCCGTGGCGACGGACGCGGGGTCGAAAGGGAGTGACGGTCGGATGGTATTGCCGGTGAGTTCGGGTCTCTACGATCCCCAGCGAGAACATGACTCCTGCGGCGTGGGCTTTGTCGCCCATATCAAAGGCGTGAAAAGTCATTCGATCATCGCCCAGGGCCTGAAGATCCTGGAAAATCTCGATCATCGTGGCGCGGTCGGCGCCGACCCGCTGGAAAGCGACGGCGCCGGCATCCTGCTCCAGGTGCCCGATGCGTTTCTGCGCGAAGAGACCGCCAAGACCGGCATCAGATTGCCCCCGGTCGGTGCCTACGGCGTGGGCATGGTGTTCCTTCCGCAGGCAGCGCTGGGCCGGCAGGTCTGCCAGGAGTGGATCGAGCAGTTCGTTGCCCAGGAGGGGCAGGTGGTGCTCGGCTGGCGCGACGTGCCGGTGGACAACTCCGGTCTCGGCGAGAGTGTCAAGGCGGTCGAGCCGGTGGTGCGGCAGGTCTTCATCGGCCGTGGACCGGAGACCCGCGACTCCGAGGTTTTCGAGCGCAAGCTGTTCGTGATCCGCAAGCTGGTCGGCAACCGGGCGCTGGCCACCTCGGCCAGCGGCGTCGAGGGCATCCGGGATTTCTACATTCCGTCGATGTCGTCGCGCACCGTGGTCTACAAGGGCATGCTGCTGGCGACGCAGGTCGGAAACTATTATCTCGACCTTCAGGACGCGCGCGTGGTCTCGGCGCTGGCGCTGGTGCACCAGCGCTTTTCCACCAACACCTTCCCGTCCTGGCGCCTCGCCCATCCCTACCGGATGATCTGCCACAATGGCGAGATCAACACCGTGCGCGGCAACGTCAACTGGATGGCGGCGCGCAAGGAGTCGATGAAGTCGGACCTGCTCGGCGACGATCTCGACAAGCTGTTCCCGCTGATCCCCGAGGGCCAGTCCGACACCGCCTGCTTCGACAACGCGCTGGAACTGCTGGTCGCCGCCGGCTACTCGATGAGCCACGCGATGATGATGCTGATCCCGGAAGCCTGGGATCGCAATCCGCTGATGGATGACGAGCGCCGGGCGTTCTACCAGTATCACGCCGGCCTGATGGAGCCGTGGGACGGCCCGGCTGCGATCTGTTTCACCGACGGCCGCCAGATCGGCGCCACCCTCGACCGCAACGGCCTGCGTCCGGCCCGCTACCTGATCACCGACGACGATCTGGTGGTGATGGGTTCCGAGACCGGCGTGCTGCCGATCCCCGAGGACAAGGTCAAGAAGCGCTGGCGGCTCCAGCCGGGCAAGATGTTCCTGGTCGACCTGGAAAAGGGCCGGATCATCGACGATCCCGAACTGAAGGCCAGCCTCGCCCGGGCCAAGCCCTACCGCGAGTGGCTGAAGCGCACCGAGTTCATCCTGGAGGAGTTGCCGTCGCGGCCGATGCTGGTGACCCAGGCGCGCCAGACCACGGCCAGCCTGCTCGACCGCCAGCAGGCTTTCGGCTACACCCAGGAGGATATGACCTTCATCCTCGACCCGATGGCGCTCAACGGTGAGGAACCGGTGGGCTCGATGGGGGCCGACACGCCGCTGGCCGTGCTCTCGGACAAGCCGAAGCTGCTGTACAGCTATTTCAAGCAGTGCTTTGCCCAGGTCACCAATCCGCCGATCGATCCGATTCGCGAGGAGCTGGTGATGTCGCTGGTGTCGCTGATCGGGCCGCGGCCCAATCTGCTGGCCATCGACCAGACCGAGCCCAATCTGCGGCTCAAGGCGCTGCAGCCGATCCTTACCGATGAGGATCTGGCCAAGATCCGCAACATCGCCGAACACGTCTCGGGCTTCGAGACCTCGACCCTCTGCACCACCTATCCGGCCTCCGAAGGGGCGACCGGGATGGGGCCGGCCCTCGAGCGCCTGTGCACCGAGGCGGTCGAAGCGGTCCGGAGCGGCCAGAACATCCTCGTGCTTTCAGACCGTCTGATCGCGGCCGACCGCATCGCGATTCCGGCGCTGCTGGCCACCGCCGCGGTTCACCATCACCTGATTCGCGCGGGTCTGCGCACCTCGACCGGCCTCGTGGTCGAGACCGGTGAGGCCCGGGAGATTCATCACTTCGCCCTGCTCGCCGGCTTCGGCGCCGAGGCGGTCAACCCCTATCTCGCCTTCGAGACCCTGGCCGGGCGCCAGCAGCGCCTCGGCATTGACATCGAGAAGCTGAAGAAGAACTACATCAAGGCGCTGGGCAAGGGGCTCTACAAGGTGATGTCCAAGATGGGCATCTCGACCTACCAGTCCTATTGCGGCGCCCAGATTTTCGACGCCATTGGCCTCGCCACGCCCTTTATCGACCGCTACTTCACCGGCACCGCCAGCCGGGTCGAGGGCATCGGTCTGGCCGAGGTCGCGGAAGAGACGGTGCGGCGGCACAAGATGGCCTTTGGCGACAACCCGATCTACCGCAACGCCCTCGATGTCGGCGGCCAGTACGGCTATCGCCTGCGCGGCGAAGAGCATGTCTGGAACCCCGACACCATTTCCCAGCTCCAGCACGCGGTGCGCGGCAAGAACCCCGACAATTACCAGGAGTTCGCCCGGCTGGTGAACGATCAGTCGGAAAGCCTGCTGCTGCTGCGTGGCCTGATGGAATTCAAGGCCGCGCCGCAGCCGGTGCCCCTGGCCGAGGTCGAGGCGGCGGCCGAGATCGTCAAGCGCTTCGCCACCGGTGCGATGTCGTTCGGCTCGATCTCGAAGGAGGCGCACCAGAACCTCGCCATCGCCATGAACCGGATCGGCGCCAAGTCGAACACCGGCGAGGGCGGCGAGGAGCCGGAGCGCTTCAAGCGTCTGCCCAGCGGCGACTCGCTGCGCTCGGCGATCAAGCAGGTTGCCTCGGGCCGCTTCGGCGTCACCACCGAGTACCTGGTCAATGCTGACGACATCCAGATCAAGATGGCCCAGGGCGCGAAGCCCGGCGAGGGTGGCCAGCTGCCCGGTCACAAGGTGGCGCTGCCGATCGCCAAGGTCCGGCACTCGACCCCGGGCGTGACCCTGATCAGCCCGCCGCCGCACCACGACATCTACTCGATCGAGGATCTGGCCCAGCTGATCCACGATCTCAAGAACGTCAACCCCAAGGCCCGGATCAGCGTCAAGCTGGTCTCCGAGGTCGGGGTGGGCACGATCGCGGCCGGCGTCGCCAAGGCCAAGGCCGACCACGTCACCATCTCCGGCTTCGAGGGCGGCACCGGCGCCAGCCCGATGAGTTCGATCACCCATGCCGGCAGCCCCTGGGAGATCGGCCTCGCCGAGACTCACCAGACCCTGGTCCGCAACCGTCTCCGGGGCCGCATCGCGGTCCAGGTCGATGGCGGCATGAGGACCGGCCGCGACGTCGTGGTCGGGGCCCTGCTCGGGGCTGACGAGTTCGGCTTCGCCACCGCGCCCCTGATCGCGTCGGGCTGCATCATGATGCGCAAGTGTCATCTCAACACCTGCCCGGTCGGCATCGCGACCCAGAATCCGGAGCTGCGCCGGAGGTTTGCCGGTCAGCCCGAGCATGTCATCAACTACTTCTTCTTCGTTGCCGAGGAAGTTCGCCAGCTGATGGCCGGGCTGGGCTTCCGCCGTTTCGAAGAGATGATCGGCCGCATGGACAAGCTCGACATGCGCCGGGCGGTCGAGCACTGGAAGGCCCGCGGCCTCGATTATTCGCGCCTGCTCTTTAAGCCCGAAGCCAGGCCCGGGGTCGCGATCTACAACTGCGAGAAACAGAAGCACGACCTCGATAATCTTGATTTCAAGCAGCTGATCCCCCAGGCCCTGCCGGCGCTGGAGCACGGCAAGGCGGTCAAGATCGAGCTTGAGGTGCGCAACGTCAACCGCACCGTCGGCGCCATGCTTTCGGGCCGGGTCGCCGAGCGCTACGGCCATGCCGGCCTGCCCGAGGATACCATCGCGATCAAGGCCCGGGGCACCGGCGGCCAGAGCTTCGGCGCCTTCCTCTCCCGGGGCGTCAGCATCGATCTGACCGGCACCGCCAACGACTATGTCGGCAAAGGCCTCTCGGGTGGCCGCATCGCCATCCACTTCCCGCCCGAGTCCGGGTTGAAGCCGCTGGAGAACATCCTGATCGGCAACACCGTGCTCTATGGCGCGATCAGCGGCGAGTGCTACTTCAGCGGCGTGGCCGGCGAACGCTTCGCGGTGCGCAACTCGGGGGCGCTGGCGGTAGTCGAAGGGGTCGGCGATCATGGCTGCGAATACATGACCGGCGGCGCGGTGGTGGTGCTGGGCGCGACCGGGCGCAACTTTGCCGCCGGGATGAGCGGCGGCATCGCCTATGTCCTCGACGAGGACGGCGATTTCGAAAAGCGCTGCAACACCGCGATGGTCGAGTTGGAACGGATTACCGACGCCCCGCCTCCCAAGGGCTGGGGCAGCGGCAGCGGCTTTCTGATGGCCGATCCGACCGCCGACGACGCCGTGCGGCTGAAGACGCTGATCGAGCGCCACCTGCACTACACCGCCTCCGAGCGCGCCCGGCAGGTCCTGGCGCACTGGACCGACTTCCTGCCCAAGTTCGTGAAGATCATGCCTATCGATTATCGTCGCGCTCTCAAGGAATTGCAGGCCCGGGCGGCAGCCGCCGCCGTCGCGGCGCCCGGCACCTCCGGCCGCAAGGAGGCTGTCCATGGGTAAGCCTACCGGTTTCCTGGAATTCCGCCGCCGCAGCCGCGAGTCGCTGCCGGTCGCCGACCGGGTCGAGCATTATCGCGAGTTCATCCAGCCGCTGCCGGCCGAGACGATGCAGGAGCAGGGCGCCCGCTGCATGGCCTGCGGCGTGCCGTTCTGTCACAGCGGCTGTCCGGTCAACAACCTGATCCCCGATTGGAACGATCAGGTTTACCGGGGCAACTGGCGCGAGGCTCTGGCCACTCTGCACTCGACCAACAATTTTCCCGAGTTCACCGGCCGGGTCTGCCCGGCGCCCTGCGAGGCGTCGTGCACGCTCAACATCAACGATGATCCGGTGACGATCAAATCGATCGAATGCGCGATCATCGACACCGGCTGGGAAAACGGCTGGGTCGCGCCCGAGCCGGCCGCGGTCAGGACCGGGAAAAGCGTCGCGGTGGTCGGCTCCGGCCCCGCCGGCCTCGCCGCGGCCCAGCAACTGGCCCGGGCCGGCCATGCCGTGACCGTGTTCGAGAAGTCGGAGGCGGCGGGCGGTCTCCTGCGCTTCGGCATTCCCGACTTCAAGCTCGACAAGGCGGTGGTCGAGCGCCGGGTCGTCCAGATGAAGGCCGAGGGCGTGGTCTTCCGCTTGGGCGTTCATGTCGGCGTCGATCTGCCGGCGGATACCCTGCTGGCCGGCTTCGACGCCGTGGTGCTGGCCTGCGGCTCCGAGCACCCGCGCGATCTGCCCGTGCCGGGGCGCGAACTGAAGGGCGTCCATTTCGCCATGGATTTCCTGGCCCAGCAGAACCGCCGCAACGCCGGGGCGACCACGCCGGTCGATCGGCGCATCAGCGCCCGCGGCAAGCATGTGGTCGTGATTGGCGGCGGCGATACCGGCTCCGACTGCATCGGCACCTCGATCCGCCAGGGCGCGGCGATGGTGACCCAGCTGGAAATCATGCCCAAGCCGCCCGACAAGGAAGACAAGGGTCTGACCTGGCCGAAATGGCCCAACAAGATGCGCACCTCGACCTCCCACGAGGAAGGCTGCCAGCGCCAGTGGAGCGTGGCCACCCGCTCGCTCTCGGGCGAGCACGGCAGCGTCGCCACCCTTCACGGCGTCCGCGTTGCCTGGAGCCGGAGCGACGACGGCCGCTTCAGGATGACCGAGGTCGAGGGTGGCGAGTTCGACCTCAAGGCCGATCTCGTGCTGCTGGCCATGGGCTTCGTGTATCCGGTGCGTGACGGCCTCCTGACCCAGCTCGGCGTCAGCCTCGACCGCGCCGGCAATGTCGCCGCCGACACCCAGCGTTATCGCACGTCGGTGGACAAAGTCTTCGCCGCCGGCGACGTGCGGCGCGGCCAGTCCCTGGTGGTCTGGGCGATCCGCGAGGGCCGCCAAGCCGCCCGCGCGGTCGACGAATTCCTGATGGGGAGTTCAGAGCTGCCGCGGTAAGAGATAGCAGAGCGGGCGGCTGGAAACGGCCGCCCCGTCGCTGTTCACAGTTCGATGACCGGAGACGTGTCGCCACGTCGCCCGTTCCGGCCGAATTCCAGCGCAAGAGCGGCTTGTCCTGATCTCCCCGTTCTGGGACCGCCCCCTATACTGATGCCGCTGACGACTACTTCTCAATTTTTACGTTTATATTGACCGGAATCTGTCAGCGGTGCGGCCATAAGCGATGTCGTCGCTATGCCGCAGAGCTTGCGTTTCGATCGAACGAGTGTAAGGCTGATGGCTGTTGGTGCGCGAAAGCTGCAATGATCGGTATTTACGGAAAGCGCATTACATATCACTGGCATCGGGGACTGAGCGGTAAACCGTTGCGGCGTGTCTGAAAGCCCTGGAGCGATCCGGGGCTTTTCGTCTGTTCACACTGGCCGTTTTGGCCCGTGGGTTTGTATAAGTGTAATAACCAAAAAACGGGGAGCCTCGCGGCCCCCCGTTCTTCATCCGATAAACTCCAGAAACCTCACCCTTCCATGGCGTCCTCGAGGGTGTGCAGGCCGGGGCGCTTGGCGTTGACCAGCACGGCCATGTTGCCGGGCTTGTGCTGGTTCTTCCACATCTTGGTGTGGGCGCGCGGGATGTCGGCCCAGGAGAAGACTTCGCTCATGCAGGGGTCGATGCGGCGTTCGATCACCAGCTCGTTGGCCTGGCTGGCCTGGAGCAGGTTGGCGAAATGGCTGCCCTGAATGCGCTTCTGGCGCATCCAGACGAAGCGGGCGTCGAAGGTCAGGTTGTAGCCCGTGGTGCCGGCGCAGAACACGACCATGCCGCCGCGCTTGACCACGAAGCACGAGACCGGGAAGGTGGCTTCGCCCGGATGCTCGAAGACGAAATCGACGTCGTTGCCCTTGCCGGTGATGTCCCAGATCGCCTTGCCGAAGGCCCGGACCTTCTTGAGGTAGGCGTTGTAGGCCTCGGTGTCGTCGACGTCGGGCAACTGGCCCCAGCAGTCGAACTGATTGCGGTTGATCACGCCCTTGGCGCCCAGCTGCATCACGAAATCGCGCTTGGACTCGTCGGAGATGACGCCGATCGGGTTGGCGCCGGCGGTGGCGATCAGCTGGATGGCCATCGAGCCGAGACCGCCCGAGGCGCCCCAGACCAGCACGTTGTGACCCGGGCGCAGGATGTGCGGACGATGGCCGAACAGCATGCGATAGGCGGTGGCCAGGGTCAGAGTGTAGCAGGCGCTCTCTTCCCAGGAGAGATGGCGCGGCCGGTGCATGACCTGACGGGACTGGACGCGGGTGAACTGGCCGAATGAGCCATCGGCGGTCTCATAGCCCCAGATGCGCTGGCTGGGCGAGTTCATCGGATCGCCGCCATTGCATTCCTCGTCGTCGCCGTCATCCTGGTTGCAATGAACCACGACCTCGTCGCCGACCTTGAAGCGCTTGACCTTGTTGCCGACCGCCCAGACCACGCCCGCGGCGTCGGAGCCGGCGATGTGATAGGGGGCCTTGTGATAATCGAAAGGCGAGATCGGCTTGCCCAGGCAGGCCCAGACGCCATTGTAATTGACGCCCGCCGCCATCACCATGATCAGCACCTCGTCGGGGCCGATGGATGGGGTCTCGACGACTTCGACCTGCATGGCCTTTTCCGGCTCGCCATGGCGGTCCCGGCGGATCGCCCAGGCGTACATCTTGGCCGGCACATGGCCGAGCGGCGGAATCTCCCCAACCTCGTAAAGGTCCTTTGGCGGGGCGGAGGGGGCGGACTGGTTCATGCCTTGCTATTCCTTACTGGCTCAAGGGGGGGCTCCCCGACAGCGCCTCGGGTTCGCACCCTCGGCATATTGGTTGTTTTCCGTCGAAATCCAGTGGACCATCGAACCGGCGCACATTAAACAAATTGCTCGTTGCTTTGCAACGCCGCAATGATCTGTCCAAACCGAGGCCCCCCCATGAGCGTTCGTGAAAAGCCCTGGCTGTTCCGCACCTATTCCGGTCACTCGACGGCAGCGGCCTCAAACCGGCTCTACCGCACGAATCTGGCCCGCGGCCAGACCGGTTTGTCGGTGGCGTTCGACCTGCCGACCCAGACCGGTTATGACTCGGATCACCCGCTGGCCCGGGGCGAGGTCGGCAAAGTCGGTGTCCCGGTGTGTCATCTTGGTGACATGCAGACCCTGTTCGAGGGCATCCCGCTGGCCGAGATGAACACCTCGATGACGATCAACGCCCCGGCGCCCTGGCTGCTGGCGCTCTACGTCGCCGCCGCCGAGCGCCAGGGGGCGCCGCGCGCCCAGCTCAGCGGCACGACCCAGAACGACATCATCAAGGAATATCTCAGCCGCGGCACCTACATCTTCCCGCCCGGCCCGAGCCTGCGCCTGACCGCTGACGTCATCGCCTTCACGGTGCGGGAGGTGCCGAAGTGGAATCCGACCAACGTCTGCTCCTACCATCTCCAGGAGGCCGGGGCGACGCCGGTGCAGGAACTGGCCTATGCGCTTGCCACCGCGGTGGCGGTGCTGGACGCGGTCAAGGCCACCGGGCAGGTCGCCGACTCGGAGTTTGGCGAGGTGGTCGGGCGGATCAGCTTCTTCGTCAACGCCGGCATCCGCTTCGTCACCGAGCTGTGCAAGATGCGGGCGTTCGGCCGGCTCTGGGACGAGATCGCCCGCGACCGCTACGGCGTCAGCGACGAGAAGCTGCGCCGGTTCCGGTATGGCGTTCAGGTCAACTCGCTGGGGCTGACCGAGCCGCAGCCCGAAAACAACGTCTACCGGATTCTGATCGAAATGCTCGCGGTCGTGCTCTCGAAGGACGCCCGCGCCCGCGCCGTGCAGTTGCCGGCCTGGAACGAGGCGCTGGGCCTGCCCCGGCCCTGGGACCAGCAATGGAGCCTGCGTCTGCAACAGATCATGGCCTATGAGACCGATCTCCTTGAATACGGCGATCTCTTCACCGGCAGCCCGGTGATCGAGGCCAAGGTCGAGGACCTGGCGGCGGAAGCGCGGGCCGAACTCGCGCGCATCGACGCCATGGGCGGCGCGGTGGCGGCGGTAGAAAGCTCCTACCTCAAGCAGCGCCTCGTCGAGTCGAATGCCCGGCGGCTGGCCGCGATCGAGTCGGGCGAGATCACCGTGGTCGGGGTCAACAGGTTCACCGAGAGCGCCCCCTCGCCGCTGACCGCCGGTGAGGATGGCGGTTTTCTCTCGGTCGATCCCAAGGCCGAGGCCGAGCAGATCGCCCGGCTTCAGGCCTGGCGGGCCCAGCGCGACGGCGGGGCGGTGGAACAGGCGCTGGCCGGTCTCGCGGCCGCGGCCCGGGACGGCTCCAATATCATGCCGGCCTCGATCGCCTGCGCCCATGCCGGCGCCACCGGCGGCGAGTGGGCCGGAACCTTGCGCGGGATTTTCGGCGAATTCCGTGCCCCGACCGGGGTGGCCAAGGCGGCGGCGGCGGCCAGCGGCGATGCCCTGGCCCGGGTCCGTGCCCGAGTCGCGGCGGTTTCGGAGCAGCTCGGGCGGCGGATCAAGATGCTGGTCGGCAAGCCCGGTCTCGACGGCCACTCCAACGGGGCCGAGCAGATCGCGGTGCGGGCCCGCGACGCCGGTTTTGAGGTGGTCTATGAGGGCATCCGGCTGACCCCGGCCCAGATCGTCAACGCCGCGGTCGAGGAGGGCGTCCACGTCGTCGGGCTGTCGATCCTCTCGGGCTCCCACCTTGCGCTGGTCGCCGATGTTCTGGAGCGGATGAACAAGGCCGGGCTGGGGTCGATCCCGCTGGTCGCCGGCGGCATCATTCCTCCCGAGGATGCCGCAATCCTCAAGAGCGCAGGTGTGGCCCGGGTCTACACCCCCAAGGATTATGATCTGACCGCGATCATGGCCGACATCGTCGAACTGGTGGCCGAGCGGGGGGTGGGGTAGGGCGCCCGGGCTACTTTCTCACCGCGCCGTCGATCACCGCGCCCTTGGCGTTGGTGAGGTCGGCGCCGGTGACGTCGGCGCCTTTGAAGTCGGCGTTGGTGAGGTCGGCGCCGGTAAAGTCGGCGTCGGCCAGTTTGGCCTTGGCAAAGCGGACGTCGGAGAGCTTGGCGCCGATGAAGACCGCGCCCGAGAGGTCCGAGCCCTCGAAATTGGTCCGCCACTTGGTCTTGGAATTGTTGATCGAGGTGACGATCGTGAAGTCGCCGCCGCTGAGATTGGCGCCGACGAGGCTGCTGCCACTGAAATTGGTGCCGCAGCCCTCGACATGGGACAGGTCGGCGTTGGTCATGCGGCAGTTGCGGAAGGTGGCCATCGAGAGCTTGGCGCCGCGCAGCACGACGTCGTGAAACTCAACGTTGTGAAACTCGGCCGCCGCCCAATTGACATCCTGCATCTGGAGGCCGCTGAGGTTGCAGTCCTTGATCACCAGCCGCTTGCCCTCGCGGGAGAGGGTTTCGACCCAGCGCTTGTGATCGATGATCTTGATCCGCAGATCCTCCTCGATGTCCTCGAGGTGGCGGACGATCCGCGCCTTGGCGAATTCGGGCTTGCTGGTGTCGATATCCTGGAGGTCGGCCTGGGTGAACTCGGCGCCGGCGAGGTTGGCGCCGTCGAACTCGGCCCGGATCACCTTGGCCTGGGCGAAGTTGGCGTCGGCCAGATTGGCCTTGTCGAAACGGGTCTCCTCCGCCCGCGCCTTGCGGAAGTCGGCTCCCGCCAGATCCGCCGAGCAGAAGCTGGTGCGCATCAGATTGGCGCCGTTGAAGCTGGCGGCGCGGGCATCGCGCTCCTTGTGGACATCGAGCAGGCCGCCGCCGCGCGAGGCCACGAACATCACGCCATCGCGGCAATCCGACCCGTCGAACGACGCCTCGCTGAGGTTGGCGCCGTCGAAGCGGGTGCCGCGCAGATCCGCCTTCTGGAAATTGCAGCCGACCAGCTTGGCGCCGGTGAAGTCGGCGCAAAAGAGGTTGGCTCCGCGCAGGTTGGAGCCGTTGAGGGTGCAGTTGCGCCAGAGCGAGCCGCGTAACTCGCTGTCCTGAAAATTGAGATTGGTCAGCACCAGTCCGGAAAGCCGGCGGAATGACAGGTCGAGTCGCCGTCCCTGTTTCTGTCCCTTGAGGTAGCGGGCGTGCTCCTGAAGCAGCTTTGAAAGCTCGATGGTGTTGATCGGCTTGCCGTCGAACATGTCGCCGTCGCCCGACGGGGCGGCGGTGGCGGCCTGGAGTGCGGCGTCGAACTGGCTGTTGGAGTCAGGTACCGGCTGCGGCACCGGGGGCAGGCCGAAGGCGGTGCGGGTCAACTGGTCGAGCACCGCGGCCACGGAGTCCGCGGCCTGACCCGGTGGCGGTTCCCGGTACGCCGCCTTGGCGGCCGGCTTGGCCGGCTTGGCCGGCGCGGCGGCGGCCGGCGGTGGCGGCGGCGGCGGTGGTGCGGCGGCGCGCATCGCCTTGGTGATCTCGGTCCTGAAATCGCTGGCGGCGCGGTAACGGTCGTCGACCTTGAGCGCGAGGGCCTTGATGAGTGCCGGTTCCAACCCCGGCGGCAGCGGCGTCTGAAGCTCGGACGGCTTCAGCAGGGGTTCTCCAGACATCCGGGCCAGCGCGTCCACCGGCTTGGTGCCGGTCACCAGATGGTAGAAGGTGGCGGCGGCGGCATAAACGTCGGACCAGGGGCCCTGGTTGCCGGTCTCGAGGTATTGCTCAAACGGCGCATAGCCCGGCTTGAGGATCACCGACATCTTCTGGCTGTGGCTCGACAGCGCGTGCCGGGCGGCGCCGAAGTCGAGAATCCGCACCTCGCCGGTATCGGTGACGATGACGTTGTCGGGGCTGATGTCGCGGTGCAGGATGTTCTGGGCGTGAATGTCGGCGAGGGCGTTCAGCACCGCGTCCAGGATCGGCAGCGCCCTGGCCAGGGGCATCCGGCCCTTGTCGCACCGGGTCATCAGGAACTTCAGCGTCGACCCGGTCAGGAACTCCATCACGATGTAGGCGCTGCCGTTCTCCTCGAAGAAGTCGAACACCGAGACGATGTTGCGGCAGCTGCGGAACCGGGCCAGTACCCGGGCCTCATCGAGAAAACGGGTCAGTCCGAACTGGTAGCTTTCGGCGGTGCTCGGGTTGACCTGAAGGGACTTGTGGTCGGGGCCGCGGCTGACGCAGCCAAAGGGCAGGTATTCCTTGATCGCGACCCGGGTCGACAGCTTGACGTCCTGACCAAGGTAGGTGGCACCGAAACCGCCCTGGCCCAGCACCCGGCCGACCATGTAGCGGTCCGCCAGCGTCGAGCCCGCAGCCAGAACCAGATCGTTTCCGGGAGGCGCAATCGAATGGCCGCACTCGGGGCAGATGGCCGCGGTTACATTGACGGCAAAACAATTGGGGCAGATGGCCACGGCCTTTGACATCCGTTGATACCGACTTCCAGAAACTGATGCTGCGAACCCGGCGGCTGCACTACCAGGGGTGGTATGGTGTGACGCCCGTCCCCAGCAAATAATCTTTAGGGAAGAGGCCGGATGGTTGCAACACATGTTTGGCGGTGGCGGCCTCCGTCGGGTGAAGTTCTCCCCTTTGCGCCCTTCGGCCATTGTTTCGGACCGGCGGCCGGGTTAGGTATGGCCGGTTCCCCTGACTAAACCCGATGCTGGAATCCGATGCCCTCCATTCCTGCCCGCCGCTTTCCCCGCGTGCGCCTGCGCCGCAACCGTGCCGATGACTGGAGCCGCCGGCTGGTCGCCGAGCACCGGCTCGGCGTCGAGGATCTGATCTGGCCGCTGTTCGTGGTCGAAGGCGAGGGGCAGCGGTTGCCGGTGGCCTCGATGCCGGGAGTGGAGCGTCTCTCGGTCGATCTGCTGGTCGAGGCGGCGCGGCAGGCGCGGGGACTCGGGATTCCGGCCCTGGCCCTGTTCCCGGTGGTGGCGCGCGAACGCAAGACACCCGAGGCCGAGGAGGCTTGCGATCCCGGCAATCTGGTCTGCCGGGCGGTGCGGGCGCTGAAGCGCGAGGTGCCGGGAATCGGTGTGATCTGCGACGTTGCCCTCGATCCCTACACCAGCCACGGCCACGACGGCCTCTTGCGGGACGGTCGGATCGTCAACGACGAGAGTGTGGCGGTGCTGGTGCGTCAGGCGCTGACCCTGGCCGGCGCCGGGGCCGACGTGGTTGCGCCCTCGGACATGATGGACGGCCGCATCGGCGCCATCCGCGATGCGCTCGATGCCGAGGGGCATCTCGGGGTGCGCATCTGCGCCTATGCCGCCAAGTACGCCTCGGCGTTCTACGGGCCGTTCCGCGACGCCCTCGACACCGGCGGCCTGCTCAAAGGCGACAAGCGCACCTACCAGATGGACCCGGCCAACGCTACCGAGGCGCTCAGCGAAGTCGCCCTCGATCTGGAAGAGGGGGCCGACAGTGTGATCGTCAAGCCCGGGCTGCCCTATCTCGACATCATCCGGCGGGTCAAGGACGGTTTCGGCGTGCCGACCTTCGCCTATCACGTCAGCGGCGAGTATGCGATGCTCAAGGCTGCGGTCGCCAATGGCTGGCTCGACAACGACCGCACGCTTCTGGAAACTCTGCTCGCCTTCAAACGCGCCGGCGCCGATGCTATCCTGACCTACGCCGCCGTCGAGGCGGCACAGCTGCTCGGGCGGAGGTGAGGTCATCCCGCCGGTTGGGTTCTTTTTCGGGTAGCCCGCCTCTTCAGCCGTAGCGTTCCTCGGTCCAGGGATCGCCGTCGTTGTGGTAGCCGCGGGTTTCCCAGAAGCCGGGCCGGTCAAGGGCCAGGAACTCGATCCGGCACAGCCATTTGGCGCTCTTCCAGAGGTAGATTTTAGGCACGATCACCCGCACCGGACCGCCATGCTCGGGGGTAATCGGCTCCCCCTCCCAGCGGTGGGCCAGCAGCACGTCATCCTCGGCGAAGGCGGCGAGTTTCAGGTTGGTGGTGTAGCCGTCGTAGGCATGAAAAACGACATGGCGGGCCTCGGCCCGGGGCCGGACCACCGAGAGCAGATGGCGGGCGCTGACGCCCTGCCAGTGATTGTCGAAGCGCGACCACGAGGTTACGCAGTGCATGTCGGAGACATCGTCGGTCTGCGGCTGGGCCAGAAACTCGGTCCAGCTCCAGCGCACCGGGTTTTCCACCAGCCCGTCCACCACCAGTTCCCAGTCGGCGGGGTGGATCGCCGGGCTGACGCCGAGGTCGAGCACCGGCCAGTTCCGCACCTCGTGCTGACCCGGCGGCAGGCGCGGGCGCCCGGGCGCTGGCGGCTCACGGGTCAGGCTGCGTCCCTCGCGCGCCCATTTCTGTTTGATTTCGACCAGCTTCGCATTGGCGCCGTCGGGGGGTTCGGGCTCTTTGGACTCGGTCATCGGGCTCTCAGCGCTTCGAGAGGAACGAGGGCGAGCGAAGGCCGGTCTGCGCCGCGGGCAGGGTCACACGCACCGTGGTGCCGTGGCCGGGGGTGCTCGCGATCTCAAGGCCGCCGCCGTGCAGGTCGGCGATCATCCGGGCCAGCGGCAGGCCGAGGCCGCTGCCGTCGCGCCGGCGGCTGAGGCTGCCGTCGACCTGCCCGAACGGGGTCAGCGCCACCCGGATATCCTCGGCGGTCATGCCGATGCCGGTGTCGGTGATGCTCAGCACCACCCGGCCGTCGCCCGCGGTCTCGGCCCTGAGCGCGACCAGCCCGCCCGACCGGTTGAACTTGATGGCGTTGGAGAGGAGGTTGAGCAGCAACTGGCGCAGCCGCCGGCCGTCACCCCAGAGCTGGGGCAGGGTTTCGGGCACCTGTTCGGTGATCGAGATGCCGGCGCGCGCCGCCTGGGGCGCCAGCGGCTTGACCACCCGCTGAAACAGGGTGGCGGCATCCAGGCACTCGGGAGTCAGCTTGAGATTGGTGAACTCGATGTTGGCGACGTCGAGGATCGCGCCCAGGGTTTCGTTCAGCGCCTTGCCCGAGGTGATGATGTCGCGGACGAAGCCGCGGTAGGTCTCGTTGGCAAAGGTGCCGAAGACCTCGTTGTCCATCAGTTCGGCAAGGCCGATGATGGCGTTGAGCGGCGTGCGCAGCTCATGATTGATATTGGCCAGGAACTCGGTCTTGGCCCGGTTGGCCAGGACCGCCGCCTCTTCGGCGCGCAGCCGGGCCACGATTTCGGTGTAGCCGCGGAGGGCCGCGATCACGGTGGTGAACAGCGACTGGGCGGTGAGATCGGTCTTCAACCGGTAATCGTTGATGTCGTAGCGCAGGATGACGTCGCGCTCGGGCGCGAAACCGGGCTGGCCGGTGCGCAGAACGATCCGCACCGCCTGGCGCTGCAACTCCTCGCGGATGGCCACCGCAAGGCGGAGGCCGGCGTCGTCGGTCTCCATCACGACGTCGAGCAGGACCACGGCGATCTCGGGATGCTGCTCCAGCAGCGCCCGTCCGGCCGCCGCCGAACCGGCGCCGATGATCTGGAGCGGTCGCTTTTCGAAGGCGCAGCCGGTCAGCGCCGTGCGGGTGATCGCGATGACGTCGGGCTCGTCGTCGACCACCAGCACCAGCCAGGGCTGATCGGTCGCGGTCTCCCGGGGCTTCACCGATTCCTCGGCGAATTCCAGGATGTCCAGGGCCTGCTCGCTCATCCGCCGCTCTCCCCGCCGAGTCGCCAGGACATAAAAACACCCCCCCCCGGCACGACGAGGCCGGGCTCGCCGTCCGCTGCGGTAAGATGAAGGAACTCTAAGGCAAGCTCAAGGGGCTGGGTGTGACCGCGGTCACAGCCGGCGGTTCAGAACGCCGCGATGTCTTCGAGCGCCCGCCTGGCCAGCGCCTGCTTGCGCGCCCGGCCCCGGAAGTCGCCGGCAATCGGCGGAAACAGCCCGAAATTGATGTTCATCGGCTGAAAGGTTTCGGCCTCGGCGCCCCCGGTGATGTGGCTGAGCAGGGCGCCCAGCGCGGTGGTCGGCGGCGGCAGGCGCGGCAATTCGTCCCGCCGGCGCGCGGCGGCGAAGCGCCCGGCCAGCAGACCGATTGCGGCGCTCTCGACATAGCCCTCGCAGCCGGTGATCTGACCGGCGAAGCGCAGGCGCGGCTGGGCCTTCAGCCGCAGTTCGCCGTCGAGCAGACGCGGGCTGTTGAGGAAGGTGTTGCGGTGCATGCCGCCGAGCCGGGCGAACTCGGCGTTTTCCAGCCCGGGAATCATCCGGAAAATGCGTGCCTGTTCGCCGTGGCGCAGTTTGGTCTGAAAGCCGACGAGGTTGTAGAGGGTGGCCAGCGCGTTGTCCTGGCGCAGCTGGACCACGGCATAGGGCCGGCGGCCGGTGTGGGGGTCGGTGAGGCCGACCGGCTTCATCGGGCCGTAGCGCAGGGTATCGGCGCCGCGCCGGGCCATTTCCTCGATCGGCAGGCAGCCCTCGAAATAGGGCGTGGTCTTCTCCCACTCGTGAAACTCGGTCTTGGGCGCGGCCAGCAGGGCCTCGATGAAGGCGTGGTAGCCGTTGTGGTCGAAGGCGCAGTTGATGTAGTCGCGCCCGGTGCCGCTCGGCCCGGCCTTGTCGTAGCGCGACTGGAACCAGGCCTTGCCAAGGTCGATGCTCTCGATATGGACGATCGGCGCGATGGCGTCGAAGAAGGCCAGCGCAGCCTCGCCGGTCAGGTCCAGGATCGCCGCCGCGAGCGCCGGGCTGGTTAGCGGCCCGGTGGCGACGATGACGTCGCTCCAGTCGGGCGGCGGCAGTCCCTCGACCTCGCCCCGGACCAGGGTGATCAGCGGATGACCGGCCAGCGTCTGGGTCACGGCTTCGGCGAAGTGGTCGCGATCCACCGCCAGCGCGCCGCCGGCGGGCACGGCATGGCGGTCGGCGCAGCCGAGGATCAGCGAGCCGAGGCGGCGCATCTCGGCGTGGAGCACGCCGACGGCGTTGAACTCGGGATCGTCGGACCGAAAGGAGTTGGAACAGACCAGTTCGGCCAACTGGCCGGTGCGATGGGCCTCTGTGCTGCGGTCGGGGCGCATCTCGTGCAGGATGACGGGGACGCCGGCCCCGGCCAGCTGCCACGCCGCCTCGCAGCCGGCCAGACCGCCGCCAATGACGTGGGTGGGGTGGGTCATAGGGGTCACTTCACCGGTTTGGCTGCGGGCTGGTCGAAGACGGGCCTGATCTGACCGGCCATGCCGGCCTGCCCGCTGGGCAGGTAAATGACCTTGATCACCAGCGCCGTGACCGCGAGAGGAATGACCCAGGCGATGAGATTGACCGCAATCGCCGATCGGGGGCTGGTGCGATATCGACCCCCCGGGACTCTTCCGGCCCGGAAGTTCTGCCAACTTTGACAAGGCTCTCGCGCTTCATGACGGTCTCCCTGCCACATCTCGATTGTACCGCCGGCCCGGCCGTTGATCAACGCGCGCCCACCCGTCTGGGCACCCGGTGGGCCGGTTCGTCCAGCCCCCAAAACGGAATATTCCGTCCCAAAAACCCGGCCGAAAGGGCGGTCACGGTGTCGGGATCGCCGGTGGTCAGGTAGCGGCGCACCGGCTGCGCCGGCATCTCGACCAGATATTCGGGGTGGCGCTTGAGGTAGTGCTCGAGGCTGTTGGCCACCGCGCTGGGCTGGCACAGGAGACGCACCCCCGAGGGCAGGGCTTCTTGGAACAGCTCCTTGACCAGCGGGTAGTGGGTGCAGCCGAGAATGGCGCTTTCGGGCAGGCGGCCGTCCATGCCCGAGAGCAGCGCCGCGACATAGCCCCGGATCAGGCTGCGCAGCCGCGCGGGTCCGGCGCCGGCCTCGATCAGCCCGGCCAGTTCAGGGCAGGCCTGCTGCACCACCGCCACCGCGGGGCAGCGCTTGTTGATCTCGACCGGATAGGTGCCGCTCTCGACCGTGCGCCGGGTCGCGAACACGGCCACCGTATGATCGGCGTACATCTGCGGGTAGACCGGATACGTGATCGCCCAGGGCACCTGGGTTGCCGCCTCGATGGTCGGGACGATGATGCCGAGGATGTTGCGGCCGGGCCAGGCCTCCTTCAGCCAGTATTGCTGGAGGTTGTGCAATGCCACCGCCGACGCGGTGTTGCAGGCGATGATCACCAGCCGGCAGCCGCGCTCAAAGAGACGGTCGACATTCTCGCGGGTGAAGGCAAAGATTTCTTCGGGCTGGCGGCAGCCATAGGGGGCGTTGCCATGGTCGCCGAGGTAGGTAAAGCTGAGACCGGGCAGACGCCGGATCAGGGCATCATGGATGGTCAGGCCGCCGAATCCGGAATCGAATACCCCGATCATCGCCCAAAGCCCCATGTTTTTCTTATTGATACCGGCTCTCTTGCGTGCCGCCACTCTAGTCCCGCCCCAACAGGTCGGGCAAGGCGCCTGCGCCGCCCGCCGCGCTTTCGTTGCCGTGCCGTGGCCCTAGGGCAACGGCGTGCCGCCGATCGCCCGGCAGCTCTCACCATCGATGCGCACCACGGCGCCGTTGGGTGCCCGGCACGAGCTGGTGACGGCCGGCTCGGCGGCGGCCGGTTCGGCACTGGCGGCGGGCGGCGGAGTCGTCACCGAGCGCACCGGGCTGAGCGAGATCGGCGCCCCCGGGATGGGAGATGGCGCCGTCACGAGGACGGGCGCTTCGGGAACCGGGGGCAGCGGCGCCAGGGCCTCGGGCGCCGGGATCGGCGTCGTGGGCGCCGCCTGGGGCGTCAGCAGCGGCGGCAGGGCACCCGGGGTGAGGGCCAGCGGCGGCCCGATCCGCCGGGGCGCGGCCGGGTCGACGGCGGCCGGCGTCACGGCGTCTTCGCGAACCGGTGGCGGTGCTGCGGTGTTGCGGAGCGGCGGCGGTGGTTGCGCGCCCGGGGTCAGCGCGGTCGGTGGCGCCAGCGCGGGGGCGGCCGGGACCATCGGCGGCGCCGGGGCCGGCGCGGGTTCGGCTGCGGTCTGAGGCACCGGCACCGGGGGGGCTGCCGTTCCGTCGCCGGCTGCGGGGGAGGCGATCGGCTCGCCGGCGCGGATGGCGCCGTCCTCGGTGACGCGGGCGACCAGATGTCGGCCGCTGAGGGTGACGTATTCGCCGTCTCCGGCGGCGCGGTCATTGTTGAAGCGGCCGATGAAGCGGTCGCCGTTGCTGAACACCAGCACGCCTTTGCCGGTGCGGTGGCCGCCGACCCAGTCGCCCTGATAATGGCGGCCGTTGGTGGCCCAGCGGATTTCACCCCGGCCTTCGGCGCGGCCGGCGATGAAGCTGCCGCTCTGGGTCGCTTCGGCCTTGCCGTCCGAGAACCACTGGACGGTGCCGGTGCCCTCGGCGAGGCCGCCGACGCAAGGGCCGCTCCAGATCACGGTGCGGTGTGATACCGGGTGGACGTCGACCAGCTTGCAGCCCGAGCGCTCGTCGGTGACCCACTTGTCGACGGCCAGCGCCGTTCTCGGAGCGCCGGCCAGGGCCGCGCCGGTCAGGATGCCGCACAAAAGGACATGGTGGCGTTTCATCGCGTGTCCGCTGCCGTAAGAGACTGTATCCGCTACTATAAGACTACCGCCCCCGGCAACGGAACCCGGGTGCGACCAAAGGCCACGAACGGAGGATTACGGAATCCCGCCTTGCCGTAGCCGAGCGGCCCGCCGCCGATTGCCTCGACCCGGCCGCCGGCGGCCAGCAGCACGGCGTGGCCGGCGGCGGTGTCCCATTCATGGGTCGGGCCGATGCGGGGATAAATATCGGCGGCGCCCTCCGCGACCAGCCCGAATTTCAGGGAACTGCCCCGCGATCGCCGCTCGGTGACCGGAAAAGCGGCCAGATACCGTCCTTCGAGGCCCGGATCGTAATGATTGCGGCTGCCGACCGCGACCCAGCCGGCGTCCGGGGCGATGCGGGCGCTGATCGCCCGCTCGGGCTGGCCGGGGCGGGCCAGGGTGGCGCCGGAGCCGGCGATGCCGGTGTAAAGATCGCCCGGCACCGGCGCCAGCACCACCCCCAGCACCGGCTGCCCGCGCTCGATGAGCGCGATGTTGACCGTGAAGTCGCCGTTGCGGCTGATGAATTCCTTGGTGCCGTCGAGAGGGTCGACCAGCCAGAAGCGGCCGTCGGCGTCAATCGCCGGCAACTCGCCCGCCGCCGCCGCCTCTTCGGCCACCACCGGCACGCCCGGGAGCAGGCGGCGCAGCACCGGCACGATCAGCGCCTCGGCCGCCTGATCGGCCTGGGTCACCGGGCTGCCATCGGCCTTCGCGGTCACCGTGGTGCCCTCGGCGTAGTAGCGCAGGATCACGGTCCCGGCCTCGAGGGCCAGGGCGCGCAGCGCCGGCAGGAGATCGGTCAGGGCGGGCTCGGACATGATGGCGGATCCCGGGGCGGGTGCAGCGGATAGGTGGAGATCACGGCATAGTCGGGACCGTGGCGCCCCAGGTGGCTTTCATAAAGGCTGATGCTGTCGACCCGGAACGGCCGCGAGCGAAACAGCCCGTTGCCCGAGAGATAGCGCATCACGCGCTCGGGCGCGCTGTCTTTCAGACGGGCCAGCGAGACATGGGGCGAGAATTTGCGCCCCTCGGCGGCAAAGCCAGCCCGCACCACCGCCGATTCGACCCGGGCCTGCAACTGGCGCAGCGACTCCGAGCGCTCGACTCCGGCCCAGAGGGTGTGGAGTTTCCGGCCGCTCCCGAACTGGCCGAGGCCGTCGAGCACCAGTTCGAAGGCGGGCGCAGTCACCGCCGCCAGTTCGGCATCGAGGTCGGCCAACCGGTCTCCGCCGGTCTCGCCGATGAAGCGCAGGGTGAGATGCAGGTTCGACGGCTCGACCCAGCGCGCCCCCGGCACCCCACCCGCGAGCCCGGCCAACCGGTCCCGGATGTCGTCAGGCAGGCCAAGGGCGACAAAGAGACGGATCATGGGGATACCCATTATGCCGTTTGACGGTGGCGGTTGTGACGCGCGATCTGGATATTTGTTGCGATTTGATGGCCATCCGCCAAACGGTCTGTCTCATAAACAATCGAGCCGGTCAGAAGCTGACCGGCTCGAAATTATCACAGCGTTCTTGCTGCAGCGGCGAGCAGGCTCAGACGCCTGTTTCCTTAACTTTGCCCATGGCGGAACTGCTGACGAAAGACGTGAAAGGATGAGATGCTTCTGCCGACGGTTTGTCAAGGGGGCGGTTCAAGACGGTATAAGCAGGACAAGCCGCCTGGCTCGGCGTCTCTGACAAAGCACAAACGCTGAGGGGCCGCGAACGGGGTAAGGATTGTGTCACGGAGGGTCCCGTCGTCCCCGGACGTGATGGCGGTCCTCGCGCCGCCACCCAAATCAATGGCCCGACATCAGAACTGTTCTTCGCTCAGCGCCATCACGGTGTTGGCGCCCTGGGTGATCGGCACCAGCAGGCCGGCGGCCTGAGGCAGGATCTGTTCGGCGTAGAAGCGGGCGGTTATGATCTTGCCGGTGAGGAAGGCGTGGTCGGCGCCGCGCTGGCTGAGGTCGTCGCAGGCGGCGGTGGCGGCGCGGGCGAGCATCGAGCCGCCGGTGACCAGACCGAACATGCGCAGGTAATTGGCGGCGCCGGCGGCGGCGGCGGCCGGATCGGGCTTGAGGGTCTGGAGCAGGTGGTTGGTTGCCTGCTCCAGCACGATGGTGCCGGCGAAGAGAGCGTCCGAGATCGCCTTGAGGTCGTCGCCGGGGCGGGTGGCGGCGGCGGCGGCCACCGCCTTCATTTCGGCGATGAAGGCCAGGGCGGCGGCGCCCTGGTCGCGGCCGAGCTTGCGGAAGACCAGATCGTTGGCCTGGATGCCGTTGGTGCCTTCATAGATCGGGGCGATGCGGGCATCGCGGAGGTGCTGGGCGGCGCCGGTCTCTTCGATGTAGCCCATGCCGCCATGGACCTGGATGCCGGTCGAGGCGATCTCGCAACCGAGATCCGTGCACCACGCCTTGACCACCGGGGTCAGCAACTCGATGCGGGTCTGCGCCGCGGCGCGGGTTTCGGCATCGGGATGGGCCTTGGCGATGTCCCGGGCGGCGCCGGCCTCGTAGCAGAGGATGCGCGCGGCCTCGATCTGCGACTTCATGGTCAGCAGCATGCGCCGGACGTCGGGGTGATTGATGATCGCCACCGACGGTCCGCGCGGATTGCGCAGATCCTTGCTCTGGATCCGGGTCCTGGCGTACTCGCGGGCCTGCTGATAGGCCCGCTCGGCAATGGCCAGCCCCTGGAGTCCCACCGACTGCCGGGCGTTGTTCATCATCGAGAACATGTATTCGAGGCCGCGGCCGGGTTCGCCGACCATGGTGCCGACGGCGCCGCCCTGGTCGCCGTAGCTCAGCACCGCGGTCGGGCTGGCCATGATTCCCAGCTTGTGCTCGAGGCCGGTGCACAGGAGGTCGTTGCGGGCGCCGAGCGAGCCGTCGGCATTGACCAGGAATTTGGGCGCGATGAACAGCGAGATGCCCCGGGAGCCGGCGGGCGCGTCGGGCAACCGGGCCAGCACCAGGTGAATGATGTTCTCGGCCTGATCATGCTCGCCGTAGGTGATGAAGATCTTGGTGCCGGAGATCAGGTAATGGTCGCCGCTGGGCACCGCCTTGGTGCGCACGGCGCCGAGATCGGAGCCGGCCGAGGACTCGGTCAGGTCCATGGTCCCGGTCCACTCGCCGGAAATCAGCTTGGCGAGGTAGGTCTCCTTCTGCTCCGGGCTGCCGTGCTCGGAGAGCAGTTCGACCGCGCCCTGATTGAGCATCGGACAGAGGCCGAAGGCCATGTTGGCCGACTGCCACATCTCCTGAACCGCGAAGGCCAAGGCCCAAGGCAGGCCCTGACCGCCGTATTCGGGCTCGAAGGGAACCCCGTTCCAGCCGGCCTCGACATACTGCTTGTAGGCGGCGCGGAAACACTCGGGCTGGCGGACGACGCCGTTTTCCAGCTTCGAGCCCTCGCGATCGCCGATGGCGTTGATCGGCGCCAGTACCCCGGCGGCGAACTTGCCGGCCTCTTCGAGCACGCTGTCGACCAGATCGGGCGTGGCATCCTCATAGCCGGGCAGGGCGGCGATGCGATCGAGTCCGATCACCCGGTTGAGGGCGAAGCGCATATCGGCGACGGGAGCGGAATAGGTCATGACGCGGCAAAACCTCGCGGGGCAACGGGGAAGGGGGAATCGACAGGCCCGGACTCAACCAACTCCCCGGCCCGAGTGCAAGAGGCACAGCGGGGCACGGGGAGCGGGGCAGGGATGCCGGAAACCGGGCGGGGATGCGCCGTCGGCTATTCGTGTTCGCGCTGGTTGCGGTCGGCGAGCAGGCTGGCCTTCGACAGTTCCTCGAAGGTTTCCCGGGCCTGTTTGAGGTCGCCCAGGGTGGTGGTGGGCTCGTAGGGCCCCTTGGTGCCGATCGCCTCGCGCGCGAATTTCCAGGCGACGTCGAGGTAATGGTTCTTGGCGACCTGTTCTGCGCGGGCGATATCGAAAGCCCGTTCCACCGCGTTGATCATGATTCAGCCTCGTCTTGAATTTCGACCGATTATCCGCCGTTTCGTCGACCGTCCGGGGGACCCTGAAATTGGATCGTTCATCCGGCGGGGGTGTCTCGGGCAATACCTAACATGGGCGAGGCGGTTTGGCGATGATTCGCGCAGGCAGAGCTTTCGATCCCGGCGGCAATCCCTTACCATTCCCGAAAAAAGCGGCGGCGCACGGTGCCACCGATGGGGGAAGCGCCAGGAAGGGGAAACGCCAGAATGAGGATCGCCCGCTTCGGCATCTCCACGCGATTGACCGCCGGCCTGATCGTGCTCGCGGTGGTCATAATGGCCACCGGCGTGATCTCGACGATGTCCAACACCGCCTTTCGCGCCGCGGTTGACGCCACCGCCCGCCATCTGGCCGCTCTCGAGACCGCCGCAGAGGCCGGGCGTACCGTGGTCGCGCTGGCGGTGGCCGGGCCGTCGCCGGTCAATGCCGCCGCCGAACAGCGGCTGGCGGTGCTGGTGGCCGGGCTCTGCCCGTCGCGGACGGCGTTTCCGGGCTGCGGCGGTCTCGACTCGGCGGTGGCCGCACTGATTGCCGGGGCCGGGGCGGCGGCGGCATCCGGTTTCGCCCAGGCCCTCGATGCCCGCATCCGGGCCGAGCATGCGGCGCTGGCCGCCGACACCCGGGCGGTCAACGGCGTGGCGGCGGCGCGTGGCGGACTGGCGCTGGCGCTGGCGCTGGTCGCGGCGGGGGGGGGGCTGGGGTTCGGTTATTATGTCCGCCGGACCATCGGGCAGCCGCTCGATCATCTCCGCGATGGCCTGCGGGCGCTGGTGGCCGGGCGGCAGGTCTCGCTGCCGGGCGGCGCCGGCGAGGTTGCCGAGATGGCGGCATCGGTCGAGTATTTCATCTCCGAACTGCGCAAACGCGAGGAAGAACTCAGCGGCAGCGAGGCCCGTTTCCGCGGTCTGATCGAGGGCTCGATTCAGGGCGTGCTGATCCACCGCAACTTCGTGCCGCTGTTCGTCAACGAGGCCTACGCCCGCATCTTCGGCTTTGAGCGCACCCGCGACCTGCTGACCCTTTCCAGCCTCGAATGCCTGATGACCACCGAAGAGGCGCCACGCGCCTGGCGCCAGTACTTCCTGATGATGGCCGGGGAACAGGGCCAGGGGCTGCGCCGGATCAACCGGCTGCGCCGCGACGGCACCCCGGTGTGGTGCGAGGTGATCGAGCGTGTGATCGACTGGATGGGCGCGCCGGCGATGCAGGTGACGGTGGTCGACATCAGCGAGCGGGTACGCGCCGAGGCCGAGGTCGCCGAAACCTCGCTCCAGCTTCAGGCCGCCTTCGACGCCATGCCTAACGGCATTTGCCTCTTTGACGACGAGTTCCGGGGCGTGATCTACAATGAGCGCTATCGTCTGCTTTGGAGCTATCCGGAAAGCCTGATGGCGGCTAAGCCGGTGCTGGGCGATCTGATCCGCCGCTCGGCCGAACAGGGCGATCTCGGCTGGCGTTCGGCTGAACAGCTGACCTTTGAGATCGGCACCTATATTTCCGCGGGATTGCCGCTGGTGGGCGAAACCCGGCTCGGCAGCGGCCGTTATCTGGAGTTCCGCGGCAACAGCCGGCGCGAGGGCGGTTTTCTCTTCACCTGTACCGACATCACCGAGCGCAAGGCCGCCGAAGAGGCCTTGCTGAAGGCCAAGGAACTGGCCGAGGACGCGGCAAAG
>SESF01027254.1_pt1 | contig 31188 bp, 28 predicted proteins | sample 3171521 | NCBI WGS metagenome assembly SESF01 (sample SAMN10866945, study PRJNA518727) | freshwater metagenome | biome: subpolar coniferous forest; feature: holomictic lake; material: water; isolation source: holomictic Lake 227, 6 m and 8 m depth | place: Canada: near Kenora, Ontario | collected...
GAAAGCGATCGGAACCGGCGAGAAAAACGGCAACACTGAGGCGGGAGCCGGTTCGTCCAAAGGCAAGGCAGGCGGCACCGGCACCGGAGTCGGCGGCGGACATGGTGCGGGCCACGAAGGGGGCGGCAACCACGAATCGGACTTTGGGTGGTATCACGCCATGTTGCGCGACCGCTTCTATGCGCGGTGGGACCAGCCGCTCTCGCTGTTGCAAGGCGGCCAGCAATACGTGACCCTGGTGAAGATCAAGATCGACCGCGGCGGGAACGTTTCCGCAGTCAGCATCGCCAAGCCTTCCGGCAACTCGACCATGGACGACTCTGTGATGAACGCCCTGCAACGGATCACGCAGGTGGACCCGCCGCCCACAGGACTGGGCGGGGCTGCTGGCTACGAGGTGAACATAGAGTTCAACCTCGTGCAGCCGTAGGGGAAATGGGACAGATAGGACCTATAGGACAGATGGGACAGATATATCCGTCCCATAGGTCCCATCAGTCCCATTCCGGAGACCGGAAACCTACTTCGTCACCCCAAACTCTGCCCGGCGATTCTTTGCCCAAGCGGACTCGCTGTGGCCGGCATCGACCGCCATCTCCGAGCCAAAACTCGTGGTCTGGATGCGTTCGGAGTCTGCCCCTTTGGAAAGCAGCGCGGCACGGACCGCCTGGGCCCGGCGTTCGCCAAGACCGCGATTGTACTCGGCGGTGCCGCGTTCATCGGTGAATCCGGCGATAACAAGTTGCTTCGAGGAACCTTTCACGAACTCCGCCACTTCGCCGATCTTCGCGTTTTCGGAAGGCGCGATCGTGTAGCTGTCGTAGCCGAAATGCACGGCAGTGAAGCGCCCTTTCTCGACGTTGTTGCTCAGGAAATCAACGCCCTCCTGGCGTTCGGGGAGCGGGGTGCCGTTGACGAAGTCGCCGTCGGAGCCGGCATACTTCGGTTTCTTTTTGAAAAGCGCACAGCCGCTCGCGGAAACGAGCACCGTGGCGCAAAGACTCAATGTGGCAATTTTGCGGAGGCGGAGGATGGACATGTTGGGTGTAGTTTAATGTAAAAGCTCGGTGGTATGAGCAAATCAGTGGATTGTGAATAACTCCACGACGAGGCGATGGCAATTTCGGATTGCACCATTCTTCACCTAGCTAACGCGACCAGGTCGGTTCGGAAATGGAACCGAGGTCGAGCAGCTTTGCTTTTTTCGCGGTATGCGTGTCCAGCATGATCAGGGCGCCGCTTTGGGTATAGAGCAGGTGCCGGGAATCGGGGCCCCAAACCGGATCGCGGGCGTCTTCGCCCCCGGTGAGCACCCGGACGATGTTGCTGGCCAGGTCGAGCATGGCGATCTGGAACACGCCGCTCTGGCGGATGTTGAAGGCGATCTTTTTGCCGTCGGGCGACCAAGTCGGCTTGGTGCAGTAGTTGTACCCCACCGAAATCAATCGGCCCGATCCGCCGCTTGCCGAAATGCGGTAAAGCTGCGGCGTGCCGCGATCATCCGAGGAATAGACGAGCTCGCTGCCATCGGGTGACCAGGAGGGGGACGATTCCACTCCCTGCGTGTGGGTAAGCCTCCGCGCGCTCCCGCCGCTGGCACTCAGCACGTAGAGTTCCGGGTTGCCGTCCTTGCTGACGGTGCAGGCGATCTCGCCGCCGTTCGGCGAAAATGCCGCGCCGCTGTTAGTGCCGGGAAATTTCACAATACGGTCACGCGCCCCGCCGCCGAAGTCCACGGTGTAAATGTCCGCGTACCCCTTGAGATAGCTGGTGTAGGCGATCCGCCGTCCATCCGGGCTCAAGGTTGGGGCAACGCTGAGATTCCCGTCGTTGGTCAACTGGCGGACGTTCGAGCCATCGTAATCGGCGGTATAAAGCTCTTTGTGACCCGTGCGCGAGGCGATAAAGGCAATCTTGCTGCCCGCCATTCCGCGATTCCCCGTGATCGTTTCGATGATGTCGTTGGCGAAAGCGTGGGCTTTTTCCCGCGTGCCGCCGCTGTAAGTGCGCATCAACACATTGCTTCCCGAGTGGTCCACCACCTTGCCTTGGAGTTCCCCGCCGGCTTGGCCGCTGACGACCATCCCGGCTTTGGTGGCGTCGGTCAGGGTGAACAGGCCCGAGAGCGCCAGATCGTTTTGGACGATCTTGCCGATGGCTGGTCCATCGCCGCCGGAGATGGGCGCGAGGGCCAGCGCGATCGCATCGCTTTTACTAATAGTGATGGTGGGGGTGTCAGCCGCAAGTGCGGTTGCTGAGAGGGTGAAAGCGCAGCCGGCGACAACAAAGAGGAGTTTCCGCAACATAGGAATGGTTGCGAGAATAACGCCGGATTTGAAAATTACAAAGGGGCATGGGGACTTTTTTCCGAAAGGGGGGAGCATTCCCGTGCAGGCGGCGCTTGGGGTTTATACGGAAGGGGTGGCCCGACTTGAGCGGGGCGGAGTAAACAAGCCGGGCTCAGCGCGCGAAGAGCTCGGTCATGAGCGGTTCGCCGCAGAACATGCAGCGGACGCTTTGCTTTGCGGCAGGCCTGTTACATTTCGGGCACGGTTGCGGCGGGGTGGAGGCCACGCGCCCGTCGAGGCGGCCGTCGCGCAAGTCGATTTGAACCACCTGCCGGAGCAGCTCCTGCTCTTCGAGCCCGTGTTTCTCCTTGAGAATCGTCCAGAGCGCTTCGGTGATCATGAGCAATCGCTCCATCTTCGCTTCAAGCTGGGCGATGTCCGCGGTCCCGGGCGCGCCAGAGGACCGGATCGAGAGCGGATCGTTGGGAAAGGCGGAAGCCATGGCTTTCGTATAGCGCGGCCCTCGGGCCGGGGTCAAGCGAGGGGTGCCGCCGAGTCGCCCGGTTCCTTCTTCAGTAGAAGCGGCTTCCAGCCGCTTTCCGGGGGAGGAGGGGAACGAAGCGACAGGGATGTCGCTTCTACTACGGGCGAATCGCGCACAAGCCTGTCGGCGTTGACTTCCTGATTGGGGAGCCTCATGCTCCGATTACCAGCAATTACCGTTATGTTGCGCGGCTTGGACAACATTGCCCCTCCGGATCGACACACTTTGAACTTTTTGGATCTTCGAAATTTTCCGAATTATTTCCAAACGGGAGGATTCACGTCGTATCCGAACGCCGGTCATGTGTGCATAGCGGTTCTGGTAATCTCGATTGTGATTGGCGTGGTATGTGCTTGGCTCATTCGGCGTCGGCCTTTCTTGTTTTGTGCTGCGCACTTGTCTTTGATCTGCCTTGGCCCACTGGTCATCGGTACGGCGGCGTCCAATCTTCAATTTCGGCTGGGGTTGATGCTCTTCGAAACGGGTAGCTGCGGGATGAGCCCTCACGAATTTTTATGGATGACATCTTTTTCAGCGCATATCGGCCTCTATTGCTCTGGATTGCTCCTTGCAACGCTGCTCCCTGCGCGCTATTTAGCCCGACGTGCCGCAATGAATAAGGTCCGGCAACGCACAAACCCCGTGGTGCCTCAAGGAAGCGCACGTCCCTCTTCCGTAGAAGCGGCTTCCAGCCGCTTTCCGGAGGGGAGAGGAACGAAGCGGCAGGGATGCCGCTTCTACTGAGGAGAACACCGCGTTGACTTTCGCCTTGGATTCTCCCACTCTAAAAATCCGAAATCCAAGGTGATTCTATGTAACCCTGAGCCTCTTCAGTAGAAGCGGCTTCCAGCCGCTTATCCCCGATGCCCACGCAAGAACCTTATTTCCATTTCTTCAGCCGTGAGGAACCGATCGGGAATCTCTCGGGAAATCTTCCCCATTGGCGACAGCTCGGTGCGACCTACTTCGTAACCTTCCGAACTGCGGACTCGATCCCGATGGAAAAGCTCAGGCAATGGACGATCGAACGCGACGAATGGCTCCGGTTGCACCCGGAACCCCATAGCGATTCAGATCGCGTCGAGTTCATCCGGCGCTTTCCGGCTCGATTTCAGCAATGGCTCGACGAATGTCACGGCGCTTGCGTTTTGGGCCGCCCCGAAATCAAGAAAATGATGACAGCAACGCTCCGGCACTTCGATGGCCAACGCTACCAACTTGGCGAATTTGTCGTGATGCCAAACCACATTCACGCGCTCGTCACCCCACTGCACGATTTCGAGTTATCCAACATACTCCACTCATGGAAATCGTTCACGGCCAGCCGCATAAATAAACAACTCGGACAGCGAGGCACTTTTTGGCAGAAGGAAACTTTCGATCATATTGTGCGAAGCGCGGACGCCTTGGAGCGGTTTGGGCAATATATTCGGGAGAATCCGAAGGGGCACGGGGCGAAGTAGCAGAAGTGACGCTCTTTCTTCAGTAGAAGCGGCTTCCAGCCGCTTTCCGGGGGAGAGGAACGAAGCGGCAGGGATGCCGCTTCTACGAAAGAGACTCCGCTTATTTGCCAGCCCCGCTCTCAGCCAGCTTCTCCCACTGCGCGGTCGTCCGTTCGAGTTCGTCGGCGATGGCGAGCAAGTCGCGGTTGAGCTGCATCGCGGCTCCTCCGGCGGCGTAGGTTTCCGGCTTCTCCAACTCCGCAGTGAGATCGCGCTGCCTGCCTTCGAGGCTCAGGATGTGCATCTCCAGGGCTTGAAGCTTCTTCTCGTGGTCGCGCTTGATCTGGGCGGCGACTCTGCGGGCCTCGGCGTCGGCCCGGCGCTGCTCGCGCTGTTCGCGCATGCCGGGTCCGCCGGAGGCGGACGCCTGGCGCGGCGCTTCGGTTGGCTGGTCGTTATGAAGCTTCTCGCCGGCTGTGAGCGCGGCGCGGGCGGACGTGGCCCGGCTCTTGTCGAGGTAGTATTGGTAATCGCCCGGATAAGGCGTCAGGTTTCCGGCGCTGATGTGGAGCACGGAAGTGGCGATGGCCTTGATGAAGTGAACGTCGTGACTGATGAAGATGAGCGTCCCTTGATATTGCTTGAGCGCTCCGATGAGCGCGTCGATCGATCCGACGTCCAAATGCGTGGTCGGCTCGTCCATCAGCAACAGGTTGGGCGGATCGAGCAGCAGTTTCACCAAAGCCAGCCGCGTCTTTTCACCGCCGCTCAGGACGGACACCGGTTTGAACACGTCATCTCCGCGGAAGAGAAACGACCCAAGCACCGTCCGGGCGACTTGCTCCGAGGGTGGGTTGGACATGTCGCGCGCGCTCTCCAGCACGGAGTGGCGCGGCTCGAGCATGTCCACGCGGTATTGGGCGAAGTAGCCGACTTTGACGTTGTGGCCCAGTTCCCGCTCCCCGTTTTGGATGGGCAGATTTCCGGCGAGCAGTTTGATCAGCGTCGATTTTCCCGCGCCGTTGGGTCCCACGAGCACCGTGCGCTGACCGCGTTCGGCCTGGAAATTCAGTTTGCGATAAACGACGAGATCGCCATAAGCGTGATCCACTTCTTTGAGCGTGATCAATCGTTGTCCGCTGCGGCCCGGCTGCGGAAAGGTGAAATGCACGCCTCGCTGCGCGGCAATCGGAGCCTCGATCTTCTCCATCCGATCGATTTGCTTGAGCTTGCTCTGCGCTTGGGACGCCTTGCTGGCTTTCGCCCGGAAGCGGTCGGCGAACTCTTGCAGGGCCGCGATCTCTTTTTGCTGGTTCTTGTAAGCGGCCATCTGCTGCTCTTCGCGCGCGGCTTTTTCGGTGACGTATTTGTCCCAGTTGCCACGGTAACGATTCAGCCGTTTTTGAGAAATCTCCACGATCGAACCGACCAGCGCGTTCAGGAATTCCCGGTCATGGGAAATCATCAAAATCGCGCCAGGGTAGTCGCTCAGGTATTCCTGGAACCAGACGAGCGATTCGAGGTCGAGATGGTTTGTCGGTTCGTCGAGCAGAAGCATATCCGGCTCCATCACGAGCAGCCGCGCCAGATGCGCCCGCATGATCCAGCCGCCGCTCAGGGCTTTGGCGGGGCGCTCGAAATCGGAGGTGCGGAACGCGAGTCCTGCCAGGATGCGCTTCGCCTTGGGCTCAAGTTGCCAGCCGCCGTGTTCGTCAAAAATCCGGAGCGCTTCGTGGTGCTCCGGCGAGTCCTCCGGAGTCGATTTCATGATTCGCTGCGCCTTCGAGAGTTCCGGAGAGATGGCGCAAGCTAGTTCGAGCACGGTTTCATCTCCCGCCGGGGCGCTTTCCTGGGGCAGATAACCCAGCGTGGCGTTGCGTTCCATGGAAACGCGGCCTTCATCCGGCGAACCGTCCCCGAGGATCAGCGAAAAGAGCGTCGATTTCCCCGCACCGTTTGGGCCCACGAGCCCGACGCGGTCTCCCCGGTTCACTTGTAGGGACGCATTTTCGAACAGGACGCGTCCGCCGAAACTTTTACTAATTTGGGAAATCGTGAGCATTTTGAAAACAAAGGCAGTGACTTTCGCGGGCTTCGGCCTTCGGTGCAAGCCTGAGGTTTGTGCGGTTGTGGTTGAGCCGATCTTCTTCGCGTTCCAAGTGTGTAGCGTCTTTTCTCGATTGGGAACGCAACTGCCCGCGAATCTCCGATTCGGAAAACGCACGACGGCTGGTCCAGTTCCCGAGTTTGATCGAAAAGCGATCCTGCAAGGCGCTCTCCCGTAATGGATTGGCGTTGCATAGGCGGTCCGCCGCCCTTCCGCCGGGTGAGTTTTGAAACGAGGGGCGCCGAAATTATGCATAGCTAGCCCTTTATGCGCTTGTGTAAAGCTAGCCTGGTTAGAAGGGTGATTTTCAATGAGCACTGTTCACATAAACTTGCGTGATATATTTGGGGTGGCGGTTGCTTGCCAGGTGATTTTCAGGCCGGCGGATACGCCTTCGGTTAGCGGAGCTGCTTTGACTATTTCAGGGAGCAGGTCGATTCAGCTCGATGAGAATGGCACTGGCAATGTAACGCTCCACGCCGGTCGGTATTTTGTTCGCTTTCTGTCAATCACTAGCAATAGCGATACACTTTCCATTACGGTTCCGGGCGATGATGGCGTATATAATATGACGGCCTTGATTGGGAGCGGGGCCGCGGTGGTAACACCTGCACCCGACTATTTGAGACGGGGGGCGAATTTGTCGGATCTCCCAAACCGGGCCGCGGCGTTTGAGGCGATCAAGCAGGGAGCAACGACCGCGCTGAGCGGTGTCGTGCGGTTTGCGACGCAGGGACAAGTAAATGCGGGGTTGGATTCAGAGGCGTGTCTTAGTCCCGCTACGTTTACGAGTGCCGACAAATGGGCGGAGAAGGAGCCTGCTCTAGGGGTTCCCGATACAGACGGAAAGCTACTCAGCAGCAGTGCCACTGGGGTGAGGACCTGGATAGCCCGACCGAAGGTCGTCACCGTGGGCACCGATGCGGAACGGATGGCATTGACCAGTGCGGAAGTGCAGACGCTCGATTGGGTAAAGGTAGTGGAATGTCACAATGGGGAAAGGAGGATATGGGGGGTCACGGACACCGATTTGCTTCATGTCGCCGGAGGCTGGTTGCCGCTCGGGACCTTCAAACTAGTTCCGGAGAATACAGAACTTCCCGGAATTACCGGGTGCGTTGCGATAAACCAAACGCTAACGGCGGTCCCCGGCGCGTGGACAGACCACCCCACCGAATTTCTCTATCAATGGCAACGTTCCATCTCGCCGTTCGTTGAGTGGGCGGAAATTGAACAGGCAACGAATCGGACCTATACTCTGCGCGACGCGGACGTGGGTGCAAGGTTGCGAGTGACCGTTAAAGCAGTCAACGAAATGGGAGAAAGCCTGGTGGCAGCGAGCCTGCCGAGCGATCTTGTACCGGCTTTCGCTCTGACGAACGGGTTGACTGCGTATTGGAAATTTGACGAGGAAAGCGGGGTTCGAGTAGATGCGACCGGGAATGGGAACGATCTTTCGGACAGCAACGGTGTTGGGTGCTCAACGGGGAAGGTCGGCAATGCGGCGGTATTGGCAGCCAACGCTTACCTTTCCAGGGTGGATGCCCGCCTGGAAGCGTTTTCGCTATCGTTGTGGATATTCCGTCAAGATGGCGGGGCATCGGTCGATCAACAGGTTCTTCACCTTGGAGCACAGGGCATGGCTCTTAACACCTTTCCTGGTGTCTCCAATGATGTGCTGAATATTTGGGGTTATCATGAGAATGGCGGCGGTGAAACGATCACTGTACCCCAGAATGAGTGGCATCATGTCGTCCTTGTCATTGGTGCAGACTTTACGATCCAGGTCTACGTGGACGCGGCATTGGTGCATTCAAGCCAGAATCCGGCGGCGCGCCCCGTGTGGAGCAACATGTTTATGATTGGCGCTCGTCCTGATGGCTATTGGTGGACCGGAGGAATGATTGACGAGGTGGCCCTCTGGAACCGGACAATCACCGGGGAGGAAGTCGCGCTACTATACAATGGAGGGGCCGGATATTCAATTCTTTGACCTATGAAACTAGCTGAAATCAATGATGCAATGTCGGAGGCATTTCATGCCGCGCTTTTGAATCCTGAACGTGTGGCCCCCATTTTCCTTGACGAGTCCGTCACGCTTCGGACGGATATATATACCGGTCCAGCGGGGGCTGGCTTTCAAGTGGTATGCGTGATGCACGTCGGGGAGGAGTCCTTTATGTGTATTCGTCAGCACGGCCCGGAAGTGTGGCGCGAAAAGTCGTGGGATCTGGCCGGAATGCTGGCTGCATTGGAAAAAGGCTATTCGCTTCAGATTTCCAGAGGCATCACCGTACAGGGAGTAACACTCAGGGCAGAAGAGGGTGATCGTGCGACGTTCTCTCAGCTTATGACCTTATTGCGTGAAGCCGAGGAATTGCAGCCGGATGAGGTTTCAAAGGCAGCATATCGGAGCTCTGAGGTGACAATTACGGACATCCAAGGAGCGCCACATCATCTCGCCATCGATAAGGTGCGATCCATATTGGTGGAGTATGGGTCGCGGCTTAACGCGCAATGGGCGGAAGCGGCGATTGCAAGGGCGGAGATTGTTTCAATGGGACTGATGGATCATGAGTGAAGACGAAACAAACAGGCTGCGGGAGTTGATCGACGATCGCCGGGTGGAGCGCGACGCGTTGGTTCGGGACGGTTTGGCTGCTGTGGAAAACGCGGTGAACGAGAGAGCCGTTCGGCTTTTGGTCGCGCTCATAGGTTTCGGAGCGGCTCACGTGGGAGTGATCGTCGCCGCGATTTGGATGGCGGCGAGTTGGAAGGTGGGGATCGAGCGGGGTGTCTCCAAGGCAAGCCATGATCGTTGGACTGGAACGATGACGGAGTTGTGGGCGACTAGAACGGCCGGACAGAGTGTGGGATTCAAGCCTGCCGATGCGCGGGTGATCCAGAGAGATTATTCAAACTGAACCAGGGAAATATAGGATGCGAAAAATTATAGCGGCAGCGATCGGTCTGAGCTCGTGTGCGGTGCGTCCGCAAACAGCCCCTTCGACGGCGGCACTTCGGGTGGCGGTGCAAACGGCGACAGTATCGGCTCAACGGGCGACGGAAAACGCCAAGGTTGCCAAAGCGGCCATTGAGAGGGCTCGGAAATCGGAGGGGCCAGGTTCGGCGCCGGCATTAACCGAGGCGTATGGAGCGGTGGAGGGGACGATTGAGCAGTTGGATGCTACCCAGGCGGCGCTCGGTGCATCCGAGAGCCGGATCGAGAGCCTTCATGTTGAAGTGGAGAACCTCACGCAGGCTGCGGAATTCGCGGAATCGGGGCGGATGAAGGAGGCGGCAGCGAAGGCGTTTTGGCGCGGGTGCGCCTTAAAGCTTGGAGCGATGTCGCTTGCATTGTTGCTATGGACATTGCGCAGACCCATCGCCGCAATGGCTGGAGTGCCGATTCCATGAGCATCGAAAGACATTTCAACGGGTCCAGAAAATGGGCTGCCGCAATGATTGGGATCGGGTGCATGGGGGCGGTGTATGCGTCGGGCCTGACAGCGTTGGTGCTTTGCGATGCGGGGAAGGCGCAGCATGTGGTTAGCCTGGCGAACATAGCCATTGTCTTTTTGGGAGGAATTACAGGTACCCTTGTTACCGGGCAGAGCTTGGTTGATTGGCGGCATGGGTCGGCGAATCAATCGATCAGCGGGGATCGGTTGGAGAAGAGGGAAACCGTGGTGCGGAACTACGCGCCCAAGCATTACGATGACGAAGCGGTTTCTTGAATTCGTACCTTTTATTTTCAAATGGGAGGGTGGGTACGACAATGATCCTGACGATCCAGGGGGCGAGACAAAGTATGGGATTGATCGGAGGTCGCATCCAGGCGTGGACATCAAAGCGCTGACGCGCGACGGAGCGCTGCAAATCTATTGGTGCGACTATTGGTTAAAGCATGGGTGTGATGACCTGGTACGGCCCTTGGGCGAGGTTTTCTTCAATGCCTGTGTGAACTGCGGGGCGGGCCGGGCGCGGAAGATTTTGCGAGTGGCGCGGACGGCTGCGGGCTTTCTGGATGAGCAGGAGGCATTTTACAGAAGGCTGGTGAAGGGGCGGCCTGCATTGCGGAAGTACCTGAAAGGTTGGCTGAATAGGACGGGCGATCTGCGGGGGGTTGTGGGTCTGGGAGATGGGACTAATGGGACGGATGGGACCAATGGGACTGATATGGGGAAAGTATAAGCGCTCTTGAGAATTTGCGGAATTTGGGAGGTGCGGGCTTGTGGTAGTGGGGATGGTCGCAAAGGTGAGCTTTATGGAAAACGAGCAGGCCACGATGGCCGTTCAATCAATGGAGGCCGCACCCGTCGCTGGTGCGGAAAACGGTCGGGAGAAAACAATGTCGGTGTTGTTGGAAGGGATGTCGGCTGGGGATGCTGCAGAAGCAGCACCTGTCGGGGAGGATGAGGCAATCGTGCCTGAGGCGAATGAAGAGGCTTCGGAATCTTCGAAGGATTCGGAAACTCTCGATTCGACAGATTCCAGTGGGGATTCCGCAAGCTCCGAAACGGCAGGCTCGGACGACGACGCTGAAGCGGAAACTGCCGGTGAGGAGTCGGCGCCCGATGGCAAGCAGGCCAGAAATTTCAGGGGGCGCTGGGATCATCTGGATGAGCGTGAGCGGCGGGTGGTGGAACTTGCCACCAAACGAGGGCTTACGCTGGGCGAGGCTTACCGCGCTGTGTACGGGGTTGAAGGAATTCCGGCGTTGAGCGGTGAGGACGGGGAGAGTGAAAACACGAGGGCATCAGAGTCCATGAATCAGCATTCGATTAAAACCAATTCCAGCGAGCCTGTGCGGTCGGCGGATTCCGCGCAAACGCCAAAGCCGGGAGGCGTGGCTCCGCGCCGCAGCGTGCGACCGGTTCCAGCCGGCGGATCGCCAGTGGAAGCGCCGATTACAACGCTGGAGCGGCGGGTATCCAGCGTCCGATCGACGGGTGAGATGCTGGAATTGATGCGGGAAATCGGCACGCCATTCGAGGCGTTGCTGAAGCGGTAAACGATTTTCGCGTCGGAGCGCGCAGGGTGCTCCGCGCATCGCAATACCCCGGCAATGGGCCGGGAAACAGGAAAACAAAAACAGACAGCAATTACATGCCAACTAGAAATCAAATTGCGGGGACCGGGCTGGAAGCATATCGCGCCAGCATCGCCAACAATGTCGGCCAGCTCTTTTCGAAATTCATCGATCTGGCCGTGGAAGAGGAGGACCTCTTCGCCACGCTCGAGGGGAACGAAGGAACCGACCGGCCGGTGTGGGTCAAGACCGACCTCTCCAAGGGGGGGGCGGACAAGGTGTTTTTCAATGCCATTGCATCGTTGGGTGGCGACGGCGTTCATGGCGACGAAGTGCTTGAAGGCAATGAAGAATCGCTCGCGATCGGAAGCTACTCGTGCCAGGTCGATTTTGTCCGGCACGCCGTGGGGCTTACGAAGAAGGATATCGAGTTCCTGGCCGCCGGCCGGAGTATCGAAGCGGCGGCAGCGCCGTTGGTCGCGAAGTGGCTGGGGCGCAAGCGCCAGCGGGATATGTTGATGAAGTTCATCACCTCCGGGGTGGGACTGAATACGATTAGACCCAACAACAAAGCGAACCGTGACGATCTGGTGCCGAGCGATACGCTCTCCACCAGCTTGATCGCGCAAGCCAACGCGGTGGGGACTTCGATCGGCGCGCGCCCGATCAATATCATGCAGGACGGGTTCTCGAAAGTGTTCGAGTTCCTGTTCCTCGCGACGGAGGATTCGTTGACGCCGCTGGCCAACAGCTCGAGCTGGCTCCAAGCCCAGCAGCATGCCGGCACCCAGGGAAGCGACAACGTGTTGTTCCGGGGCGGTTATACGCGCTGGAATGGCAATACCATCCTTCACCACAAGGTGATCGATGCCGACACGCCGGGGCCGATCGGCAGTCCGATGCTGCCCAAGGCGCTTCTCGGCGATGCTGTGGCAGCCGGCACTAACGCGGTGGCGATTACTGGTGGCGGGCGGGCAAACGGTGGGACGGCAAACAAGTATTTCGAGTGCTTCAGCGGCGCGCCTTATCGGTATTTGGAGAGCGACGGCACGGCGAGCGCCGATCTCGGGACCTACTACTTCGTGGTCATCAATGTGAGCGGTCCGGACAAGGGCAAGTGGGGCTTTTACAGCTACACGGGAACTGCCAACGACGGAAACAAGATCACGGTGGCGAGCCGTCTGGGTGCGGCCGCGGCGGGCTCTCGTGTGACCACCCTGGGTGGCGTCACTTGGGATGCAGCGAAGAACACCGATGCGCATCCGACCGGCTCAGTGGTTCTGCAGGCGAACGCGCACGGCGTCCCGATCGGGTACAGTTTGTGCCTCGGCGCGGGGGCCGGTTTGCGCGCCTATGGATCGCTGCGGCACGAGTTGGTGCAGAACACGTCGGATTATGGCCACCGGATGGGCTGGGCTTACCAGTCGATCTACGGCCAGCAGGTGCGCCGGGATTCGGGGATCTCCGGCAGCAATCAGCCGCGCGGCTATGTGCTCATCGAGCACGCGGTGAGCGTGGCGAACGCGCCGATGAACTAGTCCGGCGAAAGCAAGACTAGTCAAAGCATAGGGGACGCTCCGGGCGGTTTAAGTCCTGGGCGTGGAAATTGGGCCAGGGAAAGGAACGCGGGGCGGGGGCTGAAAAGCTCCCGCCCCGCAATTCGAGGCCCCAAACAACCAGCTTATATTTATATGTATCTCTGTATCGAAATTCTTGGCGAAAGCGCCTTTCATAAGTTCCTTATTCAGTCGGGTTGGAGCGGGAAGGATTATGTGTTTCACTATAATCGGCATACCAATTCGCACATGCGGGCATACCGCAGCCTGGAGGACTACTACGCGGAGCGGATCGATATGCACAAGTCGGTCAACATCTGGCCTCTGCTCGGCAACATGCTCCCGGAGGAAAGGATCGAGCCGCAGGTGTTTTCGGATGCGGGTGGCAAGAGCGCTCCGAGGGTGGAAAAGGCAGCATTCGGCGGGCGCAAGGGGCGGGCTCGGGTGGAGGTAGCAATGGAAAAATCCAGTGAACCGGAGGAGCCCGCATGTCGTTAACTGTACATCAAGTTGCGCTTCGGCTGGCGAAGCATATTGGCGTTACGGCCTTCGATCCGGGAGATCCTTCGAACACTCCAAGTGCTTCGCAGGGTGCCGGCCTGCGGGATGGCGATATTGAGTACATCGTTGCGAGCATCAATGGGGCATTGCAGGAATTGAATGACTGGGCTCCGGGCCTCGCGGTGGCCGAGAGGGCGATCACGGCGGCGGATGTGGGTGGAGCAAGCGATCCGGGAGTCGGGTTTGCGGTGCCGACGGGCTGGGAGGAATCGGTGGTGTTGCCGCTGGCGCTCCAACGGTTCACGGCGCATCCGTCGTTTTTGCCGGCCAGTGCCAAGGCTGAGATCGCTCGACAGGCCGGAGTGGCGCGGCGGATCGTGCAAGGGGTGGAGCTGAACCGGCGACCGGTTCAGATGGTGCCGGCGTTCCGGTGATGTTTTGGTTTAAGACAAGGCATCCGGAATCGGGTGAGCCGATTGAGGTGGAGGCGGCGTACCATGGCCGGCGGCGCGGGTTGCGAGACCGGTATGGTGCGCCGCTGGAGCCGGATGAGGAGGCGGAATTGGTGGTCTGCCGGGTTTGGAATCGGGCGGGAGAGGAGATGGAGTTTTCCGGCGTGGAAGAGGAATTGGTCGCGGAGGGGGTGCGGGTGGTGGAGGAAAAGGGACGGAAGTGGAACGGATGGACCTGAGCCGAAATCGGTTTATTGCCGGAGTTGCACGTCGAGGCCGAAGAGTTTCCAGTGGGGGAACTGGTAGGAGAATCGGAGGACGAAGTGGATTTGGTAGGGGTTGGTGGGATAATGGCCCTCGACGAGAAGCAGGCCCTCGGAGTTGACCTGGGGCGGGGTGTCGTAGATGGGAGTGAGGGTTTGAAAGGAGCCGAGATTGACTTTGTTGTCGATGAAGCCCTGGAAGGCGTTCTGGAGCCGCTTGGGGGTGAGTTGCTTTTGCCAGGCGTCGGAGACGTTGTTGTAGAACTCTTCAAAGTCTTGTTTCTGGATGGCGTCGTTGAAGATCGTGAGGCTGTTTTCGACGAGCTTTTGCAGGACGGCGGGGGTAGGCATTTCGTGGCTCTCGGCGGAGTTGAAGGAGGCGCCTTTGCCGACCGGGGAAAATTGCGTTTCCTGGGTAGAATCCTGCCGTTCGGTAATGCTAAAAGAGCAGACCCGCCATTCTCCGCGCTCGGGGATGAGCTTCAAGGAGACGGGGAGGGTTTTTATTGTGGCGGTTAACACCTCGCCCTTGAGTTTGACTTCGGTGGCGCTGGCGTCCTGCTGGAAAAGCGTGATTTTCACGGCTTTGGTTAGGCCAAGGTCCTTGGCGAGGGCCTCGAAGGTTGGATAGGTCCGTCCGGCTTGAAAGGCGAAGGCGGTTGAGTCGTAGGCTTCCTTGGTGTTGCCGCTGCCGATGGCGAAGAGGAAGTCGTTGCCGGCTTGGACGGGGTCTTTGGCGCGGCTGCCGCAACCGGGAATCCAACTGGCGATGGCCAGGAGCAGGGAGAGCAGGAGGGGGCGGTTCATTGCATCAAGCGCTCAGCTCAAGCATGCGGCGGATGGGGAGTTCGGCGCGAGCTCGAAGCGGCTCGGGAAGGACGATTTCCGGCTCGAGATTGAGCAAGCAGCTATAAAGTTTCTCGAGGGTGTTCATTTTCATGTACCGGCACTCGGCACAGGCGCAGGCGGCCGTGGGGCCGGCGATGAAAGTTTTTTGCGGAATTTCGCGCCGGAGCCGGTGGAGCATTCCTTCTTCGGTGACGATGATGAAGGCCTGGGCTGGATTTGACCGGCAATAGCTGATCATTTTTTCCGTGGAGCAGACTTCATCAGCGAGGATTCGCACGGCATAGGTGCATTCGGGATGGGCGACAACCGGGGCATCCGGGCAGCGCTCGCGGATTCGTTCGATGGCCTGGGCGGTGAACTCGACGTGGACATAGCAGTGGCCTTTCCAAAGGTCCATTTTGCGGCCGGTCTGTTCCATGACCCAGGCGCCGAGGTTTTCGTCGGGCACGAAAAGGATGTTTCGGTCCTTGGGGGCTGCGTTGACGATTTTGACGGCGTTGCCGCTGGTGCAAATGACGTCGGAAAGCGCTTTGACGCCGGCGCTACAATTGATGTAGGCGATGACGTGGTAGTTCTTGGCGGCGTTCGCCTTCAGGAACGCTTCGAGTTGGTCGGCTGGACAGGACTCCGAGAGGGAGCAGCCGGCCTCGAGGTCCGGGATGACCACGGTCTTGGTCGGGTTGACGATTTTTGCGGTCTCCGCCATGAAGTGAACGCCGCAAAAGGCGATCACATCGGCATCGGTTTCGGCGGCTTTGTAGCTGAGGCCGAGCGAGTCGCCGACGAAATCCGCCAAGTCTTGGATTTCCTTGATCTGGTAATTATGGGCAAGGATCACCGCGTTCCGTTCGCGTTTGAGGGCGAGGATGTCATCTACGAGATCGAGTCCAGGTGCGGTCATTGAGGCAATATCGTCCAAATTTGAAATCCTGACAGTGGGAGATTGCGGCGGGATTTTCAAGTACGGGGTTTTGATGGACGAAAGGGAGGGAATGGACCTGATGGACGGGGGATGCCCTCAAAGGAGGGTTATTTGGGGCTGCACTCGCAGAGGATTCGGAACCCGACGTCATTGGAGGAGAAAGCGGAGGCGTTGCAGTTTCGAGTGCTTGCCCGGAGGCTGGTGGGGCGGGATTTCCAGCTTCCGCCCCGGTAAATGCGCTTGCTGCCTTCCATGGGGCCGCGGGGATTGGTGCGCTCTTTGCCGGGGTACGGCATCATGCAGTCCAAGCACCACTCCCAGACGTTGCCGGCCATGTCTTCCATTCCAAATGGGCTTGCGCCGGCAGGAAAACTGCCCACCGGGGAAGTTGCCGAAAAGCCGGTATCCATCGATTCATCCGCCCATGGGAGGTTCTTGTTGCGGTCGGCAAAGTTGGCGAGGTTGGGTCGATCCAGGCAGTCCCCCCATGGAAAAATGCGTGAATCTGCGCCGCGAGCGGCAAATTCCCATTCCGCTTCGGTGGGGAGACGATATTTCCGCTTTTCCCTGGCGCTGAGCCAATCGCAGAAGCGCATCGCCTCGGTAAAGGAAACGTAAACGACAGGATGTGTGTCGTTTGCCCAAGGAGCGCGTTTGGAACGGTGAGCGGGATCAAAGCGCTCGTATTCAGCGTTGGTGATGGGGCGGCGGGCGAGGTAGAAAGCCGAGACGTTGGTCTTGGTCACCGGTTGTTCGTTGGGGGAGGCATCCCGGCTCTCGCTGCCCATCATAAATGAACCGGAGGCGACCAAGAGCATCTCGCCACCGAGCATATTCGTGAAATTCGCGAATTTCTGCTTTTCTTCGGCGCGGCTCAGGGGCGAACTCACGAACCCTTGTGGCCTTTCCAAGGGCTTGGCCACGCTCACCGGAGGGGCGGGCACTTGCGGCTTGCGGGGTGCGGCGGAAGCAGGGATTCCCGCCAGCATGCGCTCTTCGAGATACTCGTCGATGATGTCCTCGGCGTCGCCTCCGCTCATGCCGAGGGCCTCGCCCATATTGCAAAAGGCATCTCGTTGGTCATCCGTCAATTCGTCGATGCCCGACAGCCGCAGCATGCGCAGGAACTCTTCACGAGCGGAGAGCGTGGGGGGGGCAGTGCGGGGTTCGGGAGAAGCAATGGAAGCGGGATTACCTGGCTCTGGATCCGGGGCCGATGCGTGGCGTGCGCCGACGCGTTTCATTCCCCAGTGGTCGAGTTCGTCGTCGATGAGAACGCGCATCTCCTCGCGGCTCAGCCCGAGGCCGCCGCCGAGTTGATAGAGGCTTTCCTCGTCATCGGTGGCCAGCTCGCCGCTGGTCAGCGTGAACGAGAGAAATTTGTTAAATTCCGCAGACGCCGCCGCCTTGAGTTTTCTAAGGAGTTCGCGATCGATGTCGGCTCGGGTCTTGGGATCGAGCAGAACGGAACGCGCTTCAGCCAGCTTGGCGGGAGCGTCATCCAGGCCGTTGCGCAGGAGTTGGGCCAGCGGGTTGCTCGGCTGATTTTTGAGCGGCAGCTTTTTCTGCCACCAGATCAAGAGCAACCGGCAGCTTTCCTCGATTTGTTCCGTGGTTGGGTTCGACTCGAAATCCAGACAGAGCCGCTCGTAGGGGTCGGTCGAAGCGTAATTCTTCCACCCCTCCCATTTTAGCGGGTTGTCGGGGATTGGGTTGGGCAGTCCCATCGTGATCGCCTACTCCACATTGACTCGCATGAGATCGGCCGTCGCGGCTTCCATCTCCGAGTCACTGAGGCCGATGTTGCGGGCGATCTTGACTTGATTCTGATTGCCGTAAGCGTCCACGGTCACTTCGAGCACCTGATTCGCGTCGTAATGGTAAGTCAATTGAACCGGGGAGCCTTTCGGGAGAAAAGGAGGTAGTTCGACATCGCAGATTCCCAGCGGGGTGCATTCCGCCGGGACGGTGCTCTCGCCTTCGACGACCCGCACGATCACGTTTTTCATGTTCGCCTTGGCCGTCCCGAACGAATTTTGAGTTTCCGTCGGGATCTGAGTGGATTTCTTGATCATGGGGAAAACGTATTCCTCCATTTCCTCGTCGTCCCAGAGAACAACGCCCAGGGTGTGGGTGGTGATGTTGGTCACGCGCACCAACGATCCATCGCTGCCGGTTAGCTTTTCGCGAGTCTCTTCGGAGAGAATTCGCTCGCCGAGGTCGTCTTCTTTGCCGAGCAGAACCAGCGTCGCTTGCAACGCCGCGCCGATGGCGACCGCTTCGTCCGGGCTAACATTCTCGGCGATTGGCCGGTGGCTCATGTCGCGGATCATATCGCGGATGGCCGGCATCCGGGTCATGCCGCCGGTCAAAAGAATCCGATCCACCTGGGTCCAGCTCAATTTCGCCTCTGCCATGACGATCTCGCAGATCGCCTTAATCTTTTCCACCAGGTGACGCGAGCGCCGCTCGAACTCTTCGCGGGTGAGTTCCATCTTCAAGCTGTGGCCTGCGTAGCTGTGAACCAGCGTGCAGGAGTTGCGGCTTGAAAGCTGAATCTTGGCGGTGAGCGCCCGGTTATAGAGATCCTGGTAGCTGTGGAGGTCGAGCAAGGGGTTTTCGCCAAACTGCCGGTCAAATTCTTCGCTGACCCAGTTGACGATCACGTCGTCCCAGTCCTTGCCGCCGAGCTTGTGGTCGCCATCGCTGCCGAGCATCTGGATGTGGTTCTCGGCGATCCGCATGATCGTGACGTCGAAGGTGCCGCCGCCGAGGTCGAACACAAACACCGCTTCGTTGCCATGGTGACGGTCAATGCCGTAGGCCAGGGCCGCCGCAGTCGGTTCGTTGAGAATCTGGAGCACATTGAAGCCGGCGAGTTGTCCGGCGTGCATGGTCGCGGTGCGCTCGATGTCGCTGAAATACGCCGGAACAGTGATCACGGCATCGGTGATGGGGCAGCCCAGATACTTTTCGCTGTCCTGCTTGAGTTTTCGCAGCACTAGAGCTGAGAGTTCTTCGGCCGCCCAGAGCTTCCCACCGAAATCACGGTGGAACTCGGCCTTGCTTTTGCCCATCTCCCGCTTGACGAAATCGACGATCTTCTCCGGTTCCGCCACGGCGTTCTGCTTTGCCGCGCTGCCCACGATCGCCGTAGTCCCGTCAAAGAGGATCACCGAGGGGGTGATTCGCTCGCTTTCGGCATTGGGGATGATCTCGGTTTTGCCGGATTCGGCGACGTGCGCCACAACGGAAAAGGTGGTGCCCAAGTCGATTCCGACGGCTTTGCGTTTTGACGTCGGATTATCGGACTGAACCCGTGTTGCGGTTGGATCAAGGGAGAGTTCGCTCATGAGGGACATGGGGGATCATATACGAGTCCTAAAACCGGGCAAACCATTTTGGCATTATTCCGAGGTTTGCGCATAATAATTGCGAATTGCCGAACCCAGCCCGTCCAAATCGTGCTGGCGCGCTTCGATATCCACGCGCAATCCGAGCTCTTTCATGGTTTTTGAAGTCGCCGGTCCGATGCTCGCCGTCCGCAGGGTATCCGGGACCGGCAGGTTGAGCGCCACGAAGTTCTCCACCGTGGAAGAACTCGTGAACGTAATCAGGTCTGCGCCCTCTTCCCGAAAGCGCTCGATGCCCATGGCGCTGGTCTCCGGAACGGTCCGGTAAGCGATTGCGGTATCGACGATGGCGCCCATTTTCATCAGTTCCGTGGGTAGCACGTCCCGCGCCTTTTCCGCATGAACGATCAGCATTTTCAAGTTTTCCACGCTGCATTCCTTCGAAAACGCCTTGATGACCCCCTCCGCGATCGATTGCTCCGGCTGCAAATCGACAAAAAGATGAAAATCGCGCACCCGCGCGGCAGTTGCGGGCCCGATCGCCGCGATCCGGACCCCGCCGATCTCCCGGGTGTCCTGGTAAATCTTGAAGAACATCTCGAAAAACGCCGAAACCCCATTGGGACTGGTAAAAACGACCCAATCGTAGGTGTGCGCGTCACGAACCAGCTCGCCAAATTCCATCAAATCGCCCGGCGGGAGAATCTTGATGGTCGGCATTTCGTAAACGTCGGCGCCCGACGCCCGCAGTTGGCTTGAAAGAGCCCCGGCCTGTTCGCGGCTCCGCGTGACGACGATCCGCTTTCCAAACAGCGGTTTGCTTTCAAACCAGTTCAGCTTCTTGCGCAAGTTCACCACTTCCCCGAAGATCGCCAGTGCCGGAGCGGTGAACCCGGAATCGCGGACGATCCCGGCGATCTCAGAGAGCGGCCCCGTCACGGTGCGTTGCTGGCCGGTGGTCCCCCAGCGGATCAGGGCGACGGGCATGGCCGGATCGCCCCCCGCTTTCAGCATGGCCCCGGCAATTTGTTCCAGGCGTTTGACCCCCATCACCATCACTTTTGTGCCGGGCTGGCTCACCAGTTTGGCGTAGTCGATCGCGCTTTCGGGTTTGTCGGGACTCTCGTGCCCGGTGAAAATGGTCAGTTGCGAGCTGTGTTCGCGATGGGTGATCGGAATCCCCGCGTAGGCCGGCACGGCGATGGTCGAAGAGACCCCCGGGATGACCTCGAACCGGAGCCCCGCATCGGCGAGCGCCTCCGCTTCTTCTCCGCCGCGTCCGAACAGGAATGGATCGCCCCCTTTCAGGCGCACCACGCGTTTGCCGGACTTCGTCTGCTTGATAAGGAGCGCATTGATGGCCGGCTGGTCGATCGTGTGGGTGCCTTCCTTCTTGCCGGCGTAGATCGTCTCGGCGTCCTTGCGCGCCCAGGCGAGCATCTCCTGATTGCAGAGGTAGTCGTAAACGATGACATCCGCCTGCTCGATCACTTCCCGCGCCCGCAACGTGACGAGCCCGAGATCGCCGGGCCCCGCGCCGGTAAGGTAACAAATTCCGCTCTGTTTTTTGGCCATAGAAAATTACAAGGCCCGTAGCATAGCCCGAAGTTTTTGATTCGGGAACTACTGAAATTCGGGGGGAAGTCTTTCGCTTGGCTGCCAAATGCTACTAATCGAGGATCACTCGCTCGCGCTTCCCGCCGGGTTCATGATCGCCGACGCAGATGCTCGACGAGCTCTTCGGCCAGTCACGCGCCTGCTTCGGGCGAGACAATGCCCATCACTTCGCCAACGACTACCACCAGTTCTTGATGAAGCGGCGCATCGCCGAAAGCATTTTCGATGATTGCCCAAGCGTCAGCCTACCGCAAGCAAGCGCTCCTCCGGCGTTTTCGGATCCGCGATCCGCCTCAGCCGAAGCATCCGGTTAGGCAAATTCAGCTTGATTATGGATGTAAAGCTTCTCGGTCTGAGGTCGGACATCGAGAAAATATTTGCTCATGCACTGCTTGCATTCTGTGGGATGGCTTTCGTCGCTGCCCCTTTGGTCTGCTAAAGCGGTGGCCAGAACGGGATGCCCACATCTCGGGCAAAGAAAAGCGACATTGTTGCCAAAAGCATCAGCTTGGATCTCGTTGCCGTCTGAGTCCATTACGAGAAAATTTGTTATTCTCATTTGTATATCCAAGGGCTATTCGCCCGAAGACGCTTCCTTTTCCGACTTCTTGGATTTCGCCACTCCGTAGCCACCTGCTGCGCCAGCCCCCCCATAAACCAAGACTTTGACCAATTCGAGAGCAATTTGACCGTTTCCGCTAAGAATTACGGTCGCCAAGAAGATCAAAACCGCCGAAATAACAAAGGCCGCAATCTTAGCGGCAAACATAAATCGTTGAGTCCGATGATATCGTTCTTCAGCCAAATGATTCTTCTGTGCATCAAGAGATGCCTTCGCATACTCAAACGAGTGGTCTTCTTTGACTCGGTCGAGCTTGGTCTGTTCCGACCGCAACTCAATTTCCCGGCTTTGGACTTCCAAAAATTCGCCAACCCAAGGAGGTGTCGAGCTTGCCGACTCCACAGAAGCTGATGTTAGAGACCGCTCGGGAGTTGACGGGACTACTTCGTCGTTTGACATAACTCGGGGCTATTGACTGGGATTTTGAATGAAACCTCAATTTTCCCGAAACCACGCGAACCAAGCTTCGGAGCAACAATCTTAGTCGCCTCGACGTTGTCCCTCTGTTTTCTGATAATTTCCAAAAAAGCGTAGGGTGAAACACTCGCCCTTTTCACGAATCCGCCGAGTCTTTGCTTGGTGCTCATCTAGAAAGAATAGGTTTTAGGATGATGTTTGGCCGTCAAAAATGGCCGAATCGAGTATTTTTCCATCTGGGTTACAGATGCGCCGCAGCATCGCCGAAACTCCACCAATTGCAACCTATTTGTCGCATACGAAACCCGGCTGCTGCGCCTACGACCGCTGGCGCAGGTACTCGGCGACCTGCTCTGCCAGGCGGGCACCGACTCCGGGGGTGGCGGCGATTTCTTCGGCGGTGGCGCGGCGGAGGCGGGTCACGGAGCCGAAGCGCTGGAGGAGCGCCTGCTTACGGTTGGCACTGACGCCGGGGCAATCGTCGAGGATGCTTTCGGCGATGCGGCGCTTCATCAAAAGCTGATGGTAGCCGTTGGCGAAGCGGTGGGCTTCGTCGCGGATGCGCTGGAGCAGCCGCAGGGCATTGGAATCCTCCGGCAACCGCAGCGGGAGCGGACGGCTGGGGCGGTAAATCTCTTCAAACTCTTTGGCGAGCCCGATGATGGGCCGTTCGTGGAGCCCCAGTCGCTGCAATTCCTTGCAAGCGGAAGAAAGCTGGCCTTTGCCGCCATCGACGATGATGAGGTCGGGCAGCCGCACGGGAGCGCCTTTGGTGGTCAGCCGCTCCACGGCGTCGGTGGGCGATTCCTGGGAGAATTCGGGCGAGAAATCAATCGATTCGTCGAGCGCTTCTTTGCCGGCAGGGGGCTTGCCTGCCTCGTCGCGGGCTTCGAGCAGAATGCGGGAATAACGGCGGCGAATCACTTCGGCCATGCTGGCGAAATCGTTCTGGCCCGGCACGGTCTTGATCCGGTACCGGCGGTAGTTGGCCCGGTCTGGAACGCCGTCGCGGAAGCAGACCATGGAAGCGACGATGTGCGTGTTGGAGATGTTTGAAATGTCGAAGCACTCCATCACCCGGGGATCGGCGACGAGTTGGAGCGCGTCTTTGAGGGCCAGCAGGTCGGCTGCGGGATCGATCGAGTTGGGCAGGCTGTGCCGCGTGAAGCGGCGCATCGGCGCGGTGGTGGTCCGGAGATCGTTGAGCATGTTGCGCAACTCCGCGGCGCGTTCGAAATCGAGCTTGGCGGCGGCTTTCTGCATTTCGGCCTCCAGTTCCTTGAGAAGTTCCTTCGACTGCCCCCCGAGAAATTCGCAAGCGTCGTCAACGCACGCCCGGTATTGTTCGGTGGTGAACCCGCTCAGCTTCGTGAGCACTTGGAAGGTCGAGGACTTGAGTTCGCGTTCGGTGGGAGCGCCCCGGCCAAAGGTGAGGATGCCAAAGCGCTTCCTCATGAAATGGAGCGTCTGGCGAAGCGCGCCCGCCTGGGCAAACGGCCCGAAGTAGCGCGCATTATCCTCCCGCTTGAACCGGGCGAGCCGGAATCGGGGCCATTCTTCGGCCATATCGACCTTTACCAGGAGGAACCGTTTGTCGTCCCGGAACGAGACGTTGTATTTCGGGCGGAACTCTTTGATCAGCCGGCCTTCGAGGAGGAGCGCTTCGGGCTCGCTGCGGACGGTGTGCCATTCCAAATCCCAGACGCTGTCGAGGAGCGCCTGGGTTTTAAGATCGGCCGTCCGGCGCTTGGAGGCCATGAAATATTGGCTCACCCGCTTACGCAAATCGCGCGCTTTTCCCACGTAAATCACTCGCTTGAGCCGGTCCCGCATGAGGTACACGCCCGGCTTGTGAGGGAGATCGTGCAACTTCTTGCGCAGGTCAGGCTTGTCTTTGGACAATTCGAGCGTCATACGTGTGAGTTTTACAGAGGAGTTGTTGAAACCTTCTGGGCGCAACGTAATATACACAACCATTTCTCATGAAACGCTCTCTTTTATCGCTTCTGGCGCTGGCTGGCATCCTGGCCATGCCGGTTTCCCTTCTCGCCCAGGATGATTCCGCTGCCAAAGTTGCGGCAGCCGCGGCGCAAAAAAATTCAGCGGTCACCGTGTTGACCCTCATCGAATCCGGCGGCTGGGCCATGGTTCCGCTGGCCTTTATGTCCGTGCTCACCGTTATGCTGATCGTCGCCTACGCCATCACGCTGCGGCGGGGGGCGGTGGTTTCCGCCAACTTCATGCACACGGCCGAGGAACTCCTGAAGCGGCGCGACTACCCCGGGCTGCTGGCGATCTCCAACCGGCACAGTGAATCGATCGCGCGGGTGGTGCACCGAACCCTCGATTTCGCCGCGAAACATCCGAGCACCTCGTTCGAGGTCGTCCGGGAAATCGCGCAAACCGAAGGGGCAACCCAGGCGGCATCCCTTCAGCACCGGATCACTTACCTGGCCGACATCGCCGTGCTTTCCCCGATGGTGGGGCTGCTCGGCACCGTTTTCGGCATCATCCGTTCCTTTGGAGTTCTCGCCAGCGCCACCTCCCAGGCGAGCCGGCCGATGCTCTTGGCGGCGGGCGTTTCCGAAGCGCTGGTCGCCACCGCGGCGGGCCTGATCATCGGCGTCGTCTCCATGGCATTTTACGGCATTTTCCGCAACAAGGTGCAGAGCCTCATTTCCGATTTGGAACGGGCCTCGGCGCTCGTGCTCGGCCTAATGGCACTGCAGTTCGATCGCTCGGAGCCCAAACGCGAAGAGCGGCGCGAATCCTACCGGGAGCCCGCCCGCGAACCGGCGCCGCCCCGCAGGCCCGCCGTGTCGGTGGACGACGAATTCTAGGCACGTCATATGGACTTTCGAAAACGCGCTCAACCGCATCTGCTCGGGTTCCAGATCGCCCCGATGGTGGATATCCTGCTGGTATTGCTGGTATTCTTCATCGTGACGTGGAACTTCGCGCTGACCGAGAACGAGTTGGACGTCAAGGTTCCGACCGCGGCCAACTCCAAGGAACAGCAGCCGATGGTGAACCAAACCGTCCTTAACGTCCGCAAAGATGGGACAGTCGTCATGGAGCACAAAACGCTCTCGCCTGAGCAACTCCGCCAGAAGCTCGCGAAATTGGCCGAGCTTTTCCCCGATTATGCCATCATCTTGCGGGGCGACGAGCAGGTCCCTTATAAGAACCTGATAGCCGTGCTCGATATCTGCCGTCAGGCGAACATCTGGAATGTCGCCTTTGCCACCGCGCCATCGCAGCCGTGAGGGGGAAGACGCGGAGACGCGGAGATGGGGAGACGCGGAGAAGAACCGGTGAAGCTTTTTGGTATCCCTGAAATCTAAGAACTGATTATGTCCCCGATCCAACCTGACCAGCCGGATAATCGGGATGTCCCTCGTTTAGCTCCTCGTTCCCAAGTTTCACTTGGGAACGCACCCATCTTCGAAGCTGAGCTTCGCGGCATCCGACAGCCCATTAAACCACCGCAATGCCTTAGAATCGGCGAAGGCAAGCTTTTCGGGAGCGCTCCGGCGATGCGAGGGATGGCGAAGCCAAGCTTCGAAGATGGGTGCGTTACGAAGTGCAACTTCGTAACGAGATCAAATGTTGCTTGTTCGCAAAAGTGGGCTTTGAGCGCCAACGGCGCGGCTCCATACCACCCTGGGGCAACGCCCCAGGTTTACGATTTAGAAACCTCAAGGGCTGAAGGCCCGAACCATCGCCTCGCGCCCGGAATAGGGCGGGCCTTCAGCCCTGATTCGTTGTGCGGATTTTCCTGGGGCGCTGCCCCAGGCTGGTATGTGACGGACCCTTGGTCCTCGGCGAAATCCAAGCGGAGGTCCGCTCGCACGGCACGGCTTTGTCGCGTCGTGGCGCTGGCGGTCGTGGCGATGTTTGTAGCGGAACCCGCATTTGGCCAGGAATGGCTCCAGCGGTATCTGAAGGAACGCAAAGCCAAACGCACCAAGGCCACCGCCACGGAGGTCCAGCCCGACGCGACCGCCCAGCCGACGCCCGCTGATATTGGAGATGGGATAGCTGCTCCGGCAGGCGAACCGGAAGTCCGCAGGGCGCTGCCAGCCGATGGGGCCAATGCAACGGATGGGACGCCGGTTGAGGAACCCGAAGTGCGCCGGGCGTTCCCGGTGGAGAGCGCCCCGCCTGAGGCGGGCATGACGCCTGCTCCGGCATCAGCGACGAACACGGACGGGCAGGGACTTATCCCTGCCAGCACGCCTGTTCCCATTCGCCGGGCCGAGCTGGTGCCGTTTTCGGCTCCAGCCCCGGCGCCCGTTTCCAAGCCCGCCGGCTTCACGATCGTGCCGTCGGCAGCCTCGGAAAAGCGGCTGGAAGCCGCTTCTACGGAAGAACCCGCTCCGACGCCCATTGTTGTTATGGCGGGGACTCCAAAGCCCACTCCCACCCCGGCTCCTACGCCAAAGCCCACGCCGGTTCCCGATGCGCCGGTGGCGAGGGCGATGCCGACTGAGCAGCCCAGTCCTGAGGCCACGGCCAGCACCCCGCCCGAAACCGCCCCGGCGGACCTCGATCCCAATACCAAGGTCATCACCCTTTCGCCCGGAGCCGTGCAAGCGCCCGAGCTGGCGCAGATCACCTACGCCAACGATTTCTACAACAAGAAAGCTTACGACCGGGCAGCGCCCGAATACGAACGCTATCTCTCGCTCTACCCGAAGGGCGCGGATCGTGAAGCCGCTTTCTTCCGGCTGGCGGAGTCCTACCGATTGATGGGCAACGCCAATGCCGCCCGCCAGAATTATGAGGCGCTCATTTTCACTTTCCGGGAAGGGAACTTCGTGGGGCCTGGCGCTTACCGGCTGGCCGACCTGTGTTTCCAGGAAAAGAATTACTCCGACGCCGTCACTTTCTACCGGAAAGCTTCCGTGCGGGTGAAAGATCCGGCCATCGCGCTTTCCGCAAAATTTTATGCCGCGCGCAGCCTGGAAAAAATGAAATCGGCAGGCGAAGCGATCGCGGCTTACGAGGACATTCTCGAGACCAAGGAAAACAACCCGTTCCGCGAAGCCAGCCGGCTTTCCCTGGCCCAAGTCTGCGCCGACGCCGGGAGGCGAACCGAAGCGATCCAGCATCTGCAAACGCTGCTGACGGAAACCGACAAAGAAGCGGTCAAGGCCGAGGCAAGCGTTCGGATCGGGTTGCTCTGGCTCGATCTCTCGCAGAACGACAAGGCAGTTGCCATGCTCACCAAGGCGTTGAAAATGCCGGAGCTGGGCGATTGGAAAGAGCCTGCGGAAATCGGACTGCTGCGGGTGCTCTACAGCAGCGGGAAATTTGCGCAGGTGCTCGCCACTTATCAAGGAGCGGGCAAAGAGTTCTCGGCTGCCGCGGTGCCGGAGGTGCTCCTTATTGTTGCCAACTCCAATCGGCAACTCGGGAAGCATGCCGCCGCCCGTGCCCTGTACGAGCAGGCGATTCGCGAGTATCCCGACACCGTTTACGCCAAGGAAGCGCAATACGAACGCCTCATCGCGCTCTACAGCGCCAACGCTCCCGACCTGATCAAGGAAGTCGATGCCTATCTGGCCCAAAACCCCGAGGCGACCGAGAAGCGCGATCAACTGATGCTGCTGAAGGCGGAGTCCTTATACAAGGCCAAGCAATACGCGCCCGCCGCGCCTTTGTATGCCGCCATTGAGTCCTCGAACCTCGCCCCGGCGTTCAAATCGGAGGCGCTTTTCAAACTCGGCTGGTGCTATTCGCAAACCAACGATACCGAGCACGCCGTCGAGGCCTTCTCGAAATTCCTGTTGCGCTATCCGGCCCACAAGCTGGCTCCCACTGCCCTCGCCCAGCGCGCACTCAGCCGCCAGCAGGCCAAGAACTTCAAGGCGGCTCTCCAGGATTTCAACGAGTTGCTCAGCCGCTACCCCGATCGCAGCATCAAGGAGCGGGAACTGGCGTATCAACAGAAGGCGCTCATCCTTGGGCAGCAGCAGGAGAACCAGGCGATGGCCGATACGTTCGCCCGTTTGCTTAAAGAATATCCGCAGACCAAAGCCGCTGGCCAGGCCAACTATTGGATCGGCTGGGCCGCGTTTGAGAACAAGAACTACAAAGCGGCCATCGAACCACTCGAAGCGGCCCGGAAGCTGGATCGCGAGTTCGCGGAAAAAGCAACGGTGCGGATCATCCTGGCGAATTATTACAGCCAGGACCGCGATGCCACTGCCGCCGAGGTGGACAAGGTTGGGAAATCAGGCACAGCCTCCAAAACCAAAGTTCCGGCGGAAGTCCTGCGATGGCTGGGGATGGAATATCTCAAGGCGAACGACCCCAGCCGCGCAGAGCAATATCTGGGAACGCTCACCGGCAGGGCGTTGGTTGCCCAGAGCGACGAAGCAAAGGCTGACGATTGGCTGAGCCTCGGCAGGGCCCGGATCAAAATCGGGAAGTGGAACGACGCCGAAAGCGCGCTGCGCACCTATCTAAAGCAGGTGAGCGAGCCGGTTCCGCAAGCTTTCGGGTATTTGGAACTTGGCTACGCGCAACTCGGCGCCAACGATCCTGCGGGCGCTCAGCAGTCCGCCGACCAGGTGCTGCAACTCCAGCCCGAAGGCCGCATCAACGCGAAAGCCCGAGTTCTCGCCGGGGAAATCGCCTGTGCGCGCAGCGAATTTGAAAACGCGGCGAAACTCTTCTTAAGCGTCGCCCTGATCTACGATGACCCGGAGGTCACTCCGCAGGCGCTCGAAAAAGCGTATCACGCCTACAAAAAAGCAGCCATGGAACCTCAGGCGGCCAAAGTGCTCAACGACCTGCAGAGCCGGTTTCCGGAGTACCAGGTCAAGGACGTGAGTTAGCGGAAATGCAAAAATCCGGCTGATTCCAGGGCGACCCGGACGGAGGATTTGCACTTCGCCGTCGAAGATCAAGGCAATGGGCTTTGTCATGAAAGCAAGGTTGACTCACAGTCCGGCCTCATTCGAGATCGGCAACTTCTTATCTTGACCGCACCCGCCTTGCTCAGGAGAATCTATTGTCAGAACGATTCGAACCCTCCCCATGAAAGTCTCTTTCGACCTCACTCCCGTTGGCGGCCATCTCAGCCAAGTCAAATTCCGCATCGGGCGGCAGACCGTGGAACCCTTTTCTACCGCTCCGTGGTGCGGCGAAACGGATGCGAAGAAGTTGATCCCCCTGCTGCGCGTCTTGCGGGGAGATTTCTTCTGCGCGCCATTCGGCGACGGGCCCGCGTGGCGGGGCGAGGCGCATCCGCCCCATGGCGAGTCGGCAAATGCTACATGGGAAGTGGATCCCGCCGAGCCCGGACGCCTGATCGCCACGCTGCAGACATGCGTCCGGCCCGGAAAAATCACCAAGGTCCTCGAAGGCCGCGCCGGCGAGACCAACCTTTACCAGACCCATATTCTGGAAGGTTTCCAAGGCGGGATGTGCCTCGGACACCACGCCATGCTCGACTTCACCCGCAACGGCCCGGGCCACATTTCCACGAGCAAACTCCGGCTCGCTCAGGTTCTCCCGGCCCCCTTTGAAAACCCAGCCAACGGCGGCTACTGCTCGCTCAAGCAAGGCGCATGGTTCCGCCGGCTCGACTCCGTGCCAATGGCGGACGGCGGGAAGACCGATCTCACCCGTTTCCCGGCCCGCGAAGGCTTCGAGGACCTCGTCATGCTCCACCACAAAGATGCGGATGATTTCGCTTGGGCAGCCGTTGTTTTTCCGAAGAAAAAATTCGTCTGGTTCTCCTTGAAAAACCCCGCGCACCTCGCATCCACCGTGCTGTGGCACTCCAACGGCGGACGCCATTACGCCCCCTGGAGCGGACGTCATCGCGGCGTGCTCGGCATCGAGGATGTCACCGCCTATTTTCACCTTGGTCTCGCCGCATCGCTGGCGGACAATCCGTGGCGAGAGAAAGGGATCCCCACCGCGATAACCTTCAAACGTGGGAAAAGCACCCGCATCCCATATATCATGGGCGTCGCCCCTCTCCCCGATACCTTCGATTCCGTCAGCGCCATCCAGCGCACGGCTACCGGAATCCGCCTCCAAGCTGCGAGCGGAGCGCACATCGATCACGCCGTCGATACCACTTTCATCCAATAACCACCCACCTGCCCAATCCTATCAATGAGCACCAGCATGAAAAAATACGCCGACTTCCTTAACAACATCCGCGGCAAAATCCTTCTCGGCTGCGACGGCTTCGTGGACGAAACCTACGAGATTGTAGAAGTCAGGAAAAGTCAGGCTGAGTTCACCCCGATGAAAAAACTCAGGCAATTCGGCGAACTGATCGTCTCGCGGGCAGACGGCGGTGTCGGCGTTGAACTCGTCCCGAAGCGCCGTTGCGAAGGCGGGTTCGGCATCAACACCGGGCGAGTGGCTGCATGCTTGGGCCTTAATCCCCTCCTGCCAGGCCTTTACGGCAGCCCGACCATCGACCCGGCTTACGAGGAGTTCAAAGACATTTGCGATCTGGCTTCTCTCGGCGACCCCGCGTTGACGATCGCCTTGGAATTCGGCGATGGAAAGATATTGATGAGCAATCTGGAGGCCGTCTCCAGCCTGACTTGGGAAGACTTCAAAAAGCACTTCGGAGAAGAGAAGCTTAAAGAAATGTTCTCCGGGGTCGATATCTTGGGATTGGGCTATTGGTCGCTCACGGCAAACTTCGACGGTCTCTTCCAGGGCTTCATGGGACAATATGAGAACCTCACGCCGCCACGCCGCATGTTCTTCGACTTCGCCGACATCAAGAAAAAATCCAGCGAGTCGTTTATCAAAAGCTTGGAGCTGATCCGATGCTTCAACAGCAAGATCCCCATGACGTTCAGCCTGAACGAACATGAAGTATCGGAATTGTTTTCGAGGGTTGGAGTCGAAGCCCCGGAACTGAAGCCGGCGGCGATCGCCTCCGCGCTGACTGTCGCCCGTGAAAAGATCGGATTCGACGAACTGGTTGTCCACACACCGGATTTTGCAGCCGCATCCAGCGCAGCTGAAGGTGAAGCATTCGCCATCCAAGACCGCCAAACAAATGTCGTCCGCCTGGCAGGCGCGGGAGACAGCTTCAACGGCGGCTACATCTGCGCATCCCTCGGGGATCTCCCGCTCAAAGAACGCCTCGTCATCGCCAATGCGGTTACCGCCTTTTTCGTCACCCACGGCACAGGCCCCAATAAGGAAGAACTCCTCGCCCAAATCGAAAAAGCTT
>SESF01010864.1_pt1 | contig 31186 bp, 43 predicted proteins | sample 3171521 | NCBI WGS metagenome assembly SESF01 (sample SAMN10866945, study PRJNA518727) | freshwater metagenome | biome: subpolar coniferous forest; feature: holomictic lake; material: water; isolation source: holomictic Lake 227, 6 m and 8 m depth | place: Canada: near Kenora, Ontario | collected...
AAGGGCTGTGATGAACCTCTGCAGGGTGATTATTCAGCTATTGGCGACTTGCGGGTCGCCTTTTTCTGTTTTACTACTATCCTGTCGAGGGGACGACCCTCATTTCACTCAGTTTGTTAGTATCATCTTGCTGGGTTTTTGGAGTGACCAACTCTCGACCTTGTTGCGTTCAATGAACACTTTGGCGGGTTGGCAGTGATTTATCCTTGCAATTATGGATGTTCGTTCCATGATTTGCATGGTTAATTCTTTGAAATGGCAGGTTCAGGGATTTCTATTGTTTAGTGGCTGGACACATGAATAAAAGGAACCTGGGAGCGAGAGAGGATTACCCCGGAATTTTTTGTCAGCATTCAGGGCTGCCTGCATAGAGGAGGAAGAAGGTTTTTTTGGGGGGAACGGGCGGTCAGAAAGCCCGTATTTCCTTGTGTTTTGGGCTTTTTGGAGGGTGTCATTGATGATATGAAATTTTTTATTACAAGAGGAGAAAAATGTTGAAATAGGTTTTGTTTTTTTTCATAATTCGCTTACATTGACTGTCCTTATGGATTTTTATGTGCATTACGTTTTTTGTAATCAGAGGTTTTTTAATAGAAAGAGAGTTTCAGTATGCCGACGATTCAGCAGCTCATCAGGCTTGGAAGAAGTGTAAAAGTATCAAAAACAGCGTCACCGGCGCTTGAGAAGTGCCCGCAGAAGCGCGGGGTTTGCACACGTGTTTATACGACAACACCAAAAAAGCCTAACTCTGCATTGCGCAAAGTGGCTCGTGTAAGGTTGTCGAACAAGATTGAGGTTACTGCCTATATCCCGGGCGAAGGTCATAACCTGCAGGAGCATTCGATCGTTTTGATTCGAGGCGGCAGGGTAAAGGATCTTCCTGGTGTGCGGTATCACATTGTGCGTGGTTCGCTGGATACTTCCGGCGTGGCTGATCGCAAGCAGAGTCGTTCGAAGTACGGGGCCAAGCAGCCGAAAGCTGGTGCAGCCGCTCCTGTCAAGGGTAAAGGCAGAAAATAGGTCGAATCATAAATTCAGAGAAGAACTATGCCAAAAAAAGGTGGCTATAAAAGAATCGGTGTTGATTTTCGTTACGGGGATGAGAGTGTTGCCCGTTTCATCAATGCTGTAATGCTTGATGGTAAGAAAGCTGTTGCTACAAAGATCGTATATGATGCGTTTGCTATCATTGCTGAGAAGGTGAGTGGTGAAGAGCCTCTGGAGGTTTACCGCAAGGCGATGTCGCATATTGCGCCGGTTGTCGAGGTTCGCAGTAAAAGGGTTGGTGGTGCTACCTATCAGATTCCTATGGAGGTCAAGGCTTCCAGAAGAGGTGCACTTGCTTTCCGCTGGCTCAAGTTGTATGCAGGTAAGCGTGGTGGTAAATCAATGGCTGAAAAGCTTGCGGCTGAGTTGATTGATGCTGCTAACGAGCAGGGCGCGTCGGTTAAGAAGCGCGATGAGGTGCATCGTATGGCTGATGCCAACAAGGCGTTTGCACATTTCAGGTTCTGATGATCTTTTGTATAAAGTGTTGATAAATAAAATTGTGTTATGGCAAGGCTGGTTGATTTAGATAAAGTACGCAACATCGGTATCATGGCTCACATTGATGCCGGCAAGACAACGACTACAGAGAGGATTCTCTATTATACAGGTCGTCTGCACCGGATGGGTGAGGTGCATGATGGCGGAGCGACGATGGACTGGATGGAGCAGGAGAAAGAGCGTGGTATCACTATCACTTCTGCAGCGACCACCTGTTTCTGGGAGCCCAGGTTTGGGAATTTTGCAGGAATCAGGCACAGAATCAATATTATCGATACACCTGGTCACGTTGACTTTACGGTTGAGGTTGAGCGTTCGTTGCGCGTGCTTGATGGTGCTGTTGCGCTTTTTTGCGCAGTTGGCGGTGTTGAGCCCCAGTCAGAAACGGTCTGGCGCCAGGCGAACAAGTATGGTGTGCCGAGGATTGCCTATGTCAACAAGATGGATAGAACTGGTGCCAACTTTTTTGATACCGTAAAGGCTATCAGGGAGAGACTTAGCGCAAATCCTGTACCGCTTCAGATCCCGATCGGCGAAGGCGAAATTTTTGCCGGGTTTGTCGATCTGATCAGAATGAAGGGTATTATTTACAATAAGGATGACGGCAGTACCTATAATGAAGTCGAGATTCCTCATGACCTGCAAAACGAGGCAAGGACATGGAGGATCAATATGCTTGAGGCAGTGTCAGAAGTTGATGATACTCTCCTCGAGAAATATCTGAACGGCGAGACAATCACTGAGGAAGAGGTCAGGTCGGTCCTGCGTCAGGCGACCCTCAAGGTTGCCATCATTCCGGTGCTTTGCGGTTCTTCGTTCAAGAACAAGGGTGTCCAGTTTATGCTTGATGCGGTTGTAGAGTACCTTGCTTCTCCGGTCGATGTGGGAGCTGTTGAGGGCCATCATCCGCGTACCGAAGAATCAGTAAGTCGTGAACCGAGGGATGAGGAGCCATTTGCTGCTCTTGCCTTCAAGATCGCGACTGATCCATTCGTTGGAAAGCTTACATTTTTCAGGGTTTATTCCGGCTTTCTCAAGGCTGGCAGTTATGTGCTCAACACGATGACTGGCAAGAAAGAGCGTGTCGGTCGTGTGCTTCAGATGCATTCCAACAAGAGAGAGGATCTGGATTGTGTTTATTGCGGTGATATTGCGGCGGCTGTTGGTTTGAAGGATGTCAGAACCGGTGATACTCTCTGCGATGAAAACTTCCCTGTGGTTCTTGAGAAAATGGTTTTTCCTGAGCCAGTTATAGAAATTGCGATTGAGCCAAAAACAAAGGCGGATTCTGACAAGCTGGGTATGTCGCTTGCGAAACTGGCTGAAGAGGATCCTACCTTCAAGGTGAAGACTGACGATGAAACAGGTCAGACACTGATTGCGGGTATGGGTGAGTTACATCTCGAGATTTTGGTTGACCGCTTGAAGCGTGAGTTCAAGGTGGAGGCAAATGTTGGTCAGCCACAGGTTGCCTATCGCGAAACCATACGCAAGACCGTTGAGTTTGAGGGTAAATTTGTTCGTCAGTCAGGCGGTAAAGGTCAGTTTGGTCTGGTCAATCTCAAGGTTGAGCCGCTTGAGGAAGGAAAGGGATATGAGTTTGTCGATGCAGTCAAGGGTGGTGTCATTCCGAGAGAGTATATTCCGGCAGTCAATGTTGGTGTGCAGCAGGCCATGAAAGGTGGTGTTGTTGCAGGCTATCCGATGCAGGATATCAAGGTGACCCTGTTTGATGGCAAGTATCATGAGGTTGACTCTTCGGAAATGGCTTTCAAGATTGCCGGTTCCATTGGTTTCAAGGGTGCTGCCAAAAAAGCTGATCCTGTTTTGCTTGAGCCGATCATGAAAGTTGAAGTTGTTACTCCCGAAGAGTATCTCGGTGATGTGATGGGAGATCTTTCGAGTCGTCGTGGTCATATCGAAGGTATGGGTCAGAGAGCGGGGGCGCAGTTTGTCAACGCAAAGGTTCCTCTTTCGGCTATGTTTGGTTATTCGACCGATCTTCGTTCGATGAGTCAGGGAAGAGCTAATTATTCGATGGAGTTTGACTGTTATCGCGAAGTACCGCGCAATATTGCAGAGGCATTGCAGGAGAAAAGGGTAAGCAAGGATTCGGAATAAGCGAGCGAGAGACTGTATCAGTTTTAACTATTACAAAACAATAACAGATAACCGACACGGAGACAAGTTATGGCAAAAGAGTCCTACAAAAGGGATAAACCCCATGTCAATATAGGAACCATTGGTCACGTCGATCATGGCAAGACAACTTTGACTGCAGCAATTACTTCGGTTCTTGCAAAGCAGGGTCTTGCTCTTCAGCGTGATTTCGGCAGTATCGACAAGGCTCCTGAAGAAAGAGAGCGCGGTATTACCATTTCGACAGCGCACGTTGAGTACCAGACAAAAAAGCGCCACTATGCGCACATTGACTGTCCTGGCCACGCTGACTACATTAAAAACATGATCACCGGTGCTGCCCAGATGGATGGCGCAATTCTTGTGGTTGCAGGTACTGATGGCCCTATGCCCCAGACCCGTGAGCACATCCTGCTTGCTCGCCAGGTGAACGTTCCTGCACTTGTTGTTTTCCTCAACAAGGTTGACATTGCTGATCCTGAGCTTATCGAGCTGGTTGAGCTTGAACTCAGAGAGCTTCTTACCCAGTATGATTTCCCTGGTGATGATATTCCGATTATCAAGGGTTCCGCATTGAAGGCTCTTGATGGTGATCCAGAAGGCGAGAAAGCTATCATGGAGCTTATGGATGCTGTTGATGAGTTCATTCCTGAGCCCCTCCGTGATATCGACAAGCCGTTCCTTATGCCTGTTGAAGATGTATTCTCTATTTCCGGTCGTGGTACTGTAGGTACCGGAAGGATTGAGAGAGGTCGCGTCAAGATCAACGAAGAGGTTGAGATTGTCGGTCTGAAACCAACTCGTAAATCGGTTGTTACCGGTATCGAAATGTTCCAGAAGCTTCTTGATGAAGGTCAGGCAGGCGATAACGCCGGTCTTCTTCTCAGGGGTGTCGACAAGACCGAACTCGAGCGTGGTATGGTTATCGCTAAACCCGGTACCATCAAGCCACACACCAAGTTCAAGGCTGAAGTCTATATCCTGAAAAAGGAAGAGGGTGGCCGTCATACTCCGTTCTTTAACGGTTACCGCCCACAGTTCTACTTCCGTACCACAGATGTTACTGGTTCTGTAACACTGCCTGAAGGTGTAGAGATGGTTATGCCAGGCGACAACCTTTCAGTTGATGTAGAGTTGCTTGCTCCTATCGCTATGGATGAAGGTCTGCGTTTTGCAATTCGTGAAGGCGGTCGTACCGTCGGTGCGGGTTCTGTAACAAAGATTATCGAGTAATAGATCGTATGGCTTACGGGGCGGGGCCGAAAATCCCGTCCCTTTTTTATTGATAACACAGAAACAGGGTTCACAAGTGGCTGTACAGCAAAAGATAAGGATCAAGCTCAAGTCTTACGACCATAGTCTGGTTGATAAGTGGGCTCTAAGGATTATTGATGTGGTCAAGCAAACTGACGCTATCATCTTTGGTCCAATACCGCTGCCAACTAAATCTCATGTGTATACCGTAAACCGGTCTCCGCATGTCGACAAAAAGTCCCGTGAGCAGTTTTCATTCTCCTCTCACAAGAGGTTGATTGAAATTATAAACCCGACGTCCAGAACCATTGATATGCTTATGAAGCTTGAGCTTCCAAGCGGCGTTGATGTTGAAATTAAGTCTTAAAGAATTAGAAAAGCTAATAATATGGGTGCGATTCTTGGAAAGAAAATCGGTATGACCCGTTTATACAATGATAAACGCGAGGCAGTCTCCTGCACGATTATCGAGGCAGGTCCTTGCTTTGTGACACAGGTTAAGCGTGTTGATAAAGACGGTTACGATGCTTATCAGGTTGGTATCGGCGAGAGAAAGGAAAAGAAGGTAAGCAAACCATTGCAGGGTCATTACAGAAAGGCCGGAGTCACACCAGGCTACAAGTTGGCAGAGTTTGACTTTTCAGAGCTCAACCAGGAGCTTGAAGCAGGCAGTCCTGTCAGTGTTGATTCTTTCAAGGAAGGCGAGAAGGTCAACGTTCTTGGAGTTTCCAAAGGAAAAGGGTTTGCCGGTGTTGTCAAGCGTTACAATTTTGGTGGCGGATCAAGAACTCATGGTCAGTCGGACAGGTTGAGAGCGCCAGGTTCTGTTGGAGGTTCATCTGATCCTTCAAGGGTTTTCAAGGGAACCAGAATGGGTGGACGCATGGGATCGGATAATATTACGGTCAGAAATCTTGAGATCTTCAAGATTATGCCGGAGTCCAATCTTATTGTTATAAAGGGATCTGTGCCGGGCCCAAGAAATTCCTATGTAAAGATTGTTTCTACAAAAAAGTAAATGCTGAATGCACGTAGCTATGGAACTTAAAGTCTTGAATACCGGGGGCACTGAAACCGGGGAAGTGGTAACGCTCCGTGACGATATATTCGGCGCTGAAGTATCTGAACATGCGATGTACCTCGATGTCAAGTCGATCCTCGCAAACCGCCGTCAGGGAACTCATAAAACAAAGACGCGTACCGAGGTCAGGGGTGGAGGCAAAAAGCCTTTACGCCAGAAAGGTACCGGTAATGCACGTCAGGGTTCAAGCCGTTCGCCTTTGAATATTGGTGGCGGTACGATATTTGGACCAACGCCTCATACATACGAGCAGAAAGTCAACAAGAAGGTTAAGCTTCTTGCAAGACGCTCGGCTCTTAGCGCCAAGGCCGCAGCAGGTCAGATCCTCGTGGTCGAGGATTTCAGGTTCGAACAGATAAAGACAAAGCCTTTTGCCGATATCCTGAAAAACCTTGGACTGGCCGAGAAAAAAACCCTGATGCTGACTCCAGAGTATGATATGATCATCGCGAGGTCAGGAAGAAATATCGAGGTGCTTAATATCATGACTGCCGACAAGGCTTCAACCTATGATATTCTCAATAGTCAGACGGTGCTGGTTCAGAAGACCGCGTTGAAAAAAATAGAAGATACATTAGGGTAATTGCAGTTTTCCAGAAAAAGGAGTTAAAGAGATGAGAAACCCGTTGTTGCGCCCCTGGTTGACAGAAAAAAGTACCGGGCTGACAGAGCAGAAAGGACAGTATGTCTTTATTGTCAAGCCGGATGCCGACAAGAGTGATATCAGGTTAGCGGTAGAGAAGAAATTTGGTGTAGTGGTAAAATCAGTTCGTACGGTTAACTGCCTTGGGAAATCCCGCAGCCAGAATACCCGGAAAGGTTTGATTACCGGTAAAAAGAAAGATTGGAAAAAAGCGATTATCACTCTTGCAGAGGGTCAGTCAATAGACTATTACTCAGGTTCAGCCCAGAAGAGCGAAGGATAGAACTCATAAAAAGGATAGATCATACATTCAAATGGCTATAAGGAAATTAGCGCCGGTAACGCCAGGGTCGAGGTTCATGTCATACCCTGCATTCGATGAAATCACCAAGAGCAAGCCTGAGAAAAGTTTGCTGGTGTCTTTAAATAAATCCGGAGGTCGTAACGCTGCCGGCAGGAAAACTGCAAGGCATAGAGGTGGCGGACACAAAAGGCATTACAGGATTGTAGATTTCAAGCGCAACAAGGATGGAGTTCCAGCTTTGGTTGCTGCTATTGAGTATGATCCGAATCGTTCATCAAGAATTGCATTATTGCATTACAATGATGGAGAAAAACGTTATATTCTCGCCCCGAAAGGTTTGAATGTTGGTGACAAGGTGGAGAGCGGTGAGAAGGTGGAGATCAAGACTGGCAATACCATGCCGCTCAAAAATATTCCCCTTGGTACCGATATCCATAATATCGAGATGAAGGCAGGGAAGGGTGGTCAGATTGTAAGGTCAGCAGGAGGGTTTGCAGTTCTTGCAGCCCGCGAAGGTGATTATGTTACATTGAAGCTTCCTTCTGGTGAAATTCGCAAGGTCAGGGTAGAGTGTCGTGCAACAATCGGTGTTGTAGGTAATGCTGATCATGAAAATGTTGTTCTCGGTAAAGCAGGCAGAAGTCGCTGGCTTGGTATCCGACCACAGACAAGAGGTATGGCGATGAACCCGGTCGATCACCCGATGGGTGGTGGTGAAGGTAAGTCGAAATCCGGTGGTGGAAGACGGCATCCGAAGTCTCCATGGGGTCAGCTTGCCAAGGGTCTGAAGACCAGAAACAAGAAAAAGGCTTCACAGAAATTGATTGTACGAGGCAGGAACGCCAAATAACTATAGCGGTTAACAACAACAAGCAGAGAAACTATGCCAAGATCACTTAAAAAGGGACCGTTCATTGATATAAAACTGGAAAGACGGATCCTTGATATGAATAGCAAGGGTGAAAAAAAGGTTGTAAAAACCTGGTCCAGAAGTTCAATGATTTCGCCTGATTTTGTAGGTCACACCATTGCGGTGCATAATGGCAAGAGCCATGTTCCGGTCTATGTTGGTGATAACATGGTAGGTCACAAGCTTGGAGAGTTTGCCCCGACAAGATCATTTCGCGGCCATTCTGGTGGTGGAAAGGCTGAAAAAGGCGGATCAGCTCCTCGGAAAAAATAAATTGAATAACGCGAAAGGGTAAAGATATCATGCAAGCTAAAGCAATTTTACGGGATACGCCGACATCGCCAAGGAAAATGCGTCTCGTGGCCGGTCTCGTTCGTGGCAAGCAGGTTGATCTGGCCAAGGCCATTCTCCTGAACTCAACAAAAGCCGCTTCTCGGAACGTGATGATGACACTTAAATCAGCCGTGGCTAATTACGCTCAGCGTAATCCATCTGAGAGGGTCAGTGACCAGGAGCTTTTCATCAAGGAGGTTTTCGTTGATGAAGGTACAACACTGAAAAGAACGCTTCCCGCTCCAATGGGACGGGCATTCAGGATTCGTAAAAGATCGAATCATCTGACGATCATCATTGATAAGGTTAAAAATCCAGTAACAAAATAAAACAAGGAGATCGCATTGGGTCAGAAAGTTAATCCTACTGGATTCAGGCTGGGAATTATCAGGGACTGGGCTTCACGCTGGTACGATGACAGTCCTGTTATTTCGGAGAAAATAAAGCAGGATCATGTTATTCGCACCTACGTTCTTGCAAGACTGAAGAGGGAGAGGGCCGGTATTGCCCGCATTATTATTGAGAGAACGACAAAGCATGTCAAGATCAATATTTATGCAGCCCGTCCCGGTGCAGTTGTCGGACGCAAGGGTGAGGAGATAAACAATCTTTCTCAGGAGTTGAGTCGTATCACCGGCAAAGAGGTGAAAATCGACGTCGTTGAGGTTGTCAAGCCGGAAATAGAGGCTCAGCTTATTGGCGACAATATTGCTTACCAGCTTGAGAATCGTGTTTCATTCAGAAGGGCGATGAAGCAGGCTATCCAGCAGGCAATGCGTTCCGGAGCAGAGGGTGTCAGGATCAGGTGTGCCGGTCGACTTGGTGGTGCTGAAATAGCACGTGCCGAGCAGTACAAGGAAGGCAAGATTCCGCTTCACACCATTCGTGCAAATGTTGATTATGCGAGCGTTACAGCTCACACCATTGCCGGTACCATCGGTATCAAGGTATGGGTTTACAAGGGTGAGGTACTCGTTCAGCGTATCGATGCCATTGAAGAAGACGAATTGAAGAGAATCAAGGAAAGACGTGGTGATGCAGGTGCAAGAAATCGCGATAGTCGTGCAAAGCGCCGTCACCGTACCAAGAGAGCATAATATCAAGTACCAACAAATCAGAAAAAGAATGGAGTTGCCGGTATGTTAATGCCAAAGAAAGTTCAGTATAGAAAGACGATGAGGGGCCGTATGAAAGGCAATTCCGGGCGTGGTACATCTGTATCTTTCGGTTCTTTCGGTCTGAAAGCAATTGAGTCTGCATGGATCACCAGTCGTCAGATAGAGGCAGCTCGTGTCGCAATGACCAGATTTATGAAGAGGGATGGAAAAATCTGGATAAGAATTTTTCCGGATAAACCTGTTACCAAAAAGCCTGCAGAGACACGCATGGGTTCCGGTAAAGGTTCTCCTGAGTTTTGGGTAGCCGTCGTAAAGCCTGGCAGAATCATGTTTGAGGCTGACGGAATCCCCAGAGAGGTGGCTACAGAGGCTTTCAGGCTTGCAGCCAAGAAACTGCCGATCAAGACCAGATTCATTGTCCGTCCTGATTACGAAGATTAAAGCGCAACTAATTCGACAAGAGGGTTATTTATTATGAAAAAGTATGAAATTGCGGCATTGAGTAAACAGGAACTGACCGTCAAGCTCAGAGAGCTCGAGGACAGACTTGCCGATATCAATTTTTTTAAGGTTATTGAACAGCCGCAGAATCCCATGGTTTTTCGCAATTCAAGGCGGGATATTGCGCGCATGAAAAACCAGCTCCATAAACTCACGGCCGCCGAAACTGGCCAGGTTTAACGGAAAGGCAAACAATAAAACCGTTTACTTACATGGAAGAAAATAATATGGGCAGTGCATCTATTGCAGAGAGTGCTGCTGTAAGAGGAAGAAAAAAGAGCTGGTCAGGCAGGGTTGTCAGTGACAAGATGGACAAGGCGATCATTGTTGCTGTCGAGCGCAGGGTACAGCACCCGGTTTACAAGAAATATTTCAAGAAAACCACAAGGCTCATGGCTCATGATGAAAAGAATGAAGCCGGAATCGGTGACCTTGTCAAGGTTGAAGAGTGTCGCCCGCTGAGCAAGCGGAAGAGCTGCAGGTTGGTTGAAATTATTGAAAAAGCCAGGTAAGAGAGGATTTTTATACATTTATTAAAGTTTGAAACAGGATGATCCAGAAAGAAACAAATCTGGTTGTTGCCGATAACAGTGGAGCCAAGAAGGTTCGCTGTATTCATGTGTTCGGCGGAACCGGGAGGCGTTATGCCTCATTGGGTGATCAGATTATTGTATCGGTCAAGGCTGCTGTACCCGGTGGTGTTGTAAAAAAGAAGGATGTCTGCAAGGCGGTGGTCGTGCGCTGCGTTAAAGAGTCGCGCAGAAAGGATGGTTCATATATCCGTTTTGACGAAAACGCAGTTGTTCTTCTCAATGCACAGGGTGAACCGAGAGGTACTCGTATTTTCGGTCCCGTTGCCAGAGAGCTTCGTGACAGAAAGTTTATGAAAATCATATCGTTGGCGCCCGAAGTATTGTAAAGTGGTGCTTCAGGCGGGAGTAACTCAGTTGGTAGAGTCACAGCCTTCCAAGCTGTTGGTCGCGAGTTCGAGTCTCGTCTCCCGCTCAGGATTTTATGAATAATATCATATCAGAAAAAATGAAAACAGGGATTAAAAAGGTAAAGCTGCATGTCAGGAAAAACGACTCTGTAGTTGTTATCAGCGGCAATGATAAAGGAAAGGCAGGAAAAATTCTCAAAGTATTCCCTGTAAAGAATCGTGTTATTGTCGAAGGGGTCAATATAAGAAAGCGTCACATGCGCCCGACCCAAAGTCAGCCACAAGGGGCGATCATTGAAAGGGAGTTCCCTATTCATGCTTCCAATGTGAAGAAAAGTTGAGTTTTTCCATTAAATGACGGGATGACAAAGACCATCCTGGTAAACTGATAAAGATAGAAGATGGAGCAGAAAAAAGATATGACACCGGCAAATCCTTCAATAGCGCGACTTCAGACATTCTACAAGGAGAAAGTAACTCCGAAGCTTATCGAGCGCTTTCAGTACAAGAATGTGATGACTGTGCCGAAGCTGAAAAAAATATCGATCAATATCGGTGTCGGTGCAGCAGCCGCTGAACCGAAACTGCTTGAAATCGCCCTTCAGGAGCTTGCCCAGATTACCGGACAGAAACCACAGATCCGGAAATCAAGAAAAGCTATTTCAAACTTCAAGTTGCGTGAAGGACAGCCTATAGGTTGCCGCGTAACGCTTCGTCGCAAGGTCATGTATGAGTTTTTTGACCGTTTTGTCAGTCTTGCCGTTCCAAGGATTCGTGATTTTCGCGGACTCAGCGACACCAGTTTTGACGGTCGCGGAAACTACACTGTTGGTGTAAAGGAACAGATCATTTTCCCGGAGATCGATATTGACAAAGTACCGAGAATTTCCGGAATGGATATCAGTTTCGTTACCTCTGCATCTACAGACGAAGAGGCTTACGTTTTGCTTTCGGAACTTGGAATGCCATTTAAAAAGAAGAACAACTAATTAATTCAGAAAAAGATGGCCAAGAAAAGCGTTATAGCAAGGAACGAGAAAAGGAAAAGGCTTGTAGAAAAATACGCAGTCATACGTGAGGAACTGCTTAAAGCCGGTGACTATGAAGCCCTTCGCAAACTGCCAAGAGACAGTTCCGCTGTCAGGGTTCGTAACCGTTGCGTGCTAACCGGTAGAGGAAGAGGTGTTTATGCAAAGTATGGGTTGTGCCGCCATATGTTCCGCAAGTTCGCTCATGACGGAAAATTGCCCGGCATTAAAAAAGCGAGCTGGTAATTCAGCTTGTCCGTAGTTAAAGAAAGGTATTTGTTCATTTTCGAAAGTAACCAACGTTCGCTATGCCTGTAACGGATTCTATTGCAGATTATATCACCCGTATCAGAAATGCGGGAAGAGCAAAAAACAAAACAACTGATATCCCGTATTCGAAGTTGAGGGAGAATCTCTCGCAATTGCTCCTGGAAAAAGGGTACATTAAAAACTTCACGGTCATTACCACTGAAAAGTTTCCTTTTCTGCGCATTGACTTGAAGTACACCGCGCATGGTGATCCTGCCATCAAGGAGATTACCAGAGTCAGTAAACCGGGTCGGCGTGTTTATGACGGCAAGGATATCAAAAAATATCTTGGTGGTCTCGGGTTATACATCCTTTCGTCATCGAAAGGTGTTATAACTGACAAAGAGGCAAGGGCACAGGGAGTGGGTGGTGAAATCCTGTTCCGTATCTATTAATCCATAAGTAACAGAGCATTAGAATACCATGTCAAGAATAGGAAAAATGCCCATACCCCTGAGCAATCAGGCGAAGATAGAGATTAGTGACTTGAACATCAGGGTATCAGGTCCGAAAGGTGCTCTTGAACAGAGACTTACCGATCAGGTAATCATAACGGAAGAAGGCGGAGTTATTACTGTCAAGAGAATTGACGACAGCAAGAAGGCTCGGGCTCAGCATGGTCTTTACCGCATGCTCGTCAGCAATATGGTTGATGGTGTGACGAAAGGATTTACAAGAAAACTCGAGATTGCCGGTGTTGGATATCGTGCGGAACTGAAAAATGATCTGCTTGCCCTCACACTTGGCTATTCTCACATGATTTATTTCAAGGCTCCTGACGAGATAAAAATCGAGGTGCCCGATCAGGTAACTATTCTCGTGAGTGGTATTGACAAGGCTCTTGTCGGCCAGGTTGCTGCCAAGATTCGTTCATTCCGCAAACCTGAGCCTTATCGTGGCAAGGGTATCAAGTATGAAGGTGAAGTCATCCGCCGCAAGGAAGGTAAAGCTGCTGGCAAGTAATGAATGAAGATCTCAAGTAGTCAGGCAATAACATTATACAACGGTTCAAGAGAATGAGTCAAATCGATAAAGCCTCCCGGAGGCAGAAAATCAAGGACAGAAGCAGAGCCAATGTCCAGGGTACCCAGGCAAAGCCGAGGCTTTGTGTCTACAGGAGCCTTTCAGAGATGTACGCACAGTTGATTGACGATGAAAACGGCAAAACTATTATAGCCGCATCAACGATGTCAAAAGAAAACAAGGCTCTTGAGGGAACCAAATCTGAACTCTGCCGCATTATTGGAAAGCAGCTCGGTCAGAAGGCCCTTGAAGGTGGAATAACTAATGTAGTATTTGACAGGAATGGTTTTCGTTATCATGGCAGAGTCAAGGCATTGGCTGATGGTGCGAGAGAAGCAGGACTGATCTTTTAAAAACTTTTCAAAAAGAAAGTAAATGGCGAAAACTGCTAAGAATATCAGGCCCGGAGAATTAAATCTGAAAGAGAAGCTGGTTCATATCAACAGGACTGCAAAGGTTGTTAAAGGCGGTAAACGTTTCGGATTCAACGCCATCGTTGTCGTTGGCGATAAAGAAGGTCATGTAGGCTACGGGCTCGGAAAAGCCAATGAAGTACAGGATGCTATTGCAAAAGGTGTTGAAGATGGCAAGAAAAATGTCATCAAGGTGCCGATTGTCAAGGGAACCATACCCCATCAGATTATTGCCAAGTACGGATCAGCCAAGGTGATGATGAAGCCGGCAACACCAGGTACTGGTCTTATTGCCGGAGGAGCTGTCAGGGCTGTTCTTGAAATGGCAGGTATCCATGACATTCTGACCAAATCACTCGGATCATCGAATCCTCACAATGTGGTAAAGGCCGCTATCAAGGGATTACAGGGCATATCCGATGCTTATGACGTTGGTGAAAGACGGTCAAAGAGCCTGAAAGAGGTTTTTGAAAGCTAAAATGAGAGAAATGAGATCATGAGTGAGAAAACGTTAAAAATAACCCAGGTGCGCAGTATTATCGGTGGCACGAAAAAGCAGAAAGCCACCATCAAGGCGCTTGGACTTGGCAGACCAAACTATCATGTTGACAGGCAGGACAATCCTTGCACGAGAGGACAGATCAGGGTTGTACAGCACCTTGTAAAGGTTGAAGAAGTATAGGATTTTTACTAATAGCAAGTCGGGAATTGAAACCATGGATTTAAGTTCACTTCGTCCAGCAAAAGGCGCGGTAAAAAACAAAAAGAGGGTTGGCCGCGGGCCGGGTTCTGGAAACGGAACGACAGCCGGCAAGGGTAACAAGGGTCAGCAGGCAAGAAGCGGCTACAAGAAAGCTATCTTTGAAGGCGGACAGGTTCCTATCTACCGCAGGCTGCCAAAATTTGGCTTTACTCCTCATGACAAAAAGCCGGTAAACAGCGTCAATCTTGCACAGATCGACAAATGGATACAGGATGGTCTTGTAGAAAACGAGATCACTATTCTGGATCTCAAGTCCTTACTGCATGCCAGCAATGCTGACTATTTCAAGATTCTTGGTAATGGTGAGCTTTCGAGTGCAATTACCATAAACGCTCATGCTTTCAGCAAGAGTGCCGAAGAAAAAATTGTCGCTGCAGGTGGCAAGGCAATCAAGGCATTCCGTACGCTTGAAGAGGCATCAAAAGTCAGGGATCTTTCGTTTGAAGAGGCACTCTTGAAACCAAAGGCCAAACTGGTCAAGAGAGTTTCAAAATCCCCCAAGCCCTGAATCCGTTAAAAGGACGCTATGAAGCTTACTGAAAGTATAAGGAACATCAATAAAATCCCTGAACTCCGTCAGCGGATTCTTTATACGCTTCTTTTGTTATTTGTCTACAGGCTTGGTTCTCACATTACCATTCCGGGTGTAGATGCGGCTGCAGTGTCAGGCGCATCTCAAACCCATGCCAACGATCTTTTCGGGCTTTTTGATCTTTTTGTCGGAGGAGCTTTTGCGAGGGCATCGATTTTTTCGCTTGGTATCATGCCCTACATTTCCGCATCGATCATCGTTCAGCTTCTTGGCGCCGTTACTCCGTATTTCCAGAAATTACAGAAAGAGGGTGAAGATGGCCGACAGAAAATCAGCCAGATGACCCGATATGGCACGGTCTTTATTGCTGCGCTCCAGGCATGGGGTGTCAGTGTCAGTCTTTCCAGCCCTGCCTCATTCGGCAAGGTGGTTGTTCCCGATCCAGGTATATTTTTCACGGCTACCGTTGTGATTCTTCTGACAGCCGCAACAATTTTTGTCATGTGGCTTGGTGAGAAGATCACGGAACGTGGTATAGGCAACGGAATATCGCTCATTATCATGATTGGTATTCTTGCAAGATTCCCCCAGGCGCTTGTGGCTGAATTCCGTTCTGTTTCTCTTGGAAGCAAGAACTGGATCATTGAAATCATCATTCTTGCCATGATGGCTGCAATCGTGGCTTTTGTCGTTGTGTTGACTGTCGGTACCCGTCGCATCCCTGTTCAGCACGCCAAGCGTGTTGTCGGGCGCAAGGTTTACGGTGGCAGCACCCAGTACATTCCAATGAGAATCAATACTGCCGGTGTCATGCCGATCATTTTTGCGCAGTCAATCATGTTTCTGCCTGGTACCTTTCTTTCCTTTTTTCCCGATAACGAGGTGATGCAGGGCATCGCATCGCTCCTCGCTTATGACTCATGGTGGTACGCCCTTATGTTTGGCACCATGATTGTATTCTTTACCTATTTTTATACAGCCATTGCCTTCAATCCAAAGGAGGTTGCCGATACCATGCGTCGCCAGGGAGGTTTTATCCCAGGTGTAAGACCTGGAAAGAGCACGGCTGATTTTATTGACAATATTCTGACACGCATCACACTGCCAGGTGCGATATCACTTGCCATAATTGCAATCCTTCCAACATTTCTGACAAAGTTTGGTAATGTAACCCAGGGGTTTGCACAGTTTTTCGGCGGAACCAGTCTTCTGATCATTGTCGGTGTAGGCCTCGATACGCTCCAGCAGGTTGAGAGTCATCTGCTTATGCGCCACTACGACGGGTTCATGAAGTCTGGCAAGACACGTGGCCGTCAGAGCCGATAATGGATAGTCCGTTATGATCACGATTAAAAGTGAGCGCGAAATTGAGCTGATGAGGGAGTCCGGTGCTCTTGTTGCAAAGGTACTCGATCTGCTTGAAACGGAAATAAAGCCTGGTATGACGACCAAACAGCTTGATGTTATGGCTGAGGAGTTCATCAGGGATCATCAGGCTGTTCCAAGTTTTCTCAACTATGCCCCCAAAGGCGATCCTGATGTGACGCCATATCCTGCTACTCTCTGTGTTTCCATCAATGAAGAGGTTGTACATGGCGTACCGAGTGCCAAAAGGGTGGTGAAGGAGGGAGATATAGTCTCGGTTGATTGCGGGGTATATAAGGGAGGTTATCACGGTGATGCTGCACGTACGTTTGTGCTTGGCACAATCGAAGAACATGTTCAGCAACTGGTTGATGTAACCCGTGAATGCCTTGACCGGGGAATTGCCATGGCAGTAGAAGGCAACCGTCTTCATGATATTTCTTCGGCAATTGAGGACTATGCCCGTTCATTTGGTTTCAGTGTTATTGAAAATATGGTAGGTCACGGTATTGGCAGTGAACTCCATGAGGATCCAGCGGTACCGAATTACGGAAGAAAGCATACAGGCGTAAAGCTTCGGGCGGGAATGACGCTTGCCATAGAGCCCATGATTGCTCTCGGAAGATCGCGCAGAGCGGTCAGCCGTCGCGGAGGATGGGTTGCAGTAACGGAGGACGGAAAGCCTTCGGCGCATTTCGAGCATACGATTGTCGTAAGGCCAGGGAAAGCCGAAATTCTTACACGTACCTTTCTTGGCGCCCATGAGGCTTGAATTGGATACAACAATCTATCGAACAAAGGAGCACTAAATTTGGCCAAAGAAGAATCAATTGAGATTGAAGGCGTGATTCTCGAAGCGCTTCCAAATGCGCAGTTCAAGGTGAAGCTCGAAAACAGCCTTGAGGTACTTGCACACGTTTCCGGCAAGATCAGGATGCACTACATCAGGATTCTGCCTGGTGACAAGGTTAAGGTTCAGATATCTCCCTACGATATAACGAAAGGACGGATTACCTACCGGTATAAATAAGTGATGAAATAAGTCGTCATGATGTTGATTGTTCGATCTTTATTTGTTACATTAAAAGCCTTTTCAGATTTCTGATTTTTTCGGTTTAATTATTGCATGTGGGGTTTATTATGAAAATATATTCTTCGATTAAAAAGCGCTGTGAGCACTGTCGCATTGTCAAGCGTAAAGGCAAGAGATTTGTGATTTGCAAAGTAAATCCAAGCCATAAGCAGCGCCAGGGTTGATCTTCGGAAAAACAATAGAACTTTAAAGAGCATATGAGGATAGCTGGGGTAAATTTGCCGTTAAACAAACATGCAGTTATTGCCTTGACTCATGTTTATGGTATTGGGAGAGCATCAGCAGAGAGTATTCTGCAGAAAGCCGGTATTGCGCCTGACAGAAAAATCTCCGAGCTGAACGATGAAGAAGCGCATGCAATCAGAGAGATTATTGCTGAAAACTACAAGGTTGAGGGGCAGGCTCGCGGTGAGCAGCAGACAGCCATAAAACGCTTGATGGATATCGGTTGCTACAGAGGACTTCGTCATCGGCGCTCGCTGCCTGTTCGCGGACAGAGAACCCGCACCAATGCAAGGATCAGGAAAGGTAAGCGCAAGACTGTCGCTGGCAAGAAGAAGGCGGTCAAGAAGTAGTAGTGTACAGGCAATAAAATTTTTGAGACAAACGGATCTAAGTTTATGGCTACAATAAGCAGGAAAAAAAAGAAAGTAAAGGTTACTCCGGAAGGCGCGGTGCATATCAAGGCATCGTTTAACAACATTATGGTAACCATTACCGATGTTCTGGGTAATACGGTTTCCTGGTCCAGCGCTGGCAAAAACGGGTTCAAGGGGTCAAAGAAGAATACCCCGTACGCCTCTCAGGTTACGTCTGAAGCTGCTGCCAAGGAAGCGTATGATCTTGGAATGCGACATGTCAATGTCTTTATCAAGGGACCTGGTGCCGGACGTGATGCAGCAATTCGTGCGTTGCAGGGTGCTGGTCTTGACGTGCGTACCATCAAGGATATTACGCCTCTTCCGCACAACGGCTGCAGGCCTCCGAAACGCAGAAGGGTCTGATTTTATATATTCATAGAATTTCAATGAAGCAATTGATATGGCAAGATTCAGAGGCTCAATAACAAAAGTATCCCGCAGGTTAGGTATTGCGCTTGCACCCAAAGCCGAAAAATATCTCGAAAGACGCCCGTTTCCTCCGGGTCAGCATGGTCAGTCCCGTAAAGGGAAGGTTTCCGAGTATGCTCTTCAGCTCAGAGAGAAGCAGAAGATGAAATATCTTTATGGTATTCTTGAGAAGCAGTTCCGGAACTACTACAGAAAAGCGGTTTCCCAGAGAGGTGTTACGGGTGACAACCTTGTGAAGCTTCTCGAAAGACGCCTTGATAACGTTGTATTTCGTGCCGGTTTTGCTCCTTCCAGAGCGGCTGCACGTCAGCTTGTAACGCACGGGCATCTGCTTGTGCATGGACAGAAGGTTAATATTCCTTCCTATCTTGTTTCCCCCGGAGAGCCGATCGAGTTTCGCCAGAGGAGCAAAAATATGGGAGCTGTTACCGATTCACTCAACAGGGCGCCGGAGTCCCGTATCCCTTCATGGATTCAGGTTGACAAGGCAAACCAGAAAGCAGTGTTTTTAAGTGTACCTGAGAGAGAGGAAATTCAGGAGCCATTTAACGAACAGTTGGTTGTTGAGTTATACTCGAAGTGATTTTAATGAATTATAAGGTATAAATACTATGATATACCAGATGCAGATGCCTGCAAAAATAGAGGTTGACGAAGCGACTCATACTGATCGTTTTGGCAGGTTCATTGCGCAGCCACTTGAGCGTGGTTACGGTGTGACCCTTGGAAACGTCATGAGAAGGGTTTTGCTTGCCTCACTTCCGGGGACTGCAATAACGGGCATAAAAATAGATGGTGTTTTTCATGAGTTTGCTGCGATTGATGGTGTTCGTGAGGATGTTCCTGAGATAGTTCTTAACCTCAAAAAAGTTCGTTTCAAGTCTACCTGCAAAAGAAACGGCAAGACCTCGCTTACTCTTGTAGGCCCGAAGGAGTTTACTGCCGGTGACATTATTGCTCAGGATGGAGAGTTCGAGGTTTTGAACAAGGATCTGCACATCGCTACCATAAATGCAAATGCTACCCTTAAAATAGATATCTATATCGGAAGAGGCCGTGGCTATATGCCTGCTGAAGAAAACAGGCCTGAAGGAATGCCGATTGGTTATATCGCTATCGATGCCATTTATACTCCGATCCGGAATGTCAAGTTTACTGTGGAGAATACCCGCGTTGGTCAGCGAACAGATTATGAGAAAATGATTCTCGATGTCGAGACGGACGGGTCTGTCACTTCCGATGACTCCATCAGTCTTGCTGGTAAAATCATTACGGAACATGTTGTGTTTTTTGCCAATTTCTCGCCGACCGAGGAAGAGTTTACCGAAGAGGAGTTCAAGCAGCAGGATGACGAGTTTGAGACTATGCGTCGTTTATTGCATACAAAAATTGAAGATCTCGATCTTTCAGTTCGTTCCCATAACTGTCTCAGACTGGCCGAAATCGATACTATCGGTGATCTTGTGTCGCGCAAGGAGGATGAATTGCTCAACTACAAGAATTTTGGCAAGAAGTCATTGACAGAGCTTAAAGAGCAGCTTGAGAAGTTTGACCTGAAGTTTGGCATGGATATTACCAAATATCAGATAAAATAATATAGTAACCGTTTTTTTGAATTATTGAGATCAGGAAACAGTCATGCGTAAAGTTAAGCCGGCAAGAAAACTCGGAAGAACCGCAGCCCATAGAAAGGCTACTCTCAGCAATCTGTCAACACAGTTGCTGGTGTACAAGCGTATCGAGACGACAGAGGCAAAAGCCAAGGAGACCCGCAGGGTCGTTGAGAAGATCATTACCAAAGCGCGTAAAGGCACTGTTCATGCCCAGCGCGAAATCTTCAAGGATATCCGTGACAAGCAGGCTATCAGAATCCTTTTTGAAGAGATCGTTGCAAAAGTTGGTTCACGTAACGGTGGTTATACCCGCGTTGTGAAGCTTGCGCCTCGTTATGGTGATGCCGCCAAAATGGCTGTCATTGAACTTGTTGATTACACGGAAGCACCATCGGCAAGCCAGAAAACCGGCAAGCAGGATCGCGCAAAACGTGTCAGAGGTTCAAAGAAAGCTGGAGAAACAACTCCGGGTGAACAACCTTCGGCTGAGTAGTTTTCCACCTTCCTGAGGTTGTCAGTCTACAGAGATTCATTGTTATTAGTCATTGCCCTCAAGAGATAACTCGTTATCCCCGGGCAATGACTATATGTTTTTCTGAGAAAAACGGGCTGATGCTGCTGATAGGATGCAGTTCCACCTTTGAGGGAAACCCCTGGTGATCCTTGCTGGAGTCCAACGCTTTTGCTATCTCTTTTTCCAGATTCCCTCCCTTCAGGCAGACAAGAATACCACCTGGTTTCAGTAGTCTGCCAGCATAGGCGCAGAGTTGTTCGAGTGGAGCAACCTGTCTTGACAACACCGTGTCAAAGAGTACGCCTTTGAGCTCTTCTACCCTCGTGTGGAGTGCTACTGCGTTGCTGATGCCGAGTTCCTTGATCATGGCCTGGCATGCTGTTATTTTTTTTCCGGTTGCGTCTACCAGTACAAAATTTGAATCGGGAAACGCTATTGACAGCGGGATTCCCGGCAGTCCACCTCCGGTTCCCAGATCAAGCACTTTTTCGCCTTTGCTGAATGGGTGATAAAGAGCGATCAGCAGTGAATGAAAAATATGTTTGATAATGACAGGAGCGTCTTCCTTGCGACTGACCAGGTTTATCTTTTTGTTCCACTGTTCAAGCAAATGGCTATAGTCTACAAGTTGCTGAATTTTTTGGGCATCAAGCGTTATTGCCTGTTCAGCGCATAAACTCTCCAGGCTCGTAAAATCATCGGTAGGTCGTTTCATGAGTACAATCCTTCTGTTCAGTGGTTTACCCCAAAAAACGACATTTTAGGGTGAATGACAAATTGGCTTTTATATTTGAGTTACAGCGCTCCTCATTTGAACAGAAATAATTGTAAATTAAAGTACAATCGCCCCCTGAAAAGCTTTTTTTTTGCCGCAACGGTCAACACAGAGATAGAGGAGCAATGAGTAACGGTTCAAGCGCACATGTTTATGCAGTGATTATGGCAGGAGGGGTCGGCAAGAATCTTTGGCCTGTTTCAAGACGAAAAATGCCCAAGCAGTTTGTTGATCTCTTTGATGAAGGAACCATGATTGCAAAAACTGTCGGACGCATTCGAGGTACCGTCATTGAAGACAATATCTTCATTATTACCAGTGAACTGGGACGTGCGCTGATTTCTGATACTCTTGGCAGCTTCAGGCATGACAATATTATCATTGAGCCCTCCAGCCGCAATACGGCGCCCTGCATTGCCCTTGCGACTGCGCATATCAGAAAAAGGGATCCTGATGCAATTACCGTCGTGCTTCCTTCGGATCATCTTGTGCTTGACGATGAAGCATTCAGGAAAATTATCGAAGCTGGTATTGAAATTGCCAGGGAAAAAAGAGGGCTGGTCACTATCGGTATCAAGGCTGACAGGCCGGAAACAGCTTATGGCTACATTCAGGCTGACGAACAGCTCCCGCTTCCCCTCACCTTTTCGAATGGGTGTGATTTTCAGTTATTCAGGGTTAAGGCTTTTGCTGAAAAGCCTGATGTCACCACAGCCATCCAGTTTCTTGACAGCAGGGACTTTTACTGGAACAGCGGTATCTTTATCTGGCATATTGATGATATATCCCGGGAGTTTGAGCGCTCCATGCCTGATTTGTACAAGGATCTGCTCAATATATATGAGAGTCTTGGTACGGAGAACGAGCATAAGGTCATTGAGGATGTTTATTCCTGGATTCACCCGCTTTCCATTGACTACGGTATAATGGAGAAAGCAAAACCGGTTTTTGTCCTGACAGGGGAATTCGGCTGGACAGATCTTGGAAACTGGGATGAAGTGCTTAAGGTTGCCGCCAGCCGGAGTGCTCTGGCGGTCGAGCATTCGGATCACAGGCTTGTGAAGATTGAGTGCGACAATGTTTTTATCAGGAAGCCTGCGGGGAAGGTTGTCTGCGCGATAGGACTGAAGGATGTTATCATTGTCGAGACAGACAATGCACTGCTTGTTTGTGCCAAAGGGTATTCACACATGGTAGGCAGTGTTGTCGATAATCTCAGGCGTGAAGGATTGGAAGAGTCCCTTTAGGCACTGGTTTTTCTCGACCAGGTTGCTCCTTCCCTGGTATCCTTTATTTCAATTCCGGCTTCAAGCAGCCTGTCGCGTATGGTATCACTGAGGGCAAAATCACGGTTTTTGCGTGCTTCTGCTCGCAGTTCCATCAGAATGGCCATGACCTTGTCGAGACTTTTTCCACTCTCTCTGTTCTCCCCCACGCCTGATTGGCTGTCGGGTTTCAGAATTCCGAGAACATTCGATCCTGAAGATTCAAGGAAAGCAATTGTTTCCTGCCGGGAGGTTTCCGTCATCCCCTCTTTTGCGTCAAGCGCGGCATTAATGGCTTTGGAGAGTTCGAAAAGAACCGCAATTGCTACTGGTGTATTGAAATCATCGTTCATTGCATTGGTAAAGCGTAACTCGAACGGAGATACAGCAAACGTTCCGCTTCCCGCTTTTTGTTCCTTCAGGCGCCGCAGAGTCTCACGGAGTTTTTCAAGTCCGCTTGTTGACGCCTTTATTGCTGCTTCTGAGTAATCGAGAGGGGAGCGATAGTGGGATTGCAGAATGAAAAATCTAATTGCCAGTGGATCGGTCTCTTTAAAGATCTCTTTGAGGTTGACTGAGTTTTTCAGGGATTTACCCATCTTTATCCCATTGACCGTAACCATGTTGTTGTGCATCCAGAACCTGACGTAAGGTTTGCCGGAAGCAGCTTCAGACTGGGCGATTTCACAGTCATGATGGGGAAACTTGTTTTCCATGCCTCCGCCGTGAATGTCGATAGTTTCACCGAGATATTTCATCGACATTGCCGAACATTCAAGATGCCAGCCAGGATAGCCGATGCTCCACGGGGAATTCCACTTCATCAGATGGCCTTCAGTTGCCTTTTTCCAAAGCGCAAAATCAGAAGGGTGGCGTTTTTCGGAGCGTATCTCTACCCTGCTTCCGGATTGTTGTGCCTCCTGGTCAGTGCGTCCCGAAAGTTTTCCGTACCCTGAAAATGATTCAACGGAGAAATAGACATTACCGTTGACTACATAAGCGTGGTCTGTTTTTACCAGCCTCTCTATCAGGGCAATCTGTTCAGGAATATGGCCAGCAGCATTTGGTGCTATATTCGGACGGAGTACTTCGAGCTGGTCCATATCTTCATAGAAACTGCGGGTATAGAACTGTGCAATTTCCATGGGGTCGGTTTTTTCAAGACGAGCCTGTTTCATGATCTTGTCCTCACCTTCATCGGCATCGTCGGTGAGGTGTCCCACGTCGGTGATGTTCTGCACATACTTCACGATGTAGCCGCTATGGCGCAGCCAGCGGACAACCACGTCAAATGATACATAGCTTTTTGCATGGCCGAGATGAGCGTGGCCGTACACGGTAGGACCGCATACATAAATGCTCACGATTCCGGGATGAAGCGGTTCGAACTTCTCTTTTGTTCTGCCGAGGGAGTTGTATATGAACAGTGACATCTTCTCTTGTTCTGCCTTTTTTTTGTAGGGTGTAATGCGTAAAAATCCCGATGAAAGTTAAACATTTGGGTTTTTAACGCAAGGTTTTTAGCTTCCTTTTTATTGCTCTTTTTTGTATGACCGCTCTTTTACTGTATGAAGATTATTAATACTGCCTTTCTTACAAGTGTTTCCGCTCTTTCCGGCCTTCCGGAAGAAACCTTTCCTGAAATTGTCTTTTCAGGAAGATCCAATGTCGGCAAGTCTACCCTGCTCAACTCGCTCGTCGGGGTAAAAGGTCTTGCCAAAACCAGTGCAACACCCGGAAAAACACGACTGATCAATTATTTTGTGGTTAACCACGAGGTTTTTTTTGTCGATCTTCCTGGGTATGGTTATGCTGCTGTCGGTCATGCAGAGAAAGCTGCATGGGGTGAACTGCTTTCCTCCTATATTCTCCAGAGACGGAGTATTGCGCTGGTTGTGCTGCTTTTCGACTCCCGCCATCCCGCAATGCAGTCTGATCGGGCAATGGTGGAGTTTCTTGAGTTCCATGAACGGCCTTATGGTATTGTGTTGACCAAGGACGACAAGCTGACCCAGAAGCAGAGGGTGCAGACGAGGCGCATTATGGAAAGTTGCGCTGCTAAAGCCAAATTTATTGTAAATTATTCATCTTTTTCCGGCAAGGGGAAGAGTGAGCTTCTTGCTCATTTTGATCATTATATCCGCTAAATAAACAATCGTCGTGGAATCAAAACAATTCAGAACACCCACACAGTCGGCAACCGTTATTGTCGGCACACAGTTCGGTGATGAAGGCAAGGGAAAACTTGTTGATTACCTTTCGGACAAGTACGATATCGTTGTCCGTTATCAGGGAGGGGCAAATGCCGGGCATACCATCTGTTTCGATAATAAAACTGTTGTTCTGCACCTCATTCCCTCCGGAATATTTCATGCAGGATGTGTTTGTGTTATCGGTAACGGAGTTGTTATTGATCCAGAGGCGTTGCTTGATGAAATCAAAAAGGTTGAGGAGCTTGGATACGAGGTAACGGGCAGGTTGTTTATCAGTCATAATGCCCATCTTATCATGCCCTATCACAAACTGCTCGATTCCCTGCACGAGAGTGCCCAGGGCGACCAGAAAATCGGAACCACTGGACGGGGTATTGGCCCGAGCTATGAAGACAAGTTTGCCCGCCATGGCATAAGGGTTGTTGATCTTCTCAATCGGGAAGTGCTGCAGGAAAAGCTCAGGGAGAATCTGGCGACCAAAAACAAGCTTTTCAAAAATATTTATGACAAGGAAGAGATCGATGTCGAGACCATGGTGCACAAGTATGAGGAGTTCGACAAAATTATCGATCCCTATGTCACCAATACCCAGCTCTATCTGAACCGCAAGCTCAGTGAAGGAAAAACTGTTCTTCTCGAAGGTGCCCAGGGGTGTTTGCTCGATGTTGATCATGGTACCTATCCCTACGTGACCTCTTCGAATCCGACTTCTGGTGGAGCGTGTACCGGATCAGGTATTGCACCGAACTATATCGGCAAGGTGATTGGTGTCTGCAAGGCTTACATGACAAGGGTCGGTAACGGGGCTTTTCCGTCTGAACTGAATGATGAGACCGGTGAACTTCTCGGCAAGATCGGTCACGAGTTTGGTGCAACGACTGGCAGGAAACGTCGTTGCGGCTGGATTGACCTGGTTGCCCTTCGTTATTCACTGACGGTCAACGGTGTTACGGAAATTGCACTTACCAAGCTCGACGTGCTTGACACCTTTGATGAGGTCAAGGTTTGTACTTCCTATATGCTTGACGGCAAAGAGATTCATGATTTTCCGACTGACCATCAGACACTTTCGCGGGTGACACCGCTCTATACTACCATGAAAGGCTGGAAGGCATCGAACGCGCATGCCCGCACATTTACCGACATGCAGCCTGAAGCGCAGAACTATGTGACTTTCCTTGAGGATCAGCTTCAGGTTTCAGTGACCTTTATTTCCGTTGGTCCCGGACGCGAAGAGACAGTTTTCAGATAACCTTCAGTTTTTTTTTCATGGCATTGATGGATATCGCAGTTATTCCTCTTGACAGCAAGGAGGGAAGCCTGAGCGGCTTTGTTGCCGGATTGCAGGAGATTCTTGCTGCAAGCGGCTGCAGTTTCAGGCTTCATGACATGGGGACTACGGTTGAAGGTCCATCCGCCCTGCTTTTTGAGCTTGCCATGAAGCTCCATGATTATTCGTTCAGCAAGGGCGGCAAGCGCGTATATACGGTCATGAAGATTGATGATCGCCGTGATCGTGCTGTTCGTCTTGGAGAAAAGACCGACTCAGTCAAGGCGAAAATAGTCCAGTCAAGGGAGTCAGGGGAGTAGGGGGATTGGTGAAAATATTTTATCTTCACTTTCTTTTAAATATGGTCGTTCTATCGTTTTTGCAGCCAGCACACAAAGGGTGTTGTTGTGGGCAGTAACTATCAGGAGAAAAACTTCATGATGCAGGTTCCCGGTGATGTTCAGATAATAAAGGAAGATAATGTTACGCACAGTTTTTGCGGCCTTGCCTGTGTCGGCTGGATGTATCAGAAAATCAAGGACAGCTTTTTTCTTATTCTCGGAACGCATACCTGTGCTCATTTTTTGCAGAATGCTCTTGGCATGATGATTTTTGCAAAGCCGCGTTTTGGTATTGCACTTATGGAGGAAGGTGATCTTTCCAAGAATGAGCCTACTCTCGAGGAGATTATCAGTGAAATCAAGGCGGATCATCATCCTTCAGTGATTTTCCTGCTTTCTTCGTGTACCCCGGAGGTTATGAAGGTTGATTTCAAGGGTCTTGCACATCAACTCAGCACTCCCGACGTTCCCGTACTTTTTGTTCCGGCCAGTGGTCTGGTCTATAATTTTACGCAGGCAGAGGACTCTGTACTGCATGCCCTTGTACCGTTCTGTCCTGAAGCTCCCGCTGGCCAGAAAAGTGTAGTCTTTCTTGGCTCAGTGAACGACGTTACAGCAGACGATCTCAGGGCGGAAGCTGAAGAGCTTGGTATTCCTGTCGGCGGTTTTCTGCCCGAATCCCGTTTTGATAAAATGCCTGCCATTGGTCCCGATACCGTGCTTGCCCCTATCCAGCCATATCTTTCGAGGGTTGCCGTCAAACTTGAGCGTGAACGGGGAGCCCGTGTCCTTCACTCTCTCTTCCCTTTCGGTCCTGATGGTTCGAGAGTTTTCTGGGAGGATCTTGCACGTGAATTTGGGATCACTATAGATCTGCGTGATCGAGAAAAAGCCGCATGGGAGAAAATTCGCACACAGACAGCAATGCTTAAAGGCAAAAAGGTCTTTCTGACTGCCGATACCATGATGGAACTGCCGCTTGCACGTTTTCTCAAAAGCGCAGGCGCTGATGTGGTTGAATGCAGCAGTGCCTATATCAATAAAAAATTTCATGCTCGTGAACTGCAGGCACTTGAAGGCGTGCGGGTTGTCGAGCAGCCGAACTTTCATCGCCAGCTCGAAGATGTCCGGCGCCTGAAGCCCGACATGATCGTTACCTCGCTGATGACTGCCAATCCTTTTGTTGGCAACGGCTTTATTGTCAAATGGAGTATGGAGTTCATGCTTGTCTCCATTCACAGTTGGTCGGGTGTCTTTCCACTGGCCAATCTGTTTGTTTCACCGCTCCAGCGCCGCAGCAAACTGCCCGCTTTTGACCAGGAAGTCTGGCTTGAAGGGGTTATGCCGAGTGCAGAATAATTCACCGGAAGGAAATGCAATAACAAACTGTCAAAGAGTATGCGCTTAGCTTTCTGGCTCTACGAGGGCACAGCCCTTCATGGTATCAGCCGAGTCACCAACAGTATGAAAGGGGTTCACACCGTTTATCACGCCCCGCAGGGCGATGATTATATCACGGCAACCTATACCATGCTTGAACGAACCCCGCAATTTCCGGGTCTTTCCATCAGCGTGGTCAGGGGAAGGGACCTTGCACAGGGAGTATCGAGACTTCCGGGAACATTGCAACAGGTAGCGCACCATTATAACCCGGATCTTACCGTAATCGCTCCGAGCTGCAGTACCGCTCTTCTCCAGGAAGACCTTCACCAGCTTGCGGCCCAATCGGGTCTCCCTCCAGAAAAACTTCTCGTCTATGCACTCAATCCTTTCCGGGTTTCGGAAAATGAGGCTGCTGACGGTCTCTTGACTGAACTGGTAAAACGATACGCAGTTGCACAGGAAAAAACTGCGCAGCCCTCAGTCAACCTGCTTGGTTTTACCTCCCTTGGTTTTCATTTGCGTGCCAATCTTACAAGCATCCGGCGCATGCTGCAGACGCTTGGAGTTACCGTCAATGTTGTTGCCCCCTGGGGTGCCGGGATTGACGATCTCCGCAAACTCCCTGCAGCCTGGCTCAATATTGCTCCCTATCGGGAAATAGGTGCAACGGCAGCGGAATATCTCGCTGAAACCTTCGATATGCCAGCGATCTACCAGACTCCTATCGGCATAGAGCCGACCCTTGCCTGGCTTCGCTCGGTCATTGCAGCGCTCAATGCTGCTGGTGCTGAGAAAGGGCTTCCTCCGATCACCATGCCGAAACTCAATGCTTTTTCGCTTGACGGCATGAGCGCACCAAGCGGTGTTCCCTGGTTTGCCAGAACGGCCGATATGGAAAGTTTCAGCAACAAACGTGCTTTTATTTTTGGTGATGCCACTCATACGGTTGCGCTGGTGAAGTTTCTGCACGACGAGCTTGGCATGAAGATTATTGGTGCAGGCACCTACATGCACCAGCATGCCGACTGGGTACGCAAAGAGCTTGACGGATACCTTCCCGGTGACCTTATTGTAACCGACAAGTTCCAGGATGTTTCCAAAATCATTGATGACGAAATGCCGGATCTTGTCTGTGGTACCCAGATGGAGCGCCACAGTTGTCGCAAGCTCGATGTGCCCTGCATGGTTGTCTGTCCGCCTACACATATTGAAAACCATCTGCTCGGTTATTACCCGTTTTTTGGTTTTGATGGAGCCGATGTTATTGCCGACAGGGTTTATCTCTCCTGCAAGCTCGGTCTTGAAAAGCATCTCATAGACTTTTTTGGAGACGCCGGTCTGGAATACGAGGAGAGTCCAGTTTCAGCAGCTCCCCAGGCAGACTCTCAGGCTGTATCGTCAGGTGCAAACGGTAACGCTTCTTTTGAGACAGCAGCTCCCGTAGTTGCGGTTGCCGATGGAGGAACGATGATATGGACAGACGAGGCTGAAACCATGCTGAAGAAAGTGCCTTTTTTTGTTCGTAAAAAGGTCAGAAAGAACACGGAAACCTTTGCCCTCGGAATCGGTGCGCCACAAGTGACCGTTGAGGTTTTCCGTCAGGCAAAAGATTCTCTTGGCGGATGAGGTTTTTCTATTAATCATTTTTTCTGTTATCACTATGAGTTTAGTATTAGCCGTATATGGCAAGGGCGGCATAGGAAAAAGCACCACCAGCGCCAACATTTCTGCAGCACTTGCCCTCCAGGGCGTCAAGGTATTGCAGATTGGCTGTGATCCCAAGCATGACAGTACATTCCCAATTACCGGGAAACTGCAGAAAACCGTTATCGAGGCTCTTGAAGAGGTTGATTTTCATCATGAAGAGCTGACTGCAGAAGATATTATTGAAACAGGCTTTGCCGGTATTGACTGTCTTGAAGCTGGAGGCCCTCCGGCAGGAAGTGGTTGCGGCGGTTACGTTGTCGGTGAATCTGTCACCCTTCTCCAGGAACTCGGCCTTTATGACAAATATGACGTCATTCTTTTCGACGTGCTTGGTGACGTTGTATGCGGCGGTTTCAGCGCTCCGCTCAACTATGCTGATTATGCCATCATCATTGCCACCAACGACTTCGACAGCATCTTTGCCGCCAACCGCCTCTGCATGGCCATCCAGCAGAAAAGCGTGCGTTACAAGGTCAAGCTTGCCGGTATCGTAGCCAACCGCGTAGACTACACAACCGGTGGAGGCACCAACATGCTTGACCAGTTTGCCGAAAAAGTCGGCACCAGACTGCTCGCCAAAGTGCCCTACCACGAACTTATCCGCAAGAGCCGCTTTGCCGGTAAAACCATGTTTGCCATGGATGAAACACCCGACAAGGAAGAGTGTCTTAAGCCCTACAATGAAATTGCCGAGTTTCTTGCCGGCGAAAACCCGATTGCCGCAGTGCCTGTTCCGATCGGTGACCGTGAAATTTTTGCCATGGTCGGCGGCTGGCAGTAAAGCGGCTCGTTAGGTGGGTTTTTTTGTTGTATTTTATAAGTCTTATGAGTCCTATAGGGCTCATAAGACTTATTGGACTTATAAAAGCCATAAGAACCCTGAACAACCCAGACCAAACCTTTCTTCCTCATCACGGCAACTACCGCGAATTGCTCTCTTATCAAAAGGCAGTGGTAGTATATGACCTCACCTGCCGTTTTTGCCAGCGCTTTCTCACTCATCCAAATCGTACCATTGACCAGATGATGGTACAGGCTGCACGTTCCGGTAAGCAGAACATTGTGGAAGGGAGCAAGGCGTCAGTTACATCAAAAGAGATGGAGATAAAGCTGACCAATGTGGCTCGGGCCAGCCTTGAGGAGCTTCTGGAAGATTATCGTGATTTTCTGCGGGTGAGGGATTTTGCAATCTGGCAAAAGGATTCCAGGGAAGCCCTATACGTCAGAAAACTCGGAAGCAAACCCCAGGTGACCTTCGATGACTACCGCGAATTTGTTGAAACCCGTCCTGCCGAAGTGGTGGCCAATATTGCCATCTGCCTGATTCATCAGACAAACTATCTCCTCGATCAGCAAATCCGAAGGTTGCAGCAGGACTTTCTTGCAGAGGGAGGCATCAAGGAACGCATGGCTCGTGCACGCCTGCAGGCAAGGGAGCAACAAAGAAACCACCAAGGAAAACCCTGACAAAGAAGATCCTGAAATTTTTTTTATGGGTCATATAAGTCATATACGACCCATACGACCTATAACTCTCGATCTTCTCAGATCTCGCACAGGTAATAACATCGTATACAGCCGCTTTCTTTTCGTATATCTGCCTTGATTTTCGTTTTCGGGTTGACAAGCTCCTGCAGGAGGGCGGTGAAGGTGCCAAGGTAGAAGTTGCCAACAACCGGGTTTGTCGGGTAGGTTACCCTCACGGTTATTTCCGGTGGGCGGTTCATGGTGTAGCTGA
>SESF01024501.1_pt1 | contig 31181 bp, 30 predicted proteins | sample 3171521 | NCBI WGS metagenome assembly SESF01 (sample SAMN10866945, study PRJNA518727) | freshwater metagenome | biome: subpolar coniferous forest; feature: holomictic lake; material: water; isolation source: holomictic Lake 227, 6 m and 8 m depth | place: Canada: near Kenora, Ontario | collected...
AAAAATCGGGGTCCACTATAGTTATTATATTTGTTAATAGCATAATAATTTACCAACACCCGCCTTAAAAACATGTAACCCTGAATTCAAACTTATATCATAGTATCAATATCCATAATTATTTAAATTTTATAAATCCCATCTTTGCGGTGTATTGTATACCATAAATGAGTTACCACTTGAATAAAAAAACTTTATTCTTTAAACAAATCGATTACTCATAAAAAAACCCGATCAGTCACTATCTACGAAATTTTATACACTACATGTTATCCCTTCATTTTCAGGCATAAACATCCGAGAATCCAATATTGATAATCACAATTTCTATGCTAAAACAGCTGGGAACCCTACCTTAATCATAGCCTCTTTCAGTTGTTGCAGTCCGATTTTGGTATCATCAAAGCATACCGTCACGGTTTTTGACAACAAGTTCACCTTAACTCCGCGAACCTCCGCTATCTCTTCAAGAGCCAGACCGACTATCTCGGCACACTCTTTTGATTCTATTGTCGGCACTTCCCATTCGATCTCCATAAATTCTTTATGCTCACATAAACACGCCATGTTCTTTCTACATTGATATTTTTTGTTGAAAGCTATATCACTGAAATCTTAAGAGGAGGACCATATCCTTTACTGCGATCAAGATATTCAAACTCACTGGTGTTAATTCTGTAGATTACCGCGCTATCCAGATCACCTTTTGCAACACGTTCCCTGAAACGTGGGCTTTTGGCTCCAAGACGTTCAATCGCCTTGTTATAATCTGATGAGCCGACGCTGACCGGCTCCGCATCACCAATTAAAAGAACACTTTTCCAGTTTTCAAGCACCTGGTTATCATGCTCAAAGTAAAATGATATCCGCTTGTTTATATGAATCTCCGCAACTTTTGAACTTTCTTTCCCTGTAGAAAAAAAGAGATCATCTCCATCTGGAGCAAAACTTCCAATCGCCCTTGATACCGGAGTGAGATCACGACGAACATAGTTGAGCACCGCATATCTCGAAGCCAAAATGTATTTCTGAATTTCTGTTTTACTCCCTATTTGACTCATTGCGTCTTCTCCTTGCATCTAAACATTATGGAGTATCCAAAAACACCAGATACCTTTCCTTTGACCGTAAAAGGTGACTCCTTTATAAAATTATCTATATCATCAAGTAGTCTTTCAGCGCAAAAATATTATTGTCTCCATTATTACTGCGAGCTAATAATTATAACCGGTATTCTGTCTATATATTTTTGTTCTTAAATTTAACAATAACTACTACGATGCAAATCCCGTTAAAAGGGCATATTACATACCATAAATGAGTTATTTTGAAAACAGAATTATATTTTCCAGGGAGATTAATCGAAAGGCAGGAAATAAATCGTTCAGGACTCAGCAATAATGCGATCTCGAACCAATGATCCAAAATTGGAAAGCACCTTGCGGGCAAAAGGGGTTGCTGTTACTTCAAGGAACAGATTCTCAACATTGCGTCCTTTTTTTCTTAGGCTTTCAGCCTGGGCAGTCAAGTATGCCTGCATGATTTCGGCTGTGTATTCCGGGTGAAACTGGACTCCCCAGGCAGAGCTGCCGATACGGTATGCGTGATGAGGTTCATGGGCATTACTTGCAAGAAGGAGTGCATCTAAAGGAAGCTTCAGGACACTTTGTGCATGTGTAGTATGAGCCAGGAAAATGGATGGAGTGCATTTGAAAAGCGGATCACTCTTTGAGTCTCCGGTGAGAGAAATCGCAACGGTTCCGATTTCTTTGCCATTCGGATTATACCCTACCTCTCCTCCCATAGCCCGGCCGAGAAGCTGATGACCGTAACAGATACCAAGAAAAGGGACTACTGACGCAACAAGCGATGGAATCCACGATTCGATTTTGAGACTCCAAGGCAGATTATCAGTAACCATGGCATGAGATCCTGTTACGATAACACCACTGCACTCCTCCGGCGAAGGAAGAGGGCAGCCCTGCACCACATCAACAACAGCAACGGGCAGCTCCGGCTGGCAGAGTGCGGTTTTGATCCAGTCATCGAAATCACCGAGGGTTTCAAGGGTTGAGGAGAATGTGGTTCCTGCCTTTATGATGTAAAGCTTTTTCATTCTTTTTAAAAGAGTTAAAGGACCTTCATAGAAGAAGCTATGATTTTCACAGCATTATGGCAATGGCCGTAACTGCCGGACCGATAATAAGTTCTCCGGCGCAGCATTGCTGACGGATTCAAACTGCTGACGAAGAGTGCTTTTTTTTGCTTTATTGTATATATTTGCCGCAATAAGGAAACCAGGAGGTGGAAGTGGCAAAGGTAACCGGAAAGTTTTAACAGCAAACCGTGACGAAGCATCATTCACTCATATTTTTAACCGGGTTCAGCGGATCAGGTAAATCGACGATTGGGCCGCTACTAGCCAATTCGCTCGGCTATGAGTTTATTGACCTTGATCAGAGGATTGAAAAACATGCCGGTAAAACTATCACCCGGATTTTTGCTGAAAGTGGAGAGGAGCATTTCAGGAATCTTGAACATCAGACAATCGAGGAGGTTGTTGAGCAGAACAACCTGGTGATATCACTAGGAGGTGGTGTTCTGGAAAACGACCGTGCTTATGACCTGATTAAAGAGTCCGGAACCCTGGTCTATCTGAAATCTCCCTCGAAAACACTTGCCAGAAGGCTGTACAACAAAACCGATCGGCCACTGCTGAAAGGTAAAAACGGGCAGAAGCTCTCGCGCGAAGAGATTGAGGATAAAATTGCGACGATCCTTTCCAAACGGGAGCCTCGATATGAAAGCGCTGACATCACTGTTCATACTGACATTAACCGCATTGGATCAACAGTCGAGGAACTGACCAGGAAAATAGAGCGGTATGTAAGAAAGGCATCATCCAGCACACCGGATTAATCTTTAAACAACACGATGTGAGTACGATAATTGCAGGAACGCCCGTTACCGCCGGACTTGGTGCATTGTTTGCCACGCATGGCATGACAAAAAAAACGGTGGTGCTCTTTGATGAACATACCCGCAAGCTCTACGGAGACGGGCTTCTTGCTACGCTGACCCAGGAAGGTTTTCAATGGAGAGAGCTGGTTGTGCCTGCAAGGGAAGCTTCAAAAAGTTTCAGCGCGGCTTACCGCCTTTACGGGACTATGATTGAGGCTGATGTTGACCGGAGCTGGAACCTGCTTGCCGTCGGTGGCGGTGTTGTCGGTGATCTCGGCGGGTTTATTGCTGCAAGCTATTACCGCGGCATACCGGTTATTCAGCTTCCAACGACGCTCTTGGCTATGACTGACAGCTCGATTGGCGGGAAGGTTGCCATTAACCACCCGCTCGGCAAAAATCTTATCGGGTTTTTCCATCTGCCGGAACTGGTGCTGATTGATCCTTCATACCTTAAAACCCTGCCACAGAGGGAAATCTATTCCGGAATGGCGGAAGTTGTCAAGTACGGCTTTATTGCCGATGAGGCTTTCCTTTCGTTCCTTGATCTCCATTTCAAAGCAATTACCGAACTTCAGGAGCCATGGCTGACTGAAGCAGTCAAAAAGAGTGCATTCATCAAGAATGATGTTGTTACAAAGGATTTCCGGGAAGAGAATGGCTTGAGAGCAACCCTCAATTTCGGACACACCTTTGCGCACGGTCTTGAAAAACTTGCTGAGTACCGTCACCTTCGTCACGGCGAGGCGGTCACGATCGGCATGGTCTGCGCTCTCTTTTTATCGCACAATCTCGGCTATCTCGATACGGTATCGCTTGAGCGGGGGCTCTCTATCCTGAAGAAATTCCGTTTTCCAAAAGGGGTGCTCAAACGCAGGTTTCTCGATATCGACAGCAAAGTTCTGCTTGAAAACATGTTTTCTGACAAGAAAAAACTTGATAAGAAGCTGCGTTTTGTAGTGCTGAAAAGATTGGGTGAGGCCTTTCTGCTGGAGAAAAACGTTGATGACAAATCTGTGCTGAAAGCGATTGATGACGCCCTGACATTCTTCAGCGGGAAGCGCTTGCGTTGAGCGTAAAGAGGTAGCGGGTACCCCTGAGCACTGCCAGCTCATCAAGCACTGGTGTGGTTGCAAGCAGACCGGCAATGAGCGGCGCATTACCGCCAGTCGCAAGCACATGGATATTCTCTGCGTTATGCTCGTCCTTAAGCCTGGCTGTAATCTTCACAAGAAGCCCCTCTAAACCCGAGACGCAACCCCAGATAATACCGTTGCGGATGCATTCGGATGTGGAAAATCCTGTCAGCGTATCAGGATGATCCATACTGACCAACGGAAGCCGGGCTGTATGTTCTTTCAGAGCTTTGGCCATCAGGTCAAGGCCGGGGAGAATAAGACCTCCGAGATATGCCCTGTCGGAACCAAGGACATCAACGGTAATGGCTGTACCGATATCAAGCGCAATAACAGGCTCTTCAGGGAAGAGTCTGCTGCTCTGGGCACAGAGGGCAATGCGGTCGGCACCAAAGGATTCCGGAGAGTCGTAGCGCAGCATAAACGGCAGCTGCACTGTTGAAGTTACCTCAAGCACCCGGCCTCTCAGATGATCGCGAAGAAAGTTGCTGACAGTGGAGCCTACGGAAGGGACAACACTGCAGAGCGCCGCATCGGCAAGGGCAGGATACCTATGAAGGATCGGAACTACCTGAGCAGTGACATCGTCATATCCGGAGAGCATTATTGAAGGCACCTTGTGCACTTCAAGGCACTCATCTCCTTTAAAAACGGCAAAGGAAGCTGTTGTGTTGCCTATTTCAACAACACATAGCAGCGCATCTTGAAGAGGTTCTTCGCTGGAATAAGGCATGATCTTAGCGCAGCTTTGCTTCAATACCGGTTTTTTTAGACAGGTCTGATAGAAAGCGCCTGTAGTCGGGAAGGTTGGTTTTTACAAATATTGAATCCCTTACAGGGGCTTTTCCTGCGACAATAAATATTTTCGGTGGCGGGTTATAGGTAATACTCTCCTGATAAATAGAGGTAATATCTGTAAGGTTTAGCTTTTTCTCATTCCCTTTTCGATCAAGATAGAGCAGCTTGTCACTGGATATTTTGATTGCATCTCCATCCTGACCATGCTCCCCTACAAAACGGGTATTGTAGTAATTGGGACCACCGAGGGATATGGTGGTCAGCACGAGCAGCAAGGTTGTTTTCCAGAAACAGCCAAGATCAACACCGTAGGTAAACTTGCCGTATCGGAAAAATATGGCCCATCCAGCACTTAGAAAGAGCATTCCAAGACACCAGGTGAGAAGAAAATATGAATCCATCCACCATGCGGGATAGGCTACGGGATAATGAAAAACCTCGGGCATGTCGGCAGTGTTTGTATTTCCGGGAAAATGGGAACAGGTTGGTAAAAATAAGGCATAACTTAACGTTTGCAATAAAAATATTTTCTTTAGTTCTGAAATTGGGAATAGGGCTTATAGGACTTATGGGACTTATATTTTTAGCTGCGGATGAAGAGGATATTCAGTCGGCAGTGGAGAGAGAAGAGCGTTTGGGATGAAATAACTTATCAATTTCTAATAGAGATATATGAAATCGTACCATAAGGAACTCTGGATGGAGGTGCCGGCCCGGATGGATTTTGTGAACATTACCCGGGATGTTGAGCTGGCGCTGAGGGAGAGCGGCATTGAGGAAGGGCTCTGCCTGGTGAATGCCATGCACATTACAGCGTCGGTCTTTATCAATGACGACGAATCCGGATTGAAGCATGACTACAAGCGCTGGCTTGAGGAACTTGCTCCCCATGAACCTCTCAGCCTATACCGCCATAACCTCTCAGGAGAGGATAACGGCGATGCTCATCATAAGCGGCAGATTATGGGCCGGGAAGTTGTGGTTGCCTTGACAAAAGGGAAACTGCATTTTGGACCGTGGGAACAGATTTTTTATGGAGAGTTTGACGGACGGAGGAAGAAGAGGGTGCTGGTGAAGATTATCGGGGAGTGAGAAGAAGTGCTGAGGTTCGAGTGCTGAGTGCTGAGTTGGGGAGAAAAAGCAGTGGGCAGTGGGCAGAAGGAAACAAAAAGGCCCGCTGATGCGGGCCTTTTTGTTGTGTAACACTAGCGGATTAATGCTGGAAGAGCATTTCCGAGTAGGTCGGGAGCTGCCAGCGGCTGCGGTCGACAACACGTTCAAGGCTGTCGGCTACTTCACGCACTTCGCTCATGAACGGAAGGAGTTCATCTGCGCAATAGTCAGCCTTTTCAAACTCGGTTGAGAATGACTCGATTTTTTCAATGGCTTCATCGAGCTCTGCACTGAGGTCGATAAGCGTTGAAAGGTTTTCGGCCACAAGTTTGAAGTTGTCAGCCTGGCTCTTGAGCGCCTTGTCGGAAAGACCGATGGCATCAGCTGCAGAGAGCAGATTGTTGAATGAGTTACCGAGGTCGCCCTGGTATTCGGAAACATCAGGAATAACGAAGGTCTTCAACATAAGCTGCAGTGTACGGGCTTCGATATCAATACCCTTGACATAGCGTTCGAGACGGATATGCAGACGTGAGTCTATTTCCGGAACAGTCAGGACGCCATATTTGACAAATACATCCTGTACATCCTTCTTAAGCAGGGTTCTGAGTGCCTGTGGTGTATTCTTCAGGTTAGGCAGCCCTCTCTCGGAAGCGGCCTTCTGAAGGGCCTCGGCATAGTTGTCACCAGGGTAACGGATAGCCTTGGTAGCAGTAATCTGCTCACGAAGAGTTTCAAGAATTGCAGATTCCTTTTCCTTTCCGGATTTGAGCTTTGACTGAATAGCATCGGAGATCTCATCAAGAGCTTCGGCCATAAGGGTGTTGAGCACCATGTTCGGCACTGAGGCTGCCTGAGAAGAGCCTACAGCCCTGAACTCAAACTTGTTACCGGTGAAGGCAAACGGTGATGTACGGTTACGATCGGTATAGTCCTTGTTGACCACCGGAACCTGTGAAAGGCCGAGGTTCAGAACCTGTTTCTCTGTTTTAAGGTCAACCTTGCCACTCTCGATTGCATCAAGCACTCGTTCCAGCAGCTCGCCAAGGAAGACGGTAACAACAGCAGGAGGAGCTTCGTTGGCACCGAGACGGTGATCGTTGCCCATGCTGGCTATTGACATTCTCAGCACATCAGCTCTCTTATGGACGCCTTTGAGGACGGCAACAAGGAAAACGAGGAACTGAACATTCTTTTCAGGAGTATCACCTGGATCAAGCAGATTAATACCGGTATTGGTGCCGATCGACCAGTTGTTGTGCTTGCCTGAACCGTTGATGCCGGCAAATGGTTTTTCAGCCAGAAGAAGGGCAAAATCCTTTTTGTCTGCAATCTTTTTCATCACTTCCATGACAAGCAGGTTGTGATCGACGGCGATGTTGGCCTCTTCGAAAATAGGAGCAATTTCAAACTGGTGAGGTGCAACCTCGTTGTGACGGGTCTTGGCCGGAATACCGAGCAGGTAGAGTTCATGTTCGACATCCTGCATGAATTCCAGAACACGGTCAGGAATTGATCCAAAATAGTGGTCTTCAAGCTGCTGGCCTTTCGGTGGAAGAGCACCAAGCAGGGTACGACCGCACATGACAAGGTCAGGACGATCGGTATAGAATTTCTTATCGATAAGGAAGTATTCCTGTTCGCAGCCGGCGAAGGTTTTTACCCGTGTTACACCTGTAACGCCAAGTATCTCAAGCAGGCGGATGGCTGATTTGCTGACTGCTTCCATTGAACGCAGCAGCGGAGTTTTGGCATCAAGTGCTTCGCCGTGGTAGGAAATGAAAACGGTTGGAATACAGAGAGTCAGATCTTTGCCGCCCTTCATGAGGAATGCAGGACTGGATGGATCCCATGCGGTGTACCCACGTGCTTCAAAGGTGGTACGCATACCGCCTGATGGGAAGCTTGATGCATCAGGCTCACCCTGGATAAGCTGCTCACCTGAAAAACGCTCTATCGGTGTGCCATCTCGGTCAATCGATAAGAAAGCATCATGTTTTTCTGCTGTGGAACCAGTCATTGGCTGGAACCAGTGGGTGTAATGGGTAGCACCCTGCTCCATTGCCCACTCTTTCATGCCATGGGCTACAACGCCGGCAATTTCCGAAGATATTTTTTTACCTGCCTTGATGGTATCCTGCAAGGCTGCAAACTCTTCTTTTGGAAGTTTTGCACGCATTGCCTTGTGATCAAAGGTCAACGATCCAAAGTAGGTGGAAACCGGAATTTTACTATCGCTCTTCAAACGAACCTCCTTGTTGATTTGCATGATATTGGTGTGTGATGTCTCCGAAAAAATAAATCGCTCTTGTCTTTTTTATTTCCTTGATTTTTTTTCATCAAACGTTATCAGCACCTGACGGTCCTGAAGGTTGGTGCGAACAATATCCGCACTGATTTTTTTATTTTTCTTCAACTGGGAAAGCACAAAGCTGGTATTGGTGGAAAGGACACCGGGCCAACTCTGTATTCTGGAAAGAAACATTTCAAGGGATGCAGTGTTATGAGTCATGACTTTTAATATATGCGAGCCTTCACCGGTAACGGAAAAGCACTCCATAATCTCGTCCTCTTTCATTACATGCTCCATAAATGACTTGTAATGCTTTGAGGAGTCAATTCTGACCCTGACAAACGCATGGATATCAAAACCAAGCTGGCGTTCATCAACCTCCATGGAAAAGCCTTTGATGATACCATTCTTCTGCAGCTTGTCAAGCCGCTCACTGACAGACGGTATTGAAAGGCCAACAACTTCAGCCAGTTCACTCAATCGAACTCTACCGTTTTCGCCAAGAGACTCAATTATTTTAAGGTCAATCAGATCAAGATGGCCCGACATAGCGTGATTTTGTTTAATTCAATTTTGTAGGAAATTAACTAATAATAAGAAAAAAACAATCAGTTTCTTTAGAATTCACCTCTATTCCGGCAAAATTCTTAAATAATTTAGGACCGTTATGTATAAATGCACGTTTAACGGTGATGCCTGAAGCAATTATCAGTCGCTGCAATTTATAGAAATCGCGATAAAGTGCCCAAGAAAAACCTGTTACGCGTTCCACTTCGATGACTCAAAAACAAGTCGCTATTTTTTCAGCATGACTTCATAGATAACGACACTCCTTAAGAGATATTTTCACATAAAAGAGGAATTATTTAACTCATTTTCCTATTATATCACTTATAATGTGAAATAATCTCTTAAACAGAGGCATGTATGCTTATCAATTTCTCTCTTGAAAACTGGGCATCGTTCAGAGACTCAATCTCCTTTTCGATGATTGCAAGCCGGGAGCGGCAGCATAGGGATCGTGTGCCATTAGTAGCAAAATACCAGACAAGAATCCTTCCCATAGCTGCCATTTATGGCGGCAATGCTTCCGGAAAAACAAATTTGTTCAAGGCATTAAGCTTTGCCAAAAACCTTATTATCAAAGGTACAAAACCAGATAGCTTGATTCCGGTCGAGGCTTTTCGTCTTGACGGCAACGGTGCAGGCAAGGCCACACGTTTTTCGTTTGAGTTGCTGATTGATGAAACGATCTATGAATACAGCTTTGCTGTAACAAGAAAAGCGATTCTTGATGAACGCCTTGTTAAAATTACCAGCACCAGCGAAAAAGTCCTGTTTGATCGCCGGGATGGAAAGCCAAATTTTGGGGCTGGACTTGAAGAAAACCCGTTTCTTGCATTTGCTTTTCAAGGGACAAGAGATAATCAGCTCTTCTTGACAAACTCGGTATCTCAAAAAGTTGATGCGTTTCGTCCCGTCTACGACTGGTTCAACAATTGCCTGGAACTCGTTGCACCTGATTCACGGTTTGAGCCTTTTGAGCAGTTTCTGGATGAAGAGCACCCCTTGTATTCCACGATGAATGAAATGCTGCAAAAACTGGACACCGGCATAGCACATCTTGGCGGTGAGAAAATTCTTTTTGAAAACCTCCCTCTTCCTGATGCACTGAAGACAATGCTTAAGGAAGATGTTAGGGAAGGAATGAGTGTCCGTGTAGTTTCAGACCCGTCAGTGGAACGTTATATCGTTACAAGAAAGCAGGGTGAATTGATTGCCAGAAAACTGGTTACGTTCCATCAAAAACCGGATGGCACAGAAACAAAATTCGAGTTGCAGCAGGAGTCGGATGGATCACAAAGGATTATTGATCTATTGCCCGCTTTTCTGGAAATATCTGCAAGGAAGTCAACAAAAATATTTGTCATTGACGAAGTGGATCGCAGCCTTCACTCCCTTTTGACAAGGCGCCTGCTGGAAGGATATCTGGAGAGCTGCACTCCTGAAAGCAGAGCTCAACTGTTGTTTACAACCCATGATGTTTTGCTCATGGATCAGCATTTGTTGCGCCGGGACGAAATGTGGGTGGCAGAACGAGATTCTTCCGGAGCTTCGCAGTTGAGATCTTTCAGCGAATACAAAGATGTACGGTTTGATAAGGATATTCGTAAAAGCTATCTGCAAGGCAGATTGGGTGGTATCCCCAGAATACCGATTACCGGAAAGCTTATTACTTCTGCTTGTGAACCGTCGAATGGAGCGCAGCAATAATGAGGCTAAAAAGAAGGCTATTTAATCGTCCATCGGGTACACGTCGGTACAAAAAGCTGTTCATCATCGCGACCGAAGGAGTTAAAACTGAACCAGAGTACTTTGCTGCACTACAGAGTGAGCAATCGGTCATTCATATTCGCTGCCTGAAAAGCAAAAGCAAAAACAAAAGTGCTCCATTACAGGTACTGAAAAGGATGCAAAATCATATCAAAGAAGAGGGACTGAAAGATTCTGATGAGGCTTGGCTGGTTGCAGACAGGGACTGCTGGGATGAACAGCATATCCAGCAGATGTATGATTGGGCCCAACAAAAGGAAAATTACGGATTGGCCTTGAGTAACCCGAAATTCGAGTACTGGCTGTTGCTGCACTTCGACGATGGCGACGGGATCACATCCTCAAAAAATTGCACTGAACGCCTACGTCGCCATCTCCCTGATTATGACAAGGGAGTAGCCTCAAATCAAATCACCCGCAAGATGGTTGAAACCGCAATCCGAAGAGCATCCCAACGAGATAACAATACAAAATCAGGATGGCCTGTTACGACTGGAACAACAGTATATCGTCTTGTTCGTAATATACTGGCAGCACATCAAAGCTAAAGATTTTTACAGCCAATAAGCACGCGTAAAATCAATTGTTTTGTCAAGGGCACCTGGTATTTATTGCTCTAGATAAAAGATGGAAGGCAAACTTTACCTGCAGGCTGAAAAGAGCTATCCTCTCAGGACAACGTTTGTTTTGTTGGGGTTCAGGAATCACCCCAACCTACATAGGGACGCTTTAGAGATCGTTGGGCGATTTGAATCCCAATCTTTTGATGTCCTCGGGTCATCAAAAAATTCTATCTTCAGATACTTACGGCACGCAGGTATGCTGGCAAGGGGGTTGATAGCAGGAATCAGCGTAAATCATATTGGCTGAGTCGGGAAAGGTATGGAAAGGGCTTAATTAAAAGGTAATAACAATTCACGCTCCCCTGTAAAGTACTTGCTTTATAATAAATACTTATATTAACGCCTTGATTCGGGGCAATCCACATCTCTTGTAATTACAAAATCATAAGTAACGGTGAAAATAGCAATTTTCGGCGCCGGAGTTGCAGGACTCAGCGCAGCAATAGAACTTGTGGATCGGGGACATACTGTTGAGATTTATGAGAAACGCAAAATACTTGGCGGAAAGGTTTCGGTCTGGAAAGACAGTGATGGCGATTCCATAGAGTCGGGGCTGCATATAGTTTTCGGGGGCTACGCACAGCTTCAGAAATACCTCCAGCGAGTCGGTGCCGGAGATAATTATCAGTGGAAAGAGCACTCACTCATCTATGCCGAGACGGACGGCAAGCAATCCTATTTCAAAAAAGCAAAGCTTCCGAGCCCCTGGGCAGAGGTTGTTGGCGGACTGCAGACCGACTTTCTCACCATGTGGGACAAAATCTCTCTGATCAAGGGACTCTTCCCTGCCCTTGCAGGCAATGAGGAGTATTTCCGCAGTCAGGATCATATGACCTATTCGGAATGGCACCGGCGGAGAGGCGCTTCTGAACATTCATTGCAGAAGCTGTGGCGCGCCATCGCACTTGCCATGAATTTCATTGAGCCGAACATAATCAGCGCCAGGCCGATGATCACTATTTTCAAATACTTCGGGACCGATTATGCGGCAACAAAGTTTGCCTTTTTCCGCAAAAACCCAGGCGATTCGATGATTGAGCCAATGCGGCAGTACATCCAGAGCAAGGGTGGACGTATTTTTGTTGATGCCAGGCTGAAGAGCTTTGAACTGAACAGTGACGAAACCATTAAACACGCGGTCCTGCAGGATGGCCATAAAATTGAGGCTGACGCCTATATTTCGGCACTGCCTGTTCATAACATTAAAAAAATAGTCCCCAATGAGTGGCTTGCCCATAAATATTTCCGCAACCTTCACGAGTTTGTCGGCAGCCCCGTTGCAAACTGTCAGCTCTGGTTTGACAGGAAAATAACCGATACCGATAATCTCATGTTTTCGCAGGGCACTATTTTCGCGACCTTTGCCGATGTATCACTCACCTGTCCTGATGATTTCCAGAATGGCACGGGAACGGCTGACGGCGGCAGCGTTATGAGCCTTGTTCTTGCTCCTGCACACCAGCTCATGAATATGCCCAACGAGGTCATCATCGGGCTGGTAATGAAAGACATCCATGACAGATTTCCCAAGTCGCGAGGGGCAAAACTGCTGAAATCAACGATTGTCAAAATTCCCCAGTCTGTGTACAAGGCTGTTCCTGATGTCGATCAATACCGCCCCGACCAGATCAGCCCTGTCAAAAACTTTTTCCTTGCCGGTGATTATACCGATCAGCACTATCTCGCCTCAATGGAAGGAGCCGCACTGAGTGGAAAGCTGGTTGCTGAAAAACTCCTCAGCAAATTCGGTGGCTGAATGAATTTAGCCTGCGCCTGCGATGCAAAATCAACATGAACAACCCAGGAAAAATATGCTGTTTCCAACCGCTGACGCTCAGGTAAAGCTGCTTGAAGAGACTGACTGCGGCATCATTTCGTTCAGTGAAAAGGTTAAAGAATCCGGAAACATTCCACTCTCCGCCACAACTATCAATGTGTTGCAGATCAACACCGGCTACCGCTGCAACCTCCTCTGCCGGCACTGCCATGTTGGTGCCGGACCGGACCGCAGGGAGATGATGACTCGCCAGACAATGCAGCAATGCCTTGACGTTCTTGGTGAAAGCTCCATAAACACCATTGACATTACCGGCGGAGCGCCTGAAATGAACCCTGAATTTCGCTGGTTCATTGAACGTATAAGAGAACGTCTGCCTGATGCAACAATCCTTGTCCGATCGAACCTGACCCTTTTAACTGCTCATGAAAAATACCGTGACATTCCTGAATTTCTGAAGCAGCAACGGGTAACCCTCATCGCCTCACTTCCCTGTTACACAAAGGATGCTGTTGATTCTGTAAGGGGAAAGGGGGTTTTCGACCGATCCATTGCAGCATTGAAACTGCTTAACAACCTTGGATACGGTAAAGAGGAAACCGGTCTCGAGCTCAACCTTGTCTATAATCCCGGAGGGCCTTCACTGCCGGAGGAGCAGCATCAGCTTGAAAGGAGATACCGAAAGCAACTTTTTGAAGAGCATGGCATAGTCTTCAACCACCTTTACACCATTACCAACATGCCGATCAGCCGTTTTCTCAACGATCTGCTTGAAAACGGCCAGTACTGCCAGTATATGACGCTTCTGGCAAAAAGCTACAACCCCCTTGCTGTGAACAACCTGATGTGTCGAACAACGCTGTCTGTCAGGTGGGACGGCGCACTCTACGACTGTGACTTCAACCAGATGCTCAATCTCCCTCTTGATAAAAGGGCCCCGCAGCATATCAGCTCCTTCAATAAGGAGATGCTCCGGAATCGCCTCATAACAGTCGGCCAGCACTGTTACGGATGCACAGCCGGTGCTGGTTCAAGCTGTCAGGGAACTCTTGTATGACCAGCGGGTCGCTGCTTATCATTTTTACCAAAAACCCTGAACCGGGATTGGTAAAAACACGTTTGGCACGTTCGATCGGTGATGAGAAAGCCCTTGAGGTTTATGAGAAACTCCGATGTCATACTGCTCTGATCGCCGAAAAAGCTGCTGTGAACCGGACAGCATGTTACTCTCACTTCCTTCCTGCCACAGACATCTTTCTCACGGAACATTTCAATGCACAACTTCAGGTGGGTGAAGATCTTGGCGAACGTATGCTCAACGCAATAAGCAGAGGGTTTGATGAAGGGTTTCGCCATATCGTGCTTATTGGAACAGACTGTTATGAGTTGAGTACAGCAAACCTTGATTCGGCTTTCCTGGCTCTTGAACGTGCGGATGCTGTTGTGGGACCGGCCCTTGATGGAGGATTTTATCTTATCGGACTGAACAAACCCATACCTGAACTCTTCCTGAAACGAGAGTGGAGCACAAAGGAGGTGCTCAGCGGAACCTTAGACATTCTTCAGTGCCTCTCTCTATCATATGAACTGCTTCCTGAACTGTCGGATATTGATACGTTTGAAGACCTGAAAAAAAGCGGATTATGGACACACGAAGCCTAAGCATTATTATCCCCACCTATAACGAGGAGGCGATCATCGCTGAGTCGCTCAAGGCACTCCTTTCGATAACTGAACGTTATGAAGGAATCGAAATTATTGTCAGTGATGCGAGCACTGACGGCACCCGAAAAATTCTTTCAGAGTTTCCGGTAACCGTTTGCCACAGTGCAAAAGGACGCGCCATTCAAATGAACACGGGAGCCCGTAGTGCCAAAGGAGATATTCTCTATTTTCTGCATGCTGACACCCTCGTTCCGGAAACCTTTATCGACGACATCCGTTCAGCTATAGGAAACGGGAAAAAAGCCGGATGTTTCCGGATGAACTTTAACGACATCGATCCAATCATGAGCCTCTACGGATGGTTCACACAGTTTCCGCTCATGATATGCCGGGGAGGTGACCAGTCGCTCTTTATTGAGAAGTCCCTCTTTCAGGAGATCGGAGGGTTCGACGAAACCCATCTCGTCATGGAAGACATCAATATCATCAATCGCATCGAAAAGCTCGCAGAGTTCCACATTCTTGAAGCAGAGGTCACGACATCGGCCAGAAGGTATCATCAAAACGGTATAATCAGGCTGCAGCTGCTCTTTGGAGCCATTCATCTTATGTATGCGCTTGGTTGTGACCAGGAGACAATTGTCAGGTACTACAGGGAGAATATCAGCGAAGAGTGAAAGAGCCCTACATTGCCAGTATCGACAACAAAGGGGGCAATTATACCTGATAAAAATACCTTTTACAGAGGTGAAGAACTTAGTAAATAGATTGTTATATTGAGCAAAATACGTCTAATTCCTTACCCTTAACCACATACAACTATGGCAGCAGAAGAGCTCAACAAACCGGCTGGCGCCCCTAAACCGGCGGCCCCGACAAATCCGGAATCCAATGTCGGCAATGGAGATATGGCTAATTTGATCGGCAACGTTGGCTACCTGATTGACTCGACTATTGAGTCAGTTCAGGGAATAATAAGCTCAGTAAGTTCCGCTACCGGACAGCTGATTGACGGTGTTACATCAACTATCAATTCCGAACCGGTACAGGGAATAATCCAGAATGTCAACACTGTTTCCGGACAACTGATTGAAGGCGTCACATCAACCACGGGACAGCTGATAGATGGAGTGACCGCTACGATTAATTCAGAGCAGGTTCAAAGTTCTTTTCAGGAACTCGGCAAATTATGGAAAAATCTGCTTGAAAACCTGAACTCAACAGTAAGCTCCGGTCAGGTCCAGAACCTGTTCGCCAATGTAAATTCCGGACTCGGACAGCTGGTGAACAACATCGTTTCATCCGGAATACCAACAGGCCAGGATCGTCACAGAAAGGAGATCACACAAATCCCATTCTCTCAGAAAGAGGTTGTGCAGGAAATAAAAGCTCCAGCACCAGAGTTGAAAGCTCCAGCACCAGAGTTGAAAGCTCCAGCGCCAGAGGTGAAAGCAGCTGCTCCTGCAGTGGCACAGTCTATCCCTGTAGCGAAACCTTCTACACCGGTAGCGACGCCTTCTGCACCTGTAGCGAAACCTAAGTACTGATAATACAAGTAAAAAGCCTGGTTCACATTGCAATTACTGAAATATCAGAACTGTATCGAAGCTTTTTAATTAACCATACAGTTGTTTTATTTCAGTAATTTAGTGATATATCTTTCTGCTATCCCGGCCCCCATAAAAAACAGAGATAAAAGTTGAAAGAGGATAATAAAAGAAACAATCATACCGGCAAGAAAGCGGATGAATTAAGGAAACGGGTAGTTCTTATCGCTGACGACGACAATACCTCCCGCCGGATTCTAACCCATTATGTTCAAAAAATGGGCTATACGGCTGTATCGGCAGAAGATGGTGAGGAGTGCATACAATCCATTTCCGAGCAGACTTTTGACGTTATTCTTCTTGATATCAATATGCCGAAGAAGGATGGCTTTGAAGTGATGCTTCATTTAAAAGCGCACAATATTTCCACCTCTGTCATTATGGTTACCGCCTCCAATGACATCCCGCAGGCAGTAAAATGTATAAAACTTGGCGCATACGAGTACCTGACAAAACCACTGGATGTTGAACGGCTTGAAATTGTCATGCGCAACGCGCTTGCCGAATCAACCCTGAAAAACCAGGTTCAACAGCTGAAGAAAGAACTGAAAAACAAGGAACTGTTTCAGAGTATCATCGGAGAAAGCACTGCACTCAAAGAGACCATGGAACAGGTCCGGCAAGTCATGAATACCGACTTGAACGTGCTTATTCTTGGCGAAAGCGGCACGGGCAAGGAGTTATTTGCACAAGCCATTCATTACGGAAGCATACGGAAGAATGGCCCCTTTGTTTCAGTCAACTGTGCTGCGATTTCAAACAATCTGGCAGACAGTCTGCTTTTCGGTCATGTCAAAGGCTCATTCACCGGTGCAGACAAAGATCATATCGGCTTTTTTGAACAAGCCAACAATGGCACCCTTTTTCTTGATGAAATAGGTGATATGGACTCGGATGTACAGGCAAAAATTCTCCGGGTGATGCAGGAAAGAAAGATTCGAAAAGTCGGGGAAAAAACGGAAAAGGACATCAACATCCGTATCATTTCAGCTACCAACCGGGACTTTTCACTCGCTATAAAAAACAATATCTTCCGCGAAGATCTCTACTACCGGCTGGAAGAATTTCTACTCTTCATACCGACACTTCGCGACAGAGCTGAAGATATCCCCATTCTTGCCCAGCATTTTTTAGACGAGTTTGCGAAATCAAACCACATTGAAGCGCTCCAGTTTGATCCAGAGGCACTCAGGATTCTGGAAAGTTATCAATGGCCAGGCAACATCCGTGAACTTAAAAATGCCGTTCAACGATCAGCAGTTATCCGGAAAGGAAGCATCATTGATACTTTGCGTACAGCTTTTGTGCCCGGGTCAACGCATGCCAACTCTTCCGAGAACACATTGCCTGAAACACTCCCCGAAACAATCACACCTTCACACAAAAAAAGTGACCCGTGCTCTTATTCGCTTGAAGAGAACGAACGGAACGCAATCATCAAAGCGTACAAGGCCTCCCATGGAAATCTCACAAGAACGGCCCGTATGCTCGGCATAGGACGAGCAACCTTATACAGAAAACTCACGAAATTCGGTCTTGAAAATCTGAAAGCGAACTGACCCTGTTTTTCCTGATCGTCCGGGTTATTTCTGCTGTTTGCGGTGGATACCTGTTCCCGTATGACCAAATCCTCCCTCTCCCCGCACTGTCGTACCGAGCTCACCAACTTCTTCGAAGGAAACCTGTTCAACTTTTGCAACCACCATTTGTGCTATACGGTCACCGTGATTGACTGTAAACGGGCTTTTGCCGTGGTTTATAAGAATCACCTTAACCTCACCCCGATAATCGGCATCAATCGTTGCCGGGGTATTGGGAAGTGATATCAGTGAGCGCAGTGCAAGGCCGCTTCTTGGACGAAGTTGAGCCTCATACCCTTCAGGCAGTTCAAGGGCAAACCCGGAGGGGATCAATGCGGTTGCAGATGGCTCTATAGTTACAGGAACGTCAAGACATGCGGAAATATCCATTCCTGCAGCATGGGCAGTTGCATAAACGGGGAGTACCGCTTGTTTGTTAAGGCGAACAATCTTTACTTTCAGCATTGGTGAGGAAATATGATATTTTTCATTTGTTCAAGGAGTTAAATATAAAAGTAATAATGACAAGGCAATTGGAAAGTTCAGCTGAAAAAGTCTATGCGCTTGCGTTTGGCGCTCATCCTGATGACGTTGAACTGGCTTGCGGAGCCACTCTTCTGAAAATCATGAGTGAGGGTAAGGCAGTTGCTGTATGCGATCTGACTAGAGGAGAGATGGGCACACTCGGAACCCCTGAAACAAGGAAAAGCGAGGCCAAAGCTGCTGCTGAAGTTATGGGCTACCGGAGCCGCTCCACCCTTGACCTCGGAGATTCAAAATTATTTTATACCGAAGAAAACCTTGCCGAGATTATACGGGTCATCAGACACTTCAGGCCGGATGTAGTATTTGCCAATCCACCTGATGAACGTCACCCCGACCACTCGAAAGCTTCGAGGCTGGTAACCGATGCATTTTATTATGCCGGTCTTCAAGAGCTTCCGACAACCATGAACGGAGCTGTGCAGAAGCCGCACCGGCCTCAACACCTGCTCTACTATGTACAGTTCAAACACCTTGATCCAGACTTCATTGTTGATGTCTCGGAAACCTTTGAGGCATCCAGAAAGGGAGTGCTTGCATTCGGTTCGCAGTTTTACCGCAAAGGAAGTACGGAAAAGCCTAAAACACTGATTAACCGCAAGGAATTTCTTACCGGGCTTGAAGCGCGTGCAAGGTATTTCGGCGAACAGATCGGCGTTATGTATGGCGAAGGGTTCCTGCTTTCTGGAACCATGGGAATCAGATCATTCAGTGGCGCGTTTGCGGGGAAAGCATAGAGTAGTGGGCAGTTGGCAGTGGGCGGTTGGGGGACTGGTGAATGGGTATGCTGAATGGTATATAGCTGTTGCAACTGAGTTACGTTAAGTGACCTTAATTTCTTCCATATACAATGTGATATCATTATGCCTGATCCATCACTATGGCCCAAGACGATTGATGATGCAGTAGAACGGGTTATCGCATCAATGAGTGAAAAGGAGAAAAGCGAGCTCGGGAATAGTTCAGAGAAGGAGTTGATCAATTTTCATTTTGGTCTGGGGTGGGTAATCCGCAACGAGTTCGGGCTCTATCAAGGCAACGATGCTTTACTGAAAGCTTGTGCCCGTTCAAGGTTTAATACTTTCGAAAGTCTGATTTTCATGAATGACCCGGATGAAGCATCCGGATTTATCATCGAAGAGGTATGGAAACGGCTTAAGAGGGATGCTCAAACCATGAGCCAACGCCTTATTTCCTAAGTTCAACAGAGTGAACCTGTTTCGAAGTGGATACACAAAAAAAACATTCAGAATCAAGGTTAACCCTTATTTTATTAGTGTGTTGTCTCGAAAGTCCACAGCTGTATGCTTTGTTTTAAATGTTCAGTTAATCAATCATGAAGAGTGAAGAAAAAGAGATTAGCACATCAACGATGAATGTACTGGTCGTTGATGACGAGAGCAACATCAGAAAAACCATGATGATGTTCCTCGAGATCAGACACCACAAAGTCACTACGGTATCCAACATTCAGGATGCCTTGGCTGAGGCCCGGCTGCAGATTTTCGATCTTGCTTTCGTTGACATCCGGTTAGGCCTGGAGAGTGGACTTGATCTGGTTTCTTCTCTGCTTGCCCAGTCGCCATGGCTGAAGATTGTTGTCATGACGGCGTTTGCATCGGTGGATACAGCAGTCGAAGCGATGAAACGCGGGGCTGCAGATTATCTACCCAAACCATTTATACCTGATCAGCTCAAACTCGTTCTTGAACGACTTGCTTCAATCAGGACTCTTGAACAGCGAATCACTCTGCTTCAGGACGATCTGAACCGAAAAGATCCCGATGTATCGCTTCGCTCCAGTTACCCGCCAATGCAACGGGTGATAGAACTATCACGACAGGTTTCAGCTTCCGATGCGGTTGTCATGCTTCGGGGACCGAGTGGTACGGGAAAAACCATGATAGCCCGGTTCATCCACTCCTGGAGTCTTCGGTCCGACAAACCATTCGGTGTTATTTCATGCCCTTCACTGAACCAGGAGCTTCTTGAAAGCGAGCTCTTCGGTCATGTCAAGGGAGCGTTTACCGGCGCTCTTCGAGACAATCCCGGGCGTGTGGCAAGTTGCGAGGGTGGAACCCTCTTCCTTGATGAGATAGGTGAACTTCCGCTTCCAATCCAGTCGAAACTGCTGCGTTTCATTCAGGAGCGGGAATATGAGCGTGTCGGCGATCAGCACACCCGAAAAGCCAATGTTCGTATTATCGCAGCCACAAATGCTGATCTCGAGTCGGCGGTCGCTTCTGGACGTTTCCGTGAGGATCTCTATTATCGCCTCAATGTCATTCAGATAACGCTTCCCTCCCTGGCCGAGCGCTCAGGAGATGTCGAAGAGATTGCCGGAAACATGCTTGCATTTTTCAATGCCCAGAACCACAAGGCCATTCAGGGATTCAGCCCTGAGGTATTGCGCATTTTTCGCGATTATGGCTGGCCGGGCAACATCCGCGAGCTTCGAAACGTGGTTGAACGGGCGGTGATCCTCTGTACAACCCCTTTTATTGGTGAAGAACTTCTACCCGAAACTATTGCCTCCACCTTGCCGCCCCAGATTAAAATCGGTGATAGAATAACGCTGGAAACTATCGAAGAGCTGCATATTCGCAGGGTGCTTGCTTCGACCTCCTCAGTACAGGAATCTGCTGAGGTACTGGGCATCGACAAGGCAACACTCTGGAGAAAGCGCAAGCAGTTCGGGCTTTAACCGCACTCCCCTTTTCCCCTCCTGTTTCAAGTTTGACGCTGCCCACCGGCGGACGTTGAATTTTGCACTCTCACGCCCTTGTCGACCGTGCAATTTACACCCCGAATCCCCTCTTTATCGTCCGCATCTACCCGGTTTTCCTTGATTCTGTGTCTGGCACGTTATTTGTGAGAGAGCAGATAAAGATTGAATCATGAAAATCGGAATCAGACAGAAACTTTTGTTCGGATTGAGCGGCATGCTGGTCATCGTTGCAGCAATAAGCTTTGTGACCATCGGCCAGATCGACATGCTCGGCAAATCCCTGGCCATCGTACTGAAGGAGAATTACCAGAGCGTGGTGGCTTCCCAGGATATGAAAGATGCGCTGGACACTATCAACAGTGCGGAACTTAACTCGTTTCTCGGCAATCACGACAAGGATATGCAGATAGTGGTGAACGCTCATAAATCGAAGTTCATCAATGCACTCGATCGCGAACTGCACCTTATCACCTTGCCGGGCGAGCAGGAGCGTGCTGACCGGATTCAGCTTCTGTCAAAAGAATATTTCAGCATCCTTCCCCGGGTTATGGACACTTCAATGAGCGAGCCGGTTCGCCGGACTCTCTACGTCACAAAGCAGGTGCCGGTGTTCAGCGAAATCAAAAAAGTTGCCCAGGAGATTCTCGATATGAATCAGGCAAACATGATCACAGAAAAATATGCGACACAAAACCTTGCGATTTCAGCCCGATGGAGAATGCTTTCCGTCAGTTTGGCCAGCGTTCTGTTCGCCATACTGCTGAGTTATCAAATTCACCGTTGGGTGTTCCATCCTTTACGGCGTTTGATTGAAACGACAGAAGAGATCCGCCGCGGCAATCTTGAAGTTGTTCTGCAGACGGCAGCCAATGATGAAGTAGGCCAGCTCTCCCGTTCGTTCAATGCCATGCTGATTGCTTTACGTCAGAACCGCAACAGTGATATGGCGAATCTGATCAGAAGCCGCAAGTTGACAGAGGATGTTTTTCGTGTATTGCCTGTGCCGGTTGCTGTTCTTGATTCAGAGGGAGAGGTCAGGGTTTCTACCGAAACTGCAGTCCAGCTTTTTGGCCTGAAACCGGGAGTGTCGGCAAAAGAACTTCCATTTCCCTGGATTTCGGGGCTGCTTGACAAGTCTTTTGCTACCCGGCAACCCGCTTCACTTGACGAAAAAGGCTATGTGCAGCAGTTCGTCAGCAACAAGGAATATTTCTTCCAGCCTGAGGCAGTACCAATCATCTCAGCATCAGAACCGGAATCAGGCGATGGCGGCGGCACGATTCTGATAATGACCGATATGACCCAGATGCACGAACAGCAGGAGATGAAGCAGGGAATGCTCTCCACTGTGTCGCATCAACTCAAGACTCCGCTGACCTCGCTTCGCATGTCGATTCACCTGCTGCTTGATGAAGAGGTAGGGGCCCTGAACACGCAGCAGACCGAATTGATGGTTGGAGCCCGGGAAGATTGCGAGCGCCTTGTTGAAATGCTCGATGATTTGCTCGACCTCAACAGGATCGAATCGGGCAAGGCATACCTCGAACCCCGTCCAGTGCAGCCATCCCTTCTTGTTCGGGAAAGCATGGAGCCTTTTTTGAGTGAAGCGAAAGACCGCAACGTCACCATTACGGAAGCCATAGCCGATGACCTGCCGGATGTATTTGCCGATCCAACAGGTATCCGGCATGTTTTTGCAAATCTGCTCTCCAATGCCCTGCGATTTACGAGCCCCGGGGGTACCGTGAGAGCAGGAGCCGAAAAGGAAGGAGAGTTTGTGCGGTTCTTCGTTGAGGATACCGGATCGGGCATTGCTTCTGAACACATGGCTCATCTGTTTGAGCAGTTTTTCAGGGCACCCGGTCAGGATATTCGTTCCGGTGCAGGTCTGGGGCTTTCGATCGTCAAGGAGCTCGTCGAAGCTCAAGGCGGGATGGTCTCTTCACAAAGCCAGCCAGGTAAAGGATCCTTGTTCAGTTTCACGTTGCCGGCCCATAAACAACAGGTTTCTTCCGGTAAGCTTCTTATAAACGGACGGGCATGATGACGATAAACATTCACAAGGGTGTCTATCCGGAGTTACTGATTTTTCTACTGTTGTCTTGATTCATCAATTATTCGGAGGTTGATATGGAGTATTTCGTCTTACCAGTTCTTGTTGCCTGTGCGGTCTATCTCATGATAGCCGTTGTGTCACCCGAAAAATTTTAAAGGAGTTCTTTATGCAAGTACTTATGCTGCTTCTCTTTATTGCCGCGCCTGTTCTGCTTTCATGGCCGCTGGGCCGATTCATGACAGCAGTCATGAATCCTCCGGTCGACTCCAGTGATGGCAGGCTGGCAACCCTTCTGAGAATAACCGGCGGAAGGATGCTCCAGAGGGAACAGGATTGGAAAGGCTACCTGATCTCCATGCTCTTTTTCAATGCCATCATGTTCATTGCTGTTGTCCTCATGCTTGCACTGCAGCAGATGCTTCCGCTCAATCCTGACGGCAAGGGCCCACTTGAAGCAAGCCTGATTTTCAATACGGCAGCTTCATTTGTGACCAACACCAACCTTCAGCATTACGCCGGTGAAGTTTCGATGAGCTATTTCTCCCAGCTTTTCGCTCTGACCTGGCTGCAGTTTGTTTCAGCCGCGACTGGCATCGCCTGCTTTACCGCATTGGCCAGGTCACTGGCAGGCAGCACACTTGTGGGCAATTTTTACCGCGATCTGCTCCGCTCAACCCTCTTCATTCTGCTGCCGCTTTCGATTGTCGTAGCTCTTCTGCTCGTCGCTGGAGGAGTCCCCATGACGTTTGAAGGAGCAGCCGCAGCCCGAACGCTCGAAGGAGCGATGCAGACCATCGCCCGGGGACCGGTAGCGGCCATGGTAGCCATCAAACAGCTCGGTACGAATGGTGGAGGATTTTTCGGTCCCAACTCGACGCATCCTTTCGAAAACCCATCGTTCCTGACCAATTATATCGAATGTATAAGCATTCCTCTGATTGCTATGGCAACAGTATGGATGTTCGGACGCATAACCGGTCGGATGCGCCATGCCGCAGTGATCTTTTCAGTGATGCTGCTACTGCTCATCCTGAAATCGGGCATAGCACTCAATCTTGAAAGCGCTCCTGCTATGGCTTTCAAGGGATTACCAATCGAGACAGTTTCGAATCTCGAAGGTAAAGAGCTGCGTTTCGGACCTTCCGGAACAGCTGCAATGTGGGCTGCCGTCACAACGGCTACCAGCAATGGTTCAGTCAACTGCATGCACGACAGCCTCAATCCGCTGACCGGCCTGGTGCCGCTCGCAGGCATGTGGCTGAATGTGATTTTCGGTGGCGTTGGGGTCGGATTCATCAACATGTTCATCTTCATTATCGTCGGAGTCTTCATCTGCGGCATGATGGTCGGAAGGACACCCGAATACTGTGCCCGAAAGGTGGAAACACATGAAATGAAGCTTGCACTGCTAGCGCTGCTGGTCCATCCGCTACTGATCCTTGTCGGGACCGCCCTGTTCGCATCCACCACCTGGGGAGCAGGCACCGTGCTCAATAAGGGTGCACATGGATTTAGTGAGATTCTCTATGAGTTCAGTTCGGCGGCAGCCAACAACGGCTCGGGATTCGAAGGCCTCGGCGACGGCACAGTGCCATGGAATGTAGCAACCGGCCTGGTCATGCTGCTGGGGCGTTTTATCCCCATCATTCTGCCGCTGGCGATCGCAGGCTCAATGGCTGCAAAAAAACCTGTTCCGGAAACCACGGGGACGCTTCGCATTGATACCCCGCTTTTTGCTGTCGTCATTCTTGGAAGCGTGCTTCTGATCGGTGCACTACTCTTCATGCCTGTCGCAGTGCTTGGACCGGTAGCCGACTACCTTTCGACTTCTATTCAATAAATGAATCCTGAAACAATGATGAATAACCTTAACAGCATAAACCCTGAGAGCATGCAAGAGAGTCTGCCGGGTAAAACAGAACGGAGAAAAGCACGAAATGCCTCGATATTCGAGGGGTCCCTGGTCAGTGCAGCAGTAGTGCAGTCGTTCAGGATGCTCAATCCCGTGGTTATGGCCAAAAACCCTGTCATGTTCATTACCGAAGTCGGGGCGGTTTTGACAACGGCAATTACAGTGTATGACGCCTCGCTCAACAAACCGGGGTTGATCTACAATCTGGCCGTGCTGCTGGTGCTATGGGTGACCGTCCTCTTTTCAAATTTTGCGGAATCGCTGGCCGAGGCTCGTGGAAAGGCTCAGGCAGACAGCCTCAAACGCACACGCCAGAACACGGCGGCAAACAGGTTTCGTGATGGCAAAGTGACGCAAGTCAACTCTGACGAACTTAAGGAAGGCGATCTTGTAGTCGTTTCAGTCGGCGAACTTATCCCAGGTGACGGAGAGGTTGTCGAAGGGGTTGCAATGGTCGATGAATCGGCCATCACAGGAGAATCAGCACCGGTCGTAAGGGACGCTGGTGGTGACCGGTCGGGGGTCGTGGGTGGAACCAGGGTGATCTCCGACCGGATTATTGTAAAGATTACCGTTTCGGCTGGAAACTCGTTCCTCGACCGGATGATCGCGCTTGTTGAAGGAGCCGTGCGACAGAAAACGCCGAACGAACTCGCCTTGACGGTGACGCTTGCCGGATTGACCCTTGCGTTTCTGATGGTGACCGGAACGCTCTGGCCGATCGGCAGATATTTCGGAATCACTCTTTCAGTGCCAACCTTGGTTGCCCTGCTGGTATGCCTCATTCCGACCACCATAGGAGCCTTGCTTTCGGCCATAGGGCTCGCAGGCATGGACAGGGCACTGTCGGCCAATGTCCTTGCCAAAAGCGGCAAGGCCGTCGAGCTTGCTGGCGACATCGATACATTGCTGCTCGATAAAACCGGCACGATTACGATGGGTAATCGCCAGGCAACCAGCTTCATTCCACTGAAGGACGTCGACTCCAGCTATCTTGCCAGAGTAGCCATGGAATCATCATTCAGCGACGAGACTCCTGAAGGACGCTCCATTGTGACACTTGGCGAAAGCATCCTGAAGTCAGAAGCACCCAGGGAAACATTGACTGCCGAAGTCATTCCCTTTTCGGCGCAGACCCGACTGAGCGGCCTTGATTTTCCAGACGGAAGAAAGCTGCGCAAGGGTTCAAGCGATGCGGTAAAAAAATATATCACTGACCAGGGCGGCACCTTTCCCGGGGAGCTTCAGGCGATTGTTGATACTGTTGCCCGTAAAGGTATGACTCCGCTTGCTGTTGTCGATGGCAATCGGGCGCTTGGGGTTATTGAGTTGTCCGATGTGCTTAAGCCCGGTATAACAGACCGCTTCAAGCGGTTGCGCTCCATGGGACTGCGGGTCGTTATGGTGACCGGCGACAATCCGCTGACTGCAGCTGAAATCGCAAGGCAGTCAGGCGTCGACGACTATATAGCAGAAGCGAAACCCGAAGATAAACTCCAGTATATCCGCACCGAGCAGCAGAAGGGACGTCTTGTCGCCATGATGGGTGACGGAACGAACGATGCGCCGGCCCTTGCGCAGGCAGATATCGGGGTAGCCATGAATTCCGGAACACAGGCGGCAAAAGAGGCAGGGAATATGGTCGATCTCGACAGCGATCCTACAAAGCTGATCGAGATCATCGAAATCGGCAAGCAACTCCTGATGACCCGCGGAGCGCTGACCACCTTTTCCATCGCCAACGACGTTGCAAAATACTTCGCCATCATTCCGGCCATGTTTCTGCTGGCCATTCCCGGGCTTCGCATACTGAACATCATGCAGCTCTCGACCCCGGGCAGCGCAATTCTTTCCGCGTTGATTTTCAATGCGATAATCATTCCCATGCTCATTCCGATAGCCATCAAGGGGGTAAAATACCGTCCTCTCGGGGCTGAAGCGCTTTTGCGGAAAAATCTGCTCGTTTATGGTGTCGGCGGTGTCGTGGTGCCTTTTGTCGGCATCAAGCTGATCGACATGATGTTATCAATAACCGGTTTGTTCTGAAGGAGCACCATCACATGAAAACCACACTTATGGAAGATACAGGAGCCAATATTGCGGCATCGCTCAGAATTGCACTTGCGACTATTGTGCTGTGCAGCGGGATCTATCCGCTCTTCATATTCAGCTTTGCCCACTTTGCAGTGCCAGAGGCCGCTTCCGGATCACTGCTTCGAAACCAGGCAGGAAAAGTTGTCGGCAGCAGGCTTATTGCCCAGGCATTTACAAAGCCCGGCTATTTCTGGCCACGTCCATCGGCGGTGAAGTACACCGCAGAAGCAGCAGGGGGAAGCAATCTCTCCCCTGCAGGTCCAGAAGTGCGCGAGCGTGCTGTGCAAACAGTCAAAGCTTATGGCGCAGATTCCCGGCGACCTCTTCCTGCCGATCTTGCAGCTGCCTCCGGCAGCGGACTTGATCCCTTCATTACGCTTAAGGCAGCTCTTTTTCAAGCTTCCAGGGTTGCTCATGCCAGAGGGATGGCTCTTTCAGATGTCGAGGCGGCAATACGTCGCCACGCTGACGGGCAAAAGATCCTGGGGTCAGGAGAGGGCTTGGTCAATGTGCTGGTATTGAATATGGAACTCGATGCAACCGGGAAAACAACTATGGTTCCCCGATAGAAAAAAACTGGAGGCATATCCTATGGAAGAAAACAGGGCGGACAGTTTTCTGCGCTTGATACAACGCTCGCAGCGCGGTCGCCTGAGGATTTACCTCGGGTACTGCGCCGGCGTAGGAAAAACCTACCAGATGCTGCTCGAAGCAAAACGCCTTCTCGGACAAGGGGTCGATGTCGTTGTGGGTATTGTCGAAACACACGGCAGAAAAGAGACGGAAGCCCTGCTCGAAGGCCTTGATATCATTTCCCGGAAAAAGTTGACCTATCGGGGCATCGAAATTACGGAAATGGACATCGATGCCATTATAAAGCGTCATCCGGCAGTTGTAATGGTCGACGAACTTGCCCATACCAATGTTCCTGGTTCCAGGAATGCGAAGCGGTATCAGGATGTCGAAGAGATTCTGGCGGCCGGGATTCATGTGGTTTCCACACTCAACATCCAGCATCTGGAAAGCCTCTATGAAACCGTCGAGCAGGCCACCGGCGTCAAGGTCAAGGAGCGTTTACCCGACCGGATGGTTATTCAGGCTGATCAACTGGTTAATATCGATATCGCAACGGATGACCTCTTGCAGCGCATGAAAGAGGGCAAAGTCTATATGGCAGGCAAGACTGAGTCGGCGCTCCTGAATTTTTTCAGGCAGGAAAATCTTGAACAGCTCAGAGAACTGACGCTTCGTGAGGTGGTTGCCCAAATCGACTCGAAACGCAGCAGCCCCGAGCAGGATGAGCCGTCGACCAGTCCAGATCAGGTCATGGTCTGCCTCAGTTCAAAATCGGAAAACAGCGCGGCCTTGCTGCGATATGCTTCACGAATCGCCGGCCGACTGAACCGCAACTGGTATGCCGTCTATGTCCAGAGCCTTTCAGAAAGCCCAGAAATGATCGATGCAGGCATCCAGCGCAAATTGTCCAATACTCTTGCCCTTGCCCAGCAGCTCGGAGCAACCGTTTTTACCTACAAGGGCAACGATTTTGTTTCAACCGTCCTTCAGTTCGCGAGGGAATACAGGGTTGGCAATATTGTGGTCGGCAATTCAGGAAAACAGGTTCCCCTCTGGCATCGCCTGATCGGAAGGCGCAGTATCACCGAACGACTGATACAGGAGAGTCTCGGGATCACCATAATCGTTCCTGACATTCGCAGCCAGGATACTCTCCAAAAGAAAAAACGCGCCGCCGATTATCTCTCGGGTATACCTTTCAATCTGCCGGGTAAACAGCCGCCGCCGGACGACAGGGAGAGTGCAATTCTTCAGGCTGATGTTCTGCTTTGGAATGAGGTACTCGAAAAGGATGTTGCCATTCGCCAGTTGCTCGAAAAGCTTTGCACAACGCACTCCTCAATTCCGTTCGATTATGCATGGAGAGCGATACTCGAACGTGAAAAACAGGGCGTAACCTTTATCGGCGAAGAAATCGCCATACCCCATGCCCGTCTTGAAGGGATTGAATCAGCCATTCTTGCCATCGGGGTCAGCAAGCTCGGAATTTATGATTCAGGATCCAACAATACGGCAACACTTATGTTTCTCATGCTCTCGCCAGTCACTCAACCTGACAGTCACGTCAAGCTGCTTGGGATGCTCTGCAAAATGGCTGGAGACAGCCAGTGGCGAGCCTCCATGCGTCAAGCCGGCTCAGAAGAGGAGGTTATGCAAATAATTCGATACTGGTTAGCTCAACAGAAAAAGAAATGAAGTAATGATTGTGCTAAAACAATATAAGGGAGGAAGATGACAAAGGAACAGATAATAGCCTGGTGGGATACTCAATCAATTCCAGAACGCTGGTGTGTTGATGTTCTGCAAGAAAATAGCGAAGGCGAGTTTGCGGTGGTACTCAAAAGCGGAAGCCCCGATTTCCCGATCCAGGTCGAGGAGTTTGGGCCGTTTGAGGAGGACACATTAATTTATTCTCTTAAGACCACCTTCCCTTCTGCGGAAATCTATTTGAAGTTTTGAGGTGAGTCCGATACCTGAACTACTGACCGAGATACTTCATCCCGATCAACCCGGCTGCAACTAACTGGTTAGTCAGGAAGAGTAAATTGTTTACCAGTATGAAGCGGAGAAACGCATTATGTTCATGGACATCGCTTTTCCCGATTGCGTTCCCGAATCCATCATCAACGGCATTCTGCATGAAAGAAACGCTGTTTTTGGGATCGCTGTATATCGGTACCTGAATGAAGATGTTCACTGCCAGCGAAGCCAGGGTGAAATACATCAGAACATGAAAGCCCCAACTCCAGGCAAGAATGGCGAAACTGGCGAAAACGAGATCGATAATAATAAATGCTACCAGAAAAGTATTCTTTGACCCTATCATAACGGCGAGTGATTTCATCCCCCCTTTCGCATCCCCTTCTTTGGACTTGAAATCGTTCATCATGATCAGAGCCATTGCCATGAAAAAGTTTAACCCGGCAAGAGCGATTACCTCAGGGCGTATTTCACTGAACAATGCGTTGGCAGAGAGATAGGTGATAAAGCCGTAAGAAAGGCCAACAGCTGGAGCGGACAGGAAAATGTTTTTTTTCAGCTTGAGAGGAGGTGCCGAGTATATGTACCCGACAAATAACCCTGTCAGCAGTGTTCCTGCAAACACCATCCCGCGCTGACCTCCAATGTCGATGCTGAGCCATGTGCTTAGCATCACAGCAACAACCAGCACCACACTCCAGTTCCAGAGCGCCTCCTTTTCAGACAGGCGTCCCGAAGGAATTGGACGGCTCGGCTCATTGACCCTGTCGAGTTCGAGATCATAGTAATCATTGACAGACTGGCTGAAGCCGGTACCAAGCGGTCCATAGAGTATGAAAAGAGCAAAAAGCATCAGGTAGTCGTGGACGTTCGGTTGCATCGCTCCAGATGCCATCACACCTCCTGCCAGGCAGGGAAAAACACTGATCCATGTTACCGGATCCAGAAGTTCCACATGAGCTTTTATCTTTTCGATAAATCCTGAGCGTACAGTTGATGACATAATGAAGAGTTACAGTAATGGCGACCAGGCCGTCAATGGCAAAGTGAACAAACGGTATCTCAAACGCTCGGAAATGACCAGTATCACAGGTAGCTCTCCGGCTTGAGTTTACTGGTAAATCGATGCATCATATAGTTGGCAAGCCATATCCAGTTCATCGGCTTGCCCGACATTCGCTGCATAATCGCACGCCCTTTATAGACCTCTTGCTGAAGTTTGACAAAGTTTGAAAGCAGTTTTTCGCCGCTCATCTTGTTCGGTTCAAACATGTAGTGGTAGGTATCGTACTTGTCCCAGTCGAAATGCCGTATGCGGGGCTTCATCTCATCGAAATACGGTGTTCCCGGAAACGGTGTGACCAGCGAAAAAACGGGAAACTCAATCTTGTTTTTCATGATAAAG
>SESF01018506.1_pt1 | contig 31155 bp, 40 predicted proteins | sample 3171521 | NCBI WGS metagenome assembly SESF01 (sample SAMN10866945, study PRJNA518727) | freshwater metagenome | biome: subpolar coniferous forest; feature: holomictic lake; material: water; isolation source: holomictic Lake 227, 6 m and 8 m depth | place: Canada: near Kenora, Ontario | collected...
CTGATCGCGCCCGGCACACCCATTCCAGCGCCGGTTACAAAACCGACGGCGGCGGCCTCCGGCACGCCTTGCATCAACGGCCGGTCGGGGTCGATTCCTGTAGCGCGGGCCACGTAGTTCCCTGCGAAAGTGGCCAACGCGTTGAAGGAGCCAAACTCCGCCCCCCGTTTCGATAGATCGAGTAGCCCATTCAGCAGACCGGGAGCCAGACTCGGCGTCATCTCAATAGCCCGTCCGATGGGCAGCGCCATAATCCCCATCTGAGTGAGAGCGGACACACCCGCAGCCCGCGATGCGTCGGTGGGCGTCATCCCTTTGGACAGCGCCTCGCTTAACGTATCATGGTAGGATTGAGCGCCGATGACAGGCAGCGTCGCAGCCATCGCGCCGACAGGACCGCCGAGCGCCCCGCCTAATATTCCCGCAACGACCATCGGGAGCATGGAAGACACACCGCCGACAACGTTCTGTCCGAAAGTCGGATCCTTTGGTGGTGGGAACGTCCGCTTCCCGTATTCCTCGATCTCGGAGCCGAGGCGCTGCGCTGCGTTCGGTGGCGCGGCCACAGCCTCCGCCATCCCTGACTGGAGTTGGGACCGAAATGCCTTCCGGTCCTCTGGCGATAGGCCGCGGTATTGCCCGAGCATAAACCGTTCCGGCATGCTTAACTGGCGCATCGCCACTTGCGGATCGCCGCCTTGGTCGATGGCGTTCATGACGGACAAAAGGTGGGAGGCCCCTTGGAGGGGTCCATACTTCGCTACCTCCCCAAGACCGGAGATCGCAGCACCCGTGGCCGTTACCGCTTGCCCCGCCTCATTGATGTAGCCGGCGATGTCCGCCAAGTCCTGATGACGCGGCGTCCCGTTGTCGACCGGGTTCCCCCACTCATCGACCGCCGAGACACGCTCGCCGATCGGCGTGCCCGTATCCAAGGCTGCGGGCGGTAATTTTTGGCCGCTGGTCGGGCGTTCTTTGGGTGCAAAAGGATCGCCCTCTACCGGTTGAAATGACCAGGACGGCGCTGCCGCTGTAGTCGATGTCGGCGCCGCGAAGGGGTCGCCCTCTACCGGTTGAAATGACCAGGACGGCGCTGCCGCTGTAGTCGATGTCGGCGCCGCGAAGGGGTCGCCTTCCACTGGCCGGAATGTCCACCCGCCATCCACTACTGGCCGCCCGGAACAGCTAAGAGCCACCCACCCGTCGGGTTAGGAACGTACCATTGTCCGTCAGACGCTCGCTTTGCGGTCGGGGGCAGGCCAGGTGGCGGAGCTCCGTTAGGTGCCGCTGCCGGCATCGGGGACATGCCGCCGTTCGGCCGCACCTGTCCTAGCGATGTGCCGAAGGACTGTAAGGGTTTTCCGGTTAGGGGGTCCCTGTTCCCTACCGTCAGGTGGACACCCGCATTCACATAACCGAGATCGACCATCGCCTGATCGTGCGCTGTCTTTTCGTCTAATCCTAATTTGCGAAGTTCCAAGAAGCGATCTCGGTAAGCCGCCATGTCATCGGCACGCTGCTGGCCGGTATTGGCCCGCTTGGTGTTCGCGTCCGCGCTTTCGTTCCTCGCAAGCGCCCCCGTCATAAGCATGGTCGCCTCGGCCAAGGTATACGGCTTGCCGGTTTTGTCGTTCGTCTGCGTCATCAGGTCTTTGATGCCGGCTGCCTGCAAATCTCCCGGTGTTGTGTGCGCTCCGGCGCCAGCGGTTGCTTTGGCAAGAGCCTGCATCGCGTGGGCCTGCGCCAGCATCCCGTAAGCAGCGGCGCGGTCGTCTCCGGTGTTCGCCTTCTGCTGGTTCACCGCCAGCATCCCCTTCTGGTAAGCCGCCGTGTTGGCCTGCTGTGCCTTCCGCAGCTCCGCGTTTTCTTCCAGCCGCCGCTGTGCTTCGAGGGCCTTTCCACCTTCCTCCAACCCGTAACCAAGGTCTGCCCCGAAGCCGCCAGGGTGGCCGCCTTTCAGCATCCCTGCCGCGGCCATCAGCAACGGCATATTCACGTGACCACCGTTCCCACCGGTGCGGTTCGAATCAGGGATTGTGGGTGTCATCGGGCCAGCCGGCGATTGATCCGGTGGGGGCTGATCCGGCGGTACAGGTGGAACGGGCAGGTTGTTTGGGCCGGGCGCGTAGACCGGTTGCCGGCCATTGCTCGCGGCAAGGATCGACCGAACGTTGCGGAGAGCAGCGACGGGGCCTTGCTTAGCAGCCACGGCCATCGGCCCCGCCGGTCCTTGAGTCGGAACGTCGTAACCCGCGGTGTCGTCGTACCTAGGGGTATTAGCGGTGTTACCGCTTGGTACGTACGTGGCCGCGGTGTCGTCGTACCTAGGGGTATTAGCGGTACCGCCGCCCCCGCCCTCGTCGTAACCCACGGTGTCGTCGACCTCACCGCCCTTCCCATAGCGGCGGGCGTATCGGCCGAGGGCGGGGACTCCACGCGTCCTCGGTGCCCTGGCCGCCTGATAGGAAAGGGCGCCGGCCACCGTCAGGCGGCCTTGGTGTGGCGTCGGGGCGCACCGTGACGCACGCGGCCGCCATTACGAAGGCCAAGCGAGCCGCTTTTACTGCTGTTGCCATTCGCAAGGGCGGAGGCACCCAGGGCCGTGCCGACAAACGTCGAAAGCGGAGACGCCGTGTAGGCAGAGGCCGGCGCATAGGTGGTGCCAACCTGCTGCGTGTTCGTTGGGATATTTTGGCCGCGAACGATGTTGCTCGCGTAAGCCAAATTCTGATACGGCCAATTCTGCTGCGTGTAGAAATTGTTTAGCGAGGCGTTGATATTCGCTTGGTTGGTCGCATCCTGCGCCTGCCCTGCGGACGCCATCATGCCCGTGTCGGAAGCGCCAAGCTGCTGGGTCAGGCTGCCGAGCGTTCCCATCTGGGCGCCGGCCGTCCGCATGTTGTTCTGTTCCTGAAGCGCTGTGTTCAAAGCCCCGCCGTAACCGTTCTGAAGGGCCTGCGCCGTAGACTGATTGAGCGCTTGGTTCGACTGGTAAAGCGCGTCATTGTATTGCTGCGCCTGCTGCGGTGAGGCTGCTTGGCCGGCGCTGACGAATTGGCTCTGTATCCGGGGAAGCTGGTTCTCGAACAGATTTTTGTTCGCCGCGGTCTGAAGCCCACGAACCACGTCATTGGTGTACGGCGACATGTACTGGTTGATCTGGTCGGCCCCAATCGGGGCAGCCGCCGCGCTCGTCATACCTGTGGCCGCGTTGAGCGCCGGCATATAGTTGCCGGTGTTGCCGGTCGCCATCTGCCAGGACTGTTGCGTGTCGGCAGACGGGGTGGCGACCTGCTGGCCTGGGAACGGCGTATAAGCCTGGCCGGCGATGTTGGTCGCGGTGTTCGCGAGGTTCCAGAGATATTGCTGATACCAGAGCGGGTTTGTCGTGGCCGTATCCGATCCGGTGGGGACCGGCGGGGTCACACCACTGCTGAACAGGCTGGAAAGCGCTCCGGACATTATAGGCCTCCTGTCTTGGCAAGAGCGTTCAGCGCACCCATGAGCCGCTTCGGCTTAACTCTTCCGCCTGTCGCCATGTTTCCGGGTGAATCCCCGCCACCAGAGGCGGCCGGAACGGGGGGCGTTTCTGCTGCGGCCGCCGCCTGATTTCCAGGGTTGGCCGGTCCAGGCCAGCCGAAATTCTGTAACGTGTTCCCGCTGAAGTAGGTTTGTTCCGGACCGCCATACTGAGCGTATGGCCGCGCAATGGGTGCCGCAGAAGACGGGTCAAACCGCTTTAGCGCCGGCACCTGGAAAGACACGGGAGAAGGGCCGACCGCAGGCCGAAGGGGTGGCGGGGTGTAAAGGGCCGGGTTGGGAGGAATGTTGTCCGCAGTCTGAGCAGGAGGAGGGCTGTACAGAACCTGACTGGAAGCGGTATCCCCAGCCGCAGGCGCGGCGCTCATCGTCGGCGAAAGACCGAGCGAGTGCATGTGCTGGATGAACTGAGGATCACCGAAGGGCATTACGCTCCCCTTTCACTGGCAAATTTAGCCAAGACACCACGGCCACGGGACAGGTTTTTCCGATCTCGATCAAGCCGATTGGCCCCACGGACCGGATCGCCGCCGCCGATCTTGCGCATGTCCTCCGCATCCAGGACGTATTCATGGTTCGACAGCATGGCCGGTATCGAATCGCTGGTCTCAGTTCCGGGGCCCGACACCCGATGGTTCCCGCTGCCGGTGCGGAACTCCTTATCCCGTGCCAGAGCGCCGCCACGCGCCATCCCCGTCGGGAGGCTCGGGTTAGGCGCGGCCTGGACGGGAACCTGAGTGGTCGGGTTCCCAGGCCACCCCATGTTTGGCAAGGCATTTCCTTGAAAATACGTCATCTCGGGAGAGCCGTACGTCCAGTAGGGGCTCGGCTGCTGCCCTTGTGGTTGCTGCACTGCCACCACCGGAGCCGCGGGGGCCTGCGTCGGGAGAGAAGACGAGAACGGGTTTACCGCCGTACGACCCGGCACGTTGGTGTTCAGGGCGGCGTTGAAATAGGGGCCCTTATCCACCGACGAAGCGTTCGGCAGCGCAGCAGCCTTTGGAGTTCCGCCCAACATTTTCGCACCCGCCGTGAGTGCCCCGAGCGCAAGCGGCCCATAATCACGAAGCAGGCCGCGGATCCCCGTGCCAGCCGCTGTTTTCAATCCACCCGCCTTGGCGAGGGTACCCGCCTCCGCTGCCGTTGCAGACGTCGTTCCCGATGAAAGTGCCCCGCCACCCGCAGCGCTTTCACCCGCAGCAGTGTTGATGCCGCCCATACCGGTGAAGTCGTAACCGGCTCCTGAGCCCGTCGTGGCGAGGGTATCCAGCGCTCCTGCGGTGTTTCCTACGCCGGCCGCAGTATCGGCCGCTGCTGATCCGAGAGGTGCCAAGCTTGTTGCATCGATGCCGGCCGCGCCTGCCGCCCCGGCGGCCGTTCCAGCCGCATCAAGACCAGTGGCACCGGCTGCCGCCGCTGTTCCAGCGGCATCGAGGCCCAAGGCTCCCGCAGAACCGGCAGCTGCCGTTCCAGCCGCGTCGAGGCCAAGACCACCTGCCGCTGCAAGACCCACACCGTCGAGCGCTCCAGCGCCGACACCAGCGGCGGCCCCTAAGCCTGTCGCGTCCATGCCGGCGACGGCGCCACCAATCCCGAGCGCTTCACCGATGCCGCCGACGGCAGCACCAATGCCACTGGCAACGGCAGCAAATCCCTCTCCGACAGCGACCGCCGCCGCGGCAATTCCTTCCCCAATGGCTGCTGCCACAACGCCGAACGGCATTATCCTACCCTTTCGAGTTGATGCTCTTCCGCGATCTCGACGCTCTCCGCCGTGCCGATGTCGTGGACGCAGAGGATAATGACGTCGTCGGTCAAGGTGAGGAACCTATGCTTGACGAACGCCGCGATCGTGATGCCGACCGGGGCCTCGAAATCACCCAACAGGTTGTCCCCGGCCCAGGCGCGAATTTTGCCTCGGACCAGCACACTGACGTGGGGGTAGACGTGGGAGTGTTGCGGCACGACCAGCCCAGCGTGAGACAGCGCGATCGTCTTGCCGAAGACGCCATCGGCCCAACGAAGGTCTGTCGTGCCAACGGATTCTTCTGGACGCAGGGGGCGAAATTCGCTCATCGTTCAACCCTCATCGTCGTAATCAGCGCAATCCGGTCTTGCTCCCCACGGTTCTCAACCGAGTGCGTCACCCGGTTGTTGAACAGCCACGCCTCGCCCGGGCGCATGATGACGGTCTCATCCTCGCAGTGGTTGAAGCACCCATCGTTGGCCTGCAAGATCACGTAGGCCTTGCAGTTCATGAATTCCGGATGCCAGCCCGTGTCGATGTGCGGCAGAATCACCTTTCCCGGAGGAATTTTGGTAATCAGAATACCGCCCAGGTAAACGGCCTGCACCTTCGCCATGATCCTAAAAACAATCGGATGCAACGCCGGTAAATCGTGCCACGCCGGGTAAAAGACCGCGAAGTGAGGCTCGGCGTATCGGGCGGGCTCCGTCAGTTCCTGCTTCGCCCGGAAGCGCAGCCAGATGTCCGAGGACTGAGCGTGCGGCGAATTAGGGAGCACGGTGCGTTCCGGGTCGCGATCCCACAGATGTGGTTGCGCCAGGATTTGCCCGCATGCCTCATCAACGGGTATGCCTTCGGCCAGCCGGTGGAAATTCTTCATTGGCCAGCGCCAGGTGCGACCGACCTTTGCGCGCTCCCGATCACAGCGAGGAACCCACGGCGCATGGCGAGCGCGCCGGCCTCAAGCTGCTGTTGGTTGGTGCCGGGGGCGGTGCGGATGCGGGTGATGAAGTCCGCCAGCGCCAGCGCGAGAGCGTGCGCCTCTACGGCTGACGGTTGCCCGTTTTTTACCCTCGGCGGCGGCGCGGATGCGCTGGCGAGAGCGCCAAACCGGCGGGGCGGACTACCTTCCGAGGACATGGCGGGGGAAACTACGGAGGGGAATGCTGTCGAATTCATACGGCCCTGCCTCATGGCTAGACTCTGGGAAGCCTCGGCCGACGCGCGCAAGTGGGGTCAACAGCGAGACGCTTATAGCAACACTCCCTGGCGGACTTCAAGGCTCCCGCGCGTAACCGCGCCGAACCGCGCGTAACTCCAGCCGATTGAATTACGCGCGTGCCGAATTGGCTTGTCCTACCGCACCAACAACTCCAGCGACCGGTTCAACTCGTGCGCCCACGCCCGCCAGTCGGAGAACCCACGGGGGTTCGGAGGGAGTAGCGCGGCGATCTCAGGCAGCCCGATGATGCTCGTCCCCCAGTCTTGCCAGGACGCCTCGTCGCGCAAATCCGGGATACTGCCGTAGAGGGACAGCAGTTGGACCATCATCGCCGACCACGACTCGAAACTCAGCATGCGGGGGTCGAGTACGATCAAGAGACCAGCCGGGTATCGGACGCCTCGGCGTGCCCGATATTCTTGCCGCAGATGTAGTTGCCGCCGATGACGTTGGACTCGACGTGCAGCCGGGTAAGCCGAAGGCTCTGTCTCGGGGTGTAGGACGTCATCTGTTCCTGAGGGACCGCCGGCTGAAAAACAATCGGGCTCGTGGCGCTGTTCACGGCGGGGGCACGCGCATTCGCCGCGCCGACCAGATAGGTAATAAGGTCCCCGGTCTGAACAAAGTCCGGCTCAAGTTGGTGGAAACTGAGACCGTGATCGTCCGGCGGTGTGTTTTTCGGCCCGCCGAAATCGCCGGTCTCAAAATACGACCGCACAGCGTGCAACCCCTGTTCGTCGACCTGATCGACGCCGTACTCGTGCAGCCAAATCTGGTACCCGGCGCCATCGGAACCGACGACACTGCCGCCCATGATGGGGTATTTGAACCCCTGGGCGAAATACCCGGCGCTTCGGCCACCATTTGGCAGCACGGTGTCGTACCAGCAGTTTTCCCGTAGGTTGTAGATGACCGCGTGGCTTGGTTCGGAATTACCGAACATCGCCGCGCACCACCATATCTCGCCGTAACGCGGGACTTTGAAAGCGAACGTCTTGCCTTCGTTCCCCGGAGTCAGGTTGTCGAAAAACCAATCCTGGTTGAAGGCGTTGGGGATTTCGACCACGGTGCCGTTGAACACCATAAAGCGCCCGACCGCAGCCCAAAAATAGAGACCATCGTACTCGATGATCACATCGGTGCCGAGGATGGATGATGACGATGAGATCGTGTTGAACGAGAACCACGCCGGTGTCCCGACGTAAACGGCCGTTATGACCTCGGAGAGGGTCCAGAAGATAGCCGCGGGACTTTGGGTGCCGCCGCCACGGATGGGTGCGCCGGCAACCACTTTCTGGGCCGATATCCGTGCCTGCCCGGCTCCGCTCGACCCGCCCGTGACGCCGAGATAATTCGGCAGGTTTGGCGCGCTCCATTGCACCAGCCCGTCCGAATCGAAAGAGAACACGAACGGCTGCACACAAACGATTCCACCGGAGATCGACGGCTGCACGTAAACGCCAGGCCCCGGCGCACTTGGGTCGCTGAAGGGCAGCAGTATATTGGGGCCGTCGATTTGCCCGAGGAAAGGCGTCGTTTTCGTGGCCGTGGAGACGGCATCCGTATCGGCGGAGACATGCACGACGATCTGCACGACCGAACTCGTCGTGTCGAAGATGGCGTCCATCGTAAAGCCGACGTTGGCGCCACCGACAAATGTCGTCGGAGTCCGGTCCTGAAGCGACAGCAGGTTACCCGATGAATCTATGATAATCTGCTGGATACCGGACGGTGTTCCGACGTGTATGTAGACCAGACCGTTTTGATAGAAGCAGTGAATACGGCGCGGCACCCCGTTGATCATACCTGTGATTTTCTTGAACCCGCCCATCTTACGGGGGCGTTTAAGTCTCCAGCGGCACCACAGTGAATCCAGGTAGCTCATGGAGTCGAACTGCGTCCCGTCCCGCTGGACGCCGGGCGAGAACTCAAGGAGGAACGGCTTGGTCACAGGTCACCCATGGGGTAGATCAGTTCGTTCAAAATGACCGTGTTGGGTTCTAGCGCCGTAATGCAGTGCTCTTGCCCGATCTCGAACACGAAAAATGCGCCGGCTCCCCCCTCATCCATCCACCCTTCTTTCCCATCCCCGCCAGGGCCATTGATTAAGATCGCCCCCTTCAACACCACGGTCGTATGCACCGAAGATCGGTCATGAAGGTGCATCGGCAGGGCGTCGCCGGTTTGGCTGAAGCGATAGATCGTACCGCGCCGCGGCGTCGCGCTATTCCCGACCGACCAGGGTTCTGCGACGGGATCAGTCATTCGACCCGCCTTGGCGCGGCCGTGGGTAGGGCTGGCGCCGGTTGATGGGTCACCACGCGATAGGGTGCGATATTCCCGGCCGCCAGCAGTTCCGCGTGCAACACAGGACCGTAGGACTCTGTGTCGTCCAACGACGCCGTGAACGGGATGACCGCACCGGACGCCAAGGTCAGGTTGCATGTGATCGCGCGGCCTTGTGGGTCGGAAAACACCGCGTCAGAGAAGCCGGTAAAGGTCAGTTCTGCCATCACACCGTCCTCAAGAAGAGGGAAACCAAGCCCCCGCAGGATATCGGGATAGCGCCCATAATCCGCCATGTGCCGGAGGGGTTGCCGCTAACCGCGCCATTGGCGGCGGCGTACGTCAGCGTCGAGCCGGCCACCGTCGCGCCGGCGGCGAGCGCCGCCGTTTGGCTGTAAGCGCACAGCGCGTAGGACCCGACCGCCCCGACAGCGATCCCTGCCATCGCCGAACCGACATCCGACGTCGTGAGAGACACCGCGCCCGTGCGGGTATTGAATGACGCCACGCCGGTCGCGGTGAGCGTTATGTTTCCAGTCGCCCCAGATACGGTGATCCCCGATCCCGCGATCAATGAGGTGACGCCCGCATTGGTCAAAGTCACCGACCCAGACGACCCGCCGCCCGACATGCCCGAACCCGCATTCACCGCCGTGATGTTTGAGAGCGTGCCAGACGTTGGAAGTGTCACCGCGGTATTGGCCGTGGTCGTCAAGGACAAGGTGTTCGCACCAACCGTGGTGAAAGCACCGCCAAGCGTTATCGACACGCCGCCAATTTTGGCCACGGTCGTCGCGATCGATGTTGTGCCGGTCCCGGAGACGTCACCCGACAAGGTGACGCTCTGAACGCCCTGGAACACCGTGTACCAATTGCCGGCGGAATCCGTGATCACGAAGGCCGAATTGCCTGACGCCACCGTGATCGACACACCGACCGATCCGCCGTTGATTTTGTCCGCCGCGTTCGGCGTCAGCGTGACGGCCCCGCCCGCTGCGGAGACGATAAGCACGTAGTTTTTGGTCAGGCTGGTCGTCAGAGGAAGCGAAACGGTCAAAACCGCGGTGCAGATGTAGACCGTGCCGCCCGCCGATGTGTTCGGACTCTGGTTCACCGCGACCGTGGCTTCGAGGAAAGCCGATGTGTTCGATATCCCGAGCAACGCCAGCACCGAAGCTGCCGACGGCGAAGTGAAAATGGACTTGCCGATCGAGGTCCCGCCAAAATTGGTCAGCGCCTGCGATGCGGTCGATGCCCCGGTTCCCCCCGCCACGATGGGCAGCGACGTGACAACCGCCCCAAATGTCAGGAAGCCTCCAGCGGCGCAGACCAGAAGGCCGCTGTTCCCCGGCTGCATCGTGAAGGTCGCCGCGCCGTTGATGGTTGCACCACCAGAGCAGACGAGGGTCAGGACGTCGGTTCCGTTGTTGTTGATCAGGCACTCCCAGCCCGCCGTAAGATTGGCGATGGTGTCCAAGGTCAACGTGCCGACCGCGCCCGTCCAAGTGACCGCCTGCGCCCGATACGCGGTAGTCAAGAGGGTAGGGGCGCTGAGAGACGCGGAGACGCGATTCGTCTCAAGTTGCGCGCCGGCCGCCACCAACCCGGGGCCCGCCAGCGCGGCCGAGTTCGCACTCGCGGTCGTGGCGCCCATCTGGATGGCGCCCCAGGACCCGTTCACCGTCGTGTTGCTGCGAAGGACGATCAACCAGGATTGCGTGGCTGCGATCGGCGCGATGGCGTTACCGGCCTGGTCGGTGACTGTGAATGCCGTCGATCCGACGTTGGTCACCATCGAGACCACGCCGGCCGATCCGGTATTCCCCGGCGGCATCATGAGCAACAGACTGCCGGCGGTAGCGGTTACGTCGATCGCCGCGGCTGCGTACGGGGTGGCGGCGGTCGATTCCAGCGGCCAGACGAGCGCCGTGTTCGCGCCGATCGTCAGCGCCTCGTACGACGGTTGGGCCGGTCGTATGGCGGTGCCGCCAAAAACAGAGGTATAGGACGAGCCGCTCATTTATACTGATCTCCTCTGCGCGGCCCGGTCCATCATGCGTTGGAGGTCCTGCATGTTGAGCGACTGCACCTCCTGATCCAGTTCGCCCTTGAACATCGCCAGCCTTTGATCGTCCTTGAGGAACAGAGCCGTTTCCATCAGGCATTCGTAGAGCAGGCAGTTCGGCACATAATCGGTCCAGAAATTCGTCTGGTTGCCGGCGTCGAGCAACCGGGGCTGCATGTAGTTGACCGATTCCAGCGGGTAGTTTTGTGGCGGGGTCGGCGCGACTAGCCAATGGTTTAGGTCGTAATCGGCGTAGAACAGCGGCGGCTGGCTCGGGTCGGTAAACGTCCGGTCCGGCCAGTAGGATAGCAGGTACTCATAGGACCGAGGGAGCAGGAACGCCCGGGTGTTGCCGGTCGTACCGGTGCCGTAGTTCATGCTCACCGTGCTCCGCCAACGGTCGGGCTTCGCGATGACGGCCGTGCTTACCTGAAGACCGATCGGCGCCTCCACCAGCACCTCGATCTGCCCGAGCAGTTTCAGATTTTGGGCCAGTTTGCGCTCGCCGGCGTTGATGATGCGCGGAATTTGCGCGGCAACCGTCGGATCGGTTATCGAGCTGCCTCCACGCTCCAGGTAATTCGTGATGTCCTGCGTGAGGCTGGTGAAGTTGGTGTTTGTGGCCACGTCAGCCCCCGATCAGGAGAAACATAGAGCACCTGCGTTGTTCCAGGGTCGGCCGGACGTGGAGGGCTTTACGATTGGGAGCGTGGCGAACCAAACAGGAAGGGCGCTGTTGAGAAAAACGGCGACCGTGCACTCGCGCGGCACCCCGTTCTGGGTGACGATCACGACGTCGGTCGTCTGGACCGGCAGCGTCACCGCCCCGAGACCCAGAGGCTGGACCGCCACGTACGCTCCCTGTGAACCGCTCATCCGAGAAACACTCCCGCGTTGATCCAGGTGACCTGATTGTCCTGAATCGGGACGCCGGTAAACTCCGGCCACAGCGGCGCCATCGGCCCGCTAAACCCCGGGACTATACAGGTAAACAGGAAAATATCGAGACCGACCTCGCCCGGCCCATAAGGCGTTGTTGGCGTCACCTGCGCCCCGACAGCGTACGGCGTCACCGGGTTCCACACGCCGGGGACCTGAAGTTTTGCCGCCGACGGTCCGACAGCCACGATCGTGTTTCCCCCGGCACCGAGCACTTTGCCGGGCCCCGCGCCGATCACGGCCTGCAACGGAGCCACGTAGACCGGGGAAGCGTTAGGAACCAGCATCACGTCAGGGCGCGGCTGGTCCACTGTTATCCTGTCGGCGGCACGTGCCGGCAACCGCCAGGGATCGAGGACGTCCAAACAACCGTCCGGGCAGCACAGCAGGCCGGGAGAGTTGGGGTCTGGCGTCAGGTCTCCAAGGGGCCACTTACTTTTGCAGCGCGCACAAATCCCTATCGATAACGTACTGTTTCCGGTGGTGTCGAGGTAGCGGGGCATCGTCTACCTCGTGTACGGCGAGAGGTTGGGGACGATCCTGATAGGCCCTCGGGTTCGTTCCTCGGCCCAGGCAAGTGCCTCACTTTTCGTAGCCGCCGTCTCCAAAGTCTGCCGTCTCTGCTGCTTGGCCGCCACCCCGTACGCACCCGCCTGCGGGTTTGCCGAGGCGTCGGGGAGCTCGTCCATCAGCCGAATGCCGAGCCGTGAGATCACAGCCTCGATCCAGCGGGACGGTATTTCAAGCGCGTTGGTCATGCTGCCGGGGTCTTGGATGTACCGCCGTGCCAGGACCGCGACTGTGCCGCCGTAGAACCCCTGGGTGTTCAAGGTCGGCCATATTTTCACGGTCGGGGGATCGATCTTCCGCAGCGCATAGGCCGAGTTCGCCCGGTCCGCCTGGAACACCTTGTTAGGCAGGTTGTAGTAGTCGTCGATATTCAACGGCCCGATCTCGGTGTCCGTCCCATTCGCCAGGCCGAACATTACCTGGTTCAGCGTCCAACTTGTCGCACCCGGCAGCACGAGGCGGACGAACGACTGCGACACGGTTGGGTTCAGGTCGAAGTAAGTCCACCGCATCGGCTGGTAGGTCGCCGACGGCAACGTTTGAGCGACGGTGTACGTCACGCCATCGACCGACGTCTGGACCTGAAGGGCTGCCGTGACGGAGGTGCTTCCGCCGAGGAGAACGCCGATCGTGTCAACCTCGGTCGGGCCGCTGAACGACACCGTGACGCCAGGGTTCGCTCCCGTGATCGTGACGTCGGCATTGGGCGCCCCGCCGAACAAGATCGAAGCGTCCAGGCCGCTCGTGGTGGTTGCCGGCCCACGGTACGGCTGGAAGGACCGCCAGTAGGTTGTCAGCACCTCGACCGTGCCGTTGGGCGTCGGCACATCCGGCGACCCGACCAGCGCCCCGAGCAGAAGGAATTCCTGGGTCCAGAGAGGAAAACCGGCGTTCGCGTATTCGGAAAGCTGGAGGAACAGCAGGTCCTGCGCGACCTGAATCCATTCCGCGCTCAATTCCTGCGGCGCGAACCCGGCGCGACGGCAAGCGTGGTCGATCACTTGTCGCTGCGTGAAGCCGCCGGTGGTGATCGTGCCAGAGGTTACCGCCACGGACTACGCCCCCACACGCAGGGGCTTGCAGCGGTCGGTTTCTTCCCATCGGACGCCCTTGTGGGGCCAGCCAACGTCATGGTAACCGGCGTCGACAAGGGATTCGATGCCGCCGAGACGGCACCGGACCCAACCCACGGTCGGGTTAGGCGGCTTTTCCGACCACAGGTGCCATTTGCTCGCCGTCTGGTCGGATCGAGTCGACTGGTTCGGGTAGAGGAATTGTGTCGGCATAAGACGCCTCGATTTCGAGATTCGGCGATCCGGCGCACCTCGAAATCGTTCCCGAGGCGCGTTTCAGCAGAAAAGCCACCTCCGTGCCGCCACTGATGCTCTCCCGCTCCCATTCTTCCGCCCACTGCCGAAGCGTCGAGGCCTGGGCAAGGGCGGCGTCCTTCTGCACCGGCTACTTCCGTATCCGGCCACCGCCCGCTGCGTGCGTCCGATGGGACGCCAGATAACTGCGCGCCCCATCGGTAGTTGGATTGGACGCGCTGTTCCAGTAATCCATCAGCATATCCGCATCCAATTGACCTTGGGACGGAGCGGTTTGACGGCGCACAGGTTTGGCTGGCTGGCTCGAACGGGGTGCCGGTGCGGGGGTATTCCCTGTCCTCGCTCCTTCACCCATCTGCATTGGATGAAAACTCGGAGTTGAAGCTTCCATTCCATCCATGTCCATCGACACGCTCTGTGAAGAAGCGGCCGGCATCGCGGGTTGACCGCGCACAGGTTCGGCTGGCTGGCTCGAACGGGGTGAAGGAGCTTCCATTCCATCCGTGTCCATCGACACGCTCTGTGAAGAAGCGGCCGGCATCGCGGGTTGACCGCGCCACCAGCGCGCAATATTTTGCCCGACTGGGAGGTTCGTCACCCGAGACAGATCAGGCCCGGACCACCGGCGCGCAATATCTTCGTCGGCCGAGCCACCGCCCGCCCTACGTATCCGGCCGCCACGGTGCATCTGCGCCATGTCGCCGCCAGACGGTTCGGAACTGGGCTGCATGCCATACGGCATCTGACCGCCGGCCATGTCGTTCGCCGGCGAAGACGTCACGTTCGGGTTGCGCGGAGGCGTGTTGATCGGGGAATGAGGGCGCTCGCCGGCCGGGCTCATATCGCGAGGCAACCGCACCCGGCGACCAGCGAAACCGCCACGAGCAAGGTGTAGGTCGGTGTGTTCGCCGTGATGCAGTTCCCGGTCGTGCTCGCTGAAAGCCTTCTTGATCATGCGCTTGTCCTCGGCCTCGTCGCCGGCCCGGCCACCATTCGCGCGATGGATCAGATGTTCGTTCTCCGGCCGGTGCACGTATTCCGCCTCTTCGTCATGAGCGAAACCGCCGTGCGCCGCGTGGACCGGCGAGCCGTCGTGATAATGGTGGCTCACCATGCCGTGCGGGTGGTGGACGGTGTGGCCTCCATGAGCGTGGTGTTCGATCATCCGGCCGTCCGGCCTACGCTCGACGTGCACGATGCTGTGGCCGTGGGGGTGGGACTCTCCGCCGCGGGCGTAGTGGTCCGTAATTTGGTTGTCTTCGGTCGGACGATCCGGAGCGCGGTCGTGGCGCCCCATCGGCGCGGAGTCACGGAACCCGAAATCACGGTGTCGAGCGCTGTGCTCGCCGTCGAAAAAATCGCCTTTGACATGCTGGATTGCCATAATCGGGGCTCCTATCGTTTTCCGATGTCGGGATACTTGCGGTGAACAGCCGCGCGAATTTTAGCCTGTTCGGCCGGGGAAGCGTGCTGCGCCGCCCGCGCCAGGGCGTTACGGCCGTGACTTTCGTTCTCGATGGGGTAGCGGCCGCCCGGCAACGCGAAATCGCTCGCCGGCAGAGCGTGGCGTTGCTTCGCGGTCAGGCGACCGCCCTTCTTGAGGCCCATGGGAGGCGCTGCCGGCATTGGCACATCAGGCCCCTGGCCGTCACTGTCATCGACGGAGCCGCCGTCAGCGCGATGCAGGCGGCCACCACGCGCGCGATGAGCGGCTTTTATCGGTGCCCCTGGATGCCCGACAATGATCAGCAGCATGCCTTTTGGATGCTTGTTGGCGACCGGCGCATGCGAGATGTGCGTGCGGCCGCCCTGACGATATGCCTCGGTCTTGCCTTCGCCATCCGACATGGCAGCCGTGTCCCGTGTTGCTCCTTCCGGCACGGGATGGACCATTCGTTTGTCGCCAGACGGATCAAACCCCGGGTAGGCCCCTTCCGATTTCATATAGGACCGAAGCACCGCCTCTTTGGTGGACGGGCCACCGTTCGCCAGATGCGCGCGACCGCCCTTCTTCAGCCCTGGAATTCCCGGCGTGTGCACCGGTGGGTTCGCCACCAAAGATTGTGTGGCCCCTGGCGGCATACGAGCGCCTTGAGTCGCCATCGCTTCTCGTGCGCCCTGACCGCGACCCATCTGGACCATCTTGTCGGCGGCTCGGGCCAGGTTAACCGCGGGCATCGTGATCGTCGCGCCGCCAAGCATTTCATTCCCGGGTCCCGTTGGATCGCTGCTCGGACGGTTGGTCGGCGTCATGGCGCTCCCGCCGACCGCGCGATGCAGACGGCCACGGCTGACGTAGGTCCCGTCGCCTTCTCCGACCGCCGCGTCATTGTCCGATACGCCATTCTTCTGCCGGCTGCGACGGTTCTGGTCGGCACGGCTTTCATAGGCGGAGTCGGAGAACCCGAACTCCTTGGAAAAATGCTCTGGTCCGAAATCGCCGTCGAGGTACTTGACCATGGTCACCCTCCCTGTTGGATTTGGGTGAGTTGCACGCTGCCCGGTGCGCTGGTCAGCGTCAAACGGGTAGCGCGCACACCAATCCCGGCAATTCTGCCGTCCGCATTCCCGACAATTCCCGATAGGGTCGCCAAGGCGATCGGTCGCGCAACCGGTACATTCGACGGCAGCCAGAGACCGAAGACGTCGTCATAGGTGTAGTCAACCTGCCACGTCGGCGTCCCCGACATCGTGTAGCCGGCTATTCCGACGGCAAAGTCGGTCGCGTAGTTGCTCCAGGCCACCCATGGCCCCGACCCGTTCCCGTTCGTCCCGACGGTAACGGTGCCGGCCACCGCGCCAGAAGCCGTGATGCTGGTGACCGTAAGGAAATTATGGACCGTGACGGCGGTCCCGGCGTTGGTCCCGGTAACCGTGGCGCTCGACACCACATTGTTCGACTCGGGACGCAAGGTGCCCGTAACCGTGAAAGTGACGCCTGAATCGTTCCCGGAACTCTGGATTGCGATCTGCCTCGCGGCGTCCATGACGGCGACGCCAGACCCATTGACCAGCGACCCGTTCAAAAGGAGCGACCCAGCCGCCCCAAGCGCCTGCGTCTGGCAGATGCCGTTCGAGACGGCTGCCACAAGCGTGACCGTGGTGACGACCGGGCGCGGCATCGGGCGTTACCCAGCCGCAGGCGCTTGGGGCGCGGGCGATACCGCAGCCCCAGCGGAGGGAAGGCGCATCAGGACTGCCCGCATGACGCCCCATGCGTCAACGATCATGCCCTCGGCCTGCCTTTCTTCCAGATCGGCCTTCGCACCAGCGATAGCCGCGTCAACTGTCTTCGCGTCCATTTTCGATCTCCCGGTAAGCACCGGCCCCATGCTCTCACACGGGGCCGGCGTTCAGGTTAGGTCGGTTAGACCGGCCATTCAGCCCAGGTCAAGCACTGCGAACCGGCCTGCGACTGCGCAGCGGTACCAGCGAAGGTGACCAACGTGCCCGGCGGCATGATGAAGCTGCCGTCGAAGTCGTAGTTGATCGGGGCAGCAGCGGTGGTGGTTACCGCACCGAAGCAGGTCATCGTCGGACCACGGAAGATGTTGGTGCCGACCACGTTGACCAAGGTCGCGGCGGAGTAACCGGAGCAGACCGAAGCGACGGTTGGGGTCGCGGAGCCGCCAGCCGCGGAACGGATGGACAGCAGCGTCAGGGTGCCGGGAGCCGCCACAGTCTGACCGACGCCAGGCTGCACGTACATCGAGATGTCCGACACGACCGTGGTCGCGTTCAGCACGCCGTAGGAATAGCGGATCAGCTCGATGTTCTTGTTCGAGCCGAGCGGGTTCCAGAGCGTGAAGGTCGAGACCAGGTTGGTCGCCTGCACAGGGACGACCGTGCCAGCCGCCGCCGTGGCGAGGTAGAACACGTTGCCGGCGCGGTTGGGGTGGTAGAACTTGCCGTGAATCTCGGCGGCGAGCAGTTCGCCAGCGGGACCCTGCGCGGTCGGGACGTTGGTGCCGGCGGCGTTGCCGAGAACGACGTTGAGGCCGGTGGTGCCGTAAAGAATAGCCATGGTACTTTCTTCCTTTCAGATGGCAGTGAAGCTCCTGCCCGAGTGTGACCGCGCGTTACTGTCCCGCGATCGGGACGGGGATGCCGAGGGCCTGGGCTTCGTCGTTACGGACGAGACGCTGGTCGTCGGTAAGGCTGGAGTTGGACGCAATCGCCTGGAGGTATGCGCTGATCGTGCGCAATTCGACGATCTGGAGGTCCTGGTAGGGCAGACCGCCGATGTTGATACCGGAGGTGTCGCCCGCGATTCCGTTTGCCATATTCGTTCTCCTTATGTCGCCGGATTGGACGCGTCAGGGGCGCTCAGGAAACAGGTGATCGTTCCCGAGGTCACACTCCCGATCAGGCGGACGTAACGGCACGGGTAGACGATCGAACTATTCTGATCGGTCGTGCGGTTCACCAGCGTATCGTGGTTGTTCCAACGTGCGGTCGCCTGAGCGGACGACGCTCCGGTCGGGTTCGCGTTCGGGTCGTTGGACACCTGGAGCGTGACGTTGCCGACGGCGGCGGACGAGGTGTAGCCGACCCCGGAGCCACTGAAATTCATCAGCGCGGCGATGCCGGTGCCCGCGAACGTCGTGATGTTCATCGGCATCACCAGAGCGGCGGAAGCGATGGTGCCGGCCGGAGCCCCGGTGACCGCGGTACCGGTGGCAGTGGCGAGCGAGAGGGTGTACACGGACATAGTTGCAACTCCAATTTAACTGAGGCTAGTTACGCTTGCTTCACAAGCCCGCAGTACCGAAGACAGCCCTTGGGTCTGTAAACCCAGGGATGTAACGCTCGGTCGATTTGAAGCGCATCGAGTCCGTCTCGAAATCGCCCTCCATCGAACGCTTCAGGGACCGACGCATCATCAGCTTCAGCCCCTCGGGAGCGTCCGTGTTGATCCACCAGGCCGTGTTGCTGGTCAGGCGGGACATGTTGTACTGCCCCTCCTTCAGCAGGCTCATGGACAGAACCGGGTTCACGTCGTTGAGGTTGCCGCCCGTGCGCAGCGAGGTCTTCAGGATCACTTCGGCCTGCATCACGTTCGCCGGGGCGCAGGTGATCGCACGCGGCATCAACCGGATGCGCTTGCCGTTGTTGTCCACCGCCTGACGGATTTGCACGAGCATCTGCTCAACGCTGGTCTGACTCATCGCCGCCGCTGTCGCCAGCACGTTCGAGAAGGTCCCGTTCACGATCGGGTGGTTGGTCGCGTTCAGCGCCACGCGGTCGCCGCCGGTGTAGGACGGGTTGAACGCACGGTTCAGGATATTGGCGCACAGCGTCTCTTTGGTCTCAATCAGAGACTGACTGAGGTGCTTCGCATAAACCTGACCGATGCGGATGTGATCGCCGTCTTCCACCAGAACCTGGGTGAGCGCGAAGGCCAGCCCCCACACCCGATACTGGTAACGCTGCATGAACAGCGTCCCACCGTCCTGGTAGGTAACGGGCGCGCCGTCCGGCAATTCCGGCGCCGCCGAGAAGCCATAAAGCACCGGCTCCTCGTGGTAGTTCCGGGGAACGCCAGTCTGCTCACGGAACGGGCCGCGCCACTCGTCGACGCGCTGCTCATAGACGCCATCAAACGTTTCGTTCAAAATGGGCTCAACCACAGCGCGAAAATCACTTGACCTCATCATGGCAACGATCCTTCTGTTACGCGTTGATATTGCTGCGCTTTTTCGTGGATCGCTCCGTTGCGCAACTGGATGAATTTAGCCATTGACACGGCTTTCGTGACAACGGATAGTGCATCCGTTATCAAGGAGACGATAGAATGCCGACGATCCTCTACAGCCTGATCGAGCAGCGCCCAGAGCATCCGAATTTTGGACGACCGTTTTACGTAGGCATCGGAACAAACCGACGACCGCGCACCCATTTCGTGCACGCCCGATCCACCAGGAAGCATCCTAACGCTAGGCTTCAGGAGGTTTTCGAGGCTCACTTTGCTATCGGTATTGAGCCGGCAATCGCCGTCCTCGCAACGTACGACCTGCTCGTCGACGCTTTTGCGGCAGAGAAGAAGACCGTTGCTCAGTTCGGGCGCATCGGCGTTGAACCGGATGGCGTTCTCTGCAACATAAGCCTTGGTGGCCAAGGGTTCGAATCTGAAGACATGGCCGCTTCTTGGGTCGATCCAACAGTCCGGGCTAACCGGGTGGCAAGCATGCGAGGGGCCAAGAAGACCGCAACGGTTGAAAGTACCGAGGCTAGGCGGCGTAACGCCAACGCTCCCAAGAGCGCCGAGGCTCTGGCGTTGATGCGCGCAGCCTCCGAACGAAATTGGGAAGACCCCGAGATTCGGGCGAGACTTACTGAAAGCCGTAAAGCCGCGTGGCAGGACCCCGAAAAGCGCGCCCGTATGCTGGAGGGCCGCAGCGAGACCCAAACCGAACTTTGGCAGAACCCCGAGGTCCGCGAAAAACGCACCGAGGCGATCCAATCGGCCATCGCCGACAAGTGGGCCCATGACCCCGACTACGCCGAGCGCGCTCGCGCCGGTCTGCGTGCAGCGTGGCAAGACCCCGTGAAGAAGGCGGCCCGTGTCGAGAAGATGCGCGCGGCTCGCGCGGCAAAGCCGTGGGTGCAGACGGAGGAAGGAGCCAAGAACCGCAGCGAAGCGATGAAGCGGGTCAACGCCGCCAAAACCACTGAGAGCCGTGCAGCCGCGCAGGCCGGCGCCTGGGCCGATCCCGAGAAACGAGAGCGGATGTCCGAAGCCCTGAAGCTCCGAGCGCAAGACCCGGAACTGAAAGCAAAACGGCTCGCCGCCATGCTCGCGGGCAAGCGCAGGAAGGCGGCCGAGCAAGCCGCCCTCCCAACCCCAGCCACTATATGAGGCGAGCGTCGTCATGGTTCAGCCAATCGAGGCGAAGCGAGAAGCGCCGATCTGCGGGTTGGCGATCGTGAAGATGCCGTCCGTGAATGCGTCGCCGATCGTACTGCCCACACCGGGGAAGAACTCGACGAGGTTCACCTGCCCGAACTGGCCGGCCGCAACCGGCGTCGCGGCGATGGTGCAGTAGCTGATGCCGGTCGCGAGGCTGCCGTTGCCCAGGTTCGCCACGGTGAAGTTGAACTGACTACCGAGCGCGACCTGATTGATCGGGCCGTCGGCCTGAATTTGCAGGCGGATGGACGCTACCCACATCGGGAAGATGTAGACGCTCATTTCGTAGTTCGGGTCGTAGTTCGTGCCGGCGGGCCAGAACGGCGACACGGTCGGGCGGCTTCCCAGCGGTGTGAAGTCCACGCCCTGGAAGATGCCATAGATGCTGTCGGTCGCCGCGGTCACCGGGATCAGAGTCCCCGTGGCCGAGTTGATCTTGACCGGCTGCCCGGCAAAGATGTTCGACCCGAACTGGTTGGCTATCCCGTTCGGAATGCGCTGCGGGCGCGGATCGGGACCGGACTGGTCCCCGATGATGTTGACGCCATAGGGCGACGAGGTAAGTGCCATTATGCTCACTCCACGGTGTTTTGCCGTGGGCCAGCCGAATGGTCAGCGCTGGTTAGAAATGAAGCGCCGGCATCGGTTTGGCCCGTTGAACTATCTCGGCCGTCCCGTTGCCAATTTCCGTCACACGTGCCCCAGCCTGGTCAGCGCGCTGCCGCATCAACTCCGTCTGCCCGCGAAGCTTCTCTTCTTCGTCCAACGGGCGGGTGTGGTGCATGGCGCGCATGTACTTGTTGTACTGGGAGATCGTGATCCGGGCCGCTACCATCTCGCTGACGCAAACGTAACCCGTGTACCCTTCTACGTGGGATGCGATACCAGACCATTCGGGATGGTCGGCGAGGGTGATCAGTTCGTAACCGATCGACCGACGCCAGTGAATGGTGTCGCGCGAGTTCGTCGTGGTCAGCCAACAAACATGGTAGCCGTCTTGTCTTGGCAGTGTGGGAAGGACCGTTTGATGCTGCGTGTCCAGGAAAAGAGAAAGACGTTCGTCCTCCAGATCCTCCCGATCCTCGTCAGTATCGAATCTGTCCGTCGCGCGGTCGTCGAGAACGTGCTCGTCGAACACCTGGCGAGTCGCAGTCGCGCGGTTCGGCTGGCTGGAGGGACGCTTGGGTCCCTTCTCTGCCGTGCCAAGTCGCTCTTCTGTTCCGTCGCCACTCATGCCCAACTTCGTCCCTTGCTATCGTGCCGCTACGTTGTCCCGGTCGAACGCGGCGTAACCCGCGATCATCCGGTTGTACCGACCCCGGTCGACAACGCTGCCGTCGGGAGCGACGACACCAATCTCGACCAAGGCTTGTTTTCTGGCGGGCGTAATCATCACCCGGTTGTTCTGTGGCGCCGGCGAACTGCCCTGCGCTCCGCCCGCGACCATCGGCCCGCGGCGTTGAGGTGCTTGTGGCTGGCGTGCCATCGGTTGCGGCCTTTGGTTGGAAGCATCGCCGAACCGGTGCGGGAGATAGCGCGCGGCGCGCTTCTCGATCTCGCTCCAATAAGCCTCGGCGCGAGGGTCGAACCCCTCACGCGCGACCTGGTCGTCGATCCGCAGAATAAGCTGACTGTCGATATCGTTCGTGTCGTGCGGCTTGTACCAGGGATTCGCGTCGGCAAAATCCTCGACGCGGTTCAGCACCTCGGGCGGCAACGGCGCCGGCCGAGAGGGTGCCTGAAATTCCTGGCGCGGTGCCTGCTGTTGCTGGCGTGGCGCGGGCGCCGCCTCCAGGCTGCGTTTCTGAGCCGTGAGTGCTTCGGCGTTACGCACTGCCATATCCCGGGCGTCGAGAGCGGCTTCCATCGCATCCGGGTCGTGGTCGGCGAACGCGTCCTTGAGGCTCTGGCGGGCGAGCGCGGCCTGATGCTGGTACGCCTGAACCTGCCGGTCCAACTCCCGGACCTCGGAGGTGCGACGCGCCTGGTCGATCTCGGAAAGCCGCGGCTCGATCTGGCCCATCGCCTGGGTCATTTCGTCCAGCCGCTGGCGGAGTTCCTGGTTGTCTTGGTCGATACGGGCGAAACGCTCGCGCTGCCGCTTCGACCGCTCAGAACGGCTTAGCCGCGGACGGGGCTGCTCGCCATTGGCCGCTGCGGCGCTGCTCTGCCCATACTCGGCTTCGGGTTGGGCCTCGGCGTCGAGAGGAGCCTCGCGGTGCTGTTGAGCGCCGACCTCATTCCCGTCTTCGTCGGTCTCGACGACAGTAAAGGCTGGTTCGCGATCCTGGTCCGCGGCCCGACGCCCCTGCGGCTGGCGGTCTATGTTGGCGAGGCCCACCGGCAGATCGACAACGGTAGACTGACCGCCGTAGGAGACGTCTTCGTCGTCCACGTCGTCCATCTCGTCGATAACCTGGGCGCTGCGGCCTGACATCAGAAGAACGCCCTTTCAGCGAGGGCGGATTCGGCGTCCGGGTATTTGCCGAGCAACTGATTGTGCTTGAACTGGACGAAATGCACGTAGTCCGTGACCACGGTATCCCGGCGTTCGCCACGGACAATCTCGAAGTCCTTGCGTTGGTACGAGCGGGACATGCGATCGCCCTGGTATTTGGGGATACGGATAAAGTCGCCAACGCTGCACCAGTCCCCTTCGGGCCAGGGCGAACCATCCCGTTGCCACTTGAAGGCCATGGGGCCGATGGCGATCACCTTCGCGACCTGGGTGTTGTCGAACTCGGTTTTCCGATCTTCGGCGCCCAACAGGAACCCACCGGAGCGTAATTTTGGCGCGCGGATCATCACCAGGATGTAGTCGCCCATCGGAATCAGGCGTGGGCCGACGTCGGGAAAGGCCTCTTCAACCGAGTCGTAATCGAAATTCACGTTGTTGTTCGCTGACAGCGACGTCTGCCCCGCGTTCGGGATAAAGAGTTTGCCGACGCGGGAGGGATCGTCGAAATGACGTTCGGCCTGATCGGCGATTTCCATCGCACGCAGAGTGTTGGCGCCCGCCATCAGGACTCAGTCCTCGTCATGGGTGTCGACTTCCTTCAAAACTTTCTGCCAAAGGGACAGGGCGGTTTCGAGTCCGAGCCTTTGTCCTTTGATCAGCGCATGTTTATGGGAGTCGCCAAGATCGACCTTAAACATCGCCTCCCCGTTTTCGCGGAGCGCACGTTCGAGCAGTTGGTCGTACCTTGTGCCTGCCATGGCGCAATCCATGACGGCGTTTTAGGCACCGCACAACAACAGGTTGCGTTGCCAGGGGGAAGTCGGGCACCATCGGGGGCAAATGTGGCGTCTAGGTCATTTACATCGAACCGGGGCAAATTAGGATGCTGGCACAACCACTTACGAGGGCTCACGTGTCGGATGCGACCAAATCCTGGTTTTCCAGAAAAGAAGCCGCGCGCTTCCTAACAGAGATCGGATGCCCGATTTCACCGAAGACACTCGAAAATCTTGCCTTGAACAACAACGCGCGGAGGGGGCCGCCCTTCACGCGCGTTCGGAAAAACGTCCGCTACGACGCCGCCGAATTACGGACCTGGGCCATGAAGACGGCAGTGAAGGTGAACTGACCGTCAGTAAGTCTTCCGCTCATTGTTCTTGACCAGCACGTCTTTACGAACCGGCCCGTCGCCGTGCGGGTTGCCCATCAGGTCGGTGGCCCCGAGCTTATGCCGCTGCTGCATCCGGAGCGGGGGTTTCGGGTCTATGCCAGGTAGACGCCCGCGCTCGCTGTTTCCTGGGTGATCGGTCTCACGCTTCGCCATGGTATGGTCCTCGGGTCGGGTATCGGTGGGCGGACGCTACTCCGTCATGACCGGAATATCCAGCGGCTTGAATTCGACCGGATCGTGGTCCTTTAGCCCCGCCACGAACCCAGCGCCCCAATCCGTCGACTGCTCGAGCGCGGCCGTGTAGCCGGATGCTGGCACGGGTTGGTCCCGGTCGCGCCGCACCAGCATCCGGCCAAGGTCGGGAGCAACCTTGAGCGACCGGTAGTTCCCGTGGAACAAAAATCGGCGCGAGGGTGCCTGTCCATCAACTCGATGCACCCATCGCCGGTCGTGCGTCAGTTCAACCCAGGCTCCTTCCCAAATACCGCCCTCGCAAAACACATCCCGGTGGTAGAGTAGGGCAAGTTCCATCGACAGCCGTTGCGCCTCGGTTGAGCGACGTTCGAGGTAGGCCTCGTTCCGCCGGTGCGCGACGACGTCGGGATTGCCGGCGTCGGCGGGCCCGGCGTCCCCGGCCGAGACCTCCGGCACCCGCAGCATTGGGTTCAGACGTTCAAGCCGGGCAACGCTCCGTCGCATCCATCAGCTCCTGCTCATACTTTCGCCGTTAGAGAAATTCGTGGATTTCCCAGCGGCCAGGTGGTCGGCGGAGATATCCCGCGCCGTCTCGTTATCCCACGCGGTCGTGGTCTCCTTGGTCTGCGCCGCGATCTGCTGACCCTCGCGCGTTATCTCATTCCGTTCCGCCGCGATCGCGTTGGTCTGCTCCTGCAACCGCGCTTTCGTTTGCAGCGCCGCCGTGCCGAGGTGCGCGTCAGCCTGATCGGCCTGCGCCTTGCGCGCTGTTTCAGCGGATGCGGCTTGCACCGCGGCCGTGGCCGGGTCCATGGGCGTCTTCGGCATAAGCTGCGACAACATCTGCCCGGCCTTCATCAGCACCGGCATCACGCTCTGAAGCGCTGCACCGACCTTCTGCGTGGCGGTCTGGCTCGCCTGCGCCAGCAACCGGTCGTACTCCAGTTTCACCTCGGGGTCTGGGGTCAAAAGGTTCTCGATCGACTGACCGATCGCCGCGGCAGCCGAGCCCACCACTTGCTGCATCGTCTCGCCGTAGAAGTGCACGATGTGCTGGTTCGCATGCTGTAGAGCCGCCGGCAGATAGGCTGTGGCCAGCATGGGGTTGCTGCCCAACACGGGGCTGTTGATGAAATCCAGGAGCACCTGAAGATGGGCGAGGTGGTCCTGCCCCGAGAATACCGCTACCGGCCGCCCCATCGCCATCGCCATGTTCTCCGCGACCGCGTTCACATCCTCCGGTTCCGGCTGTTGGATCAACAGCGTTTCGGGGTCCGGCCATTTGATCAATTTCAAGCCGGCCAGTTCCACGTTCCGGCCATTCCACATCGCCGGGTTCACCAGCATCCGCTGCTGGATGTAGTTCAACTGGTTGAACCGCTGGGTCTCCGAGTAGATCGTCGGCTGCGATACCGGCTGCACGCAGCACGGCCCCTCGTAGTCCCGGCGCCGGACCAGGATTTCCCGCCCGGCCGCATCGACCTTCAGCGCATCCGGCAGATACAGTCGGTTCAGCCGGTGCAGTCCTTTCAGCACTCGGTCGAGCGCGGCATGAGACCGGCCATGCACGGCGCTGAACACCACCATGCCCTCCTCGACCCGGGACATCTGTGTGCCCACCGGTGTCGGGGCGGGCCCGTTCGACGGGGTGTCGTCCATCGACGTCCGGACAATGCCGCGGGCCGAGTCGACCACAAACCCGAGAAGCTGGAACAGTACGCTCGACGGGGCGTTGAACGGCGCCGGCATTACCCGCTTGCGCACGTCGTCCGCTTCAACACCGGCGTCGATCTCCAACAAGGCTCCGATCTCAGGTCGTTTATTCTGGCCGCTGATGCCGGAACCCTTCAGAACGAACCCGGATATCGCGTTGTTCGTGTGCGCTGAATCCAGCAGCGCTCGCAGCGTGCCTGTCGCCGTGGCGCTCAAACTGCCAATAATTTGTGGAAATCCAATCGCGTAGGGGCCACGCCAGGGGATGAACGGGAACTCGAACATGTGCTCGATCGGTTCGCGCGCTTCGTCGCCGCGCTCCCAGTCCCGGTACATCGCCAGCATTTTCCGCGTCGTGACGTCGATCGAGACCAGGTACGGCGACATCTCGCCCACCTTCTCGATGTCGCCGAGTACGCCTTCGGCGTCTTCCGTCACCTGCCAGTAGGTCGAGACCTCGTAGATGCTCCGCAGGTCGTCCGTGTTCCCAGGCGGCTGCTCGACGCCCTCGACCTTCATGCTCGCCGCCTGCGCCTTGGTCGGCTCGTCCAGCACCGAGACCGGCGACAGCTTTAGGTCCAGATACATCCCAGAGTCGACCCGCTGCTTGAACTCCACCAGGTCGACCATCTCGGAGAACGTCTTCCGGGACGCCGAGGCAAAGTCCGCCGCGCCATACGGAATCCAAACCTGATCGATTGGTGCGAACTCCCAGCGGGGCCGTTTCAAGCGGTGGTCCCAGTACTGCCGGAGATACTGCGACCCACCCAAAGGAACCTGGGTCAGCAATGTTTCCAGGGTGCCGCGGGCCTCCTTGATCTGCGTCGTGATCTGCCAGTTCATGTGGTCGGCCACGCGGGAGGCCAAGGCCTGTTTTTCAGCGGTCACAACGCCGATGATGTTCGGCTTTACCGGTCCCGCCGGTGGAAACAGTTCCTTGATCAGCCGGCTCTCGCAGTCGATACAGGCTTCCGTCAGCATCGGGTGCACGACGCGGGAAGCGCCCTCGAATTGCGCGCCGCCGGGGGCGTCTTTGCCTAGCCCCGTCCGGCGAATGCCTTCCTCGTACTGCTCGTCGCGCTTTTTCCGGGCGTCCTTGTCCTCGTCGATCCGCCGCAGCAGGTCGTGCACGATGGTGTTTTTGACGTCTTCCGGGAGCACCGCCGCCAGGTTGCCGTAGAACTCCTGGTCTGCCGGCGGCGATTCCGCGCGCTCGCCCGGCATGTCGACGTAGCTGTTGCCGTGCTCGTCCTCCTGCATAAGCTGGTCGTCAGGACCCGGTTCGAGAACCACGTACTCGTCGAACCCTGCCCCGAACATGAGCGCCGAAGCAGAGCGTTCCGGTGGAATTTGGTTCGGCTCGACCGGCTGCGGAGGTAGCGGCATCGTAGACTCCTGGATTTCTGCCGCCGCTTATACGCCGGAGCGGTGCGGCGATGCTATCCTTCCTCGTTTACCGACTGCACCCACACAAGGCTGATGCGGTTATAAACACCGCTGGCCGCCGCGAGCATGTCCGTGGCTGTTGCTGTGCCGGGGACCCAGCCCGTGGAAATTCCCGCACGAGTGGGCCGAACGGAACCAAAGAGGAACCCAACAATTTCCCCGCGTTCGGCCTCGGCCAGGAGGTCTTTCAGCTTTTCGACAATCTCGTCCACGGCCGTATTGGGCGGGTGCGAACCAGCCAATCCGGGGATCGTCAGGATGTTGTCGTTCATAATTTATGAGCGCCGGATATTTTGCCGCACGTAACGCATAGGTAGCCGACCCAACTCCCGCCGTCGGCACATTCCCTGGTCACGACCCGACCGCGCTGCCAGCGTAGCCGGTGGGCCAGCCAGGGTAGGACGCGTCTCATCCGCCGACCAGTTCGCCGGCGTGGACCTTGTTGACCGCGAACTCGAAATACCGGCCGGGGCTCTCGCTCCCCCGAAGCGCCTCGTGATGCTCCGCGCCGGCTGAATCGTACCGGTATGTCGGGCCCGGCGCTCCCTGCTTCGTTCGGAACTGGATGAACAGCGCCTTGCCGTCATGCCCGACGGCGTGGATTCTGGTCGACGTGACTGGGTGCATTTCCATTAGGTGCCTCCTGTTTCTCCGGCCTCATTCTGCCATTCACCCGCCGCCGCACGAGTCGCTCGGTCCAGCACATACAGCCCGGCCGGGGCGATCGTCGCATGACCTTTTACGAGCGAGAACAGCCGGTGCTCTTGGCCGGGGTCGCAGTTCTCCATCAAAAACTCAATCTCTTGAGCGGTCATTTCAAGCGTCTTGACCGTGCCTTCCCGAGTAGCCCGCAGCAACCACAACTGCCAGTCCTCCAATTTTACCGACGGCGGCTCGGTCGACTCCCATGGCTTCCACGGGGGCGACAACTCGTCCGCCACGGTCGGGGCAAACTGGCCGGCCGGTTGCTGCTGCGCCTCCGTGCCGCCGCTGCGCGTGACGTTGACCTTCATCCCGATCGCGTCCGCTTCGAGCGCGCTCATCAGCACCGCTGACAGATCAGACAGCGACTCCACGTCGCCCTCGACCGTGATCGGGTCCGTGATCGTCACAGTGCCGCCGTTCTCATCGATAAATGTGACCCTCATGATGTTGTCCCTACCTTAAACTCGCCGCACGCCGGGCTTGCCTTCACCACCGGCGGATACGCCGCCAGTTCCCGAGGCGAGAACTGCGGTTGCCCCGCCCGAACGACGGCGCCCTCAATGGGCACCATCATGATGGTCACGGTCGGCGGATGCGCGATGCACCCCGTCGCACCGTTCGCGAACCGGTGAAAATACCGACACCCCGAACCACAGGTCAGGTCGTCGGCAAACCCAGGCACTACAAGCATTGTTCTAAATCCCATAGGGGTTCACAGTCTCCCGCGCCCGCTCCCGGTCCGCGAGTTCCGACGCCTCAACCTTGTCCTGGTCCAGCTTCTCGTCCAGGTCCAAAAACTGAACCTCCGGCGACGCCTCCAACACACCCCGGTCCCGCAGGTATGCGAAGCCGGACGTTACGCAATCGACATACTCATCGTGCTCTGTCGTGCCCTCGCCGCCGAAAGCACACGCCTGTTCTAAAAATGGCTCTGCCCAATCGATAGGCAGATTCTCTCGGTCAGGCCGTCCGCTTTCCGGCACCCACAGCATGCCCTGTTGGATCAGCGGCGATATCCCGTGCGCCCGCATCGTCTTGCCGATCCGTGGCGAGTAAGGCCAGGTCGGAATACCCCATTTCCCCATGAACTGCCGTAGCCCCGGGCCCGAGGATGCGTTCTCGATCAGCACCATGTCCGACCGCCGGCCGCGTCCCTTCGGCCCCCAAAGCGTCCGGTGTTGCGTTCTCGCCCGCTCCAGCAGGTCCGGGAACCCCAGCCGCTCCGTCCAGCAGTCCAGCAACAGGCAGGCGTATTTCGACCGCACCCGATATTTCTTCCGCTCGGCCTCAGAAAAGCACTGCGCCACGTTGAACACACCCAGCACGATCGATCCCGAGGGGTCCGTCGTCTGCTTCTTTTTGTCCCAGTTCTCCTCCGACGCCGCCGTGTCGTAGACCTCCAGGATGAACGAAAACTCCGGCAGCTTGCGCGGCTTCCCGGTGTCCGGGTCCTTGGGCCAGAGCCTGATCCAACCCCGCTTCAGGATCGCGACGTCCGACTCCTCGTCGATGTAGAGCCCGTCGATCTCCTGCTTGCCGATCATCGTGCCGGCCAGCGACAGCAACTGCGTCCGGTAGACCCCGGCCAAATTCTTAATGTTCTCGTACGACGAGCCCCGGACAACCCGGACGCCGGCACGCTTCTCGAACCGCTTCAGGTATGGGATTGGCTTCGGGGTGGTCCCCATGACCGCCCGCGAGGGTGTGCCGTCCGGGTATTTCAGCCGCAGCCCGAACAGCGCATTGGTCATCGCCAGTTCCAGGTTCCCCGCCGGCTTCTCCCATTCCCGCAACTCGTCCGCGATCAAATTATGGCACTGGGGGCCGCGCAAGCGACCAGCTTCTTCCTGCGCGCCAAAGCCGCGGATCAGCGACCCGTTCGACAGCCGAAGCTCATGCAGCGACTTATTGTAGGCCTTGTCGACGCTCTGCTCGAACAGGCACTCTGGCGGGATCGTCGCCAGGAACCCGGCCGGCCCCTCGAACAGCGTCCCCCGCACGTCCGACAGAGTCGGCGCGATCGCGTGCGTGATTATCCCCGGAACACGCCAGTCCTCCCACCACGCCCATTGCACTTGCGAAATAGTTTTCCCGAACCCGCGTCCCGCGAGGAAGAGCGTAATCTCCCAGTCGCCATCCTTCGGCGGTATCTGCTTCCCCTTCCGGGGCTCCTTCCAGGCATCGATCAGCCACAGCCGGCGCGCGGCACCGGCGGCAGCCCAATCAGGGCCTAAATCATCGATCTGCTCCGCTGTCAGCGACATTGGTGCTCGTCTCGTGGCACCACGCACCACGCACCGTTCGGCGCCTGGGTAAGAGTCCTTCCTTGCGAGGGCTCGCACAACACGTCCATATTTATGCCCCGAATTTTTCCAAAATTTTTGGGAGTAACCGTCGATTCATAACCAGAAAATTCTCAACCCCCAGCAGAAAAGGGGGGTGGGGGTCGTCCTTTCCGCCCCCCGCCGGTTCTGGCCGCCCGAATGGCGCCGGGATGACGCGCGGTGGCGATGATGGCGGGCGGTGGCGCCGGGATGACGCGCGGTGGCGATGATGGCGGGCGGTGGCGCTGGGCGGTGGCGCTGGGCGGTGGCGCTGGGCGGTGGCGCTGGGCGGTGGCGCTTGCCTGTCCCGCTCTGCCGATGCCGCCGGCCGCAGCTCTGTCCCGATCGCCCATCCCGTTATCCCCAGCGTGAACGGGCAACGTCATACCAGCGTCCCGCCCGTATATCAACCGTCTTCAAATCGCCAGCCAAACAGGCCGTTCGTTTCGGTCCTAGAATATGGCGGACTTACCCTCTGCCAGTGTGGCCGCTAATATCCTGATATTGCTCGAGATTTCCGCGATGCCGCTGCACTA
>SESF01003794.1_pt1 | contig 31135 bp, 45 predicted proteins | sample 3171521 | NCBI WGS metagenome assembly SESF01 (sample SAMN10866945, study PRJNA518727) | freshwater metagenome | biome: subpolar coniferous forest; feature: holomictic lake; material: water; isolation source: holomictic Lake 227, 6 m and 8 m depth | place: Canada: near Kenora, Ontario | collected...
TCCTAGAATGGTTCCCCCAGCAACCTCCTTGGATTCACCATGCTTTTCAAGGAAGTATTGACCTAGAATGAGGACGTAGTTATCACTACCATAGTCTAACCATAGGCAGGATCCATTATCCGTAGGGATATCAGAAGCAGTCTTGAACATTTTAGAAATTTTTAACACGTTACACCTCATTTAAAGAAAAATGGTGCGAATGGTCGGACTCGAACCGACACGCTTTGTGGGCACAGGCTTCTAAGACCTGGGTGTCTACCAATTCCACCACACTCGCATTGTTTGTAACAAGTTAGGCAGACTCGTTACGTGGTTGGTTTTCCCTCTCTTTAGGCTCGTCACCCGTGCACGGGCCGCTTAAAGAGTCAACCTTTCTGGTTCTCTATAGGTGGGATGGACCCACTGGCAAAGAGCCAGCAAGAATGGCGGAGAGTGAGGGATTTGAACCCCCGGTGGGTATAAGCCACGCTAGTTTTCAAGACTAGTGCAATAAGCCGCTCTGCCAACTCTCCGTTTATAAATGGTTGGGACGGTAGGACTTGAACCTACATATACGAGAGTCAAAGTCTCGCGCTGTACCATTGAGCCACATCCCAATTGTAACTACCAAAAGATTTGAACTTTTCCGAACGCCTGGGTATTAGCCAGGGATTCTACCCATGGGATGATCGTGCCGAAGCGTGGGAGCCGTAGAACCCAGATCATCGGTAGTTAAAAGAATGCCCCGTAAGAGAATACTCTCCGGAAGAGTCCCTACTCGCAGTGACCAACTCAGCGTGGGGCATGACTCCCTGCTTCTGCTGATTTCCTTCCCCAGACGGCTCTTAACCTTATCCTCTGGCTTCTGCTCGGACGGAGCGATTGTATTATTACTTGCAATTATCGCAGCTTAGGCCCGATGTGGGGTACCCGCAGTGAGAGCAAGGACCAACGATTTCAGGATCTTCGTCAGGATGTTGTGCTAGGTAACCGGGGAGTTCCTTCTGGTAGGTATCCTTCTGCAACTGAGCGCTCTCAAGTTCCCTCTTGCGGAGACTACACAGGCACGTGAACATGGGGCCATTATGAACCTCGCACCAGCCACAGGAGTCGTGTCCAGATTGTCCAGCTTTAGGGCAGTTGCATCTTTCAAGGTCATCCTGTTGAGGTAGGTTCCCGGTGGATCTTTGGAACATTTGGCGGGTAATACGAACCCCGTCTTTAGCCACCTTCAATTGATTTTTTGAAATAGCCTTCATGTTCGCTCCTTAAATAAAGGAGAAAGAGTGCCGTGGTGGCGTAACCCACCAGTTCCTCCAGTTTAGCTCACTGGATACACAGGAGAACTCCCCGCGTTCTATTCGGACCTTGAGGGTTAATGCCCCCAGGAGGCTCTTTACCGCACAGGTGGTTAATGCCACCCATGGCCATTTAAATTAAGGCCCGGACTACCGGGTCGGCACACAATTCTAGTAGGTAACCGGGCGGTGGTCCCGCATTTCCTTCCGGCGCAACTTTTCAGGGTTGGTCGGGTTGGCAGGAGTGGACGCCTTAGTCCACGAAGTCCCTTCGGACTCCTTCCAGGCCTGCTTGTTAGTGAATGACCAGTCCTTCAGGACCAGTTCCTCGGCCCGAGCATTCGGGACACGCTTGACCTCTTTGGTGGAGTTATTAATTACACATTTCATAGGCGTCAGCCTCCGTGTGATGGTTTAAAAAGAAGGGTGTGGGACATTTCCTATTGGGGGTTACCCTACTCTCCACAAAGTTTAAAAAGTCTTCGTGAGAATTGAGCAGACTAGCACACTCTGGACAAGGTATAAACCCCGTATCACTCCAGATATGTTGATTTGTAGCGGGTGGAAAGCTCACTTGAAAATAGTTAATACAGCAATCAGGGTAGCCGTAATAGCGGCCATAGTTCAACCAAGTTTGGTTCACGCTTCTACCTGTAACTAAGTTGTTGAGGCACAAGTCAGGCGATACAAGTATAGCCCATTACCCTGATAGTGCTTATCAATGGTGTGACTTCCAAAACGAGGCTTTCTTAAGTGTCGTAGTTGAGCACTAATACTTGCGGCGGGGTCCCCCGTTGCTTTAGATATTTGGTCTAAACTACGCCACTCACCGTCTTTCATCAGATCGAATACACGAGTTAACTGGGAGTTCAGTCTAGTATCATCCCGGTCTGAGTTGTAATCGGAACCATTAAAGTGTGGCATTAGCCCTCCACCTGATGGATATACACCGGAGCTTTTTTGAACATCATGCAATCAATCATGTTTTGGGTTCCACTTGAACCTGTAGTGATGGCGATGAGGGCATCAGCGTATTCACCCATTTCAGCGTTTCGGATAAACCCAGCCTTCTTACCGTAAGCATCCCAGTTCGCTACAAAGCGTGTGATGGGGACTGCATGAAAGAGAGCCCAAGATTCACCTAACTTGTCAACCCCTCGTGCGGCTCCTGAGACCACCTCAGTGATTTCAAACCCAGAAGCGGCTACCACTTGCTCAACAAGTGCGTAGTCCTCAATGGTGCGGGAACCTGCGATGATTACTTTCATGTTGCTCCTGATAGGCTGGGACCGCTATGGCGGTCCCGTAACTGTTCCTACGCATGGTAGGTCAGCAAAGGTGGCGGGACAAACCGGATGCCCCACCACCCTGTCGAGTATGACTCAACTACACCCCCTCTGTGATCTATAGGCCATGCCGGGGGGGCGACAGGCTTAAGCTGTAGTTTGAACGGAGGGTTCAACACCTCACCTACAGCGTGATAGGGCGGATCGGTCTAGGAGTGACTCCCAGGGACCATCTTAGTGCTGATCTTTGGTAGTATCGAATCAGCATCCGGTGAAAGTTACTGGATGATGCATCGCTTTTAAGGGAACAGAGTCCCACCAACCTTCTAGTGTCGGGGTGTCATCCCGCTAACGAGGTTGGCCGTGTTACTCCCCTGCATCTAGGGTCGGTGACGAGCCGTCTTTCGCTTGCATCCAGTGTGAGGTCCCATCAAACCACTCGATCAAAGAGCTACCTTGGGAGTTACCCGCTGGCGGCACCCAGGAATTGAACCTGTTAAGGGCTGTTAACCGGGATTGAGATTAGGGAGAATTAGTGGCGCGGGTTCTATTTAGGCGAAGTAACCCAGTGCCTTGCTTCCCTATGTGATTACCAAAGAGCAATTTCTAGGCGATCCGAGGAAAGCCGAGTGTAATGAAATACAGGTGTAAGATTTGTTACGAGCTTGTGATTGATGCCATCAACAACTTGAGTAGAATTCTTGAACGGGGGGTCATCCTTTAGGGAAAGGTAGCACCGTTCAACTTCTTCTTCCATGACAAGAACCAGGGTCATCTCAGTTCCGTCATACTTGCCGATACCCTCCCATACAACAGGACAATCATCAGCAGGATCTTCGTTGCAAATAAATTTTAGAGGCTCACCCGTTTTATTTGGGTTTAGGCTTTCAAGGTCATAAATAACCTTGAGGGGTAAACCTTTCTCAGCAACCCAGGCTCTAGCATCCTCTAGGGTGTAGAAAGAATCAAGGATATAGTGAGGTTTCTCACCATATTCAACGTCCCAGGGGAGGTAATCTGTGTCCCACTCTAGATTGTTTTCACAGATTCTAACAGGAAGTTTTTCTGTGAAGATGCGTGAGATAAGCACATCCATTTGATCAATTGCTCGTTTTAGTTCGGGGTCCATTTGTGTCTCCTCAGATAGAAGATACACAGTATTTTGTAGATCCCGCACCTACGTATTTTATATTATTGGTGCGCCCACCCGGACTCGAACCGGGACGCCTTTCGGCACAAGATTTTAAGTCTTGGGTGTCTACCGATTCCACCATAGGCGCTTGGTGGAGTCCCTCAATGAGGGACTCCAGGTATTACAGCAGATCCCCGGAACCCCATTTAGGAACAGGGAGCGTGAACAGAGGGGTCACACGGAACAGAAATTTCTGCGGACCCGAGATGACACCCCGATGCTGTTCAGGGATCGTTACTTCAGCACCAGAGGTAAGCTTGGCATCAAACTCAGCCAGGAACTTATTAGTGGTGGGGTCATAGACAGTAAAGCGGCAGGGTGATCCCTGATTCACCATGAGTCCACGACAGATGCGTCTCTCCGTAGAGAAACGAGGAGCCGACTGTTGGATGGATCTGGTTTGATCCATTGACATCGGGCTAGGTACGAAAGCCATGACAGCCTCCTTAAAACCCTCAGATAGGTCACACGGGATATCCGCTGCTATGGCATCTGAGGTTTTTTGAGTAATTCTAATGTTCGACTAAATTGGTCCCGGCGGCGGGTACTGACCCCGCTCCGTTGGCTAATCTGGCCTCTCACGGGTTATAAATCCGTCCGTTCTCCATAAACTACACCGGGATTTGTGGTAATCTCTATTCTATGGTGGAGGTGGCGAGAGTCGAACTCGCGTCCTAGAAACTTCACAGGGTAGCTCATCCACAGGCTTGTTCCATTTCTCGTGACCCATGTAGAGGTTTTGGACAACTCTAATCTGGGACTTGCTCCCTTGATGTCACCGGAAGTCAGCAGCACTCTTCCGATCAAGTTTGTAACCCCCTTCGGCAGGACGAATCCACCCTCCAGAAGTCTACAATCCAGCTACCAAACGATCACTGAAAGGTTGCCTAATAAATTAGGCCGCGAGGAGCATAGGCTCGTTGGCGTTTTTACGTGTTGGGCTTTTTAAGGAGGCCAGCCCACCCCCGCCTGCACTACACCAATGATGAGTAACCAGTCGAAACCTTGTCACCCCCATGGTGGACCCTTCGGGGTACGATCCCGAAACCCTCGCCTTAAAAGGGCGATGCTCTGCCAATTGAGCTAAGGGTCCATGTGTTACCCCCTCCGCCCTAAAACAGGTTGGGTAAGTAGAAAACAATATTAGTTGTCAAGGATTGAGCGTAGCTGACTCATCAGCGGCCCCTGTCTAATATACGAAGGGATTTTCCATTCGTCCACTAGATGTGAAGATTTATTCGTCAACCAGCCTGTGTAATTTTTCTAGCAGGATAGCTGTGGGAGATTGTGGTCTACGAATGAGAAGCATACCAGCTTGGTCGGGTGTCTTGGAACTTTTTGTCTGGTTACAGGTGAAGCAGCTTGCCACCAGATTTCCCCAAGAAGTCTGACCACCCTGTGCACGAGGAACAATGTGGTCCACGGTAGCGCGGCTAGGGTGACCACTCATGCTGGGCTTCAACTTGATACCACAGTATGCACAAGTATACCCATCTCTACGGAGAATTGCCTTCAAACCCTTGTTCCCGGTGTGGAGACGAGGTTCCCCAGGAACCTTCACAGAATGTCGGTAGATAATCATCTTAAGGGGCTGACCTGAAGTAATCCAGGCAGAAGTTTCAAAGGTCTTGTGATTTACAACAGCATCGGCACGGCGGGTAACAACAGCCTTGATGGCCTTACGGCGAGTGATTTCAGCCATAGGACGGTAACTATTGTCCAAAGCTAGGACGGTGTTTCGTATTCGATTGGCTCTGGAGTATCGCATTGTCATGAGTTCTCCTTGCTTGCCTCCCCATCTACGGGGGGTTAGAGTGCTTTGGTGTTACCTTAGCACTCAATCTTAATACTGGGTAACAAAGCATCAGATCGGGTGGTAAAGTGTTTTTTCTGAGTCTGGAGTGGGGACTGAGGTCACTGACCCGCCTTGTGCCAAACTCAAAGATAAGTCCTCTGATGTTTCCAACCAGCCAGAGGCTTCCAGTTGAAGTCCGTCTCTCAGTTCCATGGTAAGCCTCCTTTCATATAAAGAATATAGCAGACTTCGTTAATGCTGTAAAGAAAAAAGTGGAGCCCAAAACCAGGATCGAACTGGTGACCTCTTCCTTACCAAGGAAACGCTCTGCCGCTGAGCTATTCGGGCCTTACACCTAAAAGGAATGATCTAGATTTCTTGGATCAGGAAGACTTCAGCATACTTCAATAGTTCCTGAAGTTCACGGGCCATCTGGATGGGACTATCATACTTAAGCCCACGCAGGAGTCTTCCCGTGAATCTACGATTGAGGGCTGCGGACACGGATCTTGTGATGTCTAATAAGGTGTGGTTGGATCTTGTAAGGATGAGCCAGTGGTCTGGCTTGATGATAACGAAAGCTACACTCTGACCTTCAACAAGAATGGGTTGCAGGGTAGTTAGTTCTAGCTCACGCTCTTTTTTTGACCACTTGGATACAGGATCCACAATTATCCGATCAGGCCACGAATTTTTTGAGCGGAAACATTGCCAATGAGACCTCCCGCCTTCTTACCATCACGGAAGAAGATCAGGGTTGGGAGGCTTGCTACCCCATACTGCTCAGCAATGGCTGGACCATCACCATCTTCGATATTTACCTTCACGATATTGACCTCAGGATTTGAGATCTCAAATCCTTGAAGGGTGGGCAGAAGAGCCTTGCAGGGGCCACACCAAGGAGCCCAAAAATCAACTAAAACCTGCCCTTTGGAGGTAATGGCTGCAAACTCGGATGTTGAAGTAATTTCTTTCATACTGGCTCCTTGGTGAAACATAAAGATTGGTGCCCCCGCTAGGATTCAAACCTAGGACCAGGCGGTTATGAGCCGCCAGCTCTGATCGCTGAGCTACAGGGGCATGTGATTAGATACAACCTATAAAGGACTGCATCTGCCTGTAAGACCACCTAATAAGCTACCCAGTAGCCAACTTCCAGTAAAGCCATACCCACGGCACTGGTACTTAACACCGATGGTCAGCGTGTCCCCTACATTGAATGTGGCGGAGGGTGTGAAGTCACTTTGGAATGACGAGTATAGGGTTTCAAACGCACGACCACTGGGGGACTCATCCAAAAGATTGATTACTGTTGAGAAAGTTCTAGCGGAGGATCCGGTGATAGCAAAGTCTAGATTAACGTCAAGCTGAGCGCCACCCCATGCACCATCATCCAATCCAAAAGTGTATAGCTCAAAATTAAGACTACAAGTACAGGGGGTCTTGCAAGTTAGACGCATGACACCTGAGCTAATCTGATCAATGGAGAAGTAGAGTCCTGTCACAGCAGAGGTAGAACAATTATGAGCAGAGCCTAGACTCATATAAGGGTAGTAGAAACCACAGTCTCTACCAATGACGCGGCCAGTGTCTAGAAAATTTATATTAAATAGTCCTGGGTTAGCAACACGGCCATGATAATACCAGAAGGAGGTGCTAGAGGGGTATTTTGCCATACCTAGATAGGTGCTCGGTGAGGTTCCTAGAGTAGACGCAAAAATACCTAACCCATATGGTGAGGATGCTTGTAAAGCACAGGGATCCCCTGAAGAGGACTGTGCTAGGCTAGCCATCACGTAAGGGAGGGAAGTTGTGGAATTTCTATTAGAGTACGCATAGGATCCATTGGTAGTATCAAAGAAATTAGGTGACCACACCTGTCCAGGACCCGAGTGGGATACACTTGGAGCATAGGCCCCTGCTGTATAGGTATCCCCCGTTACTGTTACAGCACAGGAGTTTGACCCAAATGCACCAGTAACAACTCCACCCCCACGGTCAGGGTTATCTATGGTGGTAACCACCGCTGAATATGTAGTATCTGTGAAAGGCGTAACCGTGCAACTCCCGCTAGATGACGATATGGGGAGCAGAATATCCCCTGGGAATATCCAGATATACTTCAGGTTAGTGGTATCAGATACGCTCCAGGTCAAGGTCGTTGACTGTCCCGCAGCGATGGTGGAAGGGCTGGCAGATAGAGTTACCCCGTAATTTCCGCCACCCGCTCCTAGTGATACAGCTACGTTGACTGTACTAGTAACAATTCCAGCCGAGTTCTCGGCAGTTAGAGTATAAGTTGTGTCACTAGTAGGCGTTACGTTATGGGGGCTGGTAACCTGAATGTAAGGATGGTCACTTAAGGTTACACTAGCTAGGCTACCACCCAGTGTCCAAGATAGTTGGGTGCTATTGCCAGAAACCACGGTCGCAGGGCTCGCCACAAAGTTAGAAATTGTGGGGGCTGTAACCGTACCAGCGGTATAGTCGAACGTGGTAGAACCTCCTACCGATTCGGACCAGAAAGGAGTGCCACCTTCAAGATCACCCGACCAATACCCCTGTGCCGAGAAGCTCATCTCTAGGTGATGACCACCCGCAGCAGGTGTATAGGTGAAATCGGGGAAGTATATACTTGATCCATCACTCTGAAGGTATGCAGAATGTATAACAACACCATCTTCTGCAACTTCTATATCAGCTTGTGTTTTAGAGAGAGTGTAGCTATTGGGTGAACCAAATTCGTAATGTACAGACATGGCGAGGGTCTGGGTGCCACCTGTGGCTACTATTTCAGAACCCTGTAGAACACAATACCAAGTACCTTCACCAACTGGAATACCCATACCTTACACCTCAAAGAAAGGCAAAACGAGATCTAGTTATACGTACAACGCTACAACTGCATCAAGTTTCTTGTAGAGATCCTCAAGAGATCCATCATTCTGAATCACAAAATCATACCCCGTGAACCCATTAAGAGCAGTCTCAGACGCATGCGTTTGGTGCGATGCACCCGCTGCAATCCGTGCTTCATCGGGCCGCTGGATGTTCACCAGGGTAAACCCTAGATTCTTTAGGACATCAATCTCATTCGGGAATCGCATATCAGTGCAGAATACATTAGTAGAATCCAGATACGACTTTACTCGGCGTTCCATGATGTCTACCCAGATGTTCTGACTAACCGTATTACGGCCCCAGTCAGTACCCAGGATCTGAAGGAGGTAGCGTCTGCGTTCCTTCTCCTCGGGGATTTCAAGGCCAGCAATCTGATAGATGGCGGTCTCCATCTCATAGAGGGGGTCAGCGAACTTCAGGTTCACTCCTCCCCCATGAGTATTCATTAGATAGGCGGCAGACGTATCCTTACCGGATCGCATAAGTCCGCTGAAAGCCACTCTAAAAGACATTTATCACCTCAATGGTTCATACAGGGTAACAAGCTCTACCGCTTGGCGGGAACCTCACCCTTTTTTCTGGCGTTAGATCCGTCAAAGATGAGCACAGATTTAACACCGGGTCTCTCACTCAGCCATACACCGTCATATCCTAGGCTGGAGAGTAATCTAGATGCATCATCAAATTCTTCATTGCCAATACTGTGATAAGCAGCCCAGTCAAGTTCACCATTCCTGGAGGCACTGACTATGGACTTCCACGCGAGGTCATCAGTCATTGCTTCCCGTAGGTTATCCAGGTCACGAACTTTCTTCAGAGTAAATATTTTACTCATGGGACTAATAATTTCGTACACCTCAACAGGGCCACCTTTGGAATATACGGCTGCGTAGGTAGGATCTGGGGTCAGGTAGAGATGAGTTCCTCGATAGGAGCGATCCTTAGAGGTACCACGATAGAAAATTTGTGCTGTCAGGATACGGGATACTTTGATCATGAGTTTCTACAGGTTACTTGAGGTGGGATTCAATTTTCCAGAGCCATTTTTCTAGCTCCCGGCCAAACTCAATGAGAATATCTTGCGTGAGATTATCCTGATTGGCTACATTCTCTAGGTCAGCTTTTACTTGTTCAGCGAGACCTTGAGCCCCGGCAAAAATAGTTGCTAGGTACTCGTGGGGTTCCACAGCTTGGGTAGGTCCCACCGGACTAGTGTTGGCTACTGCGTCCAACTGAACGAGTCTTTCTGCAAAGGTGTCCACGAAACCATCTAGGAAATCGTAGAAATCACCAAATAAAGTATGGAGAGGGCCAAAGAAGGGGCCCTTGATGTTCCAGTGGGCTTCCCGGCTTCGTAGGGATAGGTTGAGGGTGCTGTTCATCACCGACACTAGCATCTCATTGACTTCAGCGGTCTTGGGGTATAGACCCGCTAGAGATGCCTTCATGGACTTTGAAAATCTACGCATTTTTACCTCGGTCTATCCTGCTACTAAAAGGAATTACTCGAAGTCTTCATAGTCTGCATAGGGATCCGAGATAGGCCGGAAGGGACCTTGATCCTTTTTAACCTTCTGGGTGTTCAAACCTGCAAAAGTAGGAGTCATGGCATGACAGTTGGGGCAGAGAAGCCTGAAATTAGATGCTGAGGTATTCTCATGAGAACCATCAATGTGATCCAACACAAGAGCCGTCTTACCAGACCACGGGTTTATCTCGGACCAACCACACTCTGCACAGCAAGCGCCCAGTTTCTTAAGTAGGTACCGCTTAACGGTGGAAGCGTGCGGGTGATACTCATCTGACCCGGCATACCAGAGATCCATTTTTGAGGAAGACATAACCAATTCTCCACCGGGGTAAATCCCATATTAAAAGCAGATACACTAGTAAAAAGCCCCTCGTGATTGAGGGGCTTTTTTTACTAATGGCCTTTAGGCCGTGAGTTCCACCTGTTGCAGGACCCAAAAATCATCCGCTAGATTTTTATTGAGCAGGTAGTCATAGGAGATATAGAAGTGTCCCTTGTCACCCCACTCGGTACCCCAGGAGTTACGCATGATGAATAGACGTTTAGCATGGTCATACCCTACAATCAACACGGCGTGTCCACCCAAAGATGGCTCACTAGCAAGGGGCATCGGGACCATACCGGATTTAGCCACAACCTCTGACTCGAATGACTCATAGATAGAGATACCACAACATATCGGGAAGCCCTGGGCCAGGGTTGCTTCTATATCTCGTTGTGTTTGGGCGACACGTGAATACTGCACAATTTGGCCTAGACTAGCTTGGGCATAACATTTGGCGGTAGGCTTTGATGCAAATTTATTAACCGAGTAAGGCCAAATATCTTCATGGCAAACCCCTAATGCATTCAACTGTTTTACAGCATCACGAATCATGCACCCGTTATCAGAATTGATAGAGTTCTCAATCGCACGGGCATTATAGTAGATGAATAATCGGGATGGCATCCAGGCAGATTTATTTGACTTGCCTAGGCAAAAATCAAACGCTGCGCCCGTTGAGTGCGCTACACAACTTCCCAACTGTCCCTGATTCCATACCTCTGGGAGTAATCCCGTAGTACGTAAATCTACTTTGGTGGGACACGAAACTGGGGGTGATACTTTCAGAAAATCTCGATGGTCTGGAGTGTCTGGTTTCCAACCATACTTGGAAAAACTCTTTTTATTGAATGGCCACATAAAGCCTCCTATACAAAAGAAATGTATAGGTTCTAGGCCATAACTATTAGTGGGTGAACTTTCTCAGCCCTGGCGTGTCATCATCTGATCCATCATCTTCAAAGTCAGAATACTTTAAATCATATAGGGCATCTTCAAGGGCATTTCTGAAATTTTCTAGCACAAGCGTCTTTTCATTCTCGTCAAGATTATTAAATGCCAGTAACTGCCGGGGTTCCAGAGCCTTTTCTAGCGTAATATTTAGGTCGTGCTCTAGATCCGTGGCTGAGAACCCATTCTTAAACACTAAATTATGAGCGAGTGTTCCGATGGCTTGGGGGCTAAACGGGCTGTTACCCGATAATATCTTAGAAATCTTAAGCATATATCCTTCAGGGGAGAGCCACAGGCTCTATAAAAAGACTTAATTGAATTAACTACTTGGATCAGAGAATTCTTTAATACGTTCTCGTAATTCCTTTAAGCTAAAGGGCTTTCTCAAGCATGGGACTTTCGGGAGCCCAATAAGGGCTTTATCCATGTCTAGTTGAGAACCACTAGCCATGAGGATGCGTTGATGTGCGTTGATTTCAAGGATTATGGGGAGTGTCTGAGCCCCACTGAACCCCGCCATATTTAGGTCTAGGATGACTAGATCAACTACAAGACCCTGCTCAAAGAGTTTGATCGCAGCCAACCCACTAGAAGCCGTAGTAACCTCATGGCCCAAGAGTTCAAGCATGGGGGTAAAGGACAGTCTAACCAGTTCATCATCATCTACAAGTAGGATATGTAGGTTTTCACCCGTGAAGGGTCGGGTGCGTGGTGCCGTTTCCATAATGGGGAAACGCAGGGTGATGCTAGTTCCAAGCCCAACTGCGCTCTGAATATCTAGAGTTCCACGGTGGGCATTCATGGTTCCGTATGTCATTGACAGGCCCAGACCCACCCCTCCTGTAGACTTAGTTGTGAAAAATGGGTCCATGGCTCTTCTTCTCAATTCCGGCGTCATACCAGTTCCGGTATCACGAACATACACCTCAATAACTCCGTCTTCTTCATTCAGGGTTGTGCCTAATTCTAACTCGCCACCATCAGGCATCGCTTCTATGGAATTATCACATAAATTTAGGAGGGCTCTCTCGATGGAACCAATGTCTCCCTCGATGAGTCCCAGGTTTTCCTCAAGATCAACAGTAATGGCCCACCTCTCGTCAAGGGATTCTCTCAAGGAGTCCACGATATGCTCCACAGTCCTGTTCAAGTCAAGAGGAGCTATATTATCTAAGTTTTTCTTAGTGCAATATAATAGACTCTGGACAACTCCACGGCCACGTATAGTTACCCGTAAAATGTTATCCAAAAGCTTGTGCATCTCTGGAGATAGATCATCTCGTGTAATGTTATCTGTAAGGCCCACAATTACAGAGAAAACATGATTTAGATCGTGGGCTACCCCTCCAGCCAAAGATCCTAAGGTCTCAAGTCTTCTAGCTTGCTCGGACTGCACCTTTAACTCACGGTGCTCATTTTCAGCCCTAAGTCGGGGGGATATGTCGGTAAAGCTGATTACAAGAGAGTCTGGCGGAACTCTAAATACATGGCAATCAAAGGAACCCGTGATCTCTTCATCCATGTAGATGAAGTCAAATCTAGTGGGGTCCGTGAGTCCTTTGGCAATCCCCATATAAACAGAGGGCGTGGACATCTTAGGTAGTTTGGGGAAGATTTCTTCTAATTTTTTACCGATGAATGTTGAGTGATTCCGCTTGAATAGTTCATCTGCTGCTGGGTTGGCTTGGGTGAGCCTAAGGTACCCATTCTGCAATTTATATAGATGCATGGGTAACGGGGATGACCACAAAAACTCTTCAAAGTTGGTATCTTGAATGTCTAACTTGGAACTAAGAGACACCACTAATTTCTGTATGTAATGCTCTTTCCAAAGCGACACATACCCCAGTAAACCCGCTACTACAATAAATATAATATCACTATATAGTTCAGCTAGAACCCTCATGTCATCCTGGGGTCCCATTCTGAGTAGCTGCTGTGACCCGTATAGCCACCCTGAAGCTACTAGGAGGTACAGGGCAAACCATCTGCGGCCATGCAACCAGGAGAAGATCCGTTTCATTTGATTACTTCCATGCAAAGGACCATGTGAGCGAACAGAAGGTTCGTTCTGTCAAAAGAGAAAACGCAGTGTATAAAATAGGGTACCACAAAAAATCCGAGGTAACTTATGTCAAAAGTTTGTCTATGCATGATCGTAAAAGATGAAGAGCATGTCATACGTAGGTGCCTTGAATCGGTTAAACCCCTCATAGATTGTTGGGTAGTAGTGGACACAGGGTCTAAGGATAATACACATTCAGTTGTTAGAGAGTGCCTTGAGGGAATCCCAGGATACAATGTGGATCGCCCCTGGAAAAATTTCTCACATAATAGGAATGAGTCCATAGCCCTGGCTAAGGAATACTTCCCTGACGCGGACTACCTCTATTTTATTGATGCTGACGAGGAACTCTGTCTGAAGGATCCCATGGATAAAAATTTAGTGAAGGATGCCTACGAGGTGACGTATCACTATGGGGATCTTATTTATCAGCGTATCAGTATGGTATCAACACTAAAACCATGGGCTTATCTCGGAGTGTTACACGAGCACCTAGTGACACCTGGACCCTACTCTACGGAAACTCTACAAGATTGTTACATCAAGGTGAGGCCTGAAGGTTCCCGTAGTAAGGACCCTGAAAAATTTAAGAAGGATGCGGCTATTCTAGAGGAAGCCCTAAAAACAGACCCCCAAAATACTAGAAACCGCTTTTACTTGGCCCAGAGTTACCGGGATGCAGGTATGCCAGAACTGGCCGTGAAGCACTATATAGAGAGAGCAACACTTGGTGGTTGGGAAGAGGAGGTTTGGTACTCGCTTTATCAGAGTGCCAAGCTGATGGACCAAGTAGACCCCCAAGATTGGCGTGTCCTTGATATGTACACTAGAGCCTATAATCTACGCCCTGAACGGGCAGAAGTTATAGGATCCTTGGCAAGATGGCATCGTAACCGTGGGCAAAACCACAGCGCAAAGTTGATAGCTCAAGAGGGTATCCGGCTAGAACCTAGGGCTGGCTATCTCTTTGTAGAAAAGTCCTACTATGACTGGATATGCCTGGATGAGTATGCGTTGTCAGCATACTGGACAAGTGATTTTGAGAGTTCAAAAGCCGCCAACCAGCAATTGCTGGGAAGCGGCCTCACTCCTACTAGTCAACTGGCTAGGATTACCAAGAACTTACGCTTCTGTGAAACTGCCCTCAAAGAGCGTAAACCTGCCTAGCAATTGACTAAGTCTATTAGATTAATTCTCGGATAGTATCCAGCATCAGGGTGGGGATCTCTTTGGGCTGAACCTTGGAGTAGTCCAGACCCTTGAGAGCCGAGAACACTCTGTCTAGTTGCACGTTTAACCCGGATCTCCCGGTAGCATCTAGTAACTGAAAGAGTAGATCCTGTGTGAGTTTTCCCTGTCTGACGGACTTGTACAGGTTGAGATAATCCTGAGGTGCTCTCAGGGGGTTTACATCAGCTTTTCTCCACACTAGCATTTCCCGAGTGAAGCCTAGAGTTAATCTCTTCCCAAAGCTCTCTACGGCGGAGTCTGACTCCATGTAAGGAGCCATCAAGCAATACATGAGGATGACATCTAGGTGCTTAGCGTTAGCATCCAGGATGGCCGCAATGGATTCAACCTCGGGGACAAGTTCTGGGAAGATAGCTTGAAGACACTCTGCCTTATTCAGATTTCTGAAGAAATTCCCAGGCTTGACGGCTTTTAAGGCTTTGTTTAATTCTTCACGGATCCGATCTGGTGGTTCCTTCGCTAGCTCACCCTTGAGTGAAGACATCATGGTAAGTGTTTCTGGGGTAATAACCCACTCACCGGGTAGTTGGGCCGAGAATCTACAGGCACGCAGTACACGTACAGGATCTTCCGCAAAGGCATCTGTAACGTGTCTTAAGGTCTGATTCTGTACATCCTCCAGGGACTCAGGCCCGAAGGTTACAAGGCCCTTCTCCGGAGACCACGCTATGTTATTCACAGTTAGATCGCGGCGAGCTAAGTCCTGACGCACATCATCTACCACTTCTACTGAGAATCCCTTGTAGCCCTCACCCTGTTTAATCTCTTTGCGAGCATAAGCAAACTCTATGACCCCAAGGACGGGATCTTTCGTGTCGTAGAGATAGACAGGGAACGCCGCACCTACCTTTTGAACAGGGAGTAACTTCTCCAGTTCTTCCGGGCTGGGCTTGACCACCATGATGTCAAAGTCTTTAGGAGTTCTCCCCAGCAGTGCATCTCGGATGCAACCACCCACTAGGTAGAACTCCCCTGTCTTATTCAATTCATTTAAGAATTTAATAAGCTGAGGTGGAAATTTATCGGCTACATTTGTGTCCAACTCTGCAGTTTTTGGGCGCATCGAGCTTCCTCAAATTATTCAAGTGCGTTTAGAATCTCACGAAATTTGATGATATTCTTTATCGGAGAATCCTCATTAAAAACAAAGTCTACCCGTGACTCTCCGATATAGATCTCATCCACGGAGGATCCAAAGATCTGTCTGAGTTGATCTAGGGTTCTACTCCTGAAAGTACCAGAATTGTGAAAATCAGTTGAGAATGGAAAATAGTACGCATCCATGAATATCTCGTGCATACTTTGAAGGTCTAATCTACGGGGTTCACGCATAAGCACCTAACTTAAAAAGGGGGTGGAATACCCACCCCTCTTAAAAGAAGAATATTGAAAGATTTAAGAGATCAGGCGACTCAACTTACTGGAGTCATCCTGAGAATCCAGTCTACTCTGAATCTCCTCTCTCAGGGTTCCCCAGTCAGAGAAAGATGAGTATCTAATCACAAGACCTGGGAATGAATCCGCACCGTTCCAGTCTGGGTGGTCATCAATAAGGATGTCATCCGAAGTTCCAACGGATCCTTTGTCTGATACAACCTGTGCGGTAGAGGCCAACTCTGGGATATGTTCTTGCAGCCACTGGATCTTTTGAGCACGGGCTTCATCACCAAGGCCTGGGTCCGACTGTGGGATTGCAGATAGAATTTGGACCTGTCCGGGTAACCACTCCAGGAGATCCTGGACTTGAGAGATTGCCCCCGGTAGGGGATCAAGATTCACGAAGAAGTTTGGGGTACGCATGGCATCCCTGGCTTCCTCTCGCCCAAAGCTCGTAAGACCTGTAATTTCACGAACCCGGCCATCAAAGTTTACGATGACTCCATCCATGTCTAAGAATACAATCATGTGACACCTTAAAGAGAGTCATACAAGTGAACTTAGTGTTATGACCCCGCAGTTTCTCCAGGCTGGTTTGGTTTTCTATTCTGCTCTGCCAGTTCCGCCACCAGTTCAAATTTATCTGGATGCTTTCGTACTTCAGAGGCGTCAGGACGGACCGTGGGTGAGAAGCTCTTAAACGACCCCCCGTGACCAATTTTTACATGGCAGAGTTTCAAGCTCATGCAGAGTGTGATTAGATTGGATGGCTCTAGTTCCAAGTCTGGGTTATCGTGGAAGGGGACACAGTGGTGCACCTGAAGCAAAGTGGTGCCTCCGCAGGAGGAACACGTGGGATTCTGAGCCATAAACTTCTTACGGACTGTGGGCCATTCAGATGAACGGGCAACCTTCTTAGTGATATGCTCACGAACAAGGGAGTGGGCTATGGTTAGAACATGCCCTAGTTTTTTTAGCATGAGAATTCACCTGAAGCGATGGATACCTACTGTCAAACCACAGAATACCGAGTATTTCTGGGCATTTTTATTGAGGCCAATATCAGTCCCAAAGTCTAGCACTAGGGCGGGTCTAACCTTGTAGGCCACATAGTACAGATTTGAGTAGATTCTAGGGTTCATAGGAGTGGGTCCTAGGGTGTAGACCTCTCCTCCAAAAGACCACTTGTCCGTAAGGGTCTTACTTACCGCCACAGCCTGAGCAAACTGACGGTCATACTTACCAGAATCTTCTAACCAAGAGAGTAGAAGATTAAAATCTACATGCACGCCACCTGGGAGATCCGAGCTAGAGATAAGGTTAGCCGTGGTCCCGTTAGCGTTATATTGAGTGGATGCAGTGTGCATGACCTGAATTCCACTGGAGATCCCACCATCGTGGAACATCCATTGGAATCCGAAAGATGGTAAGGATAAACCTTGGGTGGAGTTGGTGGTCCCAGGCTGGGACACGAGAGACGCAGCATTGAAACCAGCCCGAAGCTCAAAAGAATCAACAAGTCCGTACTTAAGGAGACCTGGGACTACCCCAAGCGCACTCTTATCTCGCAAGAAAGAATCCTGCACGCCCAGTTCCATCTCAGCCACAGCTACCTGTGTGGTAGAAGCTGGGCTAGCAAAGGTGGGGCGATTGGGGTTGACCGTAATATCTGGGTCACTGTTTAATAGTACACAAAAAAGTAGTGCCAGCATATTACCTCACCATAGTAAAAGAATTAGGGAGACAACACCCAGTAAGATCCCTATGAGGTGCTGGGTTGTTAGCACCTCATTATAGATGTATACACCGATTAACGCGGCTATAATGCCTGTTGAAACTGAGAATATATTAGCACTCAGAGCCAACTGCGAATTATACCGCATTGATATAAGCCAGCATATGTTAGCTAGTATATAGCCACCCAACCCACACGCAAAGGTCCACCAAGTGCGCTTAAGGCTGTGCTCTTTTACAAAGATGTCGGCAATAACTTCAAATGCTATAAGTCCAAATAGATAAATGGCCCACATTATTTTCTCTTGTCATACTTCTCATAAATCTTCCAGATAGCCCTCTGCATCTCAGGGGTTACATCAAGGACTACCCCACCTTTTACACTAGTAGTCTTGAGCTTGGGCCAGCCTAGGACCGCGTTCATGGCTTCTCGCAGGGTGTTCCCGCTAGGCTTCAATGATCCAAGGGAGGCACGAACAGCCTTATTGGCGGCGTCCATCTCGTCCACACCTTGAATGTGGTACGTTTTGCTAGCTGGTACTTGGTATACCTGCGCCGGGGGCGTGGGTATCGCGGCTTTGAAAATTCTTGAAGTTTTAATCATGTGATTCCTCGAAGCTACACGAATACCTGCAAATACTTGACCAGGGTGATTCATAGAAAGGAAATCTGTGATCTCAAGGCTGCTGGCCCAACGCCGGGTGGAGACTTCTTCCACGTTGACTGTTCCTGGGAGGACCGACCCCCCATCTTCACCCATAACCCCCTGCTCATCCGCTTGTTCTAGGACAAACTCTTGGATCAAGGAAATCTGTTTAGAGGTTAGCTTCCACACCTCAAAGTTATTATTGATGACTCGGATGGCCCCATAATACTTCAGGTAGTAAATTTTGGGGTCATGCGTTAATTCATCCCATTGACCACCGAAAGCTGCTTTTCCAACCTCACTAGGTATTCCGGGTGAGAAGTACAACTCAGAAGGATCCTCAGATCCTTGGTAATAGAAGTCTTCAGGTTCAAATCCAGCATCAAAGTCGTATACCTCGCACTCTGCCTCGTAATCTTCTGGACTCGTCTCCTTCAAGTGGGAGAAGTAGGCTATGAAAGCCTCAGAGAGTTCATCTAGTTTATCTCCGAGGATTCTGTCTAGTGCGATTACTTCGTGACCCTTGTCGCCAATATCTCCATCGGCATAGTCAGAAGACCCGTCAGGATTGATCCAGTATTCACCCCGGATGAAATCACCCCACCTTGCGGATGTCTTCCATACTTTTGCTACTTTTAGCATAAAAAAGGCCCTCACCTAAAAAGGGAAGGGCCTATCTCGGGATATTATCTTTAATCAGAGGTGTAGCTTGCTAAAAGTTAGTAATATGTTCAACGTACGAAAGAAAAATCCTGTCATGATTTGTAAGGATGGGCTTAAACTATCTGTCCAGGCTGGTGAGACATATCACTCCAAACCTGCTAAAGATCAGGGACCATGGCTAGCTTTTGAGGTGTATTCTTCTACTAAGGAACCCCTCCTCCTACCCTACTCCGAAGGTGATTGGTCAACTTGTAACTATGTCCCAAAAGCCATCATTGAGCAGGTAATCAAGAAGCACGGTGGCTTGGTTCAAGGAGACTTTCCGTCTCGTGAAGGTGAATACTTTCAGTAGTTTTAGTAGCTGGGTTATGATAATAGTTAGTTCAAACGAACCAGGGAATCAACGGATTGGGGACTGTCATGGCCAACAAGGACAAGAAGAAGAAAGAAATCAAGAAGCCCAAGAAGGTCAACATCAAGGCTAACCCACCCAAGAAGGTGACTAAGTAATGCTTAAAGTCGCCAGACTTCTCAAACAAGCCACAGAACTCTATAAGTATCCCAGAACTTTCCATATCCCTGGGAGCCCTGGCGCTACCTCTGATGATAAAGTTCTCAGCACCATGGATCACTTCCATGGCCAAGATGTGGTTATTACAGAGAAGATGGATGGGGAAAATACCACCATCTACCCTGATGCCATGCACTCCAGATCCCTAGATAGCAATAACCACCCCTCCAGAAACTGGGTCAAGAAACTCCAGAGCGAGGTTGGCTACCAGATCCCTACAGGTATGAGAATCTGCGGGGAGAATGTCTTCGCTCAACACTCTATTGGCTACAACGAACTTCCCAGCTACTTCCTGGTGTTCAGCATCTGGGAAGGGAATACATGCCTCTCCTGGGATGAGACTGAATTCTATTGCAAGGAGCTAGGACTCCATACCGTCCCTGTTCTCTATAGAGGGACCTTTGATGAGCAGAACCTAGAGCAGAAGTTCTTCAGTGGTACCTCAGCCTATGGTGGAGACCAGGAAGGCTTCGTGGTTCGCCTCGCTAGAACCTTCAATAAATCGGAGTTCTCGAAGGCACTAGCTAAGTGGGTTCGCCCCAACCATGTTCAACCGGATGCGGAACACTGGACCAAGCAACCTGTGGTGCCCAATAAGATGAACGCTTAGGCCCGTGTAACCTTCCATACCAGCAGGGATTGATCTCCACGCATTAGGGCGGCTACAAAGCGTCCACACCCCCAATAGACCTTCCCATTGATCATGGTAGAGGGTTCAGCTGTACCACCAGACATCTGGGAATACTGCGAGTATCTGCCAGGGTTGCTGTCGTAACGCTTCCCAGCTTGGATACTAAGCCCCCATTTACTATTGATGGTTTCTATGGCTTCATCGGAGGCCCGAGCCACTGTATCCAAGTTACCACGGACTGTTAGAAGCTGCTTCATACTAACTTTAACAGGTTCAGGAGAGTCCAATTTCCAGGAACTAAGCTCACTAATGTCCTCTGGACTTCCAGAACGCTCATCAAGGATCTCGGCCTGGAATCGCTTGGGAAACCTAGCGAGGATCTCTTCCCATGTTTGGGAGGCAAGCAGTAGCCTTGAAACCTTTAACATATACCCTCTTCAATAGAAAGGGAATATCAGGGCGCTAGGCCACCCCCTTTCTTTACCGTAGGACCGCCGAAAAGTTTTCTTTGGCATTCTCGCAAATATTAGTTATACTGGAGAATATTAGGAGCAAAATAATGCCACGAGCACCAAAACCAAAAGACATTACGAACCCTACAGATCCCTTTGCCCCTAGGGTCCTACTTCTTGAGCACTCGGACCCCCTTCTTGAGCCAACTCCTATTACACTCTCGGCTCGACAGATAGATGCCTGCTGGTTTTTCTTCCAGAGGTTCAAGGTTCTATCTAAACTACCTCGGGGGGATAAACGAGTAAGGCTTGAAAATCTCATCTATCTACATAAATCCTGCGAAAAGCATATGACAAAGAAATTAACTAAGGCTGAAAAATTGGCCGAGCAATACTACCTATATTACGACAGATAACTCGGTCATCCACCTCTAGGACCGTAGGACCGCCGAAAGGTTTTGAATAAAACCCATCGGCCAAACCTATGTATCTTCCTTTATTTAGGAGGATGTCTAAAATGAAAGCCATCTCAAACAGTCAGTTGAAGGTAGCTCATAGTCATTTCGCAGGGGAGGTTGATCTTGGGCAGCAATGCTCCCAATGTGAGGAATCTGCCGACTTCACCAAACCGGATGCCAACGGTAACGAGATTGCTTTTTGTAGGGACTGCTCCAAGGGGATCGTAAAGCCTAAGGCACCTTATCATGGCGTAAGAATGAATGAGCCTTCTGCTGACCCATATTGGGCAAAGCAATCCTCAAGGAAGAAGGCTTATGGAGAGGGTGAAGAGATTTGCTCGGCCTGTGGTTATTCTGGTCCAGCAGCGGATCTCAATCCCGAAACCGGAATGTGCCCTGGATGCCAGCAGAAGTGGGAAACAGGGAAGAAGCTAGACACTAGAGGCCCATACCAGAGAGAATGGGATGAGGCTGGCAGGAGCTACCGAGGGTCCGTCAAGAAGGCTCTTGATCAATCCTGCCGTATCTGTGGCGAGAAAACAGGCGGGGGTCCGGTATGCCAAGACTGTGATGCCGAGTATTGCTCCACCAACCCTGAACTACTTGAAAGTGCAAAGTACTCCAGCACAAAGACTTCAGAGAAGACATCCGCCACTGTTAAGAAATCCCGGTTTGACCATGAGTATAAACAATGGCTATTTGATGAGCAGCGCACCATAGCTAACTGGAAATCAGAATTAGATGAATGTGTTTCCTCCTGGGGTGTACACGAGTTCTTTTACGAGAACACTCCCAACTACCGAAAGTGCATCAACCAAATCACACAATGCTGCACCGCACACAACCTAGCAACCCCTGAAGAAGTCAAGTCCTATGAGCGTCAATCGCTGAATGATTACTATAGTTCCAAAGAAGAGAAGAAGAACGGTCAAGGGCAAGTTACTAAATGTCCCAAGTGTTCGGCTCAAGGCAAGACAGGAATCCTAGTTAAGAGCGAAGATGGTGGTATCAAGTGCAGTAATAAATATTGTGATTATAAACAAAGTAGTAGGGGCAACTTGTATTTTTCAAAAAGATCCATCGCTACATCTAAAAATGCAGGATCATGTAATATATCATTATCACAAGAGTATAGAAAATCATAGTTAGAGTGCTTAAACTCAATGAATTTATTGAGCATAATCTTATCTATATTGAGCTTCTTGCTCTGAGTAATATCCAACGTGAACTGAGAGAGCCAACCTACATCATACTCAGAGGAGCCATCATCATGAATATGTATAGGTACTCCTGGTGCATACCCACGTATAATTTGAAGGCATCTTCCAGTGATGACCTTTCTGTTGTAGGTAGTTACGTGGATCTGAAGAGACATTAGTAAGGCTTCCAAGGAGCGTATAATCCGGCCTTGGGTCCCCCTGCAGGCATTCTTAAGTCACACTCGTCCTGAAGTAGTTCTTTGCGTTTCTGTAGAACGTCCGAGGGTGGTGCATCCGAGGCATCAATATTAACATCAGGGCGTCTCCAGGGATCCCCGCTGATATCTTTACGAATCCCCTGCGTCCCAAGAATCTTAGACACTCGGATCATGGGTGCAACTGTGCAAAAACAGAAGCACGGCGGTTGGCTTCTTCTCTACTGATAGCCATCCCACTGTAACCGGGTTTATCTGAGTCGAGTAGTTTCCTACGAAGAGCATTCTCAGCCTTAATGGCAGAAATCTCCAGCGTACGGCCAGACCAACCCAGGTCGTGCTCTTTAGCAACGATATCCATGAATTTCTCAGGGCCATAGACTAGGAAGGCATCTTTCACATGGTAAATCTCGTGCGCCAATACAGGGACTAGGTGGTCATGTACTTCTGCAACCTTGTCTACGTCCACCGTAATATAGGCACCCTCTGGGTTGACCACCGTGGTGGCTAGCGTGGCTCCTGGGAGATCTCCCATCCTGATAGACAGATGAACGGGCTTGTGCAGCCCACGGGCTAAATGTACATCTTTAAGAATCTGGAGACTCTCAGGATTATCTCGCCACAACATCTTCATGGCAGCGTGAATTTTTACATTATCACTCTTATAGGTTGTTTGAGGGTCTACGCAACCAAGGGTAAGGAAAACCAGAAGAGCCGCTAGGTATTTGAACATGGCTACTTCTTCACCGGGGAATAAGGGTTGGTCAGGTTTCCTTCAGAGCTAACGCGTTCACCGTTAATGTCTTGAGTAGACATAGCTCCCCCGCTAGGATTTTTTGCTAGCCATGCATCCATACTTGAAATGCTATCCGCCATGTTAGAGGCTCCGTATACATTCTTACCCGAACATTTCTTAAACAGGTTAACGATACTTGAGCGCACGCTGTCTTTGAATTGGAATGTTCCTGAGGCATGATCGTACTGACCGTATTGCTTCTTGTCGGGATCAGAGGCTAGTTTGTCAGCCAACTTAGCCATGACATACCCCACGGCCATATCGTGATCTTTGGAGTTTTCTTTATGAAGGTTCTCAACTTCATGTAAGGCATTTTCCACAGCAGTCTTTAGGGCCTTCGAGGTAGCAGACTGTTGAACAACCTGAACCTCACCAGCTTGAGGCTTAGTTAGCTGGCTCGCTGGATCTGGTGCTGGAGCATCTGCTGCTATCGCTATCTTGAATACACGAGAGGTCTTAATCATGCCTGTGACCTTAGCAACCTTAGGGAGCACCCCAGCTTTTTCATTGAGATTCTCAATAGCAAGTAAAATCTCGTCAGGAACCATTCCATTATTTCCGAATGATTCCCTCACACCTAGGGCTTCCCCCATCTGGTGAAGGCTATCTACGAGCATCTTGTTCTGCTCCTGAAGAGCCTTAATCTGCTCGTTCACAGGCCTACCATATTCTTCTCGTAATAGTTCAAAGTCATTCATTGGACTCTCCCAGACTACAAATAAAGCGAACTGCACCGTATTCCTGGTTCATTCGCTCGGCCTTGGCTCTTGCCCGACCCCTCTCTTTGTATTTGTAGTTGCCTACTACCTGACCCGTATGCGAGTCAATGACCAGATAGGGCTCACTGGGATCAATACTGGATAGAAATAGTCTACTTATTTTGGCAGGATTGCCCCACCCTCGGGCGGAAGCGGAAGCGGACTTGTTCACGGTGAACGCAAGTAGCTCCCCCATGGAAATAGAGTTATAGGTGGTCGACGTCAGCCCCGTGTAGTCGATCATTACCACTCACCTCAATAAAAGAGGAAAGTGGCGGAACGAGTGGGATTTGAACCCACGGATCTATTACGACCTCCAGTTTTCGAGACTGGTGCCTTACCGGGCTAGGCTACCGTTCCATGTTCCCGAGCGGTAAGTTTTACCCTAAAACCCCCGTATTTAGTTCAAATGTTACCGAGCGGGATCTTCAAACCATTTTATTCGGAATGACAGGTTTCTGAGTCCAGTCACGTAAAAAGAGAATGGTGGGGAAGGTCGGAGTTGAACCGACACACTCTGGTTTTTCAGACCAGCGCTGTTACCCAGTTTCAGCTTCTTCCCCATAGCTAGCTGCCACCAAAGTTTACAAGACTTGGTGGCAGCGTATGTTTGGATTGTTGGATCCTATAATACATCCAACTTAGGGTTGTACCGCTTATAATGCTTATCCCAAACGTCCTGAGTTGCTCCGTAATCAAGCAATACGGGTTTATTCTTGAAATCACCCCATTGACTGGGGGATCCGAGATCACCCATCAGGAGTCCGTGGGATTGTAAGGACTTCAAGAGGTGTTCTAGGTTAGGGTAGGCTGAGACTACTTCCCAAAAAGTCTGCGTATCTCTAGTCTGCTTATAAACTGAAATTACGCGGCAAAATCTCTGAAATTCAAGCCCAAATTGGCTCTTGAAATGTTCTTCATTCAACTCATGCGCCAGATCTACAACGAGGAAGACACCCTTGGGGGCCACATAATGGACTCGGGTAATCGGGAGATCATGAAACTTCTGAGCAACGTGGCTCTCAACCAGATTCTGATCAACTCCAGCTTGATCGGTAGCCAACTTCATAACATGGTCAGCATCAAGCTCAAACACTTTTCTGGAGGACCCTCTCCCTAGCACCTTGTATTGTTTGCGAGCCCAAGTATTGAGTCTCTCAGTGGACTCCATACCGGGGACTCCCTCAAGGAGATGATCCAAGGCTCCCGAACTTAACTTCTGAGCCGTCATCCGTGGTAGTTCTTTCCACTCTTCCAATCGGGCAGCATTTTTTTCATCCGGATTAAAACCCCGTGAGGTGTAGGTTGCTAACTCACCCTCGTCCCAGTAAGCTTTTTTGAACAGGCTAGACACTCTAAGCATAAAACCTCTACAAAAAGGAATGTTGGTGTGACATGGGGGTTATGATCCCCCTCCCCGACTTTCACAGAGTCGTGTGCAAACCGATTACACCTATGCCACCGTCTGGGGATACCCAGCTTCACTAAGCATAGGTTCCGATTTACGATAAGTCTTTTACCACAAGAGCCGGGAACTCAGTCTTACCTAGAACATGAAGAGCACCCAGCCTATGCCCACCTTCTAGAACATAGTAACCTTCTGGGTCCTGCACAACAATAAGAGGGTCTAGCCACCCATTGCGTTTAATAGCTTCGGCTAGATCATTGACACGCTGAAAATCATTCGCAGCATAGAATAGATCCTTTGGATCCGAGTCAAAGGCACTCATAGGTACTATACGAATCCTAGAAAGAATCTCGTAGTCATCAAATGAAGCAGCAATCGAAGCTTGATTGGGGATGTTATCACCCACGCGTAGTCCATCCACAGAGCCACCCGCCACAGGAAGGTCACCTGAGGCTTTCTTTAACCGTGTTAGATGCGTGGTGTGAAGCATAGAGCCCTCATGAAAAGGGATGGTTGCGGGGATTGGGATTTGCACCCATTTTAATCCAAGTTTATGAGACTTGGCCTGATAAGCTGACCAGCCCCCCGCTTTGGTGCTCCCGGCAGGACTCGAACCTGCGTAACTGGTTCCGTAGACCAGGGCTATTATCCGCTCAGCTACGGGAGCTTATAAAAATAGTTATCCGCGTTGGTCCGTGTGAGAGGATTTGAACCTCCGACTTCTTGCTCCCGAAGCAAGCGCCCCACCAGACTGGGCTACACACGGGTTTGGAGCACCATCTCAGACTTTAACTGAGTAAGACAGGGGTTGCAATCCTGCGCCTCGGACACTTCGGCATATGGTGCATGGTGGAGCCCGTGATCGGGATCGAACCGACCAGATTCTGATTACGAAACAGATATCTCACCATTGAGATTACACGGGCAAAAGTATACTAGATGGCGACCCGCCGAGGAATTGAACCCCGCAAGACTGGTTTTGGAGACCTGTCTGCTACCCAAGAGCGCGAGTCATGGATTTTATACCTACATACCTATCTGCAACCCAGAGGAAAGGAGGTGAGCCTCAAATCTCTTATAACCCCCACTCCACCCGAGCCACACACGAGGAGGGGCATCATCGGGTTCACCAAACCCTGGGTAAGCCCTGACCTCATAACCAGGAACCTTGTTGAATAATTCAGTCCATTCTTCAGGAGAGTGCTGTTCTGAAACAGTGAGGTAGCCCGTGTAAGAATCATATCTCATACCCTTGAACACTGACCCCAGGGCTTTTACAATAGGTTCTGCATACTCTTTGACCTTGTCTAGGCCACTATCCTGACGATCAAAGTAGTCCCCTGCAAATGATGCAGACGCCTTCAAGATTCTAGCCACTCGTAACATAGGGCCTCCAAGTAAAGAAGAGTGGTGCCGGATGAGGGAATCGAACCCCCTTGCGTAAACGCGCCTGTTTTACAGACAGGTGCCAATTCCAGTAAGGCGTATCCGGCATGGTTACTTCAGGTGTATATAAGAGTGTAGGAGGCACTTATGCCCAACTGGTTACTTTCAATGTATAAATTTGTGGGAGGCTCTATGCCGAAGGCACGCACAACCGATATCGAGACTTCACACGAAGCCGCTGAACTTGCAAAGCCTAACGCAGAACAGGATCGTGCGCTAGCGTTAAGATCATTAGGTGAGAAGCCTATGACTGACTATGAACTATCCCTACACACCGGGCGGTATGAGAGAAGTATCGGTAAGCGTAGAACCGACCTCTACCAAGCTGGCTATGTAACTTTTCTCACGGATGAGAATGGAAACAAGGTTAAGCGTCCAACAGCTACCGGGGCAAAGGCTATCGTGTGGACCCTCACAACCCTGGGCCGCATCGAGGCTGGCTTAGAGTAACTTACGCGGCTGTGTAGGCTAGTGGACGGGCTTGATCCCAGAGCTTGAGTATCTTGTCATAGTCCCCAGGCTGTCGCCCTCTATATCTCAAGGAAGAGAAACCCTCTAGTTCCTTGTATAGTTCTTGATCTTGAGACTTGAGGGTGCGAACCTCATAGGATTCTTTGAACCTCATCTTGAGGCTATCTTGAATCCTAGAGGTAAGTTTGTCAGCTTTCCAAGCGTTGATGACCCCTCCGCCCTGCTTCAGTATAATCGTGAAAGTAGGTTGCTTGTCCGCAAGCTGCTCGGTTAAATCAGAGGCATTATCCCAAAGTTCCTTGAGGGAATCTTTGAGAGGTCCGGGTTTCTCTACAACCCAACCATCACCTATGCGGCAATTGTGTGGCTGAAGATGGGGGTCTCTAGTTTTGGTGAGTTTATACTGGTCTGGGTTATCACATTTACGCCGTTTGACGTAGGTAATCTGTTTGGCTGAGGGTCGTGCTGCCCAGCAGTATAGAATGTCACCAGGGGATCTCTCCCACATGAAGAGGTATACTTCCGTGCCCTCAGTGAGGACATAGGACTCGTCCGAGTGTTCAGTTACAAAGTCTGCACCGAGCACCGCGTTAATCTTGGATGCCATCTTAAAGAAGGAGGGGCCATGACCACCGTCTCTGTCATAGGCGGCTAGAGAGGTTTTTCTATCCTGCCCTACACAGAAGTTTGAGATAACTACATGGTGGCAGCACTCATGACTAATCACTTTTTGCAAAGTAGTGTCATCGGCCAGGATGTATTGCTGAAGCTGAATTACGGAAGATACAGAGTTAATCGTAGATCCCACCGTGCTAGTGGTGGAGGTGCAGCGTCCAAGCCATCGTGTACCAGATAGGTTCACGATTTTGATCACGGGCATAGGATACTTACCCTCTGGATCAAGGATCCTCATAGCCTCCTTAACGAAGTTATTAACTGAGGACGCATCGGCTTGAAGAATTCGGGATACCTTTAACATACGAGCTTCTGTACAGGTTCAAACCCCTGCGTCTCTGGGAAGTTACTCCATATCTGGCCGCAATCTGGACATTTCCCGTTCTCATGCTGCTCTGCGGGGAATACCTTGTGGCACCCCAAACATTCGATCTCGGCAGATGCTCGCAGGATTCGGCTAGCTTTTATCATGGTTCCCTCATTTAAAGAAGAAGTGGTAGTAGTGGTAGGAATCGAACCTACTTTAGACTCTCGTCAGCCAGCTTATCAGGCTGGTGCTCTCCCGGTGAGCAACACTACTAGGGTTAGTAATTACACGCTAGAATAGTACATCGCTATCCAAATTTGAAGTTCCCCTTTTTAGTGTGAGGGTTACAATGCTCCTACTAGACGGTCAGAGTATAACGAATATTTCGTTTACAAACCCCCAGTTGGCTTTTATGACCTGTGTATGTGGCCTTTGCACCTTCTTCCTGGTTCGCCTAGTCCACAGATTTGATAAGAAGCTAGACTCCTTTCAATCTATTGAACACTGTAGAGATCTACGGCACTCGGGTGTTGCCTGTAAAAAGTGTGACCCAGCAGTAGAACAGATGGCGGAAGAGGTTGATGCTATCAGGCGGGTTGAGAGCGATATTCATATTCTATCCAATACAGTCTATGACCTGAATCAGGACGTATCTAGTCTACTACTAGCCCTAAATAAGCGGTAACTAGGTAGATTGGTACCGGGGATGGGAGTCGAACCCATCAAAGACTGCCTTATGAGAGCAGCGTCTTACCGCTTGACTTCCCCGGCGTTGGAGCGAATGATGGGATTTGAACCCACAACATCTACCTTGGCAAGGTAGCACTCTACCATTGAGCTACATTCGCGTTGTATTACTTTTGAAGAGGTGGTTTATGTACACAGCACTCGTATTAGATGAATCCAGCAAGCAGAAACTTCTGTCGATAATGGACCCCGAGTTGTTGAAAGAGTATGATAGAATAAACGCGCATCACATGACCATCAACATGGGCCCGTGTCAAATGCCTACAGAACTAGGCAAACCTTACACCATGCAAGTAGTGGGGATTGGTAGAGATGAGAAGGTTCTAGCCGTCATGGTTGAATCCGAGTGCACTAGCAAGAACAAGATCAAGCACGTTACTATTGGATTTAATACGGCCAAGGGTGGTTCTGCCAAGCTAAGTAACAATCTAACTAACTGGGAACCCTTCAGTGGTCCTAGCTTGAATGGGACCGTTCAAGAGTGTGCTTGACTTGGTGCGGATGAAGGGATTTGAACCCCCAAGACCTTGCGATCACAAGCACCTCAAGCTTGCGTGTCTACCAATTTCACCACATCCGCAAAAAGAACCTTCAGAGAATAGAGATTAGCGTGTTTTTAGCATCCAAAGCGAAGTAACGCTGATCTTGCTGCTGAAGGTTGTGGCTCCCGAACTCGGATTTGAACCGAGGGCCTATTGATTAACAGTCAATCGCTCTAACCGCTGAGCTATTCGGGAATATGGATCCGGTGCTAGGAGTCGAACCTAGATGTCATAGACGGGAGCTTCAGAAACTCCTGCAATACCATTATGCGACACCGGAATTGTCAATTTTTGTGGTGGACCTGACAGGAATCGAACCTGCGACATCTGCCTTGCAAAGGCAGCGCTCTCCCAACTGAGCTACAGGCCCATGAACCTGATATACACTTAAAGAAAATCAAATAAATAGTCCGGGCAGGACTTGCTTCGTGTGTGTGGCGAATTAACCTATAATCACGTGTAATAGCTTGTGAAAATCCATTAACTCAGCACACTTGGAGGTAAGGTGAGAACGGTGGAACCTCTAGAATCATACCGTAGTGGAGAAGAGTAATAACCACGTGGTGCTCCAACCTCCCTGTAAAAAAGATCCCCCAGAGATTTGGGTGCGGTATGAGGGAACTAAATCATATGCAATCTGTATCGGTACCGAAGAATATGAATTCAAGGAAGTGATCCAGATAAAAGTGTTAACCAATGGCCCCGATGAAGAACATCCGTGGGGCTCAAAGACTAAGCTGAAGCGCGGTCCCAAGGGGAGTTGAACCCCTGACACTGGCGTGACAAGCCAACATTTTACCGTTAAACTATGGGACCTGGAAGCAACTACTCTCCGCAGAACACTGCATTTGCCTACTGGCAGTATGGTTCAATGGGCTTAGTGGTAGACACCGCACTATGCTCCTGTCCCATAATCCCTACCCCTTTGTGGACAGGTACAAAGGGGGGTTGGTAGTCCCAGGGGTAGTCGAAACCCCATTGCAAGGATGAAAACCTTGTGTCCTAACCGTTAGACGATGGGACCATAAGGACTCTGTTGTCCTGTAGAGTCCTATACAGGTGAACTTCTAAGTCTTCCATCCCAGGTTCCATGTTACCGATGATGCGTCCCTAGTATGCTAGTGGACCGTGGATCTGTCGGGTTGATAGAATGACTGTAAACTGACTCTAGTTCAGATTTTTCGGTCCGGGAACCACCCCGAACCTCTCCTGACCTAGCTCTAAAGCTAGGTCAGGGTGGGTAATTCTTTATTCAATTGTCACAGATATACTTAGAACCCAAGAGTTCCAAGTTGGCGGAAGCGACAGGACTTGAACCTGCACAACAGTTATGTTGCGAGTTTAGCAAACTCGTGCGGCTACCATTTCGCCACGCTTCCAAGTTGTTCAAAGATTTGACTGATTCCTAGAAATCAGTCAAAAAAGTTTAGGGGCTGGGATTTTCATCCGCAGCCCCTACAAGGGT
>SESF01006671.1_pt1 | contig 30988 bp, 19 predicted proteins | sample 3171521 | NCBI WGS metagenome assembly SESF01 (sample SAMN10866945, study PRJNA518727) | freshwater metagenome | biome: subpolar coniferous forest; feature: holomictic lake; material: water; isolation source: holomictic Lake 227, 6 m and 8 m depth | place: Canada: near Kenora, Ontario | collected...
TGCTCAAACATGCCATGGCACCGAATGCTGCAGGAATGATCGGTTCAGCCATTGTGGCTGGCATCCTGATGAGCTTTCTAAGGTAGCATTCCTTCGCCAAGCGGATGGCGCCGTTCGAATAACCGGACGGCTGCTGCCATATTCCATCCTGAAGGAGTGATTTTCTTCAGGTGAGCAACCATCGCAGCAAGACCATTGGCGATATCGTTCAGTTCCCTGTCGGAAATGGTGTGAAAAACCGAAGCAAGATAGTTCCGCTGGACATGAAGCGAAATCTCGTACCGACCACTCTGGACAAGGCTGCTGTAGAAATCCTGGACATTCCGGTCGAGGATATCCGAAAGAACCTCAAGAAAAAGAGGCTCCTGCAACCCGTTAAAAAAGCCAACCTGCAAGCGCACAAGAGGATATGACTGCTCTGCAAGAGAGGTAATCCGAAGCTTGAAACGGCGGTTCATGATACCATCCCTTATTGCTGCAGCTTCCCTTTCAACACCGCTGTAGCCCAGATCAACCAGCACTCTTGCTGTTCCGGAGAGAGAGGCAAGTGCTGGCATGTTGAATTCAAGCGAGCCTGGATAACCCAGCACCTTCGGCTGCTCTCCGCTTACCGATATCGTACCAGGCACTCTTGACAACCTCATGCTGGAACCTTCACCTGCCGGCATATTTCGGATGACTTCAGAATATTTCGGATCAATATCGATGAACCTTTTGCCAATACTCCATACTGAAATCTCCTCAAACAATCTCTTTATATCAGGCTTCTCCATCTCCGGGCGAACTTTTTCGCGTTCATTCGACTCCTTCGCAAAAAACCGTTCGAAAAGACCCATGCCAGCCTCCTCTTGTTTCAAAGGTTAGTTGAAAAACATCTCTTTTTTTTGGCAATATAACGAATCGTCTGCTTCGCAACTCACAGCCCTCTTCCTTTTCATGGTTAAAAAACCGGTACCCCTTGATCTCACGGCAAGAGAGTGTGTTTTCTCTCAATGTTTTTGCCTTCCGGCACTTCGCGATGTTCCCGGATTTTCGTATTTTTGGCTTTTAAAATCTTAATTTGCCGCCAACCATGAGCCAGCTTGATTTACTCAATATTGTCAACCGTCCCAGAAGGCTTCGCAGAACTGCCGCAATCAGAAACCTTGTACAGGAAAACACCCTGACAGTCAACGATCTTGTGTTTCCCCTGTTTGTCTGTCCCGGAACCAATGTCGTTGAAGAGGTATCCTCAATGCCCGGCAGCTTCCGCTACTCCATCGACAATGCAGTGAAAGAGTGCAAGGAGCTGTGGGATCTCGGAATCCAGTCTATCGACCTTTTCGGTATTCCGGAACAGAAAACCGAAGATGGCAGCGAATCCTTTAACGATAAAGGCATTATCCAGGAAGCTATCCGCGCCATCAAGGCAAAGCTCCCCGACCTCTGCATCATGACCGACGTCGCACTTGACCCATTCACTCCTTTCGGCCATGACGGTCTGGTAAAAGACGGTATTATTCTCAATGACGAAACCGTTGAGGTTCTCTGTAAAATGGCAATTTCACACGCCAACGCCGGAGCTGACTTTGTCTCCCCAAGTGACATGATGGACGGTCGTATCGGCGCCATACGCGAATCGCTTGACGACGCAGGATACTCCGATATCGGTATTCTCTCCTACGCCGCCAAATACGCATCGAGTTTCTACGGTCCCTTCCGTGATGCACTCCACTCAGCGCCCCAGTTCGGTGACAAGACAACCTACCAGATGAACCCGGCCAATACCGACGAGGCCATGAAAGAGATCGAACTCGACATCATGGAAGGCGCCGATATCGTTATGGTAAAACCCGGCCTTGCCTATCTTGACATCGTCCGTCGCACCAAGGAACGCTTTGATGTTCCGGTGGCGATCTACCATGTATCCGGTGAATACTCCATGGTCAAGGCTGCAGCCCAGCGTGGATGGATTGACGAAGAACGTGTGATGATGGAATCACTTCTCTGCATGAAACGTGCTGGCGGTGACCTTATCTTTACCTACTATGCAAAAGAAGCTGCGAAAAAACTTCGCTGAGCCTCTTTATTAAAAGACCAGATTTTTAAAAAGCCCGGCTCTGCACCCTTGCAGCAGCCGGGCATTTTACTGTTTAAAGCCATGATACGATACATTACAGCGGGAGAATCCCACGGCCCTGCGCTTTCAGCAATAGTGGAAGGCGTGCCGGCAGGCATAAGCGTAACCCCTGAAGAGATCAACCTCCAGTTAGCCCGACGCCAGCAGGGACACGGTCGGGGTGGTCGAATGAAAATCGAAACTGACAAGGCGGAGATACTCTCCGGCATACGGTTCGGCAAAACCATCGGTTCTCCAATCACGCTGGTCATAAAAAACCGTGACTGGGAAAACTGGACAACCACCATGGCGCAGTTTGAAAAACCCGATATGGAGATTCCGAAAATCACCATACCGAGACCAGGCCATGCCGACCTGGCAGGACGCATCAAATATGGTTTTGACGACATCCGCCCCGTCATAGAACGTTCTTCTGCACGTGAAACCGCTGCACGGGTTGCCGCCGGAGCCATTTCAAGAATATTTCTCAAATCACTCGGCATTGAAATCGGCAGCTATATCTCTGCCATAGGAGCAGCAGCAGAACCCACTGTTGATATTCAGCTTGCCGGGCTCCTCACCGAAGGGGCAGAAGCTGTTGCACGGCAAGCCGACCTCTCGCCGGTGCGCATGCTTGGCAAAAAAACCGAAGCAGAAGCTCTTGCCGCCATTGATTTTGCCAAAGAACAAGGCGACACACTCGGCGGTATTATCGAGATTTTCATCACTGGCCTCCCTGTCGGCTTCGGCAGCTATGTACAGCATGACCGTCGTCTCGATGCCGCACTGGCTGCAGCAATCATCTCCATTCAGGCCATAAAGGGCGTGGAAATAGGAACAGCTTTCGAAAACTCCGGCAAGCCAGGGTCACAGGTGCATGATGAATTCGTGCTCTCCAGAGAGTCAGGCCTAAGCCGTAAAACCAACAGGGCTGGCGGAATCGAAGGAAGCATGTCAAACGGACAGACCATTCACCTTCGGGCAGCAATGAAACCTATCTCTTCGCTCCTCACTCCCCTGCACTCGTTTGATATCGAAACCCTGCAGCCCACCCTTTCACGTTTCGAACGCAGCGACACCTGTGCCGTCCCTGCTGCCGGAGTGGTGGCCGAGGCCGTTGTAGCTCCGGTTATTGCAAACGCACTGCTGGAAAAGCTTGGTGGCGATCATTTCGATGAAATAAGCACAAGACTCGACCTCTACCGTCAATCAATCCGCAATATTTTTGGAGCCTGAGCCATTTCTGAAAAGCCTTTTTTTGAAATAACCTGTTTCGGGGTATTTCAAAAAAAGGCTCCCGGCCTCCACTGCACCTCTTTACGCCAAACTGTTGTTATACAAAAGAGTAACGGTAACGACAAAAAATGCAGCCTCCTGAAGTGAGATGTTTTTTTTATTTATTTTTTAGATTTTAACAAAAAAATATGTAAGTACTCCCGTAAAGGGGTTACCATGTATGGTGTACCATGGTAACGATAACAGGCTGAGACAAGTTATTGCCTTTGCAGCAGAGAGAATTATTCACCACGAACTTTTCGACAGTTGGAGAAACGCACTCTTCCAACTACCAATCCCGGTGAAATTCACTCTTTGTTCAGGCAGTGTCTGACCTGAACAAATTCTCTCATCTCGATGAAGAGCGCTGGTTACCTTATCGGACAGAAGTCCAGAAGGGCCTCTATTCTCTTTCTTCATTTCATCAAAAGAAAGAGCGGGCCAATAACATTGCAAATTGCAGTGGCACTTGCAACGCTCTCCCTGATTGTCACAACTGAACTCAACAGGGCTTTTGCCTTGCCCTCAGAAGGCATTGTTACTGCTGGACAAGCTGCCATCAGCTCCACGTCTCCAACAGAGATGCATATCGTTCAGGAGAGCCGGAAAGCCATCATCGACTGGAACACTTTCAGTATCTCCAAAAACGAACTCCTCAACATCACCCAGCCCGACAGCCACTCTACCCTTCTCAACCGGGTTTTGGGCAATGATCCCACAAACATCTTTGGCACACTTGCGTCCAATGGTCTGATTTTTCTGGTAAACCCTTCCGGAATATTGTTTGCCCCTGGCGCAAGCGTAAATGTTGGCGGAATGGTGGCCTCAACCCTCTCGATCAAAGAGAGCGACTTCCTGGCAGAGAAATATGCGTTTTTCAGGGATGGTGCTCCCGCCCCGGTGGTCAACCAGGCTCTTCTGCGCGGCGGATTTATAGCCCTGCTCGCTGGCAGCGCATCGAACCAGGGCACCATTGTCACAACCAGAGACTCTGCTGTAATGGCTGCCGGTGATTGCATCACCCTCGGTTTTGACCCATGCGGAATGGTAGCGATCAAAGTTGACAAGGGAGCATATAACGCCAGCATAAAGAACAGCGGAGTGATCGAGAGTGAAAACGGCACTGTGGTCATGAGCACTTCAGCCGCCGACGCACTCCTTGCCACAGTCGTCAACAACAGCGGCAAGATTCGTGCCGGAAACATGAGTGAACAGAGCGGCAACATCGTCATGGAAAGCTCGACCATTATCAACAGTGGCACGCTTGAAGCAGGAAAAGAGATTTCCGTAACCGCCTCCGGCGCAATGCTCAACACCGGAACACTCCGTGCTGCAGAGATCCAGAGCAGCATCAATAACCTTCTCGATGCAGGAAAATGGAATGCTGGTTGCAGCCTGAACATCAATGCTTCCGGGAACATAGAGCAAACTGCAGCAAGCTTCATGAGTGCCGATGGAGATAGTGGGGGAACTATCCGCATCACCGCAGCCAAAAGCCTCTACCTCTCCGGAACACTCAGTGCAAACGGCACCTGGGGCAGAGGAGGCAACATCAGCATCACTGCACCAGAGTTGTACCTCTGCGGAAGCCTGATTCAAGCCAACGGCATGAACGGCGGAGGACAAATCCGAATCGGCGGTGGCTGGCAGGGACGACAGAGTGATCTTGCCAATGCTGCCACTACCATGGTATCATCAAGCACCAGCGTGAATGCCAGCGCTCTGGATAGCGGCAATGGAGGAACAGTGGTGCTCTGGTCGGATAAATCAACCTCCTTTGCTGGCACTATCGAGGCAAAAGGAGGGGCAAACAGTGGTAACGGAGGTAAAGTAGAGGTATCAAGCCATGAGATTCTCTCTTTCATCGGAAAGGTGGTAACTGCTTCCCCCAACGGAAACAACGGATCCCTTCTGCTTGACCCGCGAAATATCACCGTCGATGCAAACGCCTCCAGCCAGCCACTTTCTCTGACTCCCTTGTCTTATGCCAACCCCTCTGAAGGTGACCAGCATGGTTCAGGCAATATCGTCGAGCTTCCAAACGGCAATATTATCGTTGCCAGCCCCCTGGATGATTTTGTTGCCACCGATGCAGGTGTTGTAAGGCTCTATAAACCCGATGGCACCCTGCTTTCCATGCTGACCGGTTCGACGGCCAACGACCAGGTTGGCAAACAAGTGAAACTCCTGATTGGCAACAACAATGCTGTCACCTCAACAAGCAACTGGTCGAACGATGATTTTGCAGGAGTCGGCGCCGTTACCTGGATTGATGGCACAACAGGTATCAGTGGAAACGTCTCAGCCGCAAACAGTCTGGTAGGCTCGACGGCAAACGATGGTGTCGGCACCAGCATAACCGCCTTAATGAACGGCAATTATGTTGTCAGCACAGGATACTGGGACAAAATAAACCCTGACAGGAGTGTCGTGACCGATGTCGGGGCTGTGACCTGGGGAAATGGTCTTGGCGGCACAGTTGGAGTGGTAAACGACAGCAACAGTCTGATTGGCTCGAGCAAAAATGACTATGCAGGATCAGACAATGTAAAATCGAATAACATAATCGCCCTGACAAATGGCAATTATGTCGTGACCACCTGGGGATGGGACAATGGATCGGCTGCCGATGCAGGGGCCGTAACCTGGGGAAATGGTGCTGGCGGCACAACCGGAACGATAAACGCCTCAAACAGCCTGATTGGTTCGACTAAAAATGACTACGTCGGCTCTGACAATCTGAAAGCCAATAACGTCAAAGCTCTTTCAAACGGGAATTACGTTGTAAGCTCAGGATACTGGGACAGGATCAATGCCGACAATTCAGTCATTACCAATGCTGGCGCGGTAACATGGGGAAATGGTCTTGGCGGAACCGTCGGAGTGGTCAGTGCAAGCAACAGCCTGGTCGGTTCTAAAAAAGGCAACCAGATTGGAAACGTAACAGTACTGTCAAACGGAAATTATGTCGTTTCCTCGCCGCTGTGGGACAACGGCTCAGTGGCCAATGCAGGTGCAGTTACCTGGGGAGATGGCCTTGGCGGAACGTTTGGAACGATAAGTTCGGCCAACAGTCTGGTAGGCTCAACAGCCAATGATAATGTTGGCACCAAGGTTACTGCTTTGACAAACGGCAATTATGTCGTCAGCTCACCGCATTGGAACAAAGGCGCTGGCGCCGTGACGTGGGGTGACGGAACAACGGGAGGAAAGAGATTGGTCGGGACACTATCAGCAAGTAACAGTCTGACAGGCACTACCGCAACCGATGGCATTGGCACTACCGTAACTGCTCTGACTAATGGAAATTATGTCGTTGGCTCGCCACAATGGAACAATGGAGTCGGTGCGGCTACGTGGGGAGATGGCTCAACTGGCGGTTTGCGATTGATCGGAAAAATATCTTCCGCAAACAGCCTGGTGGGCTCTTCGACAAACGATGGTGTCGGAGCAAAAGTAACCGCTTTAAGCAACGGCAATTATGTCGTCAGCTCAGAATACTGGGACAAGGTAAACCCCGACGGAAGCGTCGTTACCGATGTCGGAGCGGTAACATGGGGGAATGGAGTCGGTGGCACTGTCGGAGAAGCAGGCATCGACAACAGCCTGATTGGTTCAGCAAGCAATGACAATGCAGGAACTATCGTGACAGCTCTTGCAAAGGGTAATTATGTGGTTACATCTCCCTTTTGGGACAATGGTTCTGCAACTGATGCAGGGGCCGTAACCTGGGGAAATGGAGCAGGCGGAACGGCAGGTATTATCAGCGCCACCAACAGCCTTGTCGGGTCAACCAAAAATGACTATATCGGTTCTGACAGCCAAAAGTCAAACAAGGTCACCCCTCTTTCGAACGGTAATTATGTCGTCAGTTCGGAATATTGGGACAAAGTCAATGCCGACAATACCATAAGTTCCAACGCCGGAGCAGTAACCTGGGGAAACGGACAGGGTGGCACTGTTGGTGTGATAAGCAGTAGCAACAGTCTGACCGGTTCGAAAAGAGGCAACCAGATTGGAAAAGTAACGGCGCTGCCAAACGGCAATTATGTCGTCTCCTCCCCGTTATGGGACAATGTATCGGCATTCAATGCCGGTGCTGTAACATGGGGGGATGGACTCTCAGGAACGGTTGGAACAGTCAGCACAATCAACAGTTTTGTCGGCTCCCAGACAGATGACCAGATTGGCTCAGGGGGTATCATACCTCTCACCGTGGGCACCATGCAGGGCAGTTTCATTGTCAGTTCCTTTGCCTGGCGAAACAAAACCGGGCGGGTTGACATTCTTTCACCCACCTCCCTGCAACAGCCCTACTCCTTCTCACCCGGCATGGACAACTATTTTACGCCTTTTCAGATAGCCTCTTTACTCAATGCAGGCAACGATGTCATTCTGAAAGCCAATAACGATATCATTATTAACTCTGCCATCGTTGCTGACAACCTTTTCGGCAATACAGGAAACCTCTTCCTGTATGCAGGCCGAAGCATTCTGCTCAATGAGAGCATCACCATCGATGACTCCAATCTGACACTGGTAGCCAACGACACACAAGCCAACGGCGTTACAGATGCAAACCGGGAAACCGGTCCTGCACTCATCACCATGGCCCCGGAAAGCTCTATCGATACAGGAAATGGTAGTGTAACCATCGAACTCTCCGAAGGAGCGGACAAAACCTTCAATGAAAGCGGTGATATCACCCTGCGCAATATCAGTGCAGGCACTATCAACGTCATGAACTTCGGTCTTACGGCAGGCTCCGGCATAACCCTCGCATCGGGAACACTTGAGGCAAGCGCTGCCAGCGGTAACAGCATCGTTCTTGCAGGAAAGGAGTTCAGAAACAATGCCAACGCACTGCTCTCCACGACCGGAACCGCTCGATGGCTGATCTATTCTGCCACTCCTGACTCCACCATCAAGGGTGGTCTGGCTTCTGACTTTCTGCACTACAATGCCAGTTACAGCAGCTATGGCCCACTCAAAGTAAGCGAATCGGGCAAAGGCTTCATTTATGCCACCCCTCCTGCTAACCAAACCAACAGCGACAGTGGCTCCGGCAACACCGCAGGCAACGATTCCGGCAACAGCAGCAGCTCCGACACTGCAAGCAACTCCGGCAGTGGCTCCGGCAACACCGCAGGCAACAATTCCGGCAACAGCAGCAGCTCCGACACTGCAAGCAACTCTGGTAGTGGCTCCGGCAACACCGCAGGCAACAATTCCGGCAGCAGCAGCAGCTCCGACACTGCAAGCAACTCCGGCAGTGGCTCCGGCAACACCGCAAGTAGCAGCGGGGCGAACAAAGCTGTTACAAGCGGCAATGAACACTATTATGCTTCAGAGCTTGACAACAGAGAGGCCCTGACTCTGAAACTGCAACTATCACAAGCCATCTTCAACGATTTGAATCCGCTGCAGCCTCCTGATTTACTTTCAATAAGCCACACCGGAAAATCCCTCACCAACTCCAGCCTCTCCTGGCTCACCGCCGAGAGAAACCTGCCTGTTATAGCTGGAAAGGTTGCAGTACCAATTGTTGTTCGAAAAGCCATTGATGAGTTTTTTATCTGGCCAATTCCGCAAAGCATCTTCAGAATCAGCAATCCAGAGGAGATTGTCGCTCTTGAATTACGATCACTCAACAGCGCCCTAATCCCGAACTGGATAACGTTCGATCCCGAACGGAAAGTCATTAGCGGAATACCACCACAAGAGGCGAAAGGAGAATACCAGGTTGAACTTATCGCAAAAGACCGCTCCGGGGAGGAAGCACGGACAATATTGCTCGTAGAGGTTGAATAGAATAAAAGGCAGCATTAGATGAGTCGAACGGGGAATTCATGCAACTCAGGTACAATTTTTTTCACTTGCACAATGAGTAGAAGGGAGCTTCCATGAAAGCAATACTGAAAACCGTTTTGTTGGCATTGGCCTTTACAGTAACTACCGCTTTTGCCGCTGATCGTCCAGATGCAGGCCATCTGATCAATGAAAACACTCCAGAGCCCTCTCTTTTTCCACAACAGACCCCACCAGCCCTCCAGAAACCTGACACAACCAAAAGGCAGCAATCCTCCCCAGGCACTGCCATGCTCAAAGTCACCGGTTTCAGCTTTATCGGCAACACCCTCTTTTCCGATCATGAGCTTTCAGCGCTTATGAGCCGCTATATTGGGCAGAATATGAGCTTTGCTGCACTGGATAAGGCGGCAGGAACGATCACCAGCGCATACAGAAAAAAAGGGTATTTTCTTGCCTCGGTCTACTTTCCTCCGCAAACTGTAAAACCGGGAATGCCCGTCATCATTGAGATCGTTGAAGGCGTTCTGGAAGCAATAGATATTCAAACAAAACCTGTTGAGACAAGAACCCCAAAACGTCTCATGAAATTCTATGCCGACCAGGTTCCAACCCGGAAACCGGTAAGGGATAGAGAGTTGACATCAATGGTCATGAAAACCAACGAACTGCCAAATATCTCATCCCGCATTCTTCTTGAACCAGGAAACCGACCAGGCACGACAAAAGCCACCCTTGAAGTCACAGAAGGCATGCCATACAGTATAACGCTCAACGGCAACAACTTCGGAAATCCGGCAACTGGCAGCTACCGTATCGGCAGCACACTTTACCTTTTTTCCCCGCTTCATCTTGGAGATCAGCTCAACCTGCATCTTCAGACATCAAGCACTGCAGACCTGCAGAATGTTCGGGCTGGCTATACGGTACCGGTGACATCATACGGCACAAAACTTGGAATGCACTACAGTTTTGTCAACTATCAATTGGGAGGAGTATTTGAAGCGATGAATGCAGACGGCACAGCCCACGACTTGAGCCTGAGCCTTACCCAACCACTCATACGCCAGAGAAACCTTATCCTGAATGCAACATTGGCTGGAGAAAAGAGAGTTATGGATGACCGGATGGCAAATATAGCAGCAAAAAAGCGTCACACCACCTCATTGCAGATTGGTCTTGACGGATTACAAATGGACAGCACACCCGAGGGCAGTTCCACCGCATTCTCCATTGGTTTTATCGGAGGCAATCTGCAGATCGACAATAGCGAAACTCTCGCAATAGACCAGTCACTCGGCGGTTTGCACACCAACGGTCGGTACTGCAAGCTTAATTTCAGTCTTGCCCGTACCCAGAGCTTTTACCAGGGACTCTCTCTTTATGCTGGAGGCTACGGTCAGTGGAGCGATAAAAACCTGAACAGTTCGGAACAGCTCTCGCTTGGCGGCCCTTCGGCGGTTCGCGCATGGCAAATCGATGAATCATACTGCGACAAAGGTTTTGTCGCAACCGCTGAACTTCGATACCTTTTCAGGCAAACCGGAGAGTTTCCCGGAAAGCTGCAGGCCTCAGCTTTTGTAGACCATGGTTACGCACGACTGCACACAACTCCCCTCCCTGGTGCAGGCAACAACACCCGCAGCCTTACCGGTGCAGGAATCGGGGTAAAATGGTTCGATGCCAACAACTTCAGCCTGCAGGCAAGCTGTGCCTGGAAGGTAGCTGGTGAAACCATTCCCGCCAACAGCCCGATGATTTTTGTTCAGGTGGTAAAGCAGCTATAAAAGCGCCATAAAGCCGAAAGAGTTGGATGTAAATGAAGCACGCACAAACAAAAAACCCCGATTATTTCCGGGGTTTTTTGTTTGTGCGAACGAAACTGTCAAAACTATTGTATTTTTTTGATCGCCAGGGCTGCTTCAGGAGAGGACGGGTAGACATTGACCAAATCCTTGAACCTTTCCTTGGCATGGGCAGCATCTCCTATCAACTCAAACGAGCGAGCCTGCTTGAAGAGCGCTGCAGGTCTTTTGCTGCTTTTGGTATATTTTGAAATAACCTCCTGATACGCAAGTATGGCTTTTTCATACCATTTCTCGACGAAATAGCTTTCGGCAAGCTGAAACTGTGCGTCACCAGCAAGAGTTGATTTGGGATAGCTCTTCAAGAGATCACTGAAACTCTTTCTTGCTGCCACATAGTTCTTCTTGCCGAGTTTTTGCAGTCCATCGTTGAGTAATGCCACATCGTTGAGAGCCGTTGGTGATTTAGCTCCATCGACAGCATCCTTTTGTTGCGCCGAAGGCTGTACAGCAGCGGAATTTTCCTGAGCACTCAAACCAAGATACTGCTCAATTTTCTGCAATCTCGTTTCAAGATCGTCAACCTTGTGGACCATCAGGGAATCTTCCGCACCAAGGCGGGAAAAACTCTTGCTGTTGGAATGAGCCATCTCCGCAATAGAGCCCTTAAAACTCGCAACCTCGTCTCGAAGCGACTGAACTTCTGAATAGGAACCGGCAGACTGCGTTTTAATTGTTTCAGAGTCCGTTTTCAGCTTTCGCAGATCATCAGCCACGACAACGAGATCCTTTTTTGAGGCGCACGCAGAGAGAACGAGTACCGGAAAAAAAAGAAGATGTGTAATCTTTTTATTCATGGATACAAAAGTTTAGGCATCACAAGCCGTTTCACAGGGTTTTATCATCTTTTTTATCGCCAGCATCTCCCTAAACGCTGCTATTTTACCACAAAATGGTCGCGACGGTTTTTTGCCCAGGCATCTTCATTCTGGCCGGAAGCAAATGGCTTTTCCTCGCCAAAGCTGACTGTTTCAAAGCGGGATGCAACTGCACCAAGCCTGACCAGATAATCCTTTGCACTGCCAGCCCTGCGTTCACCGAGAGCAAGATTGTATTCAGAAGTTCCTCTTGAATCACAGTGCCCTTCAATAATGGCTCCTTTGGCAGAATTGTTTTTCAGCCATGCGGAGTTCTGCTTCAGTTGCTCCTGGGCTTCAGCACTGAGTTCCGAGCTGTCAAACCCGAAAAACACATCGCCAAGCGGGCCTGTCTGCCACTGATCAAACCCATAACCTGTTGGTGCAGGAGGCAAGGCAGGTGGAAGTGAAGGTGGCGCCGGAGGCAATACGGGCGATACAACAACAGGTGGCGCCACCTCTTTCACGGCAGTGTTTGTCACTGCACTTTTGGATGAACATCCGGCAGTCACTATCAAGGCAAGCACAAGCATGCCATTTATCTGTTTTTTCATAGAATCGGCTCCTGTTAGCATTAATAAAAACGGTCAAAAAGAGTGTGCTTTCCTCAACCGGATATTCACGAAACGATACTATTCTGCAACAAAATGATCCCGTCTGTTTTGAGACCATGAGGCTTCATCGTGGCCAGTGGCAAACGGTCTTTCCTCACCAAAACTGACTGTCTTGAGGTTTGATGACGAAGCTCCAAGGTTTACGAGAAAATCTTTTGCTGCATTGGCACGACGCTCGCCAAGAGCAAGGTTATATTCATTGGTTCCCCTCTCATCGCAATGACCTTCGATGAGCACTTTCCGTGAAGCATTTACCTGCATCCAGTTGGCATTAGTCTTGAGCTGTTCGACTGCGTCGGTGCGAAGTGCTGATTTATCGAAATCAAAAAACACATCAGCAAGAGGAGGTACTACTACAGGTGCAACAACCGCACGAGGAGCTGCAGGAGGCGGAGGCGCTACAGGAGCCACGACGACAGGTTTCTGGCAGCAACAGGCCCCAAGCAAGAGCATCGCCGGAATAGACAGACTTCTCAATAAAGGTTTATAGTTACTCATTTTTCCCCCTTTTTTATTGTTTCAAAAAAATTATCACCGAAAAAGAGACCAGGATGGCTGCATCTGTTCACCCTCTATCTGCAACAGTCGCCTCTGGTTTTCTCCAGTTGAACTCATAACATACAACATCTTCTTTCCATCACGACTCGAAGAAAACACGATCATTTCACTATCGGGAGACCAGGATGGTGATTCATTTTCACCGGATTTCCCGGTCAGCTGCATCAGGCCAGAACCATCTGCATTGATAGTAAATATATTGATTTCACCGCCATTTTCCCATGTAGAGTATGCAATTTTATCACCGGCAGGCGACCATGATGGCTGAGTATTATAACGTCCGCTGAAAGTGAGTCTTTTTGTTTCTCCTGTCTGAAGATCTTCAATAAAAATCTGGGGCTGCCCATTTCGCGCGGAAACAAATGCCATTTTGCTTCCATCGGGAGAAAATGAGGGAGAAACATCGATACCATTACTGTTGGTAACCCTTCGCAAAACCGATCCATCGAGCTTTACGAGATAGATCTCCTGATCACCTTCATAAGAGAGGATTGTTGCAACCTCACTGTTGTTTCTCCATCCTGGATCGATACTGACACCACTTTTGGAGACCATCACACTCTTCTTGTCTGACATTTTCCTGATATAGAGTGCTGGTCTGCCAGAGGTAAAATCAGTATAGGCAAGATAGTTTCCATCAGGAGAGAGCGCGGGCGTCAGGGAGATGGAGTGTGAATTGGTCAACTGTTCAACCCCTTGACCATCAAAATCACACTGATAAATCTCTTTGAAGCCGGTTTTGGATGAAACAAACACAATCTTGCTGCCAAAAACCGATTTTTTGCCCGTAAGGAGTTCGACAAGATCAGCACAAAACGCATGACCCATCAAACGAAGCTGACCTTCACCTCCTGTATAGGTTTTCCGGAAAATTGATTTGGCTTCCGAGGTTTCGTAAACCTCCATATCGAGAGTGACCTTGCCTGATTTTTTTGAAACCACCCCTCCGGCATAAACTTCTGCACCGACCGAATTCAATGCTCCGAAATTGATGGCAGCACTCTTTCCGTCACTGCTTCCCTTTACATTGAGCGGAGGAGAAATCATGGTGAACAAACCAGTAAAATCAAGACCGTCACGCATAATTGTATCGAGACTCTGGCCAAGCCCGCTATCTTCTTTCGCAAATGCATCCGGTTTGTTGAGTACCAGAGTAATTTTACCCGATCCCTCCTTGCGAATGGCTATATACTCACCTGTTTCCGCCGCCGCAAGATGCAAGGGAAAAGAAAACAGATACAACAGAAAAACAAGAGAGCCGGAAACGAGATGCCTGATGTATTGCATAATAAAAAGAAAAAGTAATGAGCTTAAAGAAGCCGGAATTCATCACTAACCTGTAACGAGGAATGTAGATAAAAGCATCAAGAACAACAAGGCCCATCTAACTGTTCCTGCTGCCAGGGCTCGCATGCTGCTCATGCAAAGAGAACATAAAACACTTTCAGAGCGAAAAATTTATTTTGCTCTCTGCTTTCCACAGCCTACTTTTCGATACCTGCAGGAGTAAAAAAAAATCCGATCCAAAGCTCACGAGCCACCCCATCTTTGGGCGGAACCGGAAGAGGAGATGATTTTTCAAGGGCTTTTTTTACGGAATTGTTCAGGTACTCACTCGGCGCTCTCCTGTCATAGACTATCCGGCCAATCGTCCCGTCAGCAAGCACATTAATGCTTACATAAACCTCCATTCCTTCACTGTTTTTAATCAACGAGCCGGAAAACTCCCAGTTTCTTTGAATAATCGAAGCGATCTCCGCTTTATAGGGATCTGAAGCTCCCCCGCTTCCATACCCTTTTCCCATACTGCTTCTGCCACCTGAAGAAGTGGCTTGTCCCCCGCTACGTCCTCCTCCGGTACTCTCTTCCTCCGACTTGACTTTCTGCTGAAGCCTTGAAAGTGCCTTGCCCAGTGTGCCAACCGAAGGCGCAGGTGGCTCAGGAGGGGGAGTTTTTGCATCAACAGAGTGCCTGAGACGCTCAAGAACCTTGTTGAACTCTGCCTGCTTGTCGACAGGTTTTGGTGGCTGAGATTGATCGGCAACGATTTTCGGCGCTGCAGAAGGGGGCTTCACGGGAATCGGTGGCTGCACTCTTTTTTGAACAGCGGCAGGAGGAAGGGGAGGTGACAGAGGTGCAGGTGGGAGTGCTTCAGCATCGCTCTCTTTTGCAGAAAACTGATGAGAACCACCAGAACCGGGCAATGGGAGAAGAGTAACGCTCACAATTTTCGGTTTGACATGGCGGGAAGCATCCCACAACTGGAAATACAGAGCAAAAAAGAACGCAAAAAAATGCATCACTGCTGCTGCAGCAAGCCAAAAAGAAAACTTTTTATCAACATTGACAAGCGTCTGACCTTTTTTCATGCTTCAGGCTTATCTACCGCCACCCTTGTTAACTGCCGCCGGTTCTGTAACCATACCAATCTTTTCAATTCCTGCATCCCTGATCTGGGCCATGACATCCATTACAAGGCCATAGGGAAGTGATTTATCGGCTTTAAGATAGACCTCCCTTGTACGCTTGACATCCAGAAGGGTCGGCAACTTTTGACGAACCTCCGAAGCATTCAACTGATATGAATTGATAAATACACGCTTCGAACTGTCAATGCTTATGACAAGAGCTTTCTCATCCACATCCATTTTCTGAAGCGTTGTTTGCGGTGTCTCAACCTTGACGCCATGCGTCATCATTGGAGCCGTTACCATGAAAATAATCAGCAGCACAAGCATGACATCGACAAACGGCGTTACATTAATGTCGCTCATCAAACGGCCCTTTCCTGAAGTTATCATATCCCGCGATGCTCTATGGCTCGTTAATGAATGCTGCAACAAATTCAGGCGAAAACTCCTCGATGTCACGCTCGATGATGCCAATCTGCTGGGTAAAATAGTTATAGGCGATCACAGCAGGAATGGCCGCAGCAAGACCGGCTGCCGTAGCGATCAACGCTTCCGAAATACCCGGCGCAACAGCGGCAAGAGATGCCGACTGGGTCAGACCGATGTTATGAAATGAGGTCATGATACCCCATACGGTACCAAAAAGACCGATGAAGGGCGCCGTATTACCAACCGTTGCAAGAAAAGAGACAAGAGATGTCAACCTCTTGCTCTCGGCATTGGCCTCCCGTTTGACCGCACGGGCAATGCGCAACCTGGCATGGCGGATATCGCTCTTTTCACCAAGTGCCCGATACTCGACATAACCGGAACGAAAAATTCTGGGCAGTGAACCATTCCTGTAATTTTCGCTTTCGGTAAAAACCTTTTCGACATTGTAAACATCGAAAAAATAGTCCAGAAAAACTCTCGACTCATTCAGGGAGTTGCGGACATACCCGAATTTATACGCGATGATAGCCCACGACACAATCGAGAAACAAAGCAGCACTGCAAGCACAAACAGCACCACAGGTCCGGCATCAGAAATCAGTCCAAAAATTCCGAATCTTGAATCAGGCATACTGGTAAAAAGAATTAATAAGGTTCATTTAAATAAATGCATGTTCTGGATCACCGTATAGGCCAGCGCTGATCCGGAAAGGGCACAAAAGGTGTTGACCAGATCATTATTGACCAAAGGAGTTCCCTTGATAAGCCTGTTTTCAACCAGCACACCATCAGGCGACATACTGTGGGTGCGTTCCGTTACCTTTTCACGAATCGGATCAAAATACTGGGCCTGAACCGTTGCTCCAAAAAAACTGTCAACCAGACTGGCAAGGAGTCCGGAAAAACCGATGAGAAGAAGCGATTGCACCAACCCGAAATCAGAGAGCCACTTGACATTCATCAGAATCGCGCTTGCACAGATAAAGAGCGAACCGAGAAATGCCCCTGAAGTACCCGGCACAGAAACACCACCGGAAGTTCCGACCGGCACCTCCTTGAAGGTTGTAACCAGCCATGCTTTGGGATTTGGCCACATGGTTCCTATTTCCGTCGCCCACGTATCGGCCTGCACTGCGGCCAACGTTCCGAGATAGGCAAAAAAGATAGCCGGATCATTCGTCAAAGAAAAAATAATCATCATAATCCATGCTATGCCTCCGTTGGCATAGACCTGACCGGCATCGCGCTGAGAACCCTTTTCAAAAACAAGGTCAAATTTCGCCTTCCTTTTCTTGCCAAGTTTTGAAAGCACCGACGAGAGGAGATAAAAGGTCAGAAGCGGAACCGTCCAGACAACACCACCTATACCGAAAATAGTGGTGCCAAGCAGGAATGTCGCTGTTGCCCCGCTGTTATTGAGAAACTTGACCTTGATTGAAAAAACAGCAAGAAGAAACGCAAAGAGGCCCCCAAGAAGAAAATGATCGAGAAAAATGGTTTGATTCATTTCAAGCACATAGAGCACGTAGGCTATTGAGACAGGAATGAAAAAGTTGTCGAGTCCGTGCGACAGCAAAGCCTCGACAGCAGTTGCAACAAGAGCGAGCAGCAAGGCAAGCCCGAGAAGCATCACCACCGGCTTTCCTGCAAGACCTCCACTGAAACTACTGCTGAAGACCAGCAGGGATGCACTCAGCAAAAGAAAACTGCTGAGAAACATGGTAACCGAGCCCTCGACAGTTTTCGGGTTTTTTGTAAGATGTTCGATATGCTTTTTACCGACCGAACTTCCTACCAGAGCAGCCAGTGAGTCACTGACCCCCATTACAAGCATCGAAGTCTGCAATATCCATTTGTGAGACTCCCAGAGAAAAAGAAGCTGAAGAAGAAAGACAAGTGGAAAAAGCAGCGATCCGTAACTTTTGACGGCTGGAGAGGGTACCTTGTTGTCTCCGGGAACAGCCAGCAAAGAACCAAACCACCCGAAGCGCAAATTAATCCCGTTAAAGAGCAGAAAGACCAGTGCGGCCATCACTGGATAAAAGTTGGAATGAAAATAACCGGGAACAAAAAAGATCACAACTCCCATGGAGAGATGGACGATTTTTCTGACAACCAGTGAACTGACACTGTACTTCCGTGTCAGCAGCTCTGCAAGGAGAACAAACAGCAGCACAAGACACAAAGTCAGGAAAAAGGCTGGAAGATCCTGCGATAAAGGAGCTTGAAGATTCAGCATGATTCTTTTTTTTTGTTATTCAGGAAAAAAAACGGCTCCGAACACTACTCTGACACCATAAATAATATCATTCTCAAGAGAATAAAAACAGCAAATATCTGTAAGATATCAACATTTTTAATGCTTGTTTTAATAAAACATTAAATGTAAATTATGTCGAATTTTCGTTTAATACCGAAGAAACCTGGTTCCTCAATGTCTGCATTCAATCCACATACCATCCCTGGCAGTTGCGGTTCTCTTCAACCGGCAAGCAAGAAACCGGCTGTTTTCGGCGGTATAAGAGAGCGTTTCTCGAACTCCCTCAATTCAAGGATGGGAATTGTGGTCACTGTGGTCACAGCACCGTTAATCAGCCCTGTGCTCTGAACCCCAGCCGTCGCACCCAAGTCCTTTTTTTCTTTTCAGACCTATCATGCACAGCGGCTTCGGGAACGGCGATCCCGAAGATTTCTTTTTTAATTGCCAAAAAAAATATTTGTACTGCAATGAGATCAGACACTATAAAGAGTGGGTTTGAAAAAGCACCGCACCGCAGCCTTCTGAAAGCTACAGGTTCCATTGTTTCAAACAATGACTTCAAAAAACCCTTTATCGGCATCTGCAACTCCTATAACGAGCTTATACCCGGTCACGCCCATCTGCAGGAGCTGGGAAAAATAGCAAAGGAAGAGGTACGAAAGGCAGGAGGAGTTCCTTTTGAATTCAACACCATAGGAGTTTGCGATGGTATTGCGATGGGCCATATCGGTATGCGCTACTCCCTTGCAAGCCGTGAACTGATTGCCGACAGTGTCGAAACCGTTGCCGAAGCGCACCGCCTTGACGGACTGGTCTGCATTCCAAACTGCGACAAGATCACCCCCGGCATGATGATGGCCGCACTTCGCATCAACATTCCCGTTATCTTTGTCTCCGGCGGCCCCATGAAAGCAGGCCACACTCCTGCGGGCAAAACCGTTGATTTGATTTCAGTCTTCGAAGCGGTTGGCCAGTACAGTACAGGAAAAATCACCGATACCGAACTTGAATCAATAGAAGAGAATGCCTGTCCCGGATGCGGTTCCTGCTCCGGAATGTTCACGGCAAACTCGATGAACTGTCTTAGTGAAGCGCTTGGCTTTGCCCTGCCAGGCAACGGCACGATACTTGCAATCGACCCCCGTCGCAATGAACTGGTTAGGGAAGCATCACGCAGAATTATCGATCTGGTCAACAAAGATCTCAAACCAAGGGATATTCTCACCAGACAATCGATGCTGAACGCATTTGCGCTTGACCTGGCGATGGGTGGAAGCACCAACACCATCCTGCACACCCTTGCCATTGCCAATGAAGCGGAACTTGAGTTCGATTTTGCAGAACTCAATGCCCTTTCAGCCAAAACTCCCTATATCTGCAAGGTGAGTCCTGCCACAATGGCTGTTCACATCGAAGATGTTGACCGGGCAGGCGGCGTCTCGGCCATCCTTCACGAACTCAGCAAAATTGACGGACTGCTTGACCTCTCGGCAATGACCGTAACCGGCAAGACACTTGGCGAAAACATTGCAAATGCAGAGATTCTGGACAACACCATCATCAGAAACATAGAAAACCCCTACTCCGCGACAGGTGGTCTTGCGGTTCTCTACGGAAACCTTGCGCCACAGGGAGCTGTCGTCAAAACCGGCGCCGTTGCTCCGGAAATGTTGAAACACACCGGCCCGGCAAAGGTCTATGACTGCCAGGACGATGCCATCAAAGGCATCATGGAAGACGATGTCAAGGCTGGCGATGTTGTCGTCATACGTTACGAAGGGCCAAAAGGCGGACCCGGAATGCCCGAAATGCTCTCCCCCACCAGTGCCATCATGGGCCGTGGTCTTGGAGAATCGGTTGCACTCATTACCGACGGACGTTTCTCCGGCGGTTCGAGAGGAGCCTGTATCGGACACGTCTCACCCGAAGCGGCTGAAAAAGGGCCGATTGCCGCCCTGGAAAACGGCGATCTCATCACCATCGACATTCCAGAGAGAAGCATCACGGTCAATTTGACAGATGAGATTATCAAGGAACGACTTGCTGCACTGAAAGCGTTTGTACCAAAAATAAAAAAAGGATATCTGGCAAGGTACTCCCAAATGGTCACATCGGCCAATACCGGCGCCATACTGAAAAACCCTGTTTCCTGTTGAACACTAAATAAATTCGTTATGAACTCATCAAGCCAAACACTCAATGGCTCAGAGATATTTTTCGAATGTCTGCGACGTGAAAACGTTGAATATATTTTCGGTTATCCGGGCGGTTCACTGCTGAAAGTTTACGAAACACTTTATGATGTCAAAGACATCCAGCACATCCTTGTCCGTCACGAACAGGGAGCAACCCACATGGCAGAAGGCTATGCCCGCGCCACGGGAAAACCCGGCGTTGTGCTCGTCACCTCCGGACCAGGCGCAACCAACACCGTCACCGGTATTGCCAATGCCTACATGGACTCCTCTCCGATGGTTGTCTTTACCGGACAGGTTCCAAGCTCGCTGATCGGCAACGACGCCTTTCAGGAAGCCGATATTGTCGGTATCACCCGGCCAATAACCAAGCACAACTTCCTTGTCAAGGATGTCAAGGAGCTTGCCATGACCATCCGCAAGGCATTTTTCCTTGCCACTACAGGCAGACCCGGGCCGGTTCTTGTCGATATGCCGAAAGATATCCTGAACTCAACCTGTGAGTTTCAGTGGCCAGAGAGCGTTGAAATCAGGGGGTTCAAACCAACAGTCCAATGCCATAGCAACCAGATAGAGAAAGCCGCGCATAAAATTGCCAAGGCAAAACGCCCCCTTCTCTACATTGGCGGAGGTGTCATCAGTGCAGAAGCATCTGAAGAACTCAGGGCATTTGCCATAAGCCAGAACATACCGGTCACCATGACCCTTCAGGGACTTGGAGCCTTTCCTGCCTCCCATTCGCTCAACATGGGAATGCTCGGCATGCACGGCACCTACTGGGCAAACCAGGCGGTCAACAACTGTGATGTGCTCATAGCTATTGGAGCGCGTTTTGACGATCGGGTCACCGGAAAAATCGAAACATTCGCCCCGCAGGCATACAAGATCCATAACGACATCGATCCCACCAATATCGACAAAAACATCAAGGTAGATCTGCCGATTGTGGGAGACTCAAAGCACTTTCTGGCATCACTCCTTGAAGCAATGCCCAAAAAGGTGGAAAACCGCGAACCCTGGCTGGCTGATATTCACGCCTGGCAGGAGAAGTGCCCGCTCAGCTACACCTATGAAGAGGGAGCGCTCAAAACCGAGTTTGTTATTGACGAAGTCTCAAAACAAACCGCAGGCAACGCCGTTGTCGTCACCGATGTCGGCCAGCACCAGATGTGGACATCGCAGTTCTACAAATTCAACAACCCGCGCTCTATCATCACCAGTGGAGGGCTCGGCACCATGGGCTACGGCCTCCCGGCAGCCATTGGCGCAGCCTTTGGCATCAAGGACAGACCGGTTGTGCTCTTCTGCGGAGACGGCGGCCTGATGATGAATATCCAGGAACTGGTCACGGCAGTTCACCACAAAATACCGATCAAGATATTCCTCATCAACAACAGCTACCTCGGCATGGTACGCCAGTGGCAGGAGCTTTTCCACAAGGAAAAATACTCCTTCACCGACCTCGGCGACAGCAACCCCGATTTCGTCAAGGTTGCCGAAGCATTCGGATGCAAGGCACTCATGGCCAACGACTCCGACAGTGCAAAAGCGGCGATCACAGAATCCCTTGCCTACAACGACGGGCCGATTCTCGTAGACTTCAGGGTGATCAAAAAAGACATGGTATTTCCTATGGTACCAGCCGGAGGATCGATTTCCGACATGCTCCTTGCAAGGCTGAACCCGAAAACAATGGTTTGAGTGGTAAAGCAAGAATAATCAAGAGCGAACTCAAGGAACTTCCCCCCTTGAGTTCGCCATCTTGCTGCACATTGCAATCCCTTTTTTCTATTCTATCGGATTTTCGTTAATTAATGGGTAGTGTTCACTCCTCTTTCAACTCAAGAGACTATTCGGATAGGCTCGTGTTTCAACCACTCAGCAATCACTCGATATCCAGATCCATTCACTGAAAGCAGAAGGAGTGGAGAGTTCATCGGCTGGTTACCGTCAAAAAGCCGGACTGACATGTTCAGCTTGACACGCTGCAATTACCTGGGGTAAACGTGGAACAGGAGTTATGATGAAACACATTTCCTTGTTATTAATACGGAGCATAGACATTGGCATACTCTTCAACTTTTATGCAAAAATTCAGAACTGTACCATTTTTTTGCCGATTTCTTCTTCTGATCCTTCTGACAGCATCAATTGATGGCAAGTTCAGTTGTGCTCATGCGATGCAAAGAAGTTTTGCATCAGCGCACAACCACGAGTCATCTTCTCTGGTATCAGCAATGCATAGAGACAAAAAAAATTCCAGTGACCACCATAAACACTCCGCCGAATGTAATGTATGTTCCAACTGCTTATGCCATTTACTTCTTCCAGCACAAACGATCAAGCTTGACTATAGCCCTGTAGTCATGAGCTTCTGCTCTTTTAAGCCGCTCACAAACCTCACTGAAGTAATGCTTTCGATGTTTATTCCTCCCCGAAATGTAGCCTGACAACTAAAGTCAGCCTGGTAACACCATGGTTTTATTCAGTATTTCCCGTTGTGTTGTGCAATTCGGGCTATCAAGCCGTTACAATAAAACTCGATAAAAGAGTCTATTCTTATGGGGAACAATATATTGGCACGAAAAGCGTTGCTTCTTGTGACAGGAAGCATCTGGATTTTATCGTCACTTCCAGCATTGGCTGATGAGCAAATACTCTCTCTACCCAAGGTCGTAGAATATTCGCTGCAACATAATAGCGATCTCAAATCGTTTCGTGAGGAAAAAGGAATCTTTGATGCAGGGAGGCTCAAAGCTGGACTGTTACCAAATCCAACGCTTGATTTAGAAGCCGGCACGGGTGCTTTAACGGGCAGTGACGCAGAAAGCACGCTCTCTATAGGAATATCACAGGAATTTTTACTGGCAGGGAAACGGAGTAAACGACTGGCGGTTGCTGAACGAGATCTGGATCTCTACAAATACCAGCTTGCTGACAAAGAGCGATTGATCATCGAAGAGGTCAAAACCCTGTTTTGTGATGTCATTCTGGCTGAACAACGACTTACTTTGGCAGACCGTTCCATTGCGCTTAACCGGCAGCTTTGGGATATTTCAAAAGAGCGTCTGGCGGCAGGTGACATTGCCGAACTGGAGCTAAATCTGGTCAAGATCGAGCTGGCGCGGAGTGAAGTATCCAGAATTGATGTTGCAAAAGCACTAAGGCAAAATCAGGAAAAGCTCTCTGCAATTGCAGGTCTGCCAGCAGGAACGCAATACCCAACAACCGGAACATTGCAATCCACATCAACGTTGACAAGAGCATTGGCAGAACTGAAACAACTGGCGCTTGCCCAGCGTCCTGATATGAAGGCACTGAAGACAGAAAGAGAGCGGGGAGAAGCAGGCGTCAGACTTGCCCGAGCCGAGAGTGTTCCCAACCTCACCGTCGGGCTGTCAGCCTGGCGTGACACAAGATCAATGAAAATCGGCGGACTGGAAGGCACAGATAAAGCTTATACCATTATGATGAAACTCTCGATGCCCATTCCCCTTTTTGACAGAAATCAGGCGGGAGTTCAGGAAGCCCGTGCCCGGCTGAGCAGCGCTGAAAGTCGCTTGTCATCCATAAGCCGCAATATTGAACGTGAAGTTGAAACGGCTTACGCAAGCTATCTGAGCAGTGAAAAAATCCTTTCCCTCTACAAAACGGACATTATTCCCCAGCTTGAGGAAAACCTGAACCTGACCCGGGAAGCCTGGCGCCTTGGGGAACTCGGGATATTAACCGTGATTCAGGAACAAAAGAAGTTCTTCGAGGTCAGCGACAATTATCTGATGGCACTCTACAACCGTCAGACAGCTCTTGTAAAACTTGATTCAGCAGTGGGGACAGAATTAAATGGAGGGGTAGAGTGAAAAAGACATCGATTATCATTGGCGTTATTCTTGCCATAATTTTGGGCGGAATTTATCTCTATCGTTCTGCCAACCTGAAAAGTGGAGAGGGTGAGAAAACCGAGAAAAAAATTGACGACCAGAGGGGCGAAAAGAGTGATGGCATCAAAATGAACGCCCGGTTACAGAAAGAGAACGGGATTGTTGTCGCAGTGGCGAAAAGAGAAGCCTTCACAGCAGTAGTTACTGCAACCGGTAAATTAGAGGCTAATGCCGACCGGATCGCCCATGTTTCTCCGCGCATTTCCGGCCAAATTTGTTCTGTCATGGCTTCTTTAGGTGATCGTGTAGAGGCTGGGCAGACTCTGGTAACCCTGAAAAGTCTTGAAATGGCTGATGCCACCAACCGCTATCGCCTTTCGCAAACCAAATTTGACCTTGCTCAGGCAAATATGACGAGGATCAGAAGTCTGGTGGAAAAGAAGATTGTTGCCCGAAAAGATCTGCTTCAGGCAGAAACCGATTATAAAATTGCTCAAACCGAGCTGCAGAATGATCAAGAGCGTCTCTCTCTTTACGGAACATCACTCTCAAATGTGAATGACAAGAGTCACAACAAAACCAGTTTGTCGGTACGTACTCCAATCAGCGGAACCATTACCGAGAAGCATGCCATTGTAGGTGAACTTTCTGACCCATCCAAAAGCCTTTTCACCGTGGTCGACCTCTCCTCGATTTGGGTAGTCGTGGATATTTACGAAAAAGATCTTGCAAAGGTGCAGAGGGGACAGAGTGCAACGGTCACAGTAGATGCCTATCCTGATTTAAAACTGACAGGGCGGGTTACCTACCTTGCAGATGTGCTGGATGCGACCACCCGCACGCTCAAGGCTCGTGTGGAGGTTGCCAATCCCGAACGAAAGCTGAAACCTGAGATGTTTGCCAGGATCGAACTGGCACCTCCTGCCACTATGGTCATGACCCTCGCTGTCCCCGAAGATGCGATCCAGGAAATTGACGGCAAAAAAGTAATCTTTGCTGCAGATAACTCCAATGAAAAATTCAGACCGAAAATAGTTGAAGTGGGACGCTCTTCCGGAGGCATGATTGAGATTATTGCCGGCTTAAAGGAGGGAGAACATTATGCCATAAAGGGATCATTCATACTCAAGTCAGAACTCAAAAAAGGCGAACTTGAGGGAGGTACAGAATAATGCTTCAAAAAATAATAGCATACGCGTTAAAGAAACAAAGTGCTGTCATCGTTCTTTCGCTATTGATTACAGGGTTCGGAGTCTATTCATATCTGAAACTGCCGCTTGATGCTTTTCCTGATGTCACCAACGTACAGGTTGAAGTGATAAGCCATGCTGATGGACTCTCAGCATTGGAAATCGAAAGAAATGTCACCTATCCCATAGAGATGTCAATGCGGGGCCTGCCTGATATTGAACAGATGCGTTCAGTCACCAAGTTCGGCCTCTCCATTGTCACCATCGTCTTCAAGGACAATGTTGATATCTACTTTGCCCGTCAACTGGTGTTCGAACGGTTGGCGGAGGCTCGTGAAAAGGTTCCCAGGGGGGTTGCGGTTGCCATGGGGCCGATTGGTACCGCCATGGGGGAGATCTACCAGTATACGCTTGAAGGAAAAATGCCGGATGACCCACAGCAGAAGATTGCCTGGCTGACCAACCTTAGAACCATTCAGGAGTGGATTGTTGCACCTCAGTTGAAAAGTGTTGCCGGAGTGAACGAGATCAACTCCTTCGGAGGATATTTCAAGCAGTATCAGGTGATCGTGTCACCGGAACAACTGCTGAAGCATGGAATAAGTGTAGCGGATGTCTATGCCTCCATTGGCAGCAACAATGAAAACGTCGGAGGTAACATCCTCGAACGGGGCACAGATCAATACATTATCCGTGGGGTCGGATTGATAAAAAATATCAGTGATATTGAAAACATTGTCATTAAATCCGACGGTGGCACTCCGACCTCTATCCGGGATGTCGCACAAGTCAAGGTCGGTGAGGCTGTTCGTATGGGAGCCGCCATGAAAAACGGCAAGGATGAATGTGTTGGAGGCATTATCATGATGCTGCGTGGAGAAAACAGCCGGGACGTTGTGCATCGGGTTGAGGAAAAAGTTAAAGAACTGAATGAAAACAATGTGCTTCCCGAAGGAATCAGGCTCGTGCCTTACTATGACAGAAGCGACCTGGTCAATGCGAGTGTCAGCACCGTAACCAAAGCACTGATAGAGGGATCCATCCTGGTTCTTATTGTGCTCTACCTGATGCTGAACAGTATCAGGGGCAGTATCGTGGTGCTTCTGGCATTGCCGCTATCACTGCTGGCAACATTTATCACCATGAAAATTACAGGGATCAGCGCAAACCTGATGTCACTCGGCGGCCTGGCAATTTCCATCGGCATGATTATTGACACAACCATTATCCAGGTAGAAAACGTACAGCGTCACCTGTGTGAAGAAGGTGGAAAGCATCCCAATTTGCATACCGTCCTTCAGGCAGTAATGGAAGTCAGAAAGCCGAGTATCTTCGGCGAACTTATTATCGCACTCACCTTTATTCCGATCCTCTCGCTGGAAGGAATCGAAGGTAAAATGTTCGGTCCCCTGGCCATAACCGTCATCATTGCACTTTTATCCTCCCTGTTCCTGTCCGTGTTTGTTATCCCTGTACTGTGCAGTCTTTTTCTGAAACCACAGCAGGAAAAAGAGAGCTTCATCATGAGACATGCAAACAGGCTTTATCTGCCGCTTCTCGAATATGCCATGAACATGAAACATGTGGTATTGAGTGTCGCCGGTTTTTTGCTGCTTGTTTCACTGTTTTTTGCCACACGTCTCGGAACGGAATTTATGCCGAGCATGGATGAAGGATCGTTTGATATGGACGTCTCTATGCTTCCAGGGGTTTCCCTGCCCAAAGCGATGGAAGTGAATCAGCGGGTCGCAATGAAACTGAAACAATTTGATGAACTTGAGACCGTAGTATCCCGTACCGGACAGACCGGCGTCGCGCTGGATACCCGAGGGTCGGACAAAACCGGGTATGTGGGAATATTCAAGCCAAAAAGCGATTGGAAGCGAAATATTTCCAAAGATGAGTTGACCAACAAGATGCGCCAATCCCTTGAATCGGTTGCGGGAATTACTTTCGGATTCAGCCAGCCGATTCAGTGCCGCATTGACGAACTCGTAGCCGGCACCCGCGCCCAACTGATTCTTAAAATATTTGGTGACGATATCAACATACTCGGTGAAAAATCGGCTGAAATTGCCAGAGTGCTCTCATCCGTGCGAGGGGGAACAGATCTGAGCGTTGAAAAAATTTCTGGTCAGCCCTATCTGACAGTCAACATAGACCGCTCAAAAATTGCCCGCTATGGCCTAAATATCAGCGATATTCAGAAGGTTATCGACATTGGCGTTGCTGGCAAAGCGGCATCGCAGTTGTACGAAGACAACCGCAACTTTGATATAACCGTTCGATTGCCTGAAGAAAAAAGAAATTCACTCGAAACAATCAAAACACTCATAATAACCACAAAAACAGGCATCAATATTCCTCTCGAACAGCTTGCCGAAGTCAAAATGATCGAAGGGCCCGTTCAAATAAGCCGCCAGGACGGGGTAAGAAGAATTGGCATCGAGATGAATATTACCGGAAGAGACATCGGCAGTTTTGTGTCCGAGGCAAAGCAAAAGATCAAAAAGAATGTCAAACTACCTGCCGGATATTATCTCACCTGGGGTGGCCAGTTCGAGAACCAGCAACGAGCAATGAACAAGCTGATGATTATCGGCCCGGTAGCCATCAGCCTGATACTGCTGCTGCTCTACATCACCTTCCGCTCCATCCGATTGGCATTGCTGGTAATATCCAACCTGCCCTTCGCCCTGATCGGAGGGGTCTTTGCGCTCTACATCTCGGGACAATACCTCTCTGTTCCGGCATCGGTTGGATTTGTTGTCCTGTTTGGTGTTGCAGTACTGAACGGACTGGTGCTGGTATCACGTATCTCCCAACTGCGTGATGAAGGGCTTGAACTACAGGAAGCAATCAAAAAAGGATCACTTGACCGCTTGCGCCCGGTACTGATGACCGCATCTATCGCGATTTTCAGCCTGCTGCCGATGCTGCTCTCCAGCGAGACCGGTTCAGAAATACAAAAACCGCTTGCTACCGTTGTCGTTGGCGGGCTGATAACGTCAACACTGCTGACTTTGTTGATTATTCCATCAGTGTACAACTGGTTTGAAAATAAAAAAGTCGAAGAAGCAATCTAATGGAGGAGGGCTCGAAACATGACCATTTATTATATTCCGCTTTCAGCGCACACGGCTCATTATACCGCAAAGTATGATCGAGCTCATCAAAAAGTTTAATGCAATAGGATTGGCGAATCATCGACTGTCGTCTTTATTGGAGATGTATCCATTACCTTGGCCAACCTGTCGTCTTTTTTGTCTTAAAAACGTCATTTTGTTGTGAATACCAGTTCATATTGATTCCGAACAAAAGGAAAATGTGTCGCGACAATTTTATTTGAGCGGCCAATATTTCAGTTTTGTTGTAAAAAAGCGAGTTATTGCTCAATATTTTTTGGAATAATTGATTTAAGACGGAGCGGACTATTTTACCGTATTATTGCTATTTTTACACTCATTCAGGAAACCTCTATTTCCAAATCAGACTCCTCCTCCGAAGCAAGGTTTAAAATTCCTGTTTCTGAAGCAAACCCAATAGAGAATGAAAAAAGCACCCTCACTACCTTGTTATCAATCTTGCTAACAGATGATAAATACCTTGCCAGCTATCAAAAAGGCATTTATATTTCGGTAATTTTATCTCAAGAAGAAAACCATCACTGTCAAGGCTAAAAATTTTTTGTCAGGGCAAAGTCAAGCCTTCGGTGAGTTGAGCAATTCAGTTTTGCTACCGTTGTTCATCTTTATCAACTTTTTTGACGCTTTATCATGGACATTGATTTCCATTACTACGCGACTTATGCCGCCGCCTGCAAGGCCGGATTTACATCCCAGGATGCAACGGTAATCGCCACAGCAGCTCAGTATGTAGATGATTCCAATATTGAGCACATTTCGGAATGTCTGGCAAGTGTCGCTCGACCGGGCAGGCGTTATTACATTGAAGATTTCGTCCCCGTCCCCACGGTTCAGACTATTGGGGAGTTTATTCGGATGGAGATAAATCCGGATGAGTGGGGAGATTCATTTCTAAACAATCTGCGCCAGGTTTGGAGCGTATTTCATTTCTTGCCCGGTAATTATAAGAATACCCCCGGAATGCAGTCATACAATGGTCCAAAAACCTGGAATAATTGGAGTTACGGGAAGGACGAGGAAGATGCATTCAAGATGCTCTGCCTCCCCAACAGTAGCCTCGTCAACAATATTATCAACGACATTCGCCTGAACCACAGGAACAGAGCTTATTACCTCTGTCTGATTGGTTTACGGATGCACGTTCTGGCGGACACATGGGCACATACCTACCATACGGGCTCACCTGCCTGGTGTATCAACGATGCTGCTGAAGAGGTTTACAGTATTGATCGTATTGGAGATCTTGAAAATAAAACCAAGGTTAATTGGCTACGTTGTAATTATCGCGACTGGAATCAAAAGGCAAGCAGTATAATAAATGGTGAGGTGGCCACTCCCCCTTCCCCATCTGTAAATTCGATTTGTTATGCCGGTCATGGACGGATGGGGCATCTGCCGGATTATCCCTGGATTGTCTACGATTATCAGCCAAAATGGGCCGGGGGCAGAACAATCAGGAAGAATAATCCGGACGATTATATCAAGGCATTCAAACAGATGGTCTATGCGATGTCCTGCATTCACAATGATAAACCCTTTGACATAGCAACGCCATACGGACCGGATGGAGTTATCAGCAAAGAGGACGAAAAAACAGTGCGTGACATCATGTTGATGACTCTGAATAAAGATGGTCGGGAGGATATTACCCAGCGATGTGCCGTATGGAAAAAGAGTTTAACCACATTGAAGCTGGTTCCGGTAGCCGATTATAACGATCAGAACTGGTTTAACGAGTTCAAAGGTTCAAAAAGCAAAGAGTCCAACTACTATTGCTTCAACTATGCCGCTCGTCTCCATTTCGACCTTGTTGCAAAGGCACTGAAGAGTGATATCGGTGTCTTCATTGACAACAAATTATCCATGCGCCTTCAAGCTTCTACGGGCGACTATATTGGATCAATGGAAGAATGCAAAAGCATCAGTGGACCTCCGACGGAATATTATCCACGGATGGCTACCGATGGCGTGGTCTTGGATTTTATTATGGAAAACGGAAAAACCGAGTTGCATCATGGCGACCGGGTACGCATCCGTACCACGGAGCCGGCAACAGGCTTGTATTGCTATTTGGGGGCATGGAAAGAAACAGGTCTTTACTATTACCTCAACTCGAATATTTACAAGGAAAACCTGGGCTGGATCATTCATAAGGCAGGGGGAAGCAGCGGCGATAGAATCAGTTATAACGACAAGATCAGAATCGAAAACTGCTCATACAGAGGACAGTTTATCGAGAGGTATAAACCATTTTCATACAACACATTTTATCTCACCACAAAATCGGATATGTCGAATGACAGCATCTGGACGATGATCGAAATACCAACGATTACGAGTTTGTGGAGGCATGATGGGGAAAACTTCAAAGCAGAAATGGTAGACGGAGCGATCAGTG
>SESF01030472.1_pt1 | contig 30965 bp, 14 predicted proteins | sample 3171521 | NCBI WGS metagenome assembly SESF01 (sample SAMN10866945, study PRJNA518727) | freshwater metagenome | biome: subpolar coniferous forest; feature: holomictic lake; material: water; isolation source: holomictic Lake 227, 6 m and 8 m depth | place: Canada: near Kenora, Ontario | collected...
GAACTCTACAACAACGTCAAGGTGTTCGACGGCGCTCACGCGCTGGCGCGCGGCAAGCAGGGCCAGACTGACTTCCTTGTCGCCTGGACCAACCTCTGCCATGGCAACACGCCCCTGTTCAGCACCACCATCGGCCACAGCAACCAGACCGTCGAACACCCACGGTACCCTCCTGCCCCTTCACGTTTCACTTTCGACCTCGTGTCGCGCGGCCTGCTCTGGGCCTGCGACAAGCTCGGCGCGGACGGCAAGCCGCTGCGGGGCTACGGAAAGAATTGATCTACTTCTTGTCCCAGTTGTGTTCTTTGACGAAGTCGTTGATCGTCGTGAACTCCTCGGCATCTTCCGGGATCACCTTCGCGCGGACGAGATACTTGGCCACGTCGCGCATGTGTTTGATCTCATCCTTCTTGGCCGCCAGCTTGTCCGCCGGCAGTTGCTGGATCTCCCCCCACCATTGCGCCGCCAGTTGTCCCAGCCGTTCGGACGCGTCGGAGTTGTTCTCGTAAACCAGTGATTCGGCCAAGCCCAGTATTTCCGGCACCGGATTCGACTCATTCTTCAGCTTCTCGGCGTCCTGCCTGAGTTTGGCCGCGATCTCCGCCCGCTTGGCCGTCGCGGCTTCCGTGGTGAGATAGCCGTCGGTGCCGCCTTCGATCGCACGGCGGGGCAGGGGACGATACCAGACGTTGCGGAACCGGACCGGGTTGCCGTGATCCTGCAGCTTCAAGGGACCAGCGTCCGGGAACGGACCTGGCTTGCTGCGACCCATGTGGCCGGTGCCGCCTTCCAGCATCGTATGGTCTTGCACCAGCACCCCGTTCTCAAAGACCGTCAGGTAGCCGGGGTCCAATTGCTTGCCATCCTTGTAGATGGGCCGGCGGAAAACGATGTCATAAACCTGGAACTGGCCGGGCGGTTGCAACGCATTGGCCATCGGCGGGTTCACGCTATAGACCGAGCCCGCGAAGCCGTCGGGGTAGGTGGGGTTGTTGTAGTTGTCGAGCACTTGCACTTCCACCAGGCCCATCAGGAACACGCCGCTGTTGCCCCGACCCTGGCTGTCGCCCTGGACTTTGGCGGGTGCGGCCCACTCGATGTGCAGTTGGACGTCGCCCAGCGTGTCTTTCGTGCGGATATAGCCCGACTTGGGCACACACTCCATGGCGCCGTCCTTCACGATCCACTTGGTGGGGACGCCGTTCCCCTCGTCGGCTTCCCACTTGGAAAGGTCCGTGCCATCGAAAAGGACGATGGCGTCAGAGGGCGGCTTGCCCGGTTGCTCCAGGGTGCTGAAGGTGCCGGGTGTGACCACCGCGGGCTGGGGACGATTGCGGTCGTGGATGCACCAGGCATGGTGGTCATCGGGTGGATCACCGTAAAACGGAGACCCCACATTGGCAGCATACACACTGGCGGAGACAGAAAGGACGGTGCAAATAATGGCTTTGGCGGAAGATAATTTCATAAACAGGTTCGAATATGTTGGGCGAAAGCTAGGGGTTTCTAATTCTGGGGTCCAGCATTATTACGGCTGGCGGCAAAGAGGCGCAGACGTCCCCGACTGCGAGTCAAGGCGGCGTCTCGCCGCTAACGTACGATGCCCGCAACGACCGATTGCCACCGCCAGACGGCGGTAGGGGCGTTGGATTTGGCAGGCGATTCCAATTGCCCGTCAGCGGGATGGGTGGTACTTGGAACTACATGCGATTCAGGCTGCTGCGAATTTTGCTGCTCGTTTCAGGGCTGGCCTTGGTTGTCCTTTCCGCCCGCGCTGCCGCAGACCAGTCGCAGACGCCGCCGGCTGCGCCAGAAGCCGGCGCCTGGCAGATGTGTGGCGACCAAACAGTTTTCGAGGTCAACGACCATGAAGTCCTCAACCCGGTCAAGTCAGGGCGGTGGCGATTGTCTGGAGTGCTGGTGGTGGCGTTCACGGGCCGGATTGCCCCGCACGAGAACTCCGTGCTGCCACTCTTCGCTCCCGGCGTGGAGGACTTGCAGGGACGCTTTGACAAGGTGCAGCTTCCGGTCGGCTGGCTCGGTGATGTTACCTGCGATCCCCAGGCGCACACGGTGACTCTGGCCCGTCTCCGACCGGATCGCGCCCCGGCCTTTCCGGGTGCCGAAGGCTTCGGCAAATACACCCTCGGTGGCCGTGGCGGCAGAGTCATTGAGGTCACGAATCTGAACGATCGCGGCCCTGGCAGTTTCCGCGCCGCCTGCTATGCCGAAGGGCCCCGCACGGTAGTGTTCCGCGTTTCCGGAACGATCGCGCTGGAGTCCAAGTTCAAGATCACCAACCCCTGCCTGACCATTGCTGGCCAGACCGCGCCCGGGGACGGGATTTGCATCAAGAACTACCAGGTGAACTTCGACACGCACGACCTGATCGTCCGCTACATGCGGTTTCGGCCCGGCGATGAAGCCGGCAAAGAGCAGGACGGCTTCGGCGGTCAGGGCGACCATATTGTCATTGATCATTGCACCGTCAGTTGGGGCGTGGACGAGACGCTCTCCATCAACAAGGGGGCCAATCTCAGTGTTCAATGGTGCCTGGTCAGCGAGAGCCTCACCAAGTCCCTTCACAAAAAGGGGCAGCACGGCTACGGGGGGCTCTGGGGCGGCCCCGGCGGCTCCTGGCACCACAATATCCTGGCCCACCACACCAGCCGCAACCCGCGCGCCTCGGGCAACCGCGATTCCGGCCTGATGGATTTCCGCAACAACGTCATCTACAACTGGGGCTTCAACAGCGCCTACGGCGGCGAGCTCTGGCCCAGGAATTGGATCAACAACTACTACAAGTACGGACCCGCCACCTCAGCGAACGTGCGGCGGCGGCTCTTCTTGCAGAAAGACCCCCGCGGCAAGATGTATGCCTCCGGCAACTTCATTTGGGGCTACCCGAAAATCTCTGCCGACAACTGGAAGGGCGGAGTGGATTTCGCGCCGGACGGCGAGGCCACGGAAGCCACCTTGCGTGTGAATGAGCCGTTTGTCGTGGCTCCCGTCGAGACGCAATCGGCTGAGGCGGCGTTTGAGCTGGTCCTGGCGGAGGTCGGATGCTCCTTGTCGCGCGATTCGGTGGACCAACGGATCATCCGCGAAATCCGCACCGGCACGGCCCAATACGGGGAGACCTACGCCGGCGGGCGCAAAGGCATTATTGACTCGCAATCAGCCGTGGGCGGCTGGCCCGCGCTCCGTTCCAAGCCCGCTCCGGTGGACACCGACCACGATGGTATCCCTGACGACTGGGAACTCAAACACGGTCTCGATCCCCACAACCCCGCCGATGCAGCCCAGGCCTCCGTGCCGCGGGGTTACACCCACTTGGAGGAGTATTTGAACTCGTTGGTGCCCCGCAGCAGCCCAGGATCGGTCCGCTGAGAGAGAGACTGAAGAGCGCTGTGCCGTGTAGGAGCCGACGTAAGGAGGCTCAAATTCCTTCGATAATCAGGCGTTCTGGCAAAGATCAGAGCCTCCTTACGTCGGCTGCTACATTCTCCGAAGCGGCTCTGAGGTTACTTTGAGGCGCGAATTCCTCACAAACTGCACAAGGCTGTTACTTTTCAGCCCGCAGCAGCGTTATCTCTATGGACATGCGAATTGGTAAGAACCTGCGACTCGCGCTTTGGCTCGTGTTGGCCCTCGGCTGCCGCCTGGGCTTGCCGGCCGCGATCGTTGGCACCAATCCGCCCGCGTTGCCCCTGACCGCCGAACGCATTGCCTTGCTGCCTGCGGCTGAACGCGACGCTTGGACCAAGTATTTGAAGCAATCGGAGCGGCAATGGCAGGCAGATCAACAGGTCTTCTTCTCTGAACTCAAGCAGGCCGGCCTTAAAGAGTCCCGGTTGCCGCCTCACAGCACCTCTGAAAGCCGTCTCCCGCTGGCGAATCCAGCCGCGTGGTATGGGCAAGCCGAGGCCCGGCGCATGGCTGATATTGTGGCCTCCTTTCAAACCCCCGCCGGCGGTTGGAGCAAGAACCTCGATATGACCCAGCACCGCCGCGCGCCGGGCGAACAATTCGTCGGCGACAATACCCCCATGCGCCTGGACCCGAAGGACAACGACAGGCCGCGTGACGTACACTGGAGTTACGTGGGGACCTTTGACAACGACGCAACAACCACTCAGTTGCGTTACCTGGCCAAAGTCATATCGGCAACGAGCGATCCCTTCGATAGCGCTTACTGCCTGCCTTTCATGCGCGGGCTAAACTACCTTCTTGCCGCCCAGTACCCCAACGGCGGTTGGCCGCAGGTTTGGCCCCTGCAGGGCGGCTACCACGACGCCGTCACTTTCAACGATGGTGCGATGATCCACGCGCTCGAACTGCTGAAGGATGTCGCGGAGGGCACAACTGACTTCCGCTGGGCGTCCCAGGAGACGCGCACCGCGGCAGCCGCAAGTCTCAAGCGCGGCCTCGAGTGCATCCTGCAGGCGCAGATCGTCGCTGACGGCCGCCGCACCGTGTGGTGCCAGCAACACGACGTGCTGACCCTCCAACCCACCTCAGCCCGCAACTACGAAATGCCATCCCAGTCCGGGTCCGAGAGCGTTGACGTCATGATCTTCCTCATGCGGCTGCCCAAGCCGGATCCGAAAACGGTTACGGCTATCCATGCCGCCGCAGCGTGGTTTGAGAAGACAGGACTCCATGATGTCGCCTACCAGCCGGTCGGAACCGACGACCGCCAACTCGTCCATGTCCCCGGGGCAGGGCCGCTGTGGGCTCGGTATTATGCGATTGGCACCGATCGTCCGCTCTTCGGCGACCGCGACAAGACGATCCACGACGACGTGATGGAAATCTCCAAAGAGCGGCGCAAGGGCTATAGCTGGTACGGCGACAAGCCCAGCCGCGCCCTCCAGGAATACAATCGCTGGAAAGACTCACACCCGATGCCCAAGGCCCCCTTGACTAGTTTGATCAATACGAACTTGCATGACTAGAAGATCCACCTGCTTCACCCGGACATTTCGCACTCCCTTGCGGCTTCTCATTAACACCGGGGCTTTAGCCCGGTGTCCTGGCGCGCTGACTGCCGCCAAACTGTTTCAACAGTTTGTCTGCCGGCGCGAGAAGCCGTTGAAACGGCTTTTCATCCCTCGCGTACAGTTACACCGGGCTAAAGCCGCGGTGTTAATGAGAGCTCATGTCGGGTGGTGTCAACCATTCCCCCGCCTCAGCCTCCTCGCCTGCACGCTTTTGATTCCCCTCACCATCAGGGCCGATGGCCTGTCCGATTTACGGTCGGTGCTGGAAAAGCTTAAAGCCACCCAGCCCATAAAAGCCCGTGTCAAAGCCGAGGTCAGCGCCAATGTAGTGGACGATAGCACGCCATCGAACGCCGCCGGCACTATGGAGGTCCTGGTGGAACACAACGAGTCGGGCATTGCGGTCAAATGGACTCAGGCGGATCTCCAGAAAGTGCGGGAAGAAGCGGATAAGAAGAATGGGAACCCCAATAGTGTCCCCATCCTCCGGCAAACCATGGATAGTTTTGAGGCCGCCTTGATGCGCTCCCTCGTGGATCAGTCCGGTCCAATCCTCAGGGAGCTGAAGACTGCCACTTTGGAGAGCGATGCCAAGGAAACCCGGGATGGCGCCCCCTTGCGCAAGCTGGTCCTCAAGCTCAATCGCACCCTGAGCGAATCAGAGAAGAAGAGCGTGAAGACAATCTCGACCACGCTCAATCTCTGGCTCAACGACGCCGGCATCCCGGTCTGTTCGGAGGAAAAGACCGACATGAAGGGCAGTCGTTTCTTCATCTCCTTTGATTCGACTGAAGGGAACAAGAAATCCTACCAGGTTGTCGGCGACCGCCTGGTCGTGACCCAACTCGAAACTACCAGCGCCTGGAGCGTGCCCATTATGGGCTCCTATTCCCATACGAACAAATTCACCGTGACGGTTCAGTAGCCCTCAGGACTTTCAGGTCCACGTCCTGCAGTTTCGTGCCCAGCTTCAAGCAGGGCGTCCCGGGACCCGTCACCATGATTTGCCCGTGGACGTCGCGGAGGCCGAAGTCGCCCTTGTCCTCTTCCAAGCGCACCGCCGGTCGGACGGCGCTGTCATAGACGTAGCAGTCCTGAAAATCAATGCCGCCCATGTTCTCGGTGCTCTCCGGTCGGCGCAGGTGTAGGATAATGGGCACCCGCGGCCCACCATCACCGAGCGCGGGCGAGGTCCAAGGATTGCGGAATGAGCAGTTCGCGAAGCGCACGCGGGCGCTCGTGGCGGACTTGTCATAGACTCGCGCGCCTTCCTTGCCGGTGTTCTCGGTGACGCAATCAATGAACTCGATCAGCCCCTTGGGGCCATTGTCTTTGACCTCGCCGACGGCGATGCCGGCGACTCCGTTAATGCCCGGCCCCGGTTCGGGCGGCTTCAGGCGCGCCTCGGTCATCCGCACCCAACAATGTTCGAAACGGATGGAGACAGGTTCGGAGTTGGTGGTGAGCGGCTTGAGGTAAACCAGGATCTCATTGCCGTTGTTGTTCTCGAAGGTGCAGTTGCGGATGACGCAGTTGGCCAGGCGGTTCTTCTCGGTGTCAGGCTCCAGATCAATGCCAGCCTCCGGCGCGGTGCCCCAGGTGTTCGCGAACAGGCAATTCTCGACCAGCAGATTCACTACGCTGATGACGCTGAGTCCCTGGCGGTGGTTATCGTAGGCGGTGCAGTTGCGGATGGTGATGTCCTCGCTCCACCCGGTGTCTCCGCCACCATCCACGTAGAAGCCGTCACCGCCGGTGCTCTCGACCCGCAGCCCTTCGATCAGCACGTGGCGGCAACCCCGGAGCGCAATGCCCATACGCCACTCCGCCTTCGTGTAGGGAGGATTCTGATAGTCGCGCTTGTGCATGAGCAAGGTGGCGCCGTAGCCGCGAATGATGAGGTTGGATTGGCCAACCGCGGTGAACAGGCTGTCGCCGCCGCCTTGGAACTCGCCTTTCTTTGCCAGGATCAAGACGCCCGGCTCCAGAATGATTTCCTGCTGACTGCGTAGTTGCAGCGGGCGCACGATCCAAGGTTCACCCATAAACGGAATGGTGAGGGTTTTGGCGCCTGAGTTGATTGCGGCTTGCAGCGCTTCCGTGGAGTCCTCCCGATTAAAGCCCCACCAGGCGGCATTCGCTATCGAGCGTTTGCCCGCCACCGTTTCCTCGACGGCTTGCTGATCTCTGACATTCAGCAATCTTGGGGCCTGGCCCGGTGCAGACCAGCTTCCGAGACTGGCCAGAATGAAGAGGAGCGATAGTGTGCGCATAGCAGTGGCGAATGTATTGGAAGAATTCCCGAGTGCCCATAACGGGTTGTCGCTTGTAACCGCGGCATTGTCCGCGGCGTTACTGATGTTGATGTCTGTAACATGAGAACTTGTCCTGCATACGGCTTGACGAATCGAAGGCGGGAAGCCTGCGAAGGGGCGGCTTTCACGCTCATCGAGCTGCTGGTGGTGATTGCCATCATTGCGATCCTGGCGGCGCTGCTGCTGCCGGCCCTGGGCAAGGCAAAGGTCATGGGTCAAGGGGTGGCTTGCACCAGCAACCTCAAACAACTGCAACTCTGCTGGCAGTTGTACAGCGAGGACAACGGGGACAACATGCCGGGGAATACGGCCATGAATCCTGGAGATATCGCTGTTCGTGAGGCGTGGACGGCAGACCCAATTTCCTGGCTGCAGGGCAATGCCTGGGCGGACACTACGCCGACCAACCTCCAACGTGGCGTGTTGTATCGCTACAGCCAATCGCTCGGCATCTACCGTTGCCCGGCAGACCGGTCCACGGTGCGGGACCAGGGGCTCATCCCTCGCAATCGCAGTGTGTCGATGAGCATGTATATGAACTTCCGGTCGGATCAGAGCGACCCGGGCTACGAGCTTTGCTGGCATCGGATGGGGCAAATTCAGCGGCCGGGACCTAGCCGGGCGGCGGTGTTCATCGAGGAGAACGAGAAGAGCATCCAACAGAGCGCCTTCGGCATCAACGCGCCGGACAGTCTCACGCTATTTAATACCGCGCTCTGGACGTGGATCAGCTTCCCGTCCACACGGCACAATAACGCTGGCACGCTCAGCTTTGCCGACGGCCACGTTGAAACCTGGCGCTGGCGTGAGGGTAACACCGCGCAGATCGCCGCAAAGAACGATTGGATCGTGGTCCAACCGGCCGTGGGCAAGACCGACCGGGACCTGGGCCGCTTCTTCCAGGCCGTTCCGGAAAAGGTGCCGGTGCTCTGATTTGCCAGGCGGGGGCGTTCGTCCTCCCGGCGAAGCGGGTTGGCCAGACCGCTCAAATGGTAGCAACCGACGTAAGGAGGCTCTCGCGGTTCGTCCCGTTCCCAAGCATTGGAGCCTCCCGACGTAGGCTCCTACGCGGAAATGCGAGCTTTCCGGAACCGCCAGAAAGATGTAACCAGCGTGTTGGGTAGGCGTTAATAGGGTTGAGCAGACGGTGAATGCATGAATCATGGCGGACAGCGAGTTCGACTCAGGGCGGTGCCTCGAAAGGGTGCGGCTGCACGATCAGGATGCGGCGGCCGCGCTGGTCGAAGCGCTCTACCCGCAGGTGATTCGCATTGTGCGCAATCATTGGGCAAAGCAGTCGGACGAAGAGGACCTGGCGCAGGAGATATTTCTCAAGCTGTTTTCGCGGCTGGACCAGTACGAGGCGCGTGCAGGCATTCCCCTGGAACATTGGGTATCGCGGCTGGCCGTGCGCACGTGCCTCGACGCATTGCGAGCCAAAGGCCGGCGACCCGAGGTGCGGATCGGTGACCTTCCCGAGGAGCAACAAGCATGGCTGGATTATTTGGCCGCCGACGAGAGCGCGCCGCCGGATTCGGCTGCCGGGTCCGCGCGGGAGTTGGTGGGCAAGCTGCTTGCGAAATTGTCGCCGGAGGACCGGCTAGTGATCACTCTGCTCGACTTGGAAGAGAAGTCGGTGAAAGAGATCAGCGAACTCACGGGTTGGGGCCAATCCCTGGTGAAAGTGCGTGCCTTCCGGGCGCGCCGGAAATTGCGGAAGCTGGCCCAAGCCTTCAAATGAGCAAATGAATATGACGAGCTTTGATGCAAAATGGCAACAGTGCGCCGCGCGCGCGCGCCAAGTCGCGCCGCGCGACGAAAGCGCGCCGTTTGGATTTGCCACGCGAGTTGCTGCGCGCGCCTTCGCTAGCCAGCCGCAGTCGCTGGAGAGCGTCTGGCAACGCCTCGCGCTGCGGCTGCTGGCCGGCGCACTGGGGGCGCTCGTGCTGGCGGCGGCGATGGAGGTTCCGCATCTGCGGGACACGCATCCGCTCGAACCCGGCGTCGCTGACACCGTGGCGCAGTTGGTGTGGCGCTTATGAAATGGGTTCCTCATTGGAAGATAGCTCTCTGCCTTGCCGCACTGGTCACGGTCAGCGGTCTGGCTGGGGCGCTGGTCGGACATCGCGTCGCGCGTCGGCAGTTGGAGGCGCGCAACGATCCCGTGAGTTGGAACGAACATGTTTCGCGCACCTTCGACCGCATCGTCAAGCCCAACCCGGAGCAAGGGGCACTCATCCAAGTACACCTGGACAGGGCGGTGCGGGCGCTACAGGCGATCCGGCTGGAGACCATTGCCCGTAGCACGAATGTCATCTGGCAGTTGGTCGGCGAGGTCGAAAAGGAACTTACCCCCGAGCAACGGAAGGCATTCGACACGATGAAGCCGAAGCCGGCCGATCTCACTCTGGATGTCCTGAAGGTCAAGCCACAGAGCGGCGGAAATCCCTAGTCGGGGCCAGCAGATGAGGCTCATCTCTCTCCTGGCCCATGGCATTCTTTTAGGCCTGCAGCTCCCGGTGCCCGTCTTGGCGGCTGACGTCCTGCAGGTCCGTGTTGATCCCGCAATCACCTACCAGACAATTGATGGCTTTGGCGCTTCGGATGCCTGGCAATGCCAGTTCGTGGGGAAGAACTGGCCTTTGGAGAAGCGCGAGCGCATTGCCGATCTGCTGTTCAGTCGCGAGCTTGATGCCCAGGGTAACCCCAAAGGCATTGGCCTATCCATCTGGCGTTGCTACATCAGTGCCGGAACCGCGGAGCAGGGAGAGGCTTCGGATATTGCGAACCCCTGGCGTCGAGGAGAGTGCTTTCAAAACCCGGATGGCACTTACGACTGGTCCAAACAGGCAGGGCAGCAATGGTTTCTCAAGGCAGCCCGCCGTCGCGGGGTCGAAAAGTTGCTCGCCTTTCCGAACTCGCCACCGGTTCATCTCACCCGGAATGGAAAGGGCTATGCTCCGAAGGGCGAGACCTGCCTTAACATCTGCCCGGGAAAGCTCGAGGACTACGCGACGTTTCTGGTGGATGTCATGCAGCACTTCGAGCAGCAGGGGCTACACTTCGACTACCTGAGCCCGTTTAACGAGCCGCAGTGGAATTGGGACGACCCGGGACAGGAAGGAACTCCGGCGCTGAACGTCGAGCTCTACGCGCTGGTTTGCTACCTCTCCCGGGAATTGTTGCAGCGAAAGCTGTCTGCGCAGTTGGTCATCGGTGAGGCAGGCACCATCGGGCATGCGCTCAAGGTGATGGACAATGACGGGCGGGATGACCAGGCCCGGGTCTTCTTCAGTCCGGAATCGCCCTTCTACGTTGGGGCCTTGCCCAATGTGGCACGGACCATCTCCGCGCATGATTACCACTCCGTGTGGCCATTGGACAAGCTGGTGGAATACCGGCACCTGCTGCGCGGTGCTTTGACGGCGGTAAATCCCGAACTCGGCTACTGGCAGAGCGAGTATTGCATCCTGGAGGGGCCCAACAACGAGGTCGGCGGTGGAGGCAAACGCGACCTGGGCATGGATACGGCGTTATACATAGCCCGCATCATTCACGCGGACATGACGGTTGCTTGCGCCAAATCCTGGCAGTGGTGGACCGCCTTGTCCCAAGTAGATTTCAAGGACGGCCTCGTGTACCTGGACGACGGTTCTCAAGGCAGCAGCGGCCGCATGGGGCATGAAACGCTCAGCCTGATGAATGATGGGGTGGTGCGCGAGAGCAAGCTGCTCTGGACGTTGGGCAACTACGCCCGTTTCGCTCGCCCGGGCATGGTCCGGGTGAAGTGTAGCATCGAACCCGAACAGTCGTACGCGAATGGCGTGCTGAGCTCGGCCTACAAAGGATCTGGGGGCGACGTTACGGTCGTTCTAGTCAACCTGGGTCAGGAGGAAGCAAGCTGCAATCTGGGCTTCTCCCAGCAAGTAGATGTCTTTACCACCTCCAGCACAGCGAACCTCCAAAAGAGCCGACAGAATGCCGGGAACATCACACTCCCAGCCCGTGCCGTGGGAACAGGCGTGCTGAGGCTGCCTCTACTCCAGCAGAGCAGCGCCGCGAAATAGGACCGGCGTAAAGAGCTTGCGGTAGCCCATACTTGAGCCTCCTGACGTTGGCTGCTACTCCTCACCAGACCGACATCAGGAGCATCCACCGGTTGTTGTGGGGCAGCCACGGCTCGTTGGAATGATAGTCGGCATTCGGCTCGGGGTTCAGGTCCAGCCAGGGCCGGTCTTGGTGCGGCCAGCCGCGAACTATGCCGTTGAGCAACCCGCCAGGGACACCTCTGGGCTATCGGCTGTCGAGAATCCGTTGCTCTCCTGCCACGCGATTGCTATCCTGACCACATGTTCAGATGCTTGATTGCCACTTACAGGCTTCGCGTCTTCGCGTCTTCGCTGTTTATCCTTCTGCTTGCCGGTGCGCCGGCATCCGTATTGGGCGTTACCGACATCCCTGCCGACGCGCCGCAAGACGCCATCATGGCCGGGCCGGCGGAGCTTCGGGAAGCGCAGGATTGGGCCAGCGCCGCTTTTACTGGCCAACGACCGGGGGGCTACGAATCCGAGGTGCACGTCGAGCTCCGTCGGCAGGACCACAATTCCCTGGGTTTCGGCATGTCCTGCATGGAGACGCCCATCAAACTGGGGCAACGGAAGTTCAACCACGGGCTGGGCACCCATGCGAACAGCGAGATTGTCCTCCACCTGCCGCCGGACGCCAAGGAATTCAAGGCGTTCGTCGGCATTGATAACAACTTCGACACGGAGGGTGTGCGCGGCTCCGTGCAGTTCAGCGTGGCGCTCGCCGGCAACGAAGTCTTCCGCACGCCGACCCTGCGCGGCACGAACGAGCCGGCGGAGGTGAAGATCGCGCTGCCCGCCGGCACGCGCGAACTCACGCTGAAGGTGGATTCCACTCCTGATGGCGCCGGCCACGACCAGGCTGATTGGGCGGATGCCTGCATCGTCACCGCGAACGGCTCGGTCCACTGGGTGGACGAACACCGCCAGCCATTTACCGCCACCGCGACTCCCTTCTCCTTCCGTTACGCCGGCGCTGCTTCGGCCACTTTCCTCACGGACTGGCCACGCGCCGTCACGACGAATGAGACAGCGACTCGCATCAATCAGGAGGTGAGCTGGACCGACCCCAAAACGAAGTTGCGCGTGGGTGCCACCGTCACCGCCTTCAAGCGCTACCCGGCCGTCGAGTGGGTGCTGGAATTCGAGAACCTCGGCACGAATGACACGCCGGTGCTCTCCGAGGTGCAAGCCCTCGACGTCCAACTGCGCACCGGCTACTTCCGCAAGCAGGTCATTCTCCACCAACTGAACGGCGATGTCTGCGGCGAGCGCTCTTTTCTGCCTTTCGAGACCGAGGTCGAGCCGGGCAAGAGCCTGGCGCTGGCACCGGAGGGGGGGCGCTCCTCCAACGGCGCGTTCCCGTTCTTTAACGTGCAGTATGGTGAGCAGGGCATGATTACGGCCATCGGCTGGTCGGGCCAGTGGCGGGCGTCTCTCGAACGGTCCAACACCGGACCCACCACCTTGCGCGCGGGCATGGAGAAGCTCTCCCTGGTCCTGCACCCGGGCGAAAAGATTCGCACGCCGCGCATCCTCCTCCTGCCGTGGAAGGGGGACCGGATGGTGGCGCACAACCGCTTCCGACGCCTGATGTTGTTCGAGTATGCGCCGCGGCTGAATGGCCGGCCACTGGCTCTGCCGATCGCGCTGCAGTGCTTCGACCGTTACGTCAGCAAGTTCCCCGATTGGGGCACGGAAGCCGTCCAGGTCCGCGTGGCCAGGGCGGCCTACAACACGGGCTGTGACACACACTGGCTGGACGCCGCGTGGTTCGAGGGCGGCTTTCCCAACGGGGTCGGCAACTGGTTCTGTCCGACACAACGGTTCCCGAACGGTCTCAAGCCGGTGAGTGATGCGTGCCACCAGTTGGGCCTCAAGTTCATTGTCTGGTTCGAGCCCGAGCGCGTGGCGCCCGGCACCCAGATCGCGCGCGAGCACCCTGAGTTCGTCTATGGCGGCGAGAAGGGCGGCCTGTTCAAGCTTGGTGACCCAGCCGCCCGTCGCTGGTTGGCGGACCTGCTGTCACGCCGCATCACCGAGTTCGGCATAGATACCTATCGCAACGACTTCAACATTGATCCGCTCAGCTTCTGGCGGCAGTCGGACGCCCCGGACCGGCAGGGGATGAACGAGATCCGATATACGGAGGGCCATTACGCGCTGTGGGACGAGTTGCTGGCCGGTCACCCGGGCCTCTCCATTGACAACTGCGCCAGCGGTGGGCGGCGGATTGACATCGAGACCTGCCGCCGCTCCGTGCCGCTCTGGCACAGCGATACCGGCTGCTCCCCCGGCCACGCCGACTGGAACCAGACCCAAATCTCCGGCCTAAGCCTCTACGTGCCGCTGTTGGGCGCCTGTGCCTGGACGCCCGAAACGTATGATGTCCGCAGTGCGGCCACCGCCGGGCTCATCTGCCAGTTCCCCGTGTTCGATACGAATTACTCCGTCGTGTCCGCCCGCGCCGCACTCGACGAGGTGAAGGAGAACCAGAAGTTCTGGTATGGCGATTTCTATCCGCTGACCCAGGGCACGCTCGGCCCCGCTGCGCTCATCGCGTGGCAGCTCCACCGCAGCGATCTTAACGCCGGCATGGTGCTGGCCTTCCGGCATAAAGAATGCCCTTACCCCGTCCTGCAAGCCGCCCTGCACGGCCTCGATCCGCAGACCAACTACCGCGTGGATTTGCTTGAGGAAGGAATGCCCATCCAGCAGCAGACGCTGACGGGCAAACAACTCATGACCAACTTCGAGTTCCGCATGGCCAAGCGCGGCACCAGCCTGCTGGTTCGCTACCAGCCCCAACCGTAGCCCGAGTCACCCTTTCATTAACACCCAACTTCAGTTGGGTGAACCAGGCCTCCCACTGCGGCCCAACCGTTTCAACGGTTTCCCCTGACTTTTGGCCGTGGCGTGCTCGTGACTGCGCCCGAGCCCGGGGCAGCGAGAAACCGCTGAAGCGGTTCTATCGCCTCACCGCCTGCCAGACACCCAACTGAAGTTGGGTGTTAATGAGAGGCGCAGGTTCCCGAAGGTCCGATGCCTTGCAATGGAGCGGGCTGGCCACCGGGCGGCAGGGGATTGGTATGGGGGCGCTCTGGGGGCGGCCTGACGTGGATCGAGCAAAGCCCTGATATTAATCGACTTACGACATTTGTAGCTGATACCGCTCACGCTTGGGCGGAGGTTGGCGATGGCAGGACAAGCGTCCGGACGGCGGCAAGCTGAAAGACTCGTCAAAATGGGGCTTTACAGCCGAACGTAGGGGGAGTGAAGATGGCCTTGATGAAAAGAAACCTTCCATCCGCGGAGGGGGGCGTTCGGATATCACCCCAGATTGGGATGATATCCAAGTCTGTATAATCACTTGTTAGCGGAGCTATAGAGTTTATGAGAAGCAAGAGACAAGAAGGCCTTAACCCGATGGTGACTGTGGCGTTGGTCCTCGCGTTTGCAATCTGCGGGTGCAACAGCCTACACGCGCAGCCAACGAACCAGGCGCGTGCGGCAGTCCCCCCGGCAGCACGTCCACTCGAGAATGGCGCATACGCTGTCCTTCGCGAGGCGTCTGTGGCCCAGGAGGCCGGAGCAGAAGGCGGTTCCCAAATTGTGCTCGCTTATGATCGCAGAAAATACAGCGACGCCCCACCCAATGAGCCCCTGACCTACGTTGCCCTTGATCCGAAAGATTACGTGCCGTTGGTTATCGAAGGCAGGCCGGAAATGAAAAGCGATGGGCAGGGCAAGAGCGTTCTCACGGTGTCACTGGTGCGAAAGAACGTGAAGAGGGCGGAGGCATTCACTCGGGCGCATCAGGGTGGCCGCATGGCGATGGTCATAGACGGGGAGATTGTGACGTTGCACAAGGTTCGGAGCGTCATCACAGACGGCAAAGTGCAGATCACTCGCTGCACCGACAACGCGTGTGAGGTGCTTCGCTCAAAGCTAGCCAAATAGAATGGCCTAACGAAGGCGATGCACCGAATGAGCGGCCATCACATCACTTCCCGATTCGGATGCCCAGGGCGGACGCTCAACGGTGATCTTATTCGTTAGTTGCCCGAAGCCAGTCGCTAATTCTATGAAAGCACCAATCATCACCCTTCTCTTCGCGGCGTCCGGTATCGTTGGCTTTGGCCAGGGCGTGCTTCTGGGGCCTGGGCAGAGCTACGTCTTCGAGTTCAGCTCCCTGCCATATTCTCGCCCCGCGACTCAGCACGAGGGCGGCTCCGTATGGGCATACTTCATGCCCGGCACGTTGGGCGCCGGAGAAAGCGTAGAACTTGCCATCTACGCGAACAGCCTCGCTGACACGCCACTGATCAGCACCTATACGAGTTCCGGTCCGGGGAGCGCAATAGGATGTGGGCGATCCTGGTGGGCTATTGAACCGCCCTATTTTCCCGACCTGCAAGGGCTCTGCCGAGTAACCATGCTTACTGGCGGTGCGGAACTTAGCTCTTTCGTTGTGCAGCAAGTCGTGAATGGTGGGGTGTACTCCGGATACTTTCCCGTCCCCGAGCCGTCCGCTCCTGCGCTGCTCGGGCTCGGCCTCGGTTGTCTCGCCTGGTACGGCAGGCGAACCAGAGCAACTAACTTTTCGGTGGAGCGAATGGCGGCAGGCGGTACCCGCTCGCAGATACGAACGCTGGTTGCCCGCCGCCATCGCTCACCTCGCCGTTGAACTAAACCGCATCAAGCACTACCAATGAATACCCCAGCATTTTCAGTTGTTCGGACGGTGAGGACGGCGGTTGAGGCCGACATGCTCATCACATTTATGCGCAGCGCAGGTCTGCATCCCCTCGACCTGGTTACTTCATCCCACATCTCCCTCGCTGGCGCGGACATATCGTTCCACATCGAGGTGCCCACTGACGAGCTAAGCCAAGCCAGAGAGTTTTTGGGGTCACAGGATGATTCCCCCCATCCCGCTTAAAGGGCGCCTCCCAGTGCGGTCCAACGGTTTCCTGTGATCACTGCGATTGGCATCCGCGTGGATGCGGGCGAGCACGCGGGAAGGCGAAACCGCTAAAGCGGTTCCAGCGACTCACTGCGCGCCATACGCCCAACTGAAGTTGGGTGTTAATGAGAGGCGCAGGTTCCCGAAGGTCCGATGCTTGGCAAGGATTCTGCGTCCGGCACGGCGCGCAATCAAAGGTAGGAGAATGCCAAAATTTGTCTAGCCTCAGCTTGCTGACACTGGGATACAGTGTACCAAGTGCTAAATATGTTTGCGTGGTGCGTGCCGGGACAGTTAGGATCTCGTTGTTGCTTTCTGCTTCGGGCTGCCGCGTCATGGAAGCCTCCCGGAACTCCACTCCCCCAGTAATTCCTAATCAATAGTCACACCCACAATAAGCCACAATAAATGAACCCTAAGAACCTCATCCTCGTTGGAATCCTTGCGGCCAGCTTTGCGGCGCGCGCAGCCAACTACTACGTCAACGATGCCAGCACGAATGGTGACGTGTTCTGTTCGGCAGTGGGCGCGCTGGCCAACAGCGGCACCTCCTCCAACGCGCCAAAGGCTTCGCTGAACGACGTTCTGGCCACCTATGTCCTGGCTCCGGGAGACACCGTTTTTATTGATACCGGCGGCTACACCAACACCAGCACGCCGGTTATCGGCCCAGCCGACAGCGGAAGCCAGGTGGGCGGCGTGGTGACGGTCAAGGGGGCTGGCAGCGGCAAGACTTTCATCTACGGCGGCGGCGGATACGGCGTCCACTGCCAGAGCGCCGGCTACGTGCGCCTGGACGGCTTGGCTTTTCGGAACGGCGACCAAGGCGTGCGCGTGGAGGAGAGCCAGCATATCGAGGTGCTCAACTGCGACGTCGGCAGCGCCGGCAACGGCATCGTCATCTCCGGCGGTTCGGATAACCGGGTTCAGAACTGTGTTGTGCATGACAACGGGGACCGGGGCGTGGTGGCGGCGTCCAGTTCGACGCTCGTGCTCACGGGGAACCGCGTCTGCAATCACACCAGTTCGGCGGGGCCGCGTCACGGCATTGACCTTTCCTACAACTGCAATGCCGCCCAGATCACCGGCAACATCGTCACGAACAACTACGGCCAGGGCATCCGCGTCTATTCGTGCGCCTCGCCGGTGTTGCAGGACAACGTCGTGGCCTACAGCGGGCAGGAAGGCGTCTATCTCCAGTCGTGCAGTTCGGCGTCGGTGGTGAATCACACCATCTGCCAAAACGCCGGTGGCGTGCATGGCTATTACTCGCCTTTGCTGGCGTTGACGGGCAACCGCATTTATTCCAACAACGGTTACGGCATCTACGCGGAAAACGGCGCGCTCAACGGTTCCGGGAACTTGATTTACGCGAACACCGGCACGGGGCTGACGCTGCTCAGTTCGCCTTCGTCCACCATCGAGAACAACACCTTCTATCGGAATACGACGGTGAACCTCCGTCTGACCGGGTCGCACGGCAGCGTCCGGGTCGCAAACAACATCCTGTCCTCCTCCGGCACGGCGCAAACTTGCATCCAGTTCGATACCATCGGGACGAGCTGGCTGGCGGACTACAACGACTATTTCGTCACCAACGGCGCGGTGCTGTGGAACTGGAAAGGCCCGCGCTACTCGCTGGCGGCCTTGCAGAACTACTCCGGCATGGAGCGCCACTCGATCGATCTCGACCCGCGGTTCGTCGATCCCGACGGCGCGGACAACCAACTGGGCGGCAACTTCGGCCCAGACGATAATTTCCACTTGGCCGCCAACAGCCCGGCGCTCGACGCGGGCGACCCTGACTCCAACTTCTCCGCCGAGCCCGTCCCCAACGGCAGCCGCATCAACTTGGGTAATTTTGGCGGCACCGCGCAGGCGGACACGTCCGGCAGCCAGCGCGTGCTGCGTTTGCTTGCGCCCAACGGCGGGGAGATCCTCTTCCGCCGCGGGGTGGTGCGCTGGGCGGCCACGGGGCCGTGGGCGACCAACGACATGGTGACGATCCAATACTCGGCAAACAGCGGGAGCACTTGGGCCACCGCGGCGAACGCCAACGTGCTGAACAGCGCCAACGGATTCTACGGCTGGGATCTCTCGACCCTCACTCCCGGCGTCAGCTATCTCGTCCGCGTGACCTGCGTGGCCCAACCGGCGATCACCGACACCGCGGACGCGGTGTTCGAGGTGCAAGGCCCCGGAGCCAAGATTATTTATTTGAACGATGGCAGCACCGCCAACGACACCTGGTGCAGCGCCGCCGGTGCCCGGACCAACTCCGGCCTCAGCGCGGCCTCGCCGCTCGACGCGTTCCAGTCGGTGATTGAGAAGTATCCCGCCATCGGCGCGGGCGACGAAATCCGCGTGGATACCGGCGCGTTTGACCAAGGCCGGACGGTTTATCTAAACCAGCAAAACAAAGGCTCATCGGGTTCTCCGCTCGTCATCCGCGGCAGCACCAATGGTGCGGCGGTTTTCGACCGGCTGGACCAGGCGGACGACATGTTCCTTTTGGACGGCGTGAGCTATGTCCGGTTCGAGCGCCTGAACTTCACGCGGGGCGCGAGCGGCTTGCGCGTGGCAGGCACGGGCTTGAATCCCTCCGTCGGCATCACGATCACCGACTGCCAGAGCTACAGCAATAGCTCGTACGGCATGATCGTGAGCACCTGCACCACGCTGCTGGTGAAGAACTGCACCAGCGTTCGAAACGGCGGCGACGGCTTCAGCCTGAGCGCGTCGGATTCCACCGTGACGAACAACTTCGCCGGCTGGAACAGCGGCACGGGGCTGGGCTTCGGCGGCTACGGCCTGATCTCCTTCAACCACTGCGCCAGCAACAACAACAACGGCATTGGCGCGAGCCGGAACGACCAGATGACGCTGGTGGTGTCATTCAATCAGCTCCACCACAACGGACAGTCGGGGTTGTGGATGAACGGCGGCTACTCCGGCGGCGACGCCCAGGCCATCGGCAACACCTGTTACGCCAACAGCGGCGCGGGCATGGTGGGCAACCGCTGCTATGGACTGATTGGCAACCTCGTCTCTTCCAACGGCGGCGATGGCATCGTCTCGGAATACGCCACGCATATCACGAAGAACACTATCAGCGACAACCAGGGCCACGGCATCAGCGGTTGGATTGGGATCGTCGCGACGAACAATCTGGTGGTCCGCAATGGCGGTGGCACCGGCTGGAACATCGTTCTGCCTCGCGACAGCGTGTGCCGGAACAACACCCTCGTCGGCAGCAACGGCGTTTACGCGTCGGACACCGGCTGCACGATCGTCAACAACATCATCGCCACGCGCGGCGCGGGCATGACGGCCATTTATGCCGCGAATCCGGCTGGCAGCATCAGCAGCGATTACAACGACATCTACGTCACCGACGGCGCCATCGCGGGCAACTGGCTCGGGCCGCGCGCCACAGTGAGTTCCTGGCAGCAGGTTTCCTTGCGCGACCTGCACAGCATCTCGGTGGAACCCCGCTTCGTGGATGGCGTGACCAACTTCCACCTCCGCAGCACCGCCGGCAGTTATCGCGGCGCGGCTTTCACCGCGCCGTCCGGCGGATCGTTCGTGGCGGACGCCGATCTGAGCTTCGGCATCGACGGCGGCGATCCCGCCGCTGGCTTTGCCCAGGAGCCTGCGCCCAACGGCGGGCGCCTCGACCTCGGCGCGTTCGGCAACTCGCCGGATGCTTCGCGCACGCCAGTCGCTCGCTTCAGCTTGCTCGTCGAACCGCTGCCCGGCGCGAAATGGTTTGGCACGCGCACGATCACCTGGCTCACGCGCGGCCCCTGGGTGGGGGGCGATCTGGTGCGGTTGGATTTCTCCGCCGACGGCGGCGCGAACTGGACCAACCTCGTGGCTTCGGTGGCTTACTCGCTCGGCCGCTACGATTGGAACACCACCGGGCTGCCGCCGGGGACGAACTACTTCGTGCGCATCAGCAAGACCGATGGCACCGCGATGAATGTGGCTGCCGCCGCGTTCGAAGTGTCCGCTTCCGGCCCGCGCACCTATTATGTGAACGACACCAACACGCTTAACGACGTGTTCTGCTCCGCGCCCGGCAGCGCCGCCAACGACGGCCTCAGCGCCGCCACGCCCAAGGATTCCGTGCAGGCGATTCTCGACACCTACAATGTGGTCGGCGGCGACACGATCAAGATCGACACCGGCAACTACCTGCTGGGCGCGACCATCGTGATGACCGCGAACGATGTCGGCGCGGCGGGCAATCCCATCGTCATCATCGGCAGTACCAACGGCACGACTCTCAATCGGCAAAACACCGGCTACGACGTCTTCTATTTGCAAGGCGCGGAATATGTCCACTTCCAGAACCTCAAGTTCACCGGCGGTCGCTTTGGCTTGTCGGGTGACGGCACGACGGCGAACTATTTGCGGGGCGTGGAAATTTACAATTGCGAAGCGATGACCAACGGCGCCCACGGCTTCAGCATCGCCTATTCCTCCAATCTGGTCGTCAGCGCGTGCTCGCTGCATCACAACGGCCAGCGTGGCGCGAGCCTTGGGGCCGCTGTCCAGGTCACGGTGGTGAGCAATATCTTTGCCTTCAATGCCTACAATTATGGCCTCTACGTGGATTCCTCCGGCGTGGTCATGGGCAATCTCTGCTTCAGTAACTCCGGCGACGGCCTGGCCGTGGGCGGCAGTGTCCTGGTGACGGGCAACACTTGTTGGCAAAACTACAATGTGGGTATCCATGGGTGGAGCGGGGTGACGGTGACGAACAACTTGTGCTACAGCAACCGAACCGAGGGCATCTCCATCCACAGCGGCAACAACCAGGTGGTGGGCAACTGCGCGTTTGGCAACGGCGGCACGGGCATCTATTTCGAGAACAGCGGGCGGGTTCAGCGAAACGTCGTCTATTCCAACGGCGGTCACGGCATCCAATTTGAAGGCTTCTCCGGCGACTCCCGCGAGATCGTCAACAACCTCTGCTACCTGAACGGCAGCGGGCCGGGCTATTTCAACATCATCGGCGGCGCCAGTTTTTACCAACCTAAGAACGGACTCATCGAGAACAACACCTGCTATGGCGGCAGCGGTATTTACATCGGCAACCCTTGGGTGTTTACGAACCGCAACAACATCATCTGGGCGACTGGCTCCAACTCCGTCGCGCTCGTCCGCTATACGCATACGGGGCAGTGGTATTCCGGAACCATTCTGGAAAGCGACAACAACCTCATTTACACCACCGGCGGCGCCATCGTCGGCCAATGGAACGGCAACCAGCCCGAGTTGGCTGACTGGCAATATGCCACCAAGCAAGACTACCACAGCTTCATTGCCAACCCGCAGTTCGTGAACCCGGCAGGCGCGAACGGCGTCATCGGCGGCACCAACGGCTGGGACGACAATTTCCATCTCGCCAGCACGGCGGGCAGTTACGCGGGCGCGCCCTTCACGGCCACGGCCAGTTCCACCTTCGCGACCAACGCCACCACCAGCCCGGGCATTGATGCCGCCACGCCCGCCTGCCTGGTTGGCGACGAAATTGCCCCCAACGGCAGTCGCCGCAACCTGGGTGCGTTTGGCGGCACATTCGATGCCGCGCTCTCGCCGGGCACGTCGGGCATTGCCATCCTGAACCTGGCGGCCAACGACACCTTGCGCGGCGTGAAGACGCTGTCCTGGATCACCCGCGGCCCGTGGGCTGGCGGCGAAACGTTGCGGCTGGAATACTCCAGCAACGGCGGCGTGGGCTGGACCACTGCGGCGGGTCTGGACGCCGTGCCGTTCAATCAGCCTGCGCTCGACTGGGACACCTCCAGTCTGACACCCGGCAAGAATTACATCGTACGCCTCGCGGGCAACAGCAACAGCGTGGTCTGTGCCGTCAGCCCCGTGGCCATCATTGCCAACGGCCCAACCGACTTCTATGTCAACGACGCCAATCCCACGAACGACGTCTATTGCTCGGCCATCGGCAACGATAGCAACTCCGGCCTCGCGCCCTCCGCCCCCAAGGCCACGCTCAACCGCCTGTTCAGCGCCTACGAGCTTATCGGCGGCGACCGCGTCTGGATTGACACCGGTTACTGGAAGCTGGACTCCACGCTCCAGTTCTTCGACTCCGGCACGGTGGCCGCGAAGATTCGCTTCATCGGCAGCCCCCACGCCGCCGGCTCCAAGTTCGACCGCGGCGACACCGCGCAAATCGCCTTCCTCGTCAGCCTGGTGGACCACGTCAGCTTCGAATCGCTCAAGATCGTGAACAGCCAGGACGGCATTCACATCGAAGGCAGCGGTGCGGATCTGTGTGATGGGGTGCAAGTGCTGGGCTGCGAACTGTTCGCCAACCAGCGCTACCCGATCTATTTCACCTCCGCCACCAACCTGACCATCGCGAACTGCGACCTCCACGATAACACCAGCTACAGCATCTACGGCGGCGGTTGTGGCATCATCCGCAGCAATCGCGTCTCTCGCACCGACTACTACGAAGCCATCCGGGTCTGGGGCGGGCCTTTGCTGGTGGAGGGCAATCTGGTCTTCAATAACGACGCCACTGGCATCGCCGGCACCACGCTCGTGACCATCCGCGGCAACACCGTGTTCAGCAACGGCGGCGATGGCATCTTCGTCGAAGGGGCCGGGGCGAATGCCTCCGAAGCCGTCGAGAACCGGGTCTTCCTGAATAACGGCACGGGCATTTCCATCAGTTCAGGAAGCCCCGCCCGACGCAATGTGGTCTATGCGAACAAAGGCCACGGCATCTATGTGGATGGCTACGAGGGCAACTTTACCGTCGTTGCCAATAACCTTTGCTACCAGAACGGTGACGCGGCGGATGAATTCAACATCATGCTTTCGGCCAACTTCTGGCAGGCCAAGCAGGCGCTCGTCGAGAACAACACCGTCTATGGCGGCAACGGCATCTACATCGGAAACCCCGTCAATGTCACCAACCGCAATAACATCATCTGGGCCACCGGCGCCGGCCGCTACGCCCTGGTGCGCTACTCGCACATGGACCGCTATCCGACCGGTTTCATGGAAAGCGACTACAACAACATCATTGCCACCGCTGGCGCGACCTTCAGCGCGTGGCTGGGCAACCAGAACGACATGCTCGAATGGCGCAAGGCCACCGGCTACGACACGCACAGCTTCTCCGCTGATCCGCTCTTTGTGAACCCGGCCGGCCCCGACGGCGTGGTAGGCGGCACGAACGGGTTGGACGACAACTTCCATCTCGCCAGCACCGCGGGCAGCTTCAAGGGACTTCCCTTCACCGCGCTGACCACCGCCGGTTTCACCGCCGACGTTTCGCACAGCCCGTGCATTGATGCCGGACTACCGGCCAGCGCCATCGGCTCAGAGCAAGTCCCCAATGGCGCGCGCATCAACCTTGGGGCCTTCGGCGGCACCGCTGACGCTTCGCTCGCCACTGGCGCCCTCGGGGTGGAACTCGGCTGGGTCGGCAACAATTCCGTGTTGCGCGGCACCGTTCCGGTCTGCTGGTGGACGCACGGCCCGTGGCAATCCAACGACACCGTGCGGCTCGAATACTCCAGCAACAGCGGCGCGGTTTGGGTCGCCATTCCCGGCGCGACGGCACTGCCCTTCGCCAACGGGGTCTTCGCTTGGGACACCAGCGCCTTGACGCCGGGCTCAAACTACAAAGTGCGCGCCACGCCCAATGCGGGTGGCACGTCCTCGGTTTCCGGCCTCCTGCGAGTCTTGTCCAACAGCGGCACGGCGTTCTACGTGAACGACAGCAGCACCACCAACGACGTGTATTGCACCGCCGTGGGCAGTGACGCCAATGACGGCCTCACGCCCGCCACGCCGATGGGCACCGTCAAGCGGCTCATCGTCACCTACCGGCTCATGCCCGGCGACACCGTGTTCATCGACACGGGCCTCTGGACGCTCGACGGCAACCTGGTGCTCACCGACTCCGGCGCGCCCGGGCATCTCATCCGTCTGGTGGGTAGCACGAACCCGCTGGGCTCCGTGTTCAACCGCAACGACACTGGCGTTGGTATGTATGGCTTTCACCTGAACGGCAATAGCTACATGCGCCTGGAGAACCTGAAAGTGACCGGTGCGCGACATGGCATCACCGGCGGAGGTTCGCAGGGCCTTGAGATTGTCGGCTGCGAGGCTTACGGCAATAGCGAATGGGGCATTGCCATCGGCCCTTGCACCAACATCGTGGCCACCGGCTGTATCGCGCGCAACAACGGGCACGGCTTGGATCTGGACGGCGGCGTCGGCACGGCCTCCGGCAACAGCGTGCACCACAATTCTGGCTGGGGCCTTTATCTCAACGGCGATTTCCTGGCCAGTGGCAACGACTGCAACAACAACAACAACAGCGCTCTCTATGGCCAGAACGGCGTTCGCGCTTACAACAACCAGATTCACGAGAACCCCGGCGAATACGCCCTGCGCCTCAGCGGCACCACCTCGGAGGCCGTGGGGAACCGGGTGTACTTGAACGGCAGCCACGGCGTGTTGGTTACCGCCGGGGCCACCTTCCGCCGCAACGTGGTCTATTCCAACGGCCGGTACGGCCTGTGGGTCACCGGCAGCGGCAACAAGATTCAGAACAACCTCGTGTATGACAATGACCGCGGCAACGAGGGCTACTGGAACATTGGCATTGGGAACAACGACAACGTCGTCGAGAACAACACGCTCTACGGCGGCAACGGCTACTACTGCTGGGGTCCGTGGGGTTCCATCGCTCGCAACAACATCATTTGGACCAAAGGCGCGGGCCACTACGCCATCTACCATGATCGCACCGACGGCACGCCCCTGAGCGACTATAACGACATTTACGCTTCGGACGGGGCTACCTTCGGCTATTGGGCCGGGGCGCGCGCCGATCTCGCCGCTTGGAAAGCGGCCACGGGCCTCGACACCAACAGCCTCAGCATTGATCCGCTGTTTGTGGACCCGAACGGCGCGGACGACGTGCTCGGTGGTTTCTACGGCGTGGACGACGATTTCCACCTCGCCTCCACCGCGGGTTCGTATCACGACGGTTTTTGGTTCGCCGACGCCACCAACTCGCCCTGCATTGACGCGGGCGATCCTTCCTTCGCGTTCACCAACGAGCCAAACTACAACGGCCTCCGCCTGAACCTCGGTGCCTACGGCAACACCCCCGAGGCCAGCAAGACCGCCTATGCCGGGACGTTCTACGCGCTGAACATTGCGATCAATCCTGCCGGCGGCGGGACTGTGGCCGCCTGGCCGCCGGGCGTCTCCAATCTCTACTATCCGGCCAACGCCGTCGTCACCCTCACCGCCAGCAATAACCTCGGCTTCATCTGGGGCAACTGGTCGGGCGCGGTTTCCAGCACCAGCAACTCGGCGTCGTTGGTGATGAACAGCAACACCGCCATCACCGCCAACTTCATCCCCGTGATGCCGCATGTGCTCTACCGCCTGCAGGACAGTTACGCGGCTTCCATCGGCACCCCGCCGGACCTCACCAACCTCAACGGCACCCTTAGTTTCTCGACGGCGACGGTCCGGGGCGCGGCCCGCCGGGTGCTGAATTTCCCATGGAACACCGGCCTCCAGCTCCAGCCCACTTTGGGCGTCTTCCCGAACCAGCTCTATTCCACCGCCATCCTCTTCCGGCTCGATGATGTGTCCGGCTGGCGCCGTCTGCTTGATATGGGGAATGGCATTGATCAGGGACTTTATGTGAACAATGGCCAGTTGCGATTCTATCCTTATAGCAACATATCCCCTGTTTGCGCGACCAATAACACCTGGCACATGGTCGTGCTGACTCACGACACCTCGGGCCTGATGAACATCTATTGCGATGGCGTGCTGCAACTGACTGTGACGGATTCCAGCAACTATGGTGTTGTCAGTAGCGCCAACGCATTGCGCTTCTTCAAGGACGACGGCAGCGACGCCGGCAGCGGTAGCGTCAGCCGCATCCATATTTACTCGCGCGTTATTGACGCTGGCGAGATCGCAGCGCTCAACGCGCTCGATGATGCCAGCCCGCTCATCACCAGCCCGGCGCTCACCGGCGCGGCGCAAGGCGTGCCGTTCCTCTGGCCGGTGACGGGCCCCGGCGTGGCCACCAACCTCGCCAGCGGCCTGCCGCCTGGCCTGAGCATTGACCACGCCACCGCTCTGATCACCGGCACTCCGACGGCGCCGGGCGTGTTTGACGCGCTCATCTCTTCCACCAACGGCTACGGCGTGTCCACACAAACCCTGCGCATCGTCGTCAGTTCGAGCACCAACCTCCTCTTCCGCGAGGACTTCAACAACGGTTTCAGCGCGAACTGGAACGGCAGCTCGGTGGACACGAATTACTATACCTTCCAGCCCGGCATGATGGACCTGCGGGCCAACAACGGCGACACCTACACCTACTACAACCGCGCCATAAATCTGTTCGCCTACTCGAACTTCTATGCGGGCAATATGATGATCACGCTGGGGGTGACCCGTTACGAACCGGCGGCCGTGAACTACAACCGCCTCTGCCTCTCCGTGTGGGATGATTACGACAACAACGTCCGCTTCTGCTACGGCTATGGTGACGGAAGAGGCCTGGAACTTCTGGCGGAACAGGCGCAAGTCATGTCGGGTGCTGGCTTGGCGCTGGACCTCACCAACCGTCCGTTCCTGCTGCGCCTGGTCAAACAAGGCGGCGGCGGTAGCGACCTTTACACCGCCCTCTACAGCACCAACGGCGTGGACTTTGTACCCTTCGCCAACAACTCTGTCATCAACGGCAGCGGCCAACCCACGAAGCTGGGCTTTTGGTTTGGCGATGATCCTGCCCAAAACAACCACGCCTTGATTGATTACTTCGAGGTCGCCGCCCTGCCGCCGACCACGAACATGCAGACCTACGCCGACAACTTCACCGCCGGCAACGGCGCGGCCTCGTGGCGCATTCAAAACAGCGCCAATCTTTACCCCGTTTACACCGTCGATCAAAGCCAGGGCGCGCTCGCCATGTCCAAACCGGCCGGTGGCACCGGCGGCGGTGGGGAATGGCCTGCGGCCACTTCCCCCGTGACCGCCACCGGCGACTTCGACGTGCGGGTTGACTATCGAGACCTGGTCCTGACCCGCACCAGCGGCGGCTACGGCAATGAGGTTCAACTCATCGTCTATTACGGCAGCAAGGCCTTCGTCGTTGTCCGCGCCGACGAGGGGAGTTATGGAAGCAATGTCCGCGTCTGGGACAGCGATTACGGGAGTCAAGGTTGGGTGGCGACGACCGAAACCAACGGCACCCTGCGCGTCATCCGCACCGGCACCATCATGAAGGGCTACCACAACAACACCTTCCTCTGGCAACGGACTTGCACGACCGATCCGGCCACGTTTGTCCTGAACATCCAGAACAACGGCACCACCGATCCCATCTCGGTCAAGTTCGAAAACTTCTACATCTCCGCCCAGCAGGCCACGCTCGCCGCGCCGGTCTTCACCAGTGCGGCCCTGACCGCCGGAGCGATCAATTCTCCGTTCGTCTGGCAGGTGACGGCGGATTACTGGACTGGCCTCAGCACCGCGGGCCTGCCGCCGGGATTGACCATGAACACCAACGGCCTGATCACCGGCACGCCGACCACCGCCGGCGCGTTCACCGCCGCCATCACCGCCACGAACACCCAGGCTTCCACCACGCAAACCCTCCGCATCGTGATCAGCGACAGTGTGGGCGTGATGTGGCGCGAGGATTTCAACAACGGCCTGGCCGCCACCTGGACCACGGTGCCGACCAACACCAACTACTACAAGTTCCAGTCTGGCCAGATGAACCTGCGCGCCAACTGGGGCGACACCTGGACCTACAACAACCGCGCCCTGAACCTGTTCGCGCTCAACACGCCGACGGCGGGCGACTTCATGATGACGCTGGGCGTGTCTAAGTTTGTGCCGAGCCTGCGTGACAGTCCGGGTATCTTCCTCGTCGCCTGGGACGACACCGACAACTACGTGCGCTCCTTCTACGCCGGCGGCACCGGCGGACGGGGTGCCGGCATGTCCATCGAATCGCGCGGCGGCATAACCTCCAACGCGGGCTCGGGCAAGGATTTTGGGACCAATGCCTTCGCCCTGCGGCTCGTCAAACAGGGCAACCTGTATTCCATCTGGGCCAGCACCAACGGCACCGACTTCGCCGCCATCACGAATGTTCCGGCCGCTCCTTATGGGAACGGACTCCCAAGGCAAATCGGCTTCTGGATGGGCCTCGATTACAACGAAACCGACACCATGCTCCTCGACTACTTCGAGGTTACCTCACTGACGATGACCAACGCGGGCGTCCGGCCCGTCTTCGCCAGCGCCAACCTCACCGGCGGGCTGCTCAATTCACCCTTCGCCTGGGAAGTTAACGCCGACTACGCCACCGGCTTCCGTGCTACGGGCCTGCCGCCGGGCCTGAGCCTTGCGTCGCAGAGCGGTCGCATCACCGGCACGCCGACCGCAGCGGGCGTGTATGACTCCACCATCACCGCCACCAACACGTTTGGCGCCACCAACCAGACCCTCCGAATCGTGGTGCGCAACCCCACCGGCGTGCTCTTCCGTGAGGACTTCACCAGCGGTTTGAGCGCCAATTGGACGACGGTTCCCACCGACACGAACTACTTCAACTACCTGCCCGGCCAGATGTGGTTGCGGGCCGACTACGGCGAGGCTTGGTCTTCGATCAACCGCCCGCTGCACTTGTACGCGGTGGACGTGCCCACCAACGGCGACTTTACCGCGACCCTGGCGATCAGCGAATTCGTCCCCAGTCGCGACGATTCGCCTCAAGTCGGCCTGATGGCTTGGAAAGACACGGACAACTTTGTCCGGTCCATTTACTACGGAAGATCCTCAGGGGCGCTCGCTGAGGGCCAGATGGTCATCGAGCAAAGCGGCAGCCCGACTCCAACGCAGTTCCCGCTGGCCTTCGGCGACAGGCCATTCCTCCTCCGCTTGCAACGGGCCAACGGCGACTATACCAGCTCCTGGAGCACCAACGGCGTGGACTTCATCGTCAATCCAGCCAGCGCCTACAGCGCCACTTTCGTTCCGACCCAGTGGGGTTTCTATGCGGGGGGAGACCCGACCTATCTGAATGTGGCCGTGGTTGACCATTTTGAGGTCGCCTCGGGTGTGCCACCCGCCATCACCAGTCTGGCGCAAGCGCAAGCCTTCCAAGGAGAGCCGTTCACCTGGCAGGTCACAACGCTGGGCACCGCCCAATTCACCGCCACTGGACTGCCTCCTGGTTTGGGCATGGACACCAACGGCCTCATCCGCGGCACGCCCAGTCTAGTCGGCAACTTCAACGTGGGCGTCACTGCCTCGAACCCTCTCGGCATCGCGATGCAGGCGCTTAGTCTCGCCGTGCTCTGGCCGCTGCCCACCAACAATCTGCCCACCAACCTCATTTCCTGGTGGCGCGGTGAAACCAACGCCTTGGACCAGATGGGCGTCCATAACGGCACGCTGGGTGGCGGCACCACCTTCACCAACGGCGTGGCGGGACAATCCTTCGCGCTCAACGGCGTGAACAGTTCAGTGGAACTGGGCACGTGGTTTAACTTGCAGCAATTCACCCTAAGTCTCTGGGTTAAACCAGGCGCGACACAGCCGCAGTACGCCGACATTCTTGACAACAACCACAACGGCACCCGCAGTTGGGTCATCCAGTCTGCGAACACGGCCAGTGACGGAAAGAGCCAATGGCAGGCCGTGGGTGTCAACTTTGACCTGACGATCGGTGTGTGGCAGCACTTGGCGGTGGCGCGCGACTCGAACAACGTCTCACGCGTCTATCTTAACGGCACGCTGGTGGCCACGAACGCCGGCACCGGGGCCATCTACTATGATGGCTCGCAGAACCTGCATCTGGGCCGTCACGACAATCTGGGTCGCTACTTCAACGGTCAGGTTGACGAGTTCATGTGCTTCAACCGCCCGCTCGACAGCAACGAAGTCGCCTATCTCGCCGGCACGGCCAATCCGTACGCGATCAGCATCCCCGGCTGGCTGGCCGGCTTCGGTCTGACCGGCACCAACGCTAACTACAACGCTGACCCAGACCACGACGGACTGAAGAACATCTTTGAGTATGCCTTCAATACGAACCCGACGAATGCCGCCAGCGTTGCTTTCCCGACCGCTTCCCTCAACGGCGGCTACCTGGTCCTTACCTATCGTGAGCGCATCGGAGGCTCTGGCACCGTGGGGGTTGATTACACCGCGGCCGGCCTGACTTACACAGTGCAAGTGACTACCAACCTCGTCGGCACCTGGCAGAGCGGCGCGGCCTTAGTTGAACTCGTCCCCGGCGCCCGCGTGGACAACGGCGACGGCACCGAAACCGTCGGCGTCCGCCTCAAGCAAACACTGAGCAGCTCGACGCGGAAATTCGTGCGCTTGGTTCTGATTCCAGCCACCCCGTAAATGACCGCGTTTCCAGCCGGCGGCGGGCAAGCCTCGTCGCCGGCCGGTTGCTGGTCCGTAACAGAACCTTTGTAAACCGCGACCGCAACTGCCTTGGCGGTTGACCGTGAGGTTAGCACCCAACTTCAGTTCAGAGATC
>SESF01013606.1_pt1 | contig 30942 bp, 26 predicted proteins | sample 3171521 | NCBI WGS metagenome assembly SESF01 (sample SAMN10866945, study PRJNA518727) | freshwater metagenome | biome: subpolar coniferous forest; feature: holomictic lake; material: water; isolation source: holomictic Lake 227, 6 m and 8 m depth | place: Canada: near Kenora, Ontario | collected...
TGATAAGCTTTGTTGGTCAATAAGTTTCAATGCCGCTTACCAGAACTCAGTTTTATCTGGATATTCTAACCATATTTTATTTACAAATGGGGTAAATAACACCTATATATTAAGCATGAGTGATGGTTATGCACCCAATATATTTTACGCCTTTAAACAAAAGTATGATACAAATGGAAAAGCAATTGAGGGCAGTTATTATGATATCAATTATGATGGACAGATTGATAGTAATGATAAAATAGTATATCATTCAGCAATTCCAGATTGGATTTTTGGATTCAACACAATCCTAAGCTTCGGAAAGTGGGATTTGGGCTGTAGTTTCAGAGGAAGTAACGGCAATTATGTTTATAATGCTACCAATGCCTTTTATGGAAATTTAAGCACATTATATTTGAACAATATTTCAACAGATTATCTAAATACTAGATTTAATAGCAAACAACAATATTCGAATTACTATATTGAAGATGCTTCCTTCGTAAAAATGGATTACTTCAATGTGGGCTATTATTTTGGGAAAATAAGCAAAGGGGTAAATTTGAAAGTGAGCGCAACGGTTCAAAATGTATTTACAATAAGCAGATATAAAGGAGTTGATCCAGAGATATTGAGTGGTATGGATTATGGTTTTTATCCCCGACCAAGAATATTTTCCATGAAACTTAATTTGGAAATGTAATGTGATACTTCTTTGTATTATTTCATTATCTTTGAACAGAAAAATCAAGTTATTATGAATATACATAAGCTTTTACTTACAGTCATTTTTCTACTGCCTTTTGTTGCATTTACAAATGCTCAGCCAGCTTTTGCAAAAGGAGGAGACCTCAGTTGGTTGCCTCAGATGGAAGCTACCGGATATAAATTTTACAACGATTCAGGCGTTCAGGAAGATTGTTTCAAAATTCTCAAAGATCATGGTTTCAATAGCATTCGGTTACGCACTTTTGTAAATCCATCGGCCGATAAAACCAACGGACATTGCAGTAAAGACGAAACAGTAGCCATGGCGGTACGAGCTCAGACCTGGGGAATGCGTATTATGATTGATTTTCATTACAGTGATACCTGGGCCGATCCCGGACATCAGGCCAAACCGGCTGCCTGGGTTGGTCACGACTTCCCTACCCTGCTTAATGACTTATACAATTATACTTTCGATGTGATGACCGCTTTAAAAACAGCCGGAGTAAGTCCCGAGTGGGTTCAGGTGGGCAATGAAACATCGGGTGGTATGGTTTATCCCGAAGGAAGCAATGCTTCGAGCTGGACACAACTTATCCAGTTAATGAATAAGGGTTATGATGCAATTAAAGCTGTTTCATCGACCTCCAAAGTAATTCTTCATATTGATGGAGGACATGACAATGCACGTTTCCGTTGGTGGTTTGATAACGCCAAAGCAAACGGAGCCAAATATGATGTAATCGGTTTATCCTATTACCCCTACTGGATTAGCGGCAGTCCGGATTATTCCCTTTCAATCAATGCCCTTGGAAATAATTTACTCGACATGGTTACACGTTATGGAAAACAAGTCATGGTAGTTGAAGTAGGTGGAGTTGATACACAGGCACAAAATACCTACGACATGTTATTAGCTGTTCAAAACAAAGTAAATGCCGTTCCAAACAACAACGGATTGGGAGTGCTGTATTGGGAACCGGAAGGTGCACGCAGTTGGAGTGGCTATGCCCTTAGCGCCTGGGGAAGCGATGGAAAACCGACACTTGCCCTCAATGCATTTAATCTTCAAACTGCTGTCGAAAAGACCCAAAATCCTGATCTTTCTATCAAATGGAACAAGGTCTCAAACTCATTCGAATTTAATGAGGAAGCCAGCAACATAAAAATGATTGATTTGAATGCAAAAACCATTTTTCAATCTACAAATTGCAGTAAAATTTCCGGAGAAGGCTTAAATAAGGGTATTTATTTAGTTACTGCCAGTCAGAAAAGCACAAATACGGTATATAATCTGAAAACCATCAAATTTTAACTTATTTGTATCAAATGTGTCGTCAATTAAAGATCCCTGATTCGGAGCGCACGAATCAGGGATCTTTTATATGAACTCCTAAGTAACAAGGTGTTTTTATTTATGCAAATAAACGCAATTATCTTTTGTTGGTTCTATTTTTTATTAAATCCAATGGTTTCACTTTCCAAAAGTCCCTCTTTAGGGGGATTTTGGGGCCCGCTATAAACAATAAATTATAAACTATAAATTAAAGTAATATATTCCTTCAGTATCGATAATGAATAATCCCCGGCATGCTGATTGACAAAGCCAATAGCCGAAATATGGGCTTCTTCGTCGGCTGCATCAGAAATAACCCGCACCACAATCAATGGAACACCGTAATCGTCGCACACCTGAGCTACTGCAGCCCCTTCCATCTCGGCACAAACCACCGAAGGCAGGTTTTTACTCAGAATATGTTTCATTTCCTTGCTCGAAATAAACAAATCGCCACTGGCAATATCACCCGTAAGCATTTTCACATTGATTATATTGTAATCTGCCAGTTCTTTGCGGAATTTTTTGTTGTTTTTCAGAAACTTATGCACTGCTTCAGCCATCGTATCTACGTTTTGCTGAGGAGTTTCGTACGATGTTTTGCCTGTAAGCGGTATTTCGAAACGACGCATCAAGGGACGAGCGTCCATATCGTGCTGAAACAGTCGCTGACCAATAACAATGTCACCTACATTCAATTCGGGCGAAATAGCACCGGCCACACCTGTAAATACAATACGATCGACATTGAATTCGAGGATCATATTCGTAGCCGTAGTAGCAGCAGCTACTTTTCCCCAGCGCGAAAACACAGCCACAACGTCCTGACCATACAACTTACCCCGATAATACAAGCGACTACCACGTTCTACAATTTCCTTGTGTTCGATAGCAGCAATAATTTTGTCCATCTCTTCGGGCATGGCACCCATGATTCCTAATAACATATCTAAGCCCCCCTTCAATTCCCCCAAAGGGGGAAAGTTATAGTTTGATTTTTTGTAAAACAATGTATATTGCTCCGAAAGTCCCCCCTTTGGGGGATTTAGGGTGTTGTTATTTTACTGATTCTCTGAAACAAAGTTGGATGTGAGTAATGAAAAAACACAGTCAACGGGTGTGGCATAAGGTTACTGAGCGAGGTAGCCGATAATTTCTTCAAACCGGAAACCAACTGTGAACCATAGTCGTGCGAATTGGCATATTCGTCAGCCTGATATTCGAATCTTCGCGAAAGAATATTGCTTGCAATATCCAGAACAAGAGAAATAGGAGAATATAATATACTAAATGCCAATGCATTTAAATGAAACGATGCTTTAGTGCCTCCCAATGCCTGTGCCAGCGCATCGCTTTGCAGAATCAGTCCGAAAAGGAAGAATAAAATCAGGGTCGTTGGCATCGAAATCAGGAAATTAATAAGTGTATGCTTGTGTTTATAATGCCCTACTTCGTGTGCCAGCACAGAAACAATCTCATCGGTAGTCATCGTATCCAATAGGGTGTCATAAAGCACAATACGCTTCTTTGCTCCCAGCCCACTGAAGTATGCATTGGCTTTCGTTGAACGTTTCGATCCATCAATCACAAAAATATTATCCAAATTGAAATTGGTTTTAGTGGCAAATTTTTCTATTTCGGTGCGCAATTCTCCTTCACCCAGCGGCGTCTGTTTATTAAACAGCGGAACAATGATCTGCGAATAAAACATAGTCATAAATAGGCTGAAACCGGTCACCACCGCCCAGGCCAGTAACCAAAAGTAAGTAGGTGTAAGCGTGTAAATCCATATGACCACAAATAATATTCCTCCACCCATCACGATAGTCATACCATACCCTTTCAGTTTATCCAAAACGAATAGTTTAGGCGTAATTTTGTTGAAACCGAAGCGTTCTTCAATCACAAAAGTGTCGTACCATTCAAAAGGAATAGATATCAGGTCGTTGGCAATAAACAATACGCCAAAGAACAGTATCGGAGTCCAGATGGGACTGACTACCAGTTGCTGAACCAGTCCATCCACCCAGGCAAAACCACCAATAGCAAATAGTATGAGCGTAACCAGGAAGCTGAATGAGCTGGTAAGCATACCAAAGCGTGAATTGGTGCGGAAATACTCCTGTTGTTTGCTGTATTTTTCCGGATCGTAGATATCACGAAGCAAGGCCGGAAGTTCTTTGCCCGATTCTTTGATATTGAGGAATGCCAGATAGCGTTCCAGTATAAAGTCGGTAGTAAGAATGACAAGGATACTAATAAAAAGGAGTTGAACCATTGAAATGAATTGAATTGTTTTACTTTAAACGTAAAAAGAGCTCTTTTGTTGGATTAATTAGTAATCTCTATGTCCAAAAATTGAACTACCTATCCTTACCAGCGTACTTCCTTCGTCAATGGCAAGGCGGTAATCGTCGGACATACCCATCGAAAGCTCACAGAATGAAGGTTCGGAAGCAAAATAAGCAGTCTTCACCTGAACAAATAGTGTTTTCAGTCTCCGAAACTCTGTCTGAATCTGAATACGGTTATCAGTATAAGTAGCCATGCCCATTAAACCGCAGATTTGAACATTTTGAAGCTGTTTCCATGCTCCTGCTTCCAGCATTTCGAGCAATTCAAGGGGAGAAAAACCAAACTTCGTTTCTTCGCGTGCAATATGTATTTGCAACAGACAGTTCACTCTCCTACCCGCTTTCGCAGCCTGTTTATCAATCTCAGCCAACAGATTAAACGAGTCAACTCCATGTATCAGCGAAACAAAAGGAACTAAATACTTAATTTTATTAGTTTGAAGATGACCAATGAAATGCCAGTTAATATCTTTTGGTAAGGTTTCATATTTGCCACATAATTCCTGAACTTTACTTTCACCAAAAATCCGTTCACCTTTTTCATAGGCTTCTAAGATTGCTTCATTAGGATTAAACTTCGACACACAAACCAACTGCACATGCGAAGGAATGTGCTGACGAAGGGATTGGATGTTTTCTGAAATCGACATTGTATTAAGTTATTTACTCGCTGCGCTCACGATATTTGCTCATTTCGTTCGCGTTATTGATAGATATTTGTTCGCTGCACTCACGTTTAATTAAGCCGAAGGCAACTATCACGAATGCCGTGAGTTAATGTCGCCGAAGGCAAATATCATAAGCGAAGCGAATTAGACTGCTTCATATTTATATACGTCCATAATCGTTGTTTCGCTAATAGCAGCCACGGTATAATCGGCCATAGAACCTTTCATACCTTCGTGCAAACCGTCCCAGGCTTCTTTTATATCGTTTGCCTGAACCATCATGGTGGTGGCAACCTTTTTCTCAATGCCTTTCTCTTCATCTATCGAGATGAAAAACACTTTGCAGCGATACCATTTATCCCCGTTCTCATTGAAAAACATCTCATTAATGCGCGCTTTCCGAATTGTTGATACAGAAAATTCCCCACTGATAAACGGTTCCATTTCTTTGTTGATACGCTCTTCTGCTTCAGAAAAAGTCAGGGCATCCACCAGATACGATTCGTTTACTTTTACTATCTTGCCTTCTTCGGCTGTCTTTTCGTATTTAATCTTACATTCGAACCAGTTGTGCATGTTTTTTTAATTGATTTATTATGAATGATTTATAAAATAATTTTTGCTTTAAATTTTGATAGACAAAGGTAACAAAATCTTTGAAAAGGCGAAGGGCTTACTCAAAAGAAATACCCGATAAGCCGTATGTAATCTACTTATCGGGTATTTTAATTAGATGAATAAATTATCTATTTATTTTTTGCTTTCATAAAACTATACAAGTGGAATTCTCATTTTGTAGAACGAACGCCAGGCAAAGAACATAGAGATAATTAATAAAATACCTCCAATAATAAAGTGAGCAGGGGTATAATGTTTTACACCATCAGCACCAACGCTCGACATATTTACAGCAATTTCTACAGCCAATAAACCAAACAAGGTTGAGAATTTGATGATTGGATTCAATGCTACAGAAGTTGTGTCTTTAAATGGATCACCAACTGTATCGCCAATAATCGAAGCATCATGAAGTGGAGTATTTTTTTCTTTCAGGTCAACTTCCACTAATTTTTTAGCATTATCCCATGCACCACCTGCATTAGCCATATAAAGAGCCTGGAACAAACCAAAAATAGCAATAGAAATCAGATAAGCCACAAAGAAGTTAGGGTCAAACAAGGCAAATGCCAGGGTAGCAGTCATAAGGGTAATGAAGATATTCCACATACCATTTTGAGCATATTGTGTACATATTCTTACTACTTCGATAGAATCTTTTTCGTCAGCTTGAGTTTTGTCTAATTTCATGTGACTTTTAATATATTCAACTGCACGATAAGCTCCTGTGGTAACAGCTTGAATTGAAGCACCTGAGAACCAGAATACCATAGCACCACCGGTTATAAGACCTAATAAGATAGGAGCCTGAGTCAACTCAAGACTTAACATACCAACGCTTTTCAACAAAAGAATAATGGAGAAAATCATGGTTGTTGCTCCGGCAACGGCTGTACCAATTAATACCGGTTTAGCAGTAGCTTTAAAAGTATTACCTGCCGAGTCATTTGCCTCTAAATAATGTTTGCCGGTTTCAAAATCAGGTGTAAAACCAAAATCTCTTTCAATTTCTTCTTTAATACCCGGGATGTGTTCAATTTGTGCTAACTCAAATACTGATTGAGCATTATCAGTTACCGGACCATAACTATCAACTGCAATAGTAACTGGACCCATACATAAAAAACCAAAAGCAACTAAACCAAATGCAAAAATGCTTTGATATCCCATGGCAGCATCGCTCAAGCCTAAGTTCTGGCTGATAAAATAACCCCCAGCCATCAAGGCTACCATAAGAAGTCCCATCCAATATGCAGCAAAATTACCTGCCACAATACCTGATAGAATAGTCAATGAAGGTCCGCCTTCACGCGAGGCTGTAACTATTTCATGTACGTGATCAGATTTTGAACTGGTAAATTTCTTTGTAAATTCAGGAATAAGAACGGCAGCTAAGGTACCTAAACTTATGATTCCTGCTAATTTCCACCATAAACCGGTCACCATAACACCACCTACAGTGATATCACCAATAAGCGCATAACTCATTCCAAAACTGATAGCAATACAAGATGTTGCAGCAATCCAGATCAAACGGGTTAATGGTTTTTCAAAGTCAAAATCCAATGATTTACCGTATTGTTTTTCTGAAATATAATTGTTTACAAAATAAGAAATACCAGAGAAGATATCCATTAAGAAACGCATTCCAAAAATCCATACAATTAATTTTGCCTGCAAGTCAACTTCTTTTACAGCTAACGAAATAAAGGAAATAAGAGCAACACCTGTTACACCATACGTTTCGAATGCATCAGCAGTCGGACCTACGCTGTCACCTGCATTGTCACCGGTACAATCGGCGATAACTCCGGGGTTACGGGGATCATCTTCTTTTACTTTAAATACAATTTTCATTAAGTCAGAACCGATATCTGCAATTTTGGTGAAAATACCACCAGCAATACGAAGTACAGATGCACCAAGTGATTCGCCAATTGCAAAACCTAAAAAGCAATATCCAACAATATTACGAGGTACAAAAAGTAAAATAATAATCATCATTACCAATTCGAGGGAAATTAAAAATAATCCCACTGAAATTCCTGAACGTAAAGGAATATTTACTACATCCCATGGACGTTTTTTTAGTGACGCAAAAGCGGTTCTGGCATTAGCATAGGTATTTATACGAATTCCATACCATGCCACAGCATAAGAACCTCCCATACCCACAATTGAGAATAAAAGGACTAAAATAACAACAATTGGAGTAGATAAAGCATCCGGACCGGTTGCATTAGCATTTGCCATTGATAAATAATAAACCATTGCCACAGCAATAATTCCAAAAAGAATGGCCAAAAACTTACCTTGTTGTAATAAGTAAGTACGGCATGTTTTGTAAATCGTACTGGCAACATCCAACATTGATTTGTGGGCAGGTAACGCTTTTACTTGTTTAAACAAATACAAGCTGATACTAAGTGTACCAATAATTACTAATGCTCCGAAAAGTAAAAGGTGCCAACCGTCAATTCCTCCAAAATGCGGGAAAGTGGCATCATGTAAATCTGGAATTTTGAGATTCGCCTCAGAGGCAAAGGATTTTGCTGACGTAAATAACGCAGCGAAAAGCAGCAAAGCTGCCCGTTTCAGTTGTTTCATAAAATTTATTAATTATTTAATGTTGAGAGAATTTTAACGCTTTTAAAAATCAAAAAAAATACGCACAAAATTACTCAATGATTCTTAGATTTCAAATTGTTTTAGGTTAAAGTTTTCAACATAATGAACTTTTTCTGTGTTTATGAATGATATTTATAAATGAATTATACAACTTATATACGAATTCGGTATTTTCATTGTATTTATTGCATATTTATAGATAATTCAAAATTTCCAATACTGATAGAAACTGTGTGCGGACACGAAAAAAGCGTTAAGATATGTTTATTTCCTAACGCTTTCTCGGTATTTGTGCTTAATCTTTACTTATATAAATCTCTCGTTTTCCATTTTCCGTAAAAAGAAGATTTAATTTCGGGATTTTTCACGAGTAAGTCTTTCTTTAATTTATGTTTTTGAATAACATATTCTCTGATAAAGGAACAAATATCGCTTAAATTATATTTCATGGGTGCTCCGGCAATCTCGTGTCCCATATCGCGGTACCGGTAGACAAAATAAGGGTAATTATATTTCTCGAATTGCTGCACCAGAGCATTCGTACCAAAAAAACCGATATTAAAGACCTGCATTTTATCATATAGTACTAATTTATCATTTGTTCCATGAAAAAACATGGTAGGAGAAGGTGGAATTCTATAGCTTGGAATCCCATTATAACTCAAAATACCTCCGGCAAATGATATTACACCTGCATAATGGAATCCAAGTGGAATTTCTGATGAAATCTGAGTGCGGTTAGCCAGTTCATAATCTGCCTGTAAAACAGTAATAGCTCCTGCACTTGAACCAGACAGAATAATCTTAGAACTATCCATATTTAGATCTGTGGCATGTTTCAGCAAAAATTCGGTTGCGCTGTACAAATCCTCCACTGCCATGTTTATTGCTTTTCTAAGGGTTTGAAGCTTTTTACTTCCTTTCATTTTCACTCCTTTCATTCCCAAGCGGTAATCAATCGAAGCCACAATGTATCCGCTATCGGCCATAGCTTTTAAATACGGTACATTATATTGGTTATTTTTTGAACCCATTTTAAATCCACCTCCAAAAACAAAGAGCAGACAAGGAGTATTTGGTCGAATATTTAGAGGTGTATATACATCCATTGTCAAATCGCAGGTATCGCGTTTCACATAAACATAATTTTTGACTGTACTTTCAGCATATATCGCGTTAAGAAACCCGAAAGTCAGTACCATTAATATAAGTCTTTTCATATTGAATATTTTTCTGCAATATTATACTTTAAAACTGACATTTCAGGTATTAAATCCATCAAAATTATCAATATTTTCAAAACTGTTCTGTTTTTTGTACCTTTGTCGTTCAATTTATGAAAACAATGGGACGAATTCTGGCAATTGATTACGGACAAAAGCGTGTAGGACTGGCAGTTACCGATCCGCTTCAGATTTCGGCCAATGGACTTGATACTGTTTTATCTCATGAAGTGCTGGATTTTCTGACTGCTTATATTGCCAAAGAGCCTGTTGAGAAATTTGTTATTGGCTTACCCAAACAAATGAATGGACAGGATTCAGATTCTATGCAATATATACGACCTTTTGTAGTGGGTTTGCAACGACGGTTTCCGAATATCGAACTAATTTATGTTGATGAGCGTTTTACCTCCGTTTTAGCACATAAAACCATGCTTGAAGCCGGTTTAAAGAAAAAAGTCCGGCAAAATAAAGAATTGGTCGATAAGATTTCGGCAACCATTATATTACAGAGCTACTTAGAAACAATTAAATAATGATTAATGGTTAATGATAAATGATTAATACCCAATTTTTAAATCATTAACAATTTACAATTTAGCATTTTTATAATGATATTACCGATTTATACCTATGGCAATGCGGTACTCCGCAAAGTGGCAGAGCCGATTAAGGCAGATTATCCGCATTTAAAAAGCTTGATTAGCAATATGTTTGAAACTATGTACCACGCCGAAGGTGTAGGACTGGCAGCACCTCAAATAGGACAAGCCATACGCTTACTGGTCATTGATTTAGCTCCGTTTAAAGATGATGATCCTGAGTTGGGAGAGTTTAAAACAGTGATGATTAATCCTCAGATACTGGAACGCAGCGAAGAGGAAGTGGTGGGTGAAGAAGGCTGTCTGAGCATACCGGGTATTCACGAAACGGTTTCCCGAGCGCTAAAAATCAAAATAAAATACCAGGATGAAAATTTTGTTGAACAGGTTGAGGAGTTTGAAAGCTACAAAGCTCGTGTGATTCAGCACGAATACGATCATTTGGAAGGAAATCTGTTTACCGACAAGGTTACTCCTATTCGTCGTCAGTTACTGAAATCGAAACTTACTAATATTGTCAAAGGAAAAACAAGTACCAGCTATAAAGTGAAATCAGCTTAAATTGAAACGACTTATTTTACACAAAGAACCGCAATTTTTGAATTGATATTCAACACTTTGCGGTTCTTTTTTTTTAGAATAGTCTGCTATTTCAAAATTTTCTCCTTTATTGGTTGAGTTGTTTTGCCAAAAAAGTGTTTCGAACAAATAACTGCAAGCCAACCAATGGCGACATAATATATTAAAGTAAGCAAAATCCAGTGAATATAAAACGTTCCGAGCTTATCGGGTACAAATACTCCTCCCTGAAAGTTTCCGTTTAAGGGGAAATATAAATATAGTATATCTACCAGGTATTGACCACAATAGGTCAGGTATTTTACTCCAAAATTACCGAAAGTAGACACAAAATGTAATCCATGACTTATTTTCAGGTTAATTAGAAAAATAATATGAAAAACAACAAATTGAAAAGCTCCGAATGCGTATTGAGCTAAATTCTTCTTTTTTAGAAAATAATACGCCACAGCAAAGCAAATTCCAAACATAATCGACTGAACCAGTATGGGCAAAATAAATTCATGTAGAATATTTTCGGGATACTCATAAACAGCCTCATTCAGCATTTTAGAGATCCATAATCCAAACAGATTTGCTGCATAATTGATAAAAGTAAAGGTCAGAATACCGTTGACCAAATACCTGATTTCCAATTTTGTGATGTTGATTGTCATATATTTTTTCTTTAGTTTCTAAAATAAATTAATGCTTCTCCAACAATAAAATTACTACCTCCAACAAAGACCAAATCATCGGTTTCTGCATCAGTAATAGCCGATTTTATCGCCTGTTCTACTGATAAATAAGCCTTTCCGGATAAACCAACACTTTCAGCTTGATTTCGTAATAAATCAGGTGATAATGCCCGTTCAATAGAGGCTTGTGTAAAATAATAAATTGCTTCGATGGGTAATAATGCCAGTACAGCCGAAATGTCTTTATCATTAACCATACCAATAACAATACGAAGTGTTTTATACTTTTGAAGTCTGAGTTGTTCCACTACATATCGAATACCCGATTCATTATGTCCGGTATCAGCAATAACCCTTGGATTTTCCTGTAATTTTTGCCAACGCCCTTCCAATCCTGTTAATTCGCATACATTTTTAAGACCAAGTTGCACATCGTTTTCGAATATTTTGAAATCCAACAACTTTAAATTTTCAATAGCAGTGAGTGTTGTAGCTATATTTTTCAACTGATATAAACCGCATAAACCAACAGTATATCGTTTATTATCAAAAGTTTCAACAATCATTTTCTGATTCATATATTCTTTAAAGACAACACTTAAAAGATCTTCAGTAAACTGAATTGGAGCATTTTCAAATTTTGCCTTCATTTCAAATACGCTTTTTGTTTCAGTAATTGCTTCTCCAATCACAACTGGTGTATTCTTTTTAATAATTCCGGCTTTCTCAAATGCTATCTTTTCTAATGTATCTCCCAAAAATGCAAGATGATCATAACTGATATTAGTAATAACTGATAATTCCGGTAGTAAAATATTAGTACTGTCTAATCTCCCCCCTAATCCAACTTCAACTATAGCAATATCTATCTTATAATCGGCAAAGTAATTAAATGCCATGGCCATACTAACTTCAAAAAAAGAGGGTCGAATTTCTTCAAACAGTATTTTTTTTTGTTCAACAAAATCTACAACATATTGTTGTTCAATCATTTCGCCATTTATTCGAATCCTTTCTCCAAAATCAACCAAATGTGGTGAAGTATATAATCCCACTTTATATCCTGCACTTTGCAAAACTGCCGCAAGCAAGTGAGAAACAGAGCCTTTACCATTTGTCCCGGCAATATGAATGCTCCGAAATCGAGTATGCGGATTGCCCAGGGCATTCATTAGTTTAATTGTATTATCTAAGCCAGGCTTATAGGCCAAACCTCCAACATGATGAAAAACAGGCAGGCAATTGTAAAGATATTGAATAGTTTCGTTGTACTTAATATTGTTCATACGAAACTATCTCGTCTATTGATTTTCTTTTCTTATCACGGAGAGCTTGAGCAGAATATCCAAGTAAAATAACCAACATAACCCGTTTGTTTTTGGGTATATTCAATGCTTTTTGAATTTTTTTCTCATCACACCAGCCAATAATACAGGAACCTAATCCCTCGTCGGCTGCAGCAAGACTAATATGGGCAGCCACAATACCTAAATCGATATGAGGATAATGCTTGTTAGTAGCCCACCCACCGACACTGGATGTAAAGTTAGCATTATCTTCTAAAACAATAAGTTGCATCGGTGCCTGCTTCGTGAAATGGTTCATAGACAACAGTTTATTTTCTGTAGCATCAGCTATTTGCATACGTTTTTCTGGGTTTGTAACTACAATAAACTTCCAGGGTTGTGCATTACAAGCTGAAGGAGCAAGCCGTGCAGCTTCCAGAATACGTTCTATTTTCTCTATCTCAACCGCTTTATCTGAATATGCCCGGTCGCTTTGACGTGATTGTACTAATTCTAAGAAGGTTTTCATTAATTTAAATTTATTTTAAACTCAACCAATATACTAATCTTTGAAAAGTTTCAAAAGAAAATGAATATCTTTGCCCTACTAAATTACAAGTCACAAAGATAAGGCAAAACCAAGTTTATATGCAACAAAAAGTACAAACTTATATTGAAAAACTTCAATTATTGACGCCTAAGGGACCTGTTATTGTTGGCCTAAGTGGAGGAACTGACTCTGTAGTACTTTTGCATGTTCTGATTTCACTTGGATACGACTGTATAGCTGCACATTGTAATTTCCATCTGAGAATGGAAGAATCAAATCGAGATGAACAGTTCGTTCGCAATTTAGCTAATTTCTATTCCATACCATTCTATTCTATTGATTTTGAAACAACTAAGTATTCCAAATCACATAAAATTTCCATTGAAATGGCTGCGCGTGATTTGCGGTACGCCTGGTTTAATGAATTAACTGAAAAGCTAGATGCACAGGCAGTAGTAGTTGCACATCATGCCGATGATAGTATTGAAACTATGTTAATGAATCTGGTTAGGGGAACAGGACTTCGTGGAATCACAGGAATTCCTCCCCGAAACAATAATGTGGTTCGTCCACTTCTCTGTTGTAAGCGGGAAGAATTAGAAAACTATCTTATTGAAAATGGACTTGAACATGTAGAAGATTCTACAAATCAAGAAAATAACTATGTGAGAAATAAATTTCGGAACGAAATTTTACCCGTTTTAGAGGAAATCAATCCGGCTGTGCGTGAAAATTTGTATAAATCAATGGCTAATTTCGAAGGAAATTTAGCTATTTATGAACAAGCAATCGATAAAATAAGAAATGATGTTGTTGATAACTCAGGGATTAATATTAAACTCAATATTGAAAAATTAAACGAACAAGTCCATATTTCTACAGTACTATTTGAAATTCTATCGCCTTATGGATTTAATTCTGTAGAGACTGAGCAGATTATAATAGCCCTGAAAAGTGAATCTGGGAAGGTTTTTTACTCACAATCTCATCGTTTAGTTAAAGATAGAAAATATCTGATAATCACTGAGAAAGATAAAATAAATGAAAATGATTACCTAATTTCGCAATCAGATTCTGAAATAACTTCGCCTATTCATTTGATTATACGGAATCTTAAGATCGACACAAACTATAAACTATCAACATTGGTAGATTGTGTGCATATTGATGCTTCACTGATTGAATTTCCACTTGAAATATGCCGTTGGAGGGAAGCTGATGTTTTTTATCCTTTTGGTATGACGCAGAAAAAGAAAGTGAGCGACTACTTTATCGATCACAAATTCAGTATTCCGGAAAAGGAACAATGTTGGTTACTTGTTTCAGGTGAAAAAATTGTTTGGATTATTGGTCATCGGCTTGATAATCGCTTCAGAGTGACTAATAAAACCCAAGAAGTACTGGAATTGAGCCTAATGATTTGATTTAATTAAGCCCAACCCTTTTCTCCATAAAAAATTTATAGCCCTTTAGATGGTTGAGGCTTTAGGTCAATTAGTAGATTCAGCTCATCCAGCTGTGACTGGTCAATTACCGAAGGAGCATCGATCATTACATCGCGTCCGGAATTGTTTTTTGGAAAAGCCATACAATCACGAATGGTATCCAGTCCGGCAAACAAAGAAACCAGGCGATCCAACCCAAATGCCAAACCACCATGAGGTGGGGCTCCGTACTGGAAAGCACTCATCAGGAAGCCAAATTGAGCCTGAGCTTTCTCAGGAGTAAATCCGAGTAATTCAAACATGCGGTTCTGAAGTTCACTGTTATGAATTCGAATGGAACCACCTCCAAGCTCCACTCCATTGATAACCATGTCGTAAGCTGTAGCACGAACCTCTCCTGGATTAGTATCCAATAAGGGAATATCATCTAGGTTTGGTGAAGTAAACGGGTGATGTGTAGCATAATAGCGTTGTGTATCTTCGTCCCATTCAAAAAGTGGAAAATCAATTACCCACAAGGGTTTGAAAACATTTTTGTCACGCAGACCTAATCTCGCTCCCATTTCCAACCGTAATTCGCACAATGCTTTCTGAGTCTTCAGCTTTGCGCCAGCCAGAATAAGAATGAGATCCCCTGGTTGAACTTTAAATTTTGCTGCAATGGCTTTCAAATCATCGTTTGAGTAGAATTTATCTACCGATGACTTGAATGTACCGTCGGCTTCACAGCGAATATATACTAATCCCTTCGCTCCTATTTGAGGTTTTTTTACAAAGTCGGTCAATTCATCCAGTTGTTTACGGGTATAACCGGCACAACCGCTGGCACAGATACCTGCAATATAGGGAACGCTGTCGAAAACTACGAAATCATGACCTGAAACTTCTTCTTTCAGCTCCACAAACTGCATTCCGAAACGGATATCCGGTTTATCGGAACCGTACAGACGCATGGCTTCATGCCAGGTCAAACGTGGGAATGATTCAGCGAAGTCTATATCTTTTACAAATTTGAAAAGGTGTTTCATCATGCCTTCAAACAAATTCAACACATCTTCCTGATCTACAAACGACATTTCGCAGTCAATCTGCGTAAATTCAGGCTGACGGTCAGCGCGCAAGTCCTCATCACGGAAACATTTTGCAATCTGGAAATAACGGTCGAAACCCGACACCATCAATAACTGTTTGAACAACTGTGGCGATTGTGGCAAGGCATAGAATTCCCCCGGATTCATACGTGAAGGTACCACGAAATCGCGCGCTCCTTCGGGCGTAGAACCAATCAGAATGGGTGTTTCCACTTCCAAAAAGTTCATTTGGTCTAAATAACGGCGTGTTTCGAAAGTGATACGGTGACGTAACTCCAGATTTTCACGTACATTCGTACGGCGCAAGTCCAGGTAACGGTATTTCATACGGATATCATCGCCGCCGTCGGTATTTTCTTCGATGGTAAATGGTGGAGTTTTAGATTCATTGAGTACCTGAAGTTCAGAAACAAGAATTTCAACCTCGCCAGTCGAAATGTTTGCATTTTTATTACTACGTTCAGCCACTAAGCCACTTACCTGAATAACAAATTCTCGTCCCAATTTATTTGCTTGCTCCCATAATGCAGTATTTATATCCTGATTAAAAACCAGTTGAGTAATGCCATAACGGTCACGAAGATCAATAAAGGTCATACCGCCCATTTTACGTGAACGTTGCACCCAACCTGACAGGGTGATTTTAAGACCGGAATTTAAAAGGCATAATTCGCCGCAAGTGTGTGTTCTAAACATGAGAATATCTGTTTCAATTTGATGAACAAAAGTACAAAAAAAAGTCTTATCCTAAACACCTAATACAAAAAGATGCAAGGAATAGATTTCTTGCATCTTTTTGTGATCCCATTTAGAGGTATGGAATACTTTATTAAGCTGTAATCGCTTCAGGAGCGATTTTCTTTACAAGCCCTTTCAACACATCACCCGGACCTAATTCAAAAAACTCTACAGCACCATCAGCAACCATATTTTTCACAGTTTGAGTCCAGCGAACCGGAGCAGTAAGTTGTGCAATCAGGTTTAGTTTGATTTGAGTTGGATCAGTTTGCGGTTTTGCATTAACGTTCTGATATACAGGACAAACAGGTATTGAGAACGTTGTGGCATTTATAGCTGCCTGTAACTCTTCGCTTGCAGGTTGCATCAATGGTGAGTGGAAAGCACCACCCACAGGTAATTTAAGTGCACGCTTTGCTCCTTTTTCTTTCAACAGTTCACAGGCTCTGTCGATACCTTCAATTGAACCTGAAATAACCAACTGTCCGGGACAATTATAGTTAGCAGGAACAACAATGGCATCAGTTATTTCAGCACAAGCTTCTTCCACAGCTTCATCACTTAATCCAAGCACAGCAGCCATAGTGGAGGGTTCTTTTTCGCAGGCTTTCTGCATAGCCATTGCACGTGCATAAACCAGTTTCAGTCCATCCTCGAATGACAAAGCACCCGCAGCTACCAATGCAGAAAATTCGCCTAATGAGTGTCCGGCAGTCATTTCTGGTTTAAAGTCATCACCCAGCACCAGTGCTGAAATTACAGAATGCAGAAATACAGCAGGTTGTGTAACTTTGGTTTGTTTCAAATCTTCTGGAGTACCTTCGAACATTAAATCGGTGATACGATATCCCAGAATTTCGTTTGCTTTCTCAAAATACTCTTTTGCAAGCGGCGATTGATCGTAAAGGTCCTTACCCATTCCTACGAATTGTGCTCCCTGACCGGGAAAAACATAAGCTCTCATATTTGTTATTTAATTAATTAGTTGATTAGTTTTTGAAGGTTGTCGATATGACTTCAACCACTAAAAACAGAGCGCAAAGGTAATATTATTAATGCAAATAACCATGAAACCATTCAATTAATGTATAATATGTATTGTTGTTCAATGACTTAGTAATTTTTACAGGAAAAAATGAAATTTAGTTTCAAAGTGGAGATTTTTCTTGTAAATTTGCGTGCAAATTAGCACAATGAAACAGATACTAAAATACTTCCCCAAGCTTTCAGACAATCAGAAAGTGCAGTTTGAAGCTTTGTATGACTTGTACGTGGACTGGAATTCAAAAATCAACGTGATTTCACGTAAGGATATTGAAAATCTATATGAACATCACATACTCCACTCGCTGGCAATTGCTGAAATAATTCATTTTCAAGCCGGTTCAAGGGTGTTGGATGTGGGAACAGGAGGTGGATTTCCGGGAATTCCACTGGCTATTTTGTTTCCGGAAACTAGCTTTGTTTTGATTGATTCCATCGGCAAAAAGATTAAAGTTGGAACTGAAGTAGCAATGGCTATTGGCTTAAAAAACATTACATTAAAACATCTCAGAGTACAGGATGAAAAGGGCAAATTCGACTTTGTGGTTAGTCGAGCCGTTATGCCTCTGGGTGATTTAGTACAATTAGTAAAAAAGAATATCAGTAAAGAACAACGGAATGCACTTCCTAATGGACTTATTTGTCTGAAAGGTGGTGAATTGCAACACGAAATGCAACCATACAAGAACATTGCAGAGCTTTTTGACGTTAATACTTTCTTTAAGGAAGAATTCTTTAATACTAAAAAAGCGGTATATGTGCCCCTTTAAGGTATATGTGCCCCTTTAAGTGGTAATTGCACTCTGTGCTTTAGTAGCTTCGCTGATATTTATCCTTCGGACGTTATTATTTCTTTCAGAAATGATATTATTTAATAACGTGAGTGAGGCGAACAAATATCATGAGCGAAGCGAATAATAACGTGAGCGAAGCGAACAAATAACATTAAATATATGACAATTAAAACATTCACATTCAGTCCTTTTCAGGTAAACACCTATGTAGTTTCGGATGTAACAAAGGAAGCAGTTTTGATCGATGCCGGTTGCTATACTGTTCAGGAACAACAAATTCTGAAACAATACATCGATCAAAATGAATTGACACTGGTTCGGGTAATCAATACACATTTACATCTCGATCATCATTTCGGGAATAAATTCATCTATGATACTTATAAAATTAAACCTGAAGCAGGTGAAGAAGATGAGTTTATGATTAAGGGTTTTCAGAATATGGCTTTATTTTACCGCCTTTCAGTAGGAGAAGCGCAAGAACTTGGAAAACATATTGTTGATAATGAGATGATTGAATTTGGTAATTCGTCATTAGTGGCTATTCATGCTCCGGGGCATTCGCCGGGCAGTATGATGTTTTATTCTGAAAAAGATAGTATTTTGTTTGCAGGTGATGTATTGTTTCAGGGTTCTATTGGTCGTACTGATTTACCAAACGGAGATCATGCCACATTGATTAAGTCACTTAACGAAAAAGTACTGCCTCTACCCGACTCCACTGTGGTATATAGTGGGCATGGTGCCTCAACAACTATTGGCGAAGAAAAAAAAAGTAATCCGTATTTGTAGGCCCCTAAGCCCTAAAGGGGGATTGAATACAGGTCATTCTCAACAATATAGTTATAAACAGAAGGATGTAACCAATTGGTTACGTCCTTTTTTTGTACCAGAGCAGCACGGATTTGGGTGGACGAAATATCAAAATAAGGAGTGTCGAGTAATTGCATTTGCGGATAAAGAGTAGACACTTCAGTAAAATCAAATCCACGACGTGGATAGACTAATACCGGATATTCAGAAAGAATTTGCTGAGGGTTTTTCCACTGATCAAAAACCAATGCATTATCGCTACCAATCAACAAAGTAAACTGTTTATCACGATATTGAGCCGAAAGTGCATGAAGCGTATTAATGGTATAAGATGGTACAGACAAGTCAAATTCTATATCACAGGCTTTAAACCGAGGTTGATTTTGTATAGCTAAAATCAGCATATCCAACCGGATATATTCATCCAATAAATCAGCCTGATTCTTTAGGGGATTGCAAGGCGAAACTACAAACCATACTTCGTCAGCAATACCTTTATTTATCAAGTATTCAGCTAGTTGAGTATGTCCGGTATGGACTGGATTGAAAGAACCAAAGAAAAGTGCAGTGGACATCTATTGTTTAGTAGTTTGGAGTTTAGAGGTTTAAAACAAATCAACCGGATAACTGATCAACTAACAACTAAATTGCAAGAAAATCCCGTATTAAGCGCTCAGTTTCAGCTTTTGCTGTTTCGAGATTATCATTAATTACAGTAACATCAAACTGCGGGGAAAAAGTCATTTCGTATGCTGCTTTAGCCACCCGCTTTTCTATCATTTCAGGTGAATCGGTTGCCCGTTCAATGAGTCTTTGTTGCAATGTTTCAATGCCCGGAGGAGCTATAAAAATGGAAAGAGCTCGGACATCAAACTGCTTTTTGATATTCACACCACCAACCACATCAACATCAAAAACGATATTCTTATTATTGCCGGTAATGCGTTCTACCTCAGTGCGAAGCGTACCATAATAACAATCAGGATAAACTTCTTCGTATTCAACAAACTCGTGATTATCAATCTTCTGTCTGAATTCTTCAGGACTTAGAAAATAATAGTCAACCCCATGCTGTTCTGCACCTCTTGGAGCTCTGCTTGTAGCCGAAACTGAAAATTCCAACTCCAATCCACGACCCAAAAGATACTGAACCAAGGTGCTTTTACCTGCTCCCGATGGTGCTGAAAATATAATTAATTTACCCGCCATTGATTAGTGAAAAGTTTAAAAGTGAAAAGTTTATAAAGTTGAGAAAAGTACTTTACGAACTTTCAACTTTATAAACTTTTTAACTGACTACAACACATTAAGAACCTGTTCCTTGATTTGTTCCAGATCGTCTTTCATGAGCACCACAATCTTCTGCATTTCGCTTTGATTTGATTTAGACCCAAGTGTATTTATCTCACGTCCAATCTCTTGTGCTATAAAGCCAAGTTTCTTACCCGGTGATTTTTCGTGCTGCATGGTTTCCATAAAATAGTCAAGATGATTTCGCAGACGTACCTTTTCTTCGTTTACATCGAGTTTTTCGATATAGAAGATTAATTCCTGCTCCAGGCGGTTCTTATCATAGTCGATTTTATCGGATAAAGCCTGTAGATTTTCTTCTAAACGGGCTTTAATTTTCTCTACGCGTTCCATTTCGTAAGGTGCTGTTTCTTCCAGCAACTGTCCGATATGAGCTATTTTAGCATTAAATACGCCTTCCAGTGATTTACCTTCCTGAATTCGGAACTCAGTCAACTGATCGATTGCCAATGCAATGGCTTTTTTAATCTCAACCCATTCATTATCATCCATTTCCACTGTTTCGGTCTTCATCGTCTCGGGAAGTCGTAAGAGCACTTCAAACCAGTTAGAAGGCACTTCGATACCCAAATTGACTGACAATGTTCTGATTTGGTCATAATATGCCTCCAATACAGATTGATTAATCTGGGTAACCGACTCTTTCCCTGAATTATCCACATAGAGTGATAAATCTATTTTACCACGTTCAAGTTTCTGGGATAGCTCATTACGGATTTCAATATCTTTTTCGCGATACAGTCCGGAGATACGGGTTGAAACGTCCAATTGTTTGCTGTTAAGTGACTTTATCTCAACGACAATTTTCTTATTGCCATATTCACAGGTGGCTTTTCCGAAGCCCGTCATGGATTGTATCATATTATGTAAGTTTTATTGTAAATGAGCTTGTATGGTTTGATATGCAAAAGTACAACATTTTTTTAAAGTATCAATTAATGCGCCTAACTGTCATATTTGGTACAAAAGACACAAAAATGTGTCAATTCTAACTAAAAACAGACTAGAATATTAAAATTTTTGAAAAATGTTTCTATCTTTGGCTTCCCTAATGAACATTTATATTTCTAAAATCCCAATCCATTGAAACTGTAAAATTAAACATAAAAAATAGATTCAATATTTACCGATAATTTAAAATCAAGATGGAAAAAACAAAGAAATTTCTTTTAGAAGAAAAAGATCTGCCTACCAAATGGTACAACATTGTTGCTGAACTGGTTAACAAACCTATGCCTATGTTGCATCCGGGAACCAAACAGCCGTTGACGATTGATGATTTAACGCCCTTATTTGCAAAAGATTTAGCAGAACAGGAATTGAATCAAACTGATGTATGGATCGATATTCCTGAAGAGGTACGTGAGAAATTAAAAATATACCGCCCCACTCCATTAGTACGTGCATACAATCTGGAAAAAGCGTTGGATACTCCCGCTCATATTTATTTCAAAAATGAAAGCGTTAGTCCGGTTGGTTCACACAAGCTGAATTCAGCACTGGCACAGGCTTATTATTGCAAAAAAGAAGGAACAACCAACATTACCACCGAAACAGGTGCAGGACAATGGGGAACAGCTTTATCGCTTGCTGCTAAAATGTTCGGTTTGGAGCTGGCTGTATATATGGTAAAAATCAGCTACGAACAAAAACCCTATCGTCGCTCACTGATGCAAACATGGGGAGCGCAGGTTATTCCATCTCCGAGTATGTCGACTAAAGCCGGACGCGCCATTATCACCGAACATCCTAATTATCAGGGAAGTTTGGGTACAGCTATTTCGGAAGCTATTGAACTGGCTATGAGTACTCCTAACTGTAAATATACTCTTGGAAGTGTGTTGAATCACGTTTCACTACACCAGACTGTTATCGGACTAGAAGCTGAAAAACAAATGGAAATGGCCGGTGAATATCCGGATGTTGTGATTGGATGTTTTGGTGGTGGTTCTAATTTCTCCGGAATTGCATTTCCATTTATGCGTCACAACATTAAAGAAGGTAAGAAAACACGCTTCGTTGCTGCAGAACCTTCATCCTGTCCAAAACTGACACGCGGTAAGTTCCAATATGATTTTGGAGATGAAGCAGGCTATACGCCCCTTTTGCCAATGTTTACACTGGGTCACAACTTTGCTCCTGCACATATTCATGCCGGTGGACTTCGCTATCATGGTGCCGGAACGATTGTTAGTCAGTTGATGAAAGATAATTTAATGGAAGCAGTTGATATTGAACAACTGGATTCATTTAAAGCCGGTGTTTTGTTTGCACAGACCGAAGGGATTGTTCCAGCTCCGGAATCGGCTCACGCTATTGCAGCAGCTATCAACGAAGCATTGAAATGCAAGGAAGAAGGCACAACCAAAACTATTTTGTTCAACCTATCAGGACATGGATTGGTGGATATGGCTGCTTACGATCAGTATCTGGCTGACGATTTGGTAAATTATTCATTGTCGGATGCTGATATTGCTGCCAACCTGAGTAAAATTTCCGGTTTGGGTGAATAAGCAACCTGAAACAAAGCACTTCCTGATACTAATATGAAAAAGGCTTCGAATTAAATTTCGAGGCCTTTTTGTTTGATTAGAAATCAGTTACTTTCTCTTTTTTATAATCAATATGAGTAATCAACCGTAATGAAGTGTCTTTAGTCATATAACTCCATGCCCAGTTGAAAAAGATAATCAGTTTGTTTCTCACACTCAGAATCAACATGAGGTGTAAAAACATCCAGACATACCAAGCAAATACACCTTTGAATTTTATAAACGGCAGTTCTACAACAGCTTTGTGCTTTCCAATGGTTGCCATCATTCCCATATCGTGGTATTCATATTCATTGAGTTCAGCTGTTTCACTTTTCATTGATTTAATAATATTGTCACCCAATACTTTAGCCTGATTAATAGCCACGTTAGCAACCTGTGGGTGACCATTCGGATATTTATCAGTAACCATATAAGCTACATCACCCAATGCGTAGATATTATCCATCCGTTTTAGTTTGTTGAACCTGTCCACCACATATCTGTTTTTAAAAACATCTTCTGAATCAAGCCCTTCTATTATATTTCCGGTAACACCTGCAGCCCATATTACATTTTTTGATGGAATGGTTTCACCGGTATTCAACACAGCCACATTGCCATCGTAGGATTGAATAAGTGTTTCGGTTTTTACAATCACACTCATTTCTTCCAGATACTTACGCGAAGCTGCTTTTGATTCGTCACTCATATTATTGAGTGTATATTTGCTGCCTTCGAGCAAAATAATATTGAGTTTTGAGAAATCTATATTATGGTAATCCTTAGGCAATACGTTCTTTTTTAGTTCGGCAAAAGCACCCGAAAGTTCCACTCCTGTTGGTCCACCTCCAACAATGATGATATTCATCCATGCTTGTTTCTCTTCTTCACGGGCAAAAATCTCTTTTTCAAAGCTAAATAGTATTTTGTTGCGAATTTCAATTGATTCCTGTGTACTTTTCATAGAGAAAGCATTTTCACTCATCTGCTTATTTCCAAAAAAGTTTGTTTTACAACCCGTAGCAATCACCAAATGATCGTAGGTAATAGTGCGGTCATAGGCAGTCATTATTTTTTGCTCAATCGGATCAATGCTGGTTATATCAGCCATGCGAAAATCAACATTCTTACTTTTCTGAAATATCTTACGAAATGGAAATGAGATACTTGACGGCTCAAGGCGACCACTTGCCACCTGATAAAATAATGGCTGAAACTGATGATGGTTTTGTTTGTCAACCAAAATCACCTTCAAATCAGCCTTCATTAATTTTTTAGCCAGTTGTAGTCCTGCAAACCCTCCTCCAACAATAACAACTTTATTCCCCTTTTTAAAACCAAGTTCACCCATAAGTACATTCTATTTCATTTTAAAACTTACTCTACTAACAACAAAAATGACGAATTGTTGACAAATAAAGATTTTTTTCTTTAATTTGCTTTTGCATTTATTATATTCGTTTGTATATCAACACACTACAAAAATAGGTAAATTTTAGAAAATAATCTTTATCTTTGCAAAAAAAGCAGGTCGGTTTGTCGCTCCACCTCTGGTGGGGAGGAAAGTCCGGGCAACGCAGAGCACCATATTTCCTAACGGGAAGCTGTTTGTGAGAGCAGAGTAGTGTAACAGAAAATAACCGCTTCAAAAAACTTTTTTCCTTTTATCCCTCTCCTTTGGAGAGGGTGTAGGGAGAGGTCGGCGGAGTAAGGGTGAAAAGGTGAGGTAAGAGCTCACCGGGTTTCGTGGCAACACGTAATGCCGTACGCCTTATGGGTTGCAAGATCAAGTATACCAACGCATGTAGGGTTGCTCGCCCGATGTTGGAGGGTAGATTGCTGGAGGCATAAGGTGACTTATGTCCAAGATAAATGACAGACACTTTGCGCAGGCAAAGTACAAAACCCGGCTTACAGACCTGCTTTTTTTGTTTAGTTAATTGGATATTGGGAATTGTTTAGTTTAAAATTGAAATAATGCCAAAATCATTCGCATTTATAGTTCATATTTATCAGTTTCTGCGCTACGAAATCTGGCAGCAAACTGAATTCGAGTTATCCGGTTTCAAACGGGGTCTTTATCGTTTTATAAAGACGCTTATTGTGGCTATCAGAGGTTTCATAGTCGACAATTTATATATTCGTGCTTCTGCCCTGGTTTACTCCATTCTGTTTGCTATTATCCCACTTTTTGCACTGATTATTGCTATTGCAAAGGGCTTTGGATTTGATAAAACTATTGAAGAGTCGCTGGAAGGCACTTTAGTCGGTCAGGTTCAGGTTATTCCAACCATTCTTGACTTTGTTTCACGTTATCTGAAAGCAGCACAAGGGGGCATTTTTATTGGTGTGGGACTGATTATTTTGCTCTGGTCGGTCATGAGCCTTTTTCGTCAGATTGAAAAGGCATTCAACAGTGTATGGCAGGTAAAAAAACAGCGGCCTTTTAACAGGCAACTTAGTACCTATCTTTCATTGGTACTGATTATTCCTTTTCTGATAATATTTTCGAGTGGGTTATCCATCTTTTTCAACTCAAAGATTTCCCAACCCTTTATTTATGATGTACTGACACCCTTTCTTCGCTTCAGCGTGAAATTTACTCCATATATTGTCAATTGGATAGTTTTTACAGTTTTATATCTGGTGATTCCGAATACACGTGTAAAATTCTCCAATGCTGTTATTGCCGGACTGGTTGCCGGAACGCTTTTCCAGCTTTTTCAATTAATGTACATACACGGACAAAATTACCTTTCGCGCTATAATGTGGTATATGGTGGATTTGCAGCTATTCCACTTTTATTTATTTGGTTACAGGTTTCGTGTCTGATTGTTCTTTTCGGGGCTGAAGTATCCTATGCTTCGCAAAATATACAAAACTTTGAATATGAGTTTGATACAAATCATATCAGCACACGTTATAAAAATTTTCTGACTCTTTTTATTAGTTTTGTGATTGTAAAACGCTTTGAAGCACAGGAACCCGCATTAACAGCTGAAAACATTGCCCACGAGTACAGATTACCCATTCGAATAGTAAACCAACTGATTGCCAAGTTAGTGGAAGTTTCTGTATTGGTTGAAGTTACTGAAGGTAAAACTACAACCTTCCTGCCTGCTTTCGATATTAACCGGCTTACTGTGAATCTATTGTACAGCAAGTTAGACAATAATGGTTCAGAACTCTTTCTTTCCAATAAAAATGAATCGCTCGATTCATTCTGGCAAAAAACATTGAATCTCAAAGAACTTTCGGACGAAAGTACCAAGCATATACTGCTTAAGGATTTGTAGAAAACATACAATAAACCAATAAAAAAGTCGCTTCCAAAGTATGGAAACGACTTTTTTGTTGAGCCTCTTGTCGGATTCGAACCAACGACCCCGAGATTACAAATCACGTGCTCTGGCCAACTGAGCTAAAGAGGCAAGTGGGTAAGCCCCCTGCATCGCACCGCTACAACCATCTACCCTTGCTGCGATCAAGCCCTGGGGGAGTTCGAAGGGAGCTGGTCGTGCAGGACTTACCCGGCACAAAAGTACTGCTTTTTGCCGAATTTACAAAGCAAAGACTGTTTATTTTTTATTGTATTCCCCTACTCTATTCATTTTCAGAAAGCTATTCCGAAATTTATTTTTTTGAAAATAAAAAACCGGAACTAAAATAGCTCCGGTTTGAAGTATGAAATGCAAATATTACGGCAGATAAAAGCGAAAAATTCATACTTATTAGTTTAATCCCAAAGGATAAGAATAGTTTTGAGTGAAATATATGTTATCAATACAAACATAAGTTGGCGTATTAATCCATTGACCTTTATCGCTCGAATCGAAATCAAATGATACTTTATCCACTTCTCCAAGGGAAGTCAAGTCCACGATGGTCCATGTTTTCAATATAAAGGTCTTTCCATTTCTGAAATCGGCCAGATAATAATCCACCGAACCGCTTTGAACATTGTTCTTATATCCGATAATTGACACTTTGAACCAATCGCCTGCTACAAATTTTCTACTGAAAGCATTTCCATTTACAAGGGTACGATAAGTATAAGTGCTGTTATTCAACATCATACTTTTAATAGTAAAATAGCCAAACGGATCTTTTGCGCAAGTGAATCTTCCATTTCCATATACAACTCCATACTTTGTTGATATATAGTTACTTTCAGGTGCTCCAGTGCCGGATATTGAGCTGTACTGATTTGTATAATCTCCGCTAACAGTATCAGTTTGAGCCGAACAAACAATTCCACCATTCCAAATTCCACCGCTATTAACTGAGAAAACTCCATTGCCATTTACAAATTTGGCATTTGTAGAATCAACAGTAACGTTGTCTGAAGGCAAATTTACTGTTTCAAAATCGTCCAGCGAAAGCTTTGACTCTAGTTTTGGTTCTGGTTGACAAGCGCTAAATAGAATTGCTACAATAGCAATAGCGTAAAGAAAATTAGTTTTTTTCATTTTGGTAATTTGTTGATTATTAGTAATATAAAAACAGAATTGACTCTATAAAAAATACGCCAATGCAACAGGATACAACAAATAACAACAATGAAAAATAAAGAAGATGCACGCACAAGATGTGTCCATGTTCTTTTTGCTATTAATCCCGAAAGCAAAAAACATAAAAGCTGAAAATGGCAGGTCTTCTGACTTACTCCCGTAATTGAACGCCTTCCCATTCTTAGTGGACAGTGACCAATGGACAGTTGACAGTGAAGAGTTTTCTTCTGTTGTCTTTTGTCTGTAGTCTGTTGTCTTTCAAACAGTGGCAAAAGTGTTGTTCAATACGTTTTCCTCTTTCTCCCTCTCCTCAAGGAGAGGGTTGGGGTGAGGTTGGAGTCTACAGCAGCGGGTACTGTTCCGGAATTTGACCGGATTCCCTTTTATCAATCCAACGAAGGTTGTTTCGATACCAAAATCTGCTGCAAAAGTATGGAAAAAATTCTTTTGTCCCTAATTTAAACAGTACATTTTTATCAACAATAAATTATAACTCTGATTTTCAAGAGTTCATAAAATTTTCAACTATCAACTGTCAACTATCAACTAAATTGGCTATTTTTGACCTTCAATTAAGCAAGTTAAGTACATGCTAATATTTATCACCTAGTCCACAATTGATTTGAAATGAAGATATAAGACTAATAACAGCATATGGAACATCCCGATATTCGGGAGTATTATCCCGAATATCGGGATAATTTCAGATCGCGCAAAAGTATCGTCAGATACTTTTACTATGTGAACTAAGTCTTTTTTATTATCAATTTTCTATGTGTACTATTGTGGTAGAAATATATCATTAAATATTTTAAACTACTTATGAACAAGGAAACCCGACAATTTATTACTGATAATATAGGGGCTGATATCCACCAATTAGCTCTTCAGTCAGCCCGTTATCTACTGGTTGATATGCCCTTAGCTATCCGCCAAATTAATGGAAAACAAAAAATAAAGTCGAAAATTCCCTTGTTTTTCAGCACCGATGACATTTTATATCCCATACAACTTTCGTTAGAGCAAAGCTCTTCACAATCAACTGCTTACTACAAATCGAGCCTTTGCGAAGGCAATACACTTGTTGACCTTACGGGTGGATTCGGAATCGATTGTTACTTTATGTCCAAAAATTTCAGTCAAGTGACTTATGTTGAGCGACATGAGGAATTATGCGAACTGGCACGTCATAATTTCAAGGCATTAGGACGAAAAAATATTGAAGTAATTCATGCCGATTCCGAAAAACATCTGGCACAAATGGAAAAAGTTGACTGGATTTTTATCGATCCCGCCCGACGAAGCGAAAGTGGCAAAAAAGTAGTCTTTCTGTCCGACTGCGAACCGGATGTTTCTGCACTCGCTCCTCTTCTGCTTAAAAAAACCGGCCATGTGATGATTAAACTATCACCCATGCTCGATATTACTGCTGCTGTGCGCGAATTACCCACTACTGCTGAGATTCATATTATCAGCGTGGAAAATGAATGTAAGGAAGTATTGCTTATTTTGAATCAATCCACTGATAATCAAAAGAAAATCAGGACAATAAATATCAGTAAAAACAAAGCAGATCAGGTTTTTGAGTTCAGCGCAGACGAGGAAGCGAATGCTATAGTCGGTTTTACTTCCGAAATATCAAGTTACTTATACGAACCGAATGCAGCTGTAATGAAAAGCGGAGCTTTTAAATCTGTAGGAAGCAGATTCGGTTTGAGTAAACTCCACAGCAATACCCACTTATACACTTCAGCTAAACTGATGGTTGACTTTCCGGGACGAATATTTGAAGTGCAGAAAGTATGGGGAAGTACGAAAATAGAATTGAAAGAACTTGCCACAACAGCTCCTAAGGCTAATATAAGCACCCGTAACTACCCCCTCCCCGTTGACGAACTCCGCAAAAAGCTGAAAATCAAAGAAGGTGGCGAAGTTTATTTATTTGCCTGCACGCTGAATAACGAGCAGAAAGTGATTGTGGAATGTGGGAAAGTGTGAGGATTATTTTCTAACCCCTCCGCTTCGCTCGTCCCCTGACCTCACCCGCCTACTGCACCCTCTCCATTTGGAGAGGGAAATAGGAATATTTAGTTTTAGAAAGGGGACATCTGCTAGGTGCGAAGTCATATACATTTAATTATTCTTATCTAAGATTCAATATTACTGTAATTCTTCTACAAATTTTTATTTTATAATCAAATCCACGCATCCCACAGATCTTCCCTTTGAAAAAGGGAAGTACCCGCAGGGGGAAGGGTTTCTTATATTTTTCTTTTATTACGCAGGAGGACGATAGGTTTCCTAAACTTTACAATTAATTGTTTGAACTCTTTTTTCTTGCTCTTTCTAGCAACACACCGATTACAAATCGGCGCGAGCAGGGGGCTCAACAAGGGTCAAATCCGCGTTAGCAGGTGCTTAATAGTTATACCATTTATTATTCCCTGTTTTCTTTATCTTAGCTCAAAGTAAAATTAATTAATAATGCGAATCAGGAGTAGAGACTCCGCAATTCATTGTTATTTTAAAGTATTTATTATCAAGGAAATAAGTGTAAAATAATTTGTTTAATTCTCTGAAAATCATTATCTTAGAAGAAAATTCGCAGTAATATTCTAAGTATGATTCCCAGAGAAAAAGAACAAAAATTAATATCCATATATTTCTATATTTGTGATTTATATGAAAATGAGCTAAAGTATAATTGTCAACGTTTTAGTAATAACTCTAAACCTGAGTTTACAGATCAGGAAATAATGACTATTTATCTTTTTGCCGGACACGAACAAAGATATTTTCAAATCAACGAAATTTATTCATTTACAAAAGATTATCTCTTGTCATGGTTTCCAAAATTACCTTCGTATCAAACATTTTCATATCGATTAAATTTATTGACAGGCGCTTTTCAGGCACTTGTAAGCAAACTTATTAGTTCATTTAAACCAGAAGGTTGTAGTAAGTTATTCTCAATAGTCGATTCAATGCCTATTATTACCAGCGGTGGTAAAAACAGAACGGGAAAAGTGGCTCCTGAGATTACAGCAAAAGGTTTTTGTTCGACTAAAAACATGTATTATTATGGATGCAAAATCCATACAATGGCAAGTGTTAGACCCGGTACAATTCCTTTTCCTGAAAGTATGATTATTACTCCTGCTGAAGACAACGATTTGACCGCTTTCAAGCAAGCATGGGGCGATAATATCTTTTCAAAAGTGATTCTTGGTGACAAGATTTACTCTGATAAAGAATACTTTAACGAGAATAAAAGAAGAACTCAAGACATTGAAATGCTCACTCCTATAAAAGGAATTAAGGGGCAGGCTGAAGAGATAAAACAAAGAGATAAAGCTTTTAATGACTTATTCTCATGTGCTGTTTCTAAAGTCAGACAACCTATTGAGTCTTTCTTTAACTGGTTAAATGAAAAAACAAAAATTCAAAGA